>QMCE01000103.1_pt1 | contig 34219 bp, 34 predicted proteins | sample 1821851 | NCBI WGS metagenome assembly QMCE01 (sample SAMN09453174, study PRJNA476694) | Termite gut metagenome, whole genome shotgun sequencing project. | isolation source: worker | host: Odontotermes sp. | place: South Africa:Pretoria | collected 2016-01-28 | reverse complement strand
CATAGGTTTTCATTTTAAGACAGATAAAGATAATCCTAATTGTAAAACATGTTATAAACCGTGTCCTAATTGGAAATCACCGCGTTATATGCCAAAAGAAGCGGCGAGGATATTTCTTGAAGTTACCGAAGTTCGGGTTGAGCGGTTGCAAGATATTCCTCAAGAAGATATTTTGAAAGAAGGGATAATATCCGATATTGATGATTTCGGATATGAACATTTTTATAATTTAACAAAACCTACTTTTTCAGAAAGAGGTGAATATCATTTTTGCACACATACTAAAAAAGATAACTACATATCTATTGGATACAAAACTCCTCAAGAAGCGTTCATAAATCTATGGGATAAAATAAATAAAAAGCGCGGTTTCCCTTGGGAAGATAATCTGTGGGTATGGGTAATTGAGTTCAAGAGGATTGTAAAATGAGAATATACCTCTTTAAAGTAAAAGATTACACCACGATTTTAGTTGGCCAGAAAGAAACTGAAGAACTTAAAATCTGCAAGAATGAAGAAAATCGGGTTATGGAATACTATTATGTACAACGTGGAGATGGAATAAAAATAAGGTACGACAAAGATCAAATTGAGTGGGTTCAATTTCTTGGAGATTTTTGATAAACAAGAAGAAAGGTAAGATAGAGAAAACGTGTATTGGGAAACAATGTGAAGAATATCAAATATGTAACAGTAGCGTTTATACGCCATGTTTACTGTATAAAAAGCCGGGAAAAATAATTCCACCGAGAAGAAGCACTAGTGTAAGGCAAATAAAGGGGACGCAAAATGCGCAGCAAATTTGAAGAAGAGGCATTAGTAGCTCTTACTATGTTTTACAATAGCCCTTACGATATAAGAGCCGCACAAATCATAGTCCCTAATACATCTTACTTGGGTCATGAATGTGATGTTCTTATTGTTCAAAAAAGCGGTTATGCAACTGAGATTGAAATCAAAGCAACGGCATCAGACTTAAAAGCTGATAAGAAAAAATTACACGGACATAGAAGCAATTATATTAGACAAATTTATTATGGGTTGTCTGAGGAAATACCGCAAAATGTGATAGACGACAATGTGCCAGAAAACGCAGGAATTATTATGTTTTACAAATACCCTATGGGGAACATGAATAAAGGTCTATACTGTTCAATCACAAGGAAGCCGAAAGCAAATATGAAGGCATCTAAACTTACAGATAAACAGATACAATATCTCACAAAATCTCTTTATTATCGGTATTACAAATTGCTTTATGAAAAGGTTAATAAAAGTCTACAGGAGGAAAAATCTATGACAAGGCGGATACTCTATTTTACTGGTTGTTCAGGACAGATATTTGTAACGCCAGAATATAATGGCGATAAATCAGAGTTTAAAAAGTTCAGTAGCAATGATATTTGTTATCGTGATTGGGCTGGTATCGAAGCCGAATTCAGAGACGTAAAAACAATAGAGGATTTTCACGCCGCAAATAGGCGAGCGCAATCTTGTTATTGTTCAAGTATAACCGGGAAACCATCAATACATCCTGTAGTTCCCGATAACGAAGCAATTATTTTTAATCTGCGACAGATAAACGATGTTGTAGTTATTAAAGAGTTTTAAGTAGGCTACAAATGACTGAACTAAAGCCATGCCCTTTTTGCGGGAGTTCCGAGTTAGATACAAATTGTGATAAATATTACAACAATGTAGTTTTTGTAGAATGCAATATTTGCAGTTCTCGCGGTAGTGCAAGATACAGTGAAAAAGATGCAATCGCCGCATGGAATTGCCGGGATGAACCACTGCCAAATCAAGAAAAAATATTTGCAGATATTAGAGCAGAGCGAAAACGGCAAACAGAAAAGTATGGCGAGTAAAACTATGCCCTGCTTTTATCTATTCCTCCAAAAAGATGGTTTAAAACGGTCTTATCTTTACATAGAGAATACCAAAATCATGAAAAATATTCGTGGTTTGATGTTTTGATTGAAGAAGTCTGTGAGGCGTTTCTCGAAACAGAACCGAAGAAACAATGCGAAGAAATGATTCAAGTTGCGGCTGTTTTCGTACAAATTATCGAATATCTTGATCGTATGGCAATTGATAAAAAAGAATTAGAAGAAAATCCGCGATGGGCGAACTTATATAAAAGAGCGGCGCAGAAATATCTTGAAAACGGAATTACCAAACGAGAGGGAAACAAAACAGACATAGAGACCTATTATAACTGGTGGGCGAGATAAATATTCAGACAACTGAAAGTTTTAAGGATAAACAGAATGCGTAAACGGCAATACAATACAACGAATGGCCGATATTGTGACAAACAAGATATAGAATGCCAGCTAGAATGCTTGAAGAATTTAGTTTTTGCAATTATACTGTAAAGGACAATTACGGACGTTCGGATTTATAATTATGTCCGTAAATAGTTTTCCGCCATCAAAACAAAAGGGGAGATTTGTTTATGAGTGAATCTAGCATAAAGAAAAACAGGCGAGCTTTACGCCGTGCCGCCAAAGAAGAAAAAAATAATATTATAAGCCAATACATGACGGATAATTGGGACAAGGTTCTTGTATCATCCGTTTTGGTTATTCGGTCGTTTAAATTAAAAAATAGATTACAAATTGCAATGACAATCATTTTTAAGCCCGCAAAAAAACGAAGCAATCAGCCGCAATGACCGGAGTGTCAAAATGAGAAATAACGAAGAATTCCATGAATATCTTGACGACCTTGCGGAAGATAAGTTCTTTGGAGAAGTTATCTTTTATTTTCAAGGCGGGAATATTGAGAGCTCAAAAAAAAGTGAGCGTCATACAAAAAATGAATTAAAGGAATTGCAGCAAGCAAGAAAAAAACGCAAGATAATCGTATCACGATCAGCAACATTACAGGGCATGTAAAATGGTTAAGTGTCCAAAATGCGGCGCAGAAATAAGATACATTCCTGTAAGTTCATATCAATCGCATGATGAAAGTGCTATCGTGGTTGACTCAGAATATATTTCAATCATCAACGACAGAGGTCGCGAAATCATTGGGCATCTTCGGCATAGATGCAAAACTGACAAAGGAGAATGTCATGAAAACAATTCGGGAATGGGCGGTTTTTATAAATGGACGTGAATACCGAAAAGAACTAACAGTGGATGAGATTCGGGAAATGAGAGCAGACGGCATAATCGCTACCTATGGAGCTTCTGAATAAATTGCGTTATTGGATACGTTCTACCGCTATTCGTGATGTAGGTGTAATCATTGTTGATATTTTTTCTCGATAATGAAGATATGGATGAGTGTTTATGCCAGCAAAGAAGACAGAAGCAGTAACAATAAAAAAGAAAACATCTCTTTCTGCCGAACAATCATCAAAAAAACAATCGAACTCTAAGCCATCAAGATCAAGTAATACTCAGAAAAACGCAGAAAAAAATGCACTTGAAGTAACTGCGATAGATTTCTGCGAAGTAAAATTAACTGTCAGAAAAAGAGAATTTCTTATAAACTATTGTACTCCCGGACAACCTAATTTTCATAATGCCTTACAGTCGGCATTGTCTGCCGGATATTCTCGCCAAACAGCAACTGCGGAAATATACAGAATTCTTCGAGAGCCTGATATACAGAAAATTATACAAAAAAATGAACAGCTTGCACACATGTCTCTTCGAGAAGCTGCCAAGAGAGCTATTCAGTTAAAACAAACGCGAGCATTTTATGATCCTGCCGATTTTTTTGAAAAGAAGACAAAGACCAAATACACAAAAGATGGTGATAGCTATGAGATAGAAGCCATTGAGTTAAAAGACCTTAAAAACATGACTCTCGAACAAAGGATGTGTATTGATGGGTTAGATGTAAAAGGGCAAAGCGCGGTTCCAGTGTATATTATGCCGGACAGAGGAAAAGAGTTGAACGAAATAATTAAACTTGATGCCGATCTGTCAAAATCATCATCTGAAGGGGAAGTTGAAGAAGATACGTTAGAGATAATTATGGAGCGTCTTACGGTTACAAAAAAGATAAGGAAAGCTAAAGACGCAATAAGCGAAACCGCTAACTTAATCAAGCCCCCGAAAGGGAACGCGATAACGGAGCTTTAGAGTATGGCAATAAACCCGCGCTTAATGTCGCCAGAAGAACGATTGAATTATGCAGAGCTGTTTATTAAATCAGACCAGAAAGCTCTTGATCTGGACTTTTGGCAACAGGACTATATTAGAGATATAAATAAATACGCGCTTGTTCTGAAATCCCGCCGTACAGGATTCTCTTTTGCTGTTGCATTAAAAGGGATAATCAAAGCCAATGATAAAGCCCGTTTTAAGTATACGCGCCAGTTTGTCAGCTACAACGAAGAAGACGCAAAAGAGAAAATAAATTACGCGAAAGAGTTTTACCACTCTATACCCAAAAAGCACCGAAAAGAACTCGTCTCTGAAACAAAGACATCGATGGAGTTTTACGATAAAGGAAAGCACACAGTTTCACGGCTTATATCAATAGCCTGCCGACCTCCGCGAGGACGCGGCGGCGATATTGTCTTGGACGAATGGGCAATATACCCAAAGAACATGTCTCGTATCATTTATACTGCAGCACTGCCGGTTATATCACGTGGGGGCTGTATCGAGGGCGGATCAAGTCCGTTAGGAAATATCGGAATGTTTTCTGATGTATGGAAAAATGAAAATGACTATCCATACTTTGCCCGGTATTCAGTTCCATGGTGGGCTTCTACGGCATTGTGTACCAATGTTGCCGAGGCTGTTAAATTAGCGCCGCACATGGAGACGGAAGATCGTGTCGATATTTTCGGAACAGAAACATTAAAGACTATCTTCCACTCGATGTTCCTTGAAGATTTTCAACAAGAGTTTGAATGTATTTTTGTTGATTCGGCACAGTCTTATATTCCTCTTGAGTTGATTTACGCAAACACTCCGGGAATGAGACCTGAAGATCGTGTCGGTGAATTGGAAGATGGACAAGGCGAAAATGTAGATAGAGAAGGATTAGAAGTAAAAGTATTTAAGACAGCAGATGAACTTATACTTGGATATGAGCCGGAAAAACACGGCATTTTACTTTACCTTGGATATGACGTTGCGCGTACAAGAGATGCTGCTGAAATATTTGTAATCGGTTTATTGCCAAATGGGAAAAAAATATCGGTGGCAAGTATTGAAATGGTCGGACAAACATTTGAATATCAGCGTGATCAAATCCGTAAGTTAATGAGAAGCGGATTACCAATAGACAGGGGCTGCATAGATTGTACTGGTATTGGAATGGATACCACAGAAACCTTGCAACGAGAATTCTCGGAAACGAAGTTAGAGGGTGTTGAGTTTAACGTACAGAGCAAGGACGTTATGGCGCGAGGAGTAAAAGAAGGTCTTGAAAAAGAAGAGTATCTGTTACAAAATGATAATAAGTTCCATCGGCAGATACATAGTATTAAACGAATAGCAATGTCTGGCGGCGCGTTCCGGTATGATAGCGAACGTGACGAAATGGGACATGCAGATAAATTTTGGGCGTGGGCGTTGGCAAATCATGCAATACCAAAAGAGGGTGTAAAAAAAGATGATTTTTATGGGCAATATCGAAAAAAAAGATTGGAACGAGAATCAGGAAAACAAAGCAATGTTATTTCGGTTGAAATAGATAATAAACCAAGCCGCGGAAAATCCGCAGCGCGTGTATTGCGTAAAATGGGATTGAGCTAAAGCGGAGGGGAATATGGCAGTCATAGATATAAACAATAGCGAAGATATTGATGTCGGGGCTATGATTAGAAAAAGAATTCAAAAAGATAGAGATACCGCAGAACAGCCATTCTTCGCTTCTCATCATTCTTATTCGGAAGAGAGACCAAATAAAGATTTAAAGTCATATTTCTTTGATCCCCTTGCGTTGGAAAGTAATTATTACGGCACTGTTCGGACAATTTCCCCTTATTATGGACGACAGCTTACTTGTCGAATATTACGTAGCGTTGCTGAGAAAGCATGGATTATCAATCTTTGTATCACTACATCAATAAGCCAAGCGCGACCATTCTTCAAAGCATCAACACAGGAAAATCAGCGCGGATTCCGCATTATGAATCGAAAGGCAAAAGAAGCCGGTCGAGATATGACCGATGTCGAAAAAAGAGAAGCAAAAAAACTAAATGATTTTTTTATGCACACGGGAGATGTTGTCGATCCTAATAGAGTTGATGACTTAGATAAATATACCACAAAAATTATTAGAGATATTTATCAGCTTGATCAAATATCGACCGAATTACAAAGGACACACAGCGGCGAATTATGTGCTTTTTGGGCAATAGACACGGCAACTATTGAAGTGGCATTGCCAAGTACAGAGAGAACAACCGGAGTGAAGTATGCACAAGTAATAAATCATGTGCCGCACGCATATTACAGAAAAGAAGATTTGATATTTGATTGCATGAATCCGAGAACAGATATTGAAAAAGCGGGTTATGGATATTCAATAGTTGAGCAAGCAATTGATCTTGTTACTTCATCGATTAATACTTTCATGTACAACGCCGGATTCTTTACTGAGAATAAATTGCCGCGAGGCATATTGTTACTTAACGGCCCGGCGGATCAAGACGAAATTGAAGACATCGAGGACTATATCGCTAATCTTATGAGCGGGCAACCTTCCTCACAATGGCGAGTACCGATAATCCCGACAGGCAGATCAAAAACGTCAGAGAGCGGCGGCAGAATGTTTGAATGGGTGAATCTCCAAGGTAACAATAAGGAAATGGAGTTTCAAGCGTGGTTCGATCTTCAGCTATCTGCTATTGCGGCAATGTTCAAAAAATCTCTTGAAGAAGTCGGATTGCATTCACAAAAAAGTCAGCCTATTATCGGAATGAATACAGAACCAAAACAAGAAGCAAGCAAAAGTCTTGGACTTGGTGATATTCTTACATTTTTACAAAAACATTTCAATCAAATATTGGAATATAAGAATCCCGATTATGTTTTCGAGTTTGTAGGATACGAGAAAGATGATCTGCGTCTTGTAGCGGAGATTGATAAATCAGAAGTTGATACGTGGAAGTCGCTCAATGAAAAGCGAGCCGAAAAAGGTATGGAACCTTTGGATCTTACAAAAATCGAAAACCCCGCCGATATTCCTATGAACGTACATGCGGTTCAACTGTATCAGGCGCAGCAACAGGGTGGAATGGGAGGCAATCCATTTGATATGGGAGATGGAGAATATAGCGAAGATGATGGCGAATCCGATAGCGAAGAACTAATTGAGAATGAAGACGAGAAATCGCAAGTTAATGACGAGGCGTGGGGAGAAATTGAAAACGAAGAACCGCAATCTGTTAATAAGGCATTAGGGAAAAAAGGCAGTGTTGTGAGGATTGTAATATGAAAAAGTACGTTTATCATTATAATGCCATTTATTCTCCCAAAGGCGGAGGTTTTAGTTTCCACACTTCTTTTGCCATAAGAGACCGTAAAATAGATAGCCATGAGGCATACAGCAAGCTACTCGATGAAATATATGAAAATGTAAAAAAATATGGTTGTACTGGAAGGGAAAAGATAAATATAACATCTTTGTCATTTCTGCATGAGGTAGAGATATGATGATTCTGTCAAATTATTGTATTGGGAAGAAATGTTCAAAACTAGATATTTGTACCTACGCTTATTCTCCTTGTCCATGGAATTCAGAAAACTTAATAATAAAAAGAAAAATAATTCCGCCAAGAGGCGGAACTGGAACAAGGCAAGTGATTTTTGAAAAAAATGGAGTAGTAAGAAATGAGTGAAATACAACCTCTTGAATTAGTTATTACAGACATTACAATAGACAACTATCATGAAAAACTAACGAAGGCAATCCGCAAAACATCTCAATATCTCAATGTGCCGATGTATATAAAAAGCACAGCGCATACACGAGAGCCGTACCTTTATCAAGTGCAACAAGAACTTTCTGATCAATGGACGAAATACTACGAAGGAATAATAAAAAAGATTTATACAGTTGTTACGACGGCTCTTGAACTTCCGCCAGTGCAGATTGAAACAATGAAAAAATCTCTTGGAGACAGCGGCGTTTTGAAATACCGTGGAAGGATTGTTTATAATCCGCAGACCGGAGAGCCGCTGAAAAACAAAGACTTTGACAATCTAATTGAATCAATTCAAAACTTTCTTAATCGAAACACGAAAGATATATCAAAACAATTATTACTTGATTCTACTGCAATTGAAAAACTGCTTCGCCGTATGGCGCGGTATCAATCGGCTGCGGTTATGAAAAAGTTATCACTGGATAAATTAAAATATCGCGGAAAGACTTTTGATTGGATAAGGCAAGATATTAAGAATCTTACAAACACGCTAGGACAACCATTATCAGGTTCAGAAATGGCACGGTATCAAGTCGCACAAACCTATGTAGCAAATCTTGTAAGCAGAGCCAACGATAGAATCAAAAGTGATATTAAAGAAACGGTATTGAATGGCATACTGGAGAAGCGGTCGAAGGGACAAGTTTCGCAAGATTTGTTTAATAAATTAGGCGGACATAATAGAGACTGGAAACGTATAGCGGACACGGAGATTGTTAATACATCAAACCTCGCCGGAATCTTGCAAGAAGTAAACAACGCAGAAGAAGGTGAGAAGATATACTTTAAAAGGGTTGAGCTTCCTGGGTGTTGTGATAAATGTGCAAAAATAAATGGGACAATCGCCTTATGGTCAAACGCTCCGCTTGCAGATGAAAAGATTAAAGACCGTTATGCAAAGATTGCAATATGGGAAGGAAAACCTCAAAGCATGGGACTCGGAACCGGTGTTTTGCATCCGAATTGCCGCGGCTCATGGACGCGATGGGGAGGCGGAAAAGTTGATGCAATCATTGCTCAAATACAAGGGAAAACGGATAAATGGGATGAAGCGGTGAACCAAGCAAAAGAAGAATATTCCGAAAAGGGAATAGAAAATCCTAATGATCAAACACAAGGCTATGTGGATAGAATCAATGAAATATACCGAACAAAATTGGGAGAGTAAAAAATGAAGACAATTATTGCTGGCGGTATACTGATTTTTTTGGGACTTTTCTTTTTGGCTGGTATTATATTTTTTCATTTTTATACAAGACCAGAGAAACCTACAGGACTCGCGGGTTTATGGCGTTCCGCGTGGGAAGATGCAATAAAAGAAAATGTTGATAAGAATGAGCGCATATAAAAAGTAGGGTGGTAATAATGTCTGATAAAAAACTATTTTTCAGTCTTTCAAAATCAAACGGAGATTTTGTTGTAACTCCATATAGAGGAAGCGGCAAAGGCGGACAAAAGAGAAATAAAACTTTTTCCGGTTGCCGAATAACTCATGCCGTGACAGGTTTATTTGTTGAATGTGAAGAAGAGCGCAGTTTTGAGACAAATAAGAAACGAGCTTTTGAGCGTCTTTGCAACAAGCCGGAGTTTCAAAAATGGCTCAAGTTTGAAACAGCTAAAAGAGCCGGGAAATTCAATGACATCGATAACATAGTAGAAAAAGAAATGCGCAATATTCGCGTTGATGTGAAAGATGATACAGGGAAATGGATTCCCGATATTGCGGAAGATGGTACGATAGTTTAATATGAAAATGAAGGTTAATGGGAAGCGTCGTGATTTCTAGAGTCGCGGTTAAAGCTGAATAGGAAATGCCAAGCGGTTAAAACGCCACGTCGAAAGGTGCAGTATCCCTGTATTCTTCACAGCATCGGGAGTTTTGCTGGGAGTGTTATCACTTCAAGTTCTCCCGTTTTTCAGAATTTTATGTCAGGCGCTTAAACCAAGGCCGGATACTCTTTAGGGGGTATTCCGGTCTTTTTTTATTACAGGGGAGCAGAAAAATGAAAAAGTTCATTATTCAAAGTAGAACAGCAAAGAACATACTTGAGAGTCTTAACGGAAAAAATGACGACGAAACAATGAACATACTCAATAAGGCCTTGGGACATAAATATATTCGGCGATGGCCTGACCCTAATCACTCGAACAAATGGAGATACTTATATCCCGCTGATTTTTTGCATCCGGTAAAAACTTTGTTAAATCTTTTCAATGTAAAAAAAGAAAAGATAGACGATGACTATTCAAAGCATAATATTCAGGAATCCTATGGAGCGGATAAAAAAACTTTTGCGTCTCACGTTCTTGAATATTTCTCAAACAAAATTAAATGGGACAATCTTTTTAAGAAAAAAGAAAATCGAGAGAAATATAAAAAGCCGATGAAGCAGAAAGATGTCGAAGCCGCATCCTTGGAGAAAATAGACGGCGATGGACCGGGGCTTTTTGGGGAGAAAGAAATCAATCCAAAACCCAAAGCCGAAGATACTAAGCCCGCTCTTAACCGCTCACTTATGCGGAAAGTTTGGGCAATTTATAATCCGCTTGACGCGAAAGCAGACACGACCGATAATGAAAGCACGGGGGTACAAAATGGCGAAAAAGAAAATAGTCTTGGAACTGGATCGGGAGAATTATCCCTTGATACTCCGGCAGTACGGAGCGGAAGGAGCAAAAGCTCAAGCGATCTCAATATGTCTAGCGCAGAACAGGGAGATAACAAAGGAGAATCTGGAAGGAATTCTGACGAATCTGGAGGAAGCGCTGGAAGAAGTATTCGAGGAAAGCGCGGAAAGTCAGCAATAAAAGCAATCCGCGAAGAATGTAAAAAACTTTTATCCGAAAAGACAGACAGCGAAATGACCGAGGCGGATAAGGAATTACTCCGTCAGTACGAGGGTGGCGGCGGACTTGCAGAAAAAGACGCAAGCACTCATGCGACACTATCAGAGTTTTATACGCCGCAAAAAGTAGTTAATAAAGTATGGGAACTCGTTGATAAATACAATCCGCAGACAGATAAATCAGTTATTGAGCCATCCGCAGGAACAGGACGCTTTGCCGAAAACAGGCTTGAACAATTCGACATGTTTGAGCTTGATGAAACAAGCGCACGAATTGCCGGTATTCTTTATCCTGACGCAAATGTGAAGCAGGGATATTTTCAAGATCTGTTTATGAATGGACGTACTCCAAAGAAAAACTATGATGGTAAAAAATATGATGTGGCAATTGGGAATCCGCCTTACGGTGAATACAGCGGAATGCACCGCGGACTTGGTGAAGGAAAAATCCATACAAAAATAGATGAATATTTTATAGACCGTACTCTTGATACTTTGAAAGATGGCGGCATTCTTGCTATGGTCGTACCTTCAGGGTTTTTGAGGAGCAAGAACAGTAAAGCCAAACAAGCCATCGCCACAAAAGCAAAATTGCTTGAAGCATGGCGCTTGCCTAACGGAACCTTTGACACAACCGGCGTAGGAACAGATATTATCATTCTACGAAAAGAACCCGGTGATCTTATTCAGTTCCAGAATGATATTTACTTTCAACAAAATAAAGAAAACATCATCGGAGATGAAGCTGAAAAGATGGGTCGTTTCGGTATGGAAAAATATGTTTCTCTGCCTACAGGCAAAATATTTGATGAAGCTCTTGAATCCATCAATCCTCTAAAGGTTCCTGTTACTGTAAAAGGCGAAAATACTCCAACGCAAAAAGCAACAGAAATAGTCGAAACAAAAGTCAGCGAGTCCGAAGAATCTCAAAATCATTCTGAAGCTATGAAAGGCAATAAAAATGCTGAAGGTAGTAGAGGCGGTGAAAAAGACAATCCGAAAGGAAATAAGAAAAAAGGCAGTACCGATGATTATGTTCGTTCAATCGGAAATAATATGACTGTCGATGAGTATAATAAAAAGTATGGCGTTTTAGTAGATGAAGCAGATTTATCTATATGGGCTGCAACCGATTATAACGGACGAATTGAAGTTGCAAAACTAAATAATGCTGAGCGCGAGCATTTAACAGAAAGCGGCAATTTCACCGTTGATGGAAACGGCACATGGTACAGCATTGCTAATTATGCAAGCGGAAATATTTATGATAAACTGGCGCAATTAGAATCAGAGAAAGAAAGTATAATTGAAAATGTTGGGAAAAAGGTTTATGAGTTCAACAAGACTCTTTTAGAAGCCGCTAAACCACAACCGAAGGACGCAGAAAATATCCACTTTTCGCCAATCGATGACTTTGTAAAAACTTACCAAATAATTGATGATGAAACCGGAAATGAAAGCGATTTACGAGAAGCGTTTAAGCAATGGGCACGCGTTATCAGTTCTGGGTGGGGAAGAAGAACATATCAGAGATGGGATTCTAACAATAGTCCGATTTCAGAATATGAGATACCGCCAAATATTAGTTTTAGTGATGTATTGGCATATATCAATCAAGAATCGGTAAGAATTGACAGAGCGACCGCAAATGAAGCTGACAGCGAAACGGCACGAATGGAAGCGTCAAAGAAACGAGAAGCGCGGCGAGAATGCGCTGAGCGGTTATTCAATCGGTTTATTCAAGAAGGACTGCCAGAAAAACAGCGTAAGGATTTGACAGACACTTGGAATCGACGATTTAACGCCGTTGTAAATCCTGATTACAGCAAAATACCTGTATTTGTCGATGGCATGAATACTCATAAAGGAACGAAAAAGTTCGACCTTATAAAAGAGCAAGTTGAAGGAATATCATTTCTGTGTAATAAAGGGAATGGGATACTCGCGCATGATGTCGGTGTTGGTAAAACTGTTCAGGGAGAAGCCGCAACCGTAAATCAAGTAAAAACCGGAAGAGCAAAAAGACCGTTGGTTTGCGTGCCTAAAAGCGTATACAAAAAATGGATTAAGGAATTTCATCAGCATTTCCCCGATATGATTATCAATGAATTAGGTAATTTTTCTGATAAGGATTTAGCTAGATATAAAGTTGACAATTCAATCGCAATGCAAAATGAAAACGGTACATACGAAACCATACCGAGCGGCGGATTAAATATCCCAGAAGGTACTATATCTGTATGTTCTTATGAAGCCTTGCAAAAAGTTACATTTAAGGACGAGACAATCAACAGTGATCTTATTGATGATATGCTTGATAGTCAAACAATATATGATGCCGCTGCGGAAGATAAACGGAGTCAAAAAGAGCTTGCCGAAGAAAAGAATAAAATGCTTGAACGATTGGGAAGCGGGGCAAAAGCAAAAGAAGGGGCGATATTCTGGGAAGATACAGGGTTTGATTGTATCACCGTAGATGAATGTCATAACTTCAAAAACGTATTTGGTACAGTGCGGTCATTCGCTTCTAGTGTCAAAGACACTGAAGGAAAAGACAAACAATCTAACGAATATAAAGGATTAACCGGCGGAACATCTGACAGGGCTATGAAGCTGTTTGCGATTACGCAGCTTATTCAGAAGCAGAACGATGGACGAAATGTTTTCGGATTATCTGCCACTCCATTCACAAATAGCCCAATAGAGGTTTATAACATTTTATCATTAGTAGCGCGAAATAGGCTCAAAGAACTTGGCATATACAATATGCACGCCTTCTTAGCACAATTTGCGGAAATAAAAACCGAATGGGCGGTTAAAGCAAACGGCGAGATTGAAGAAAAAGAAGTGATGAAGAATTGGAAAAACCTCGGTGCGCTGCAAAACCTATTGGCAGAATATTTCCATCATGTTAATGCCGATGATGCGGGAGTTGTGAGACCGCGCCGCCGTCTGCATACAACAGAGCTTCAATTATCCCCATTGCAAGAAGCTATCATAAAAGCGGAAACCCAATATATGACGGATGCGGATCCAAAAGAAGATCCCGGCGCAACGCTTAAAGCAATTAACAATATGCGCATGGCGACTCTTTCACCGGCAATTGTTAATCGTGATCGCTTCGATTTCTACTTAGATGAATATCCTGAATTGTTTGAAAAATTAGAATTCCCTGATTCAAAGGATTTCGTAAAGAGCAGCCCGAAAATGACGTTTGTATGTGATTCGGTTGCGGCTTCTTACAAGAAACTGCCGGAAGTTGGTCAAATAATATATCTTCCGCGCGGCGTGAATGATTTTATCCATGTAAAACAATACCTTATGAATCAAGGAATGCCGGAAGAATCGATTGTGTTTATGTCGAGCAAAACAACGCTTGATGAAAAAGAACGCATTAAGAATGATTTCAATGATCCAAGTGGAAAAATAAAAGTTATCATCGGTTCCGAAACCATCAAAGAAGGAGTTTCGCTCAATGGTAATACTATCGCAACATATAACTGTATGTTGGGCTGGAATCCGACCGAAACAACGCAAGTAGAAGGCCGCGCATGGCGGCAAGGAAATCGTCAGGGGCATACTCATATTAGTTATCCGCTCATGGCAGATTCTATAGACGCTCTTATGTATCAAAAATACGATGAAAAATCGAGCCGTATAAATGAAATATGGAGTTACAAGGGAGATAAATCGGGAGATGTTTCTGATATTAACCCCGAAGAATTAAAGTTTGATCTTATTAAAGACCCTGCGAAAAAAGCAAATCTTATTGTTGGTCAAAAAAGAGATAAGATTAAGGCTGACCGGCGCATGGAAGAAGCGCGTTATGAGGTGCTTTTCAAAGACAGTCAACGATTAAGACAGTATGAAGTTGATGCCCCTGCATATAAAGAATACGCCGACGAAGCGGAGAAAGATATACTTGAACGCCGTAAAAACAGGGACGAAGCTCAGAAAGTACTTGAAAAGGCGAAAAAATTAAATGATGACTTAGAAATCAGAGATGCAACAAGAGAACTCAGCAATGCAAGATGGTATTTAGAACAGGCGACTAGCAGAATGCGCGGTTATAAAAAGAGTCACAAAGAAGCCATGGAAGCAATCGAACAAATAACTGAGAAGTTCCGTAAAATGGGAATCAATGCTGAAAAAATTGATGAAAAACTGGAAGAGATTTCTGCAAATATTCAACAATACAAAGACCAAGAACAGCAACTTGCAGATAGCTACAAAGATGAGCTTGCAAAAGCTCAAGCTGAACTTACTGAACAACGACAAAAGCTCCCGCCATTAAAAGATATGATTTCTAGTAACGTGTCTTCTATTTTGGGTGATTTGCGTTTGATGGATGATTCATTAAGAGCAGAAATAAAATCGGAAGCCGCCGAAAAATACGGAATGTCAAAATCTATGAACGAAAAGAAAATGATTTTACGGATGAAGCGAACCGCTTAAAAGGAGTATTTGTAATGGCTATGAAATTAAAGATAAGAAAACCAACCATGCAAAAGTCTCAGGCAAATGGGAAAATTGATACATTGGCAAGTCTGGCAAATCTCGTTAATGCAGTAAAAAATGATATTCATTATATGCACCTTATGTCCGCAGGAAAAACGAAATTCGATGTTCTTGGAAATTGGGATGAATTGCACCGGATACTTGGTGAATACTACGAAAAACTGTCAGAAGATTATGATACAATATCAGAACTTGCAATCCAAGTTGGCGAAGTGATAAATAATCCAAATGAAAGTGCTGTTTCTCTTTCCGGTTATCAGACAGTGGAACAATTCTTTAAAGATGGGTTTTTATACGGAGAAGCTTTTGATATTGTTGATGGTCGATTGAAACTAATCTGTGAAGCGGCAGTACTTGTAAATCTTAAATATAGCAGAGGTACAAATGAGGGAGGTCCAGACGGAATTGCTATACAAAACTTCATTGGAGAGTTTTTGCAATATTGGACTAAAGAGCGGAATTACAAAAACGCTCGACGAATAGGAACACAAAACGTGTTTTCAGGAGAGAAAAAGACTGTTCTCTTAATGAAGAAATCACATCCTGTGAGTAATAAACTCGAATACTTCAGAAAAAAGATACTTGAACATCTCGAAACGCTAGAAGACGATGGCGGCGTAATGGAGAAAGGCGCGAAAATGCCGGTTGGTACTATTCGTGAATGGAAAGGCAAAAAGTACATAAAAGTTGCTCCTGATAAGTGGCAACCAAAATATGATAACGAAAGTCGCGGTGCAAAGATGGCAATATCCGCAATTAAGAAGAAAATAAACACCGCGAAAGATGAACAAGAAATGATGAATATTATTCTTGAAAACCGTAGTCGGTTTGAAGATAAATACGGACATCCTCTGCCATTCGTACAGGAATTGAGCGAGTACATACGAAAACGCGGTGATGAGATAGAACTTGCGGATAATGCAAAGACGAAAGAAAGTCATCCAAAACTTGAAAAAATCCCAATTGGTAAAGTCGAAAAATGGCTTGTTGATGAAGCGAAAGCAGTTGGACTAAATATTGATGGATATGAACATGAAATTACAAATGAATTTGTAAATCATGTCATGAATCGACACGGGAATAAAGAAAAAGAAGCCAAGCAAGGTCAGATAGCTATAACAGAGAACGATATTGCAGAAATACCAAATATACTCAAATCACCAGACTATGTAATGATAGGAGCAAAATCGAAAGGGTTAAATGTTCTTGTTTATGCAAAAAAACAGGAAGATGGTACAACTATTTACTTTGAAGAAGTTCTTGATGGCAAAAAGAACAAATCTCTACGTGGAAAAACTATGTATAAGTGGAAGGGAGATGTTAGCAAAGAAAACTTAAAAATAATAGCAGCGAATAATGGAAAAACAGATATTTCAAAGGCAAAAATAATAAGCCTTGCAGCCACCGGAGGCTATCCCGACCTAAATCCGATCACTAAAGAATCGGGGATGGTTGCCAGTCCCATCAAGACGCAAGGCTCAACTACAGTATCGACCGATTCAGATGAAAAGTCAACGCCTAAAAACAAGAGAGTTGAAAACATAAAAAATATTAAGAATGATTATTTGTCTAACAAGATTGATAGACAAAAATGTGAAGAACTTCTTAAAAATGAAGGGATAAAGACCTTTAAGTCTGTTGTTGATGAATGGTCGATAAAGAAAGCATCGGATAAAAAGTCAGGTGAAAAAAATGATGTCGATTCTGATTTTGAAAAAATCAAACAAAAATACCAATCTGCAAAAGTTATTGAAGGTGATGAAGATGAGGTGATGATTGGAAAAGAAACACTGACCGGAAAATGGAAACTGGTCGAAGCAGATATACCAACCGCAAGCCATGATGAAACCTCCTTTAATAAAACTTCGGGATTTCCCACTAATTCTGACGGCTCATCAATCAATGATCGCGATTATGAACACTTTGAAGCAAACAAAGAAGCGGTGATAAACGCCGCCGGAGATTTTGACGGACGCGCTTTAAAGTTTGATAATCCTGTTATTGTAACCACGGATGGAATAGTCATATCTGGTAATAACCGAACGATGTCATCGAAACTTGCAGCGAAGAAAGGAACGGACAAGAAATATATCGAAACACTGAAAAAACGCGCAAAGAAGTTTGGATTTACAAGTGAAGACGTAGAAGGATTTAAGAATCCGCGTGTGGTGTTTGAAGTAGATCAGCATGGCGCATATTCTACCGCGCAATTTGCGAAGTTCAACGAAAGCGGAAAGAAAGAAATGGGACCGACTGAAAAAGCCGCGAAAGTTTCAAAAATGATAAATACAGATACCATAGAAACTGTTGCGAAAAAGATTGAAGAGTTTGATACAATCGGCGAACTGTATCAAGACACAAAGGCGTCGCAAGAGATTTATAACATATTTAAGAATGCTGGACTTATTGGGGAAAATGAAGCCGGTCGCTATTTCGAGAATGGGACATTAACCGATGATGGGAAAACGTTTATTGAAACGGCTCTTTTGGGAACAGTGATTAACGAAGCAAATCTTCGCGGATTCAATCGTCCGGGGTGTAAAAGTATCCGCTCTACTCTTATGCGAGCGCTTATTCCGTTAGTCGAAAATAAAGGAATGAATGGCTATTCAATTAACAACGAATTGAATACCGCTATAGATATTACTATGCAGGTAGCAATCGAAAAAGATAAGTTCAAAAATGTTGATGACTTCGCTAAACAGCAAAATATGTTTGAAACTATTGATCCGGTTGCGGTGGAATTAGCGAAGAAATTAGAAGGAACGCAGAAGCAGTTTTCCGATTTTATGCGGACACTCAACGGCGGATTAAAGACTTCCGTAAGCGGCGAAATAGATATTTTTCTTGGCGAGGTCGAAAGCAAAGAAGATATATTAAAACGGATACTCAAAACAAATATATTGCATAAGGCTATTGATAAAGCATTGGAATTTTTTCCTTGGATGCGAAACATGGGAAAATCGTTGACCTATTCCGGTTATCCATTGCAAGGCCGTACAAAAGTCCAAGGTATGAATATTTCGATTGAAAATAAAAAAGGCAGTATCCGCAGCGGAATAGACAAAGACGGTCATGAGTGGCATACAAAAATGCACTTTGATTATGGATATATCCGGGGAACCGTTGGAGTAGATAAAGATCATTTAGATGTTTATGTCGGTCCAAATCGTGAATCAGAAACGGTATTTATCGTAAACCAGAACGATCCTGTTACGGGAAAGTTTGACGAACAAAAAGTAATGTTAGGATTTAATTCAGAAAAAGACGCGAAAGATGCTTATTTGAAACAATATGATCGTCCGGGGTTCTTTGGCGATATGGTCGTTATGGATATTGAAACATTCAAAGAGAAAGCTTTCGATATTAAGAATAAGGGGAAGTCACTTAAAAAGTCTTTAATAAAAGAAGAAGACCTTTATAGTCTTGCCAGAAATGCGAAGTTTGAAAAATTGTTTTATCATTTTTTTGTTGATGATAGCGGCAAAATTGGATTAAACAGAAAAACATTGAAAGAATTGTGTAAGTTAAAAGGATTCCCCGAATATCTGTCTATCGAAAATGTAGATTTCCATCATTTGTCAGACAACACAATCACTCTTGCTGCTAGCGGGGATTGGCAGGATGAATGTAAGATAACGTTAGGGGTGAAAAACGGAAAACTTGAAATTGTTGATATGTTTAGAGGGAATGAAATAAAAACTGATAGAAATGAGTTATCTAAAAGATTTAGAGATATTGAAGGTAAATATGGAGAAATACTAAAGAAGTCTGTATCTTCTCCTGCAATATTTGAAAAATCAATGAATAATATAGAATATGAAGACGATGAAGAAAAGCTTGAATATTTCCGAAAAATGTTGTTGCAACATCTCGAAGATTCTACAGAAGAAATAATGTCAAAAGCCAAAGCCTTTAATATGGGACATATAACTACTCGAAAAGATGGAAAGAGATACAAAAAGGTAGGTCCCAATAAATGGGTAGAAGTAAGGGATAATTTCGATTCAAAAAAAGATGAAGATTTAAAAAAAACACACAAGAACATTGAAGACGCACAAAGTACAAATGAACTCATGCAGATTGTGTTTAATAGTAAAGAAATGTTTTCTGACGAGAAGGGAAATCCAATATCAATAATTCAAGAGATGAAAGATCATACTCAACGGAAAAGATTAGAGCCGGAAGAAAGAAAGCAATCCGTAGACGACAATGGAAAATATTCTAAAGTGGAAAGAGAAGAAGGTAATAATAATTCAGACGATGATAAGGAAACCGATAATGTAACTGCAAAAACATTTATTCACCCCGATCAATTCAACGCCGCGGAATGGTCAAAGCAATGGAATGATTCAAACGCGACACCAGATGAATCGGGTGCGGAATATATTCTTAAAAGTTTTGGAGAGAACGGTAAATCAATCGCAAACGGAATACGAGATGCGGATAGTAAAAATCGCCGTTTGATAGATAACAAACAGCTTACTCATCAACTGTATCGAATATCGGGAGAAGGAGAAAGCGCAAGATATACTCCTGAAAGAGAAAAACTTCACGGAGAAATAATGCAGAAACTTTTATCCCCGGATAAACTCCGAACAGCCTTACCGCCTCCGGGACAAAAGCCAAAATTCATTATTCTGGGCGGTCGCGGCGGAAGCGGCAAGAGTTGGTTCAAGAACAATATTTACGATCCAAATACTGCCGTTATTCTTGATGCTGATGAGATTAAATCGATGATACCAGAATACAAAGGATGGAACGCGAATCAAGTACATGAAGAAAGCAGCGATATTCTTGAACAGATGATTTCAATGTGTATTCGTGATGGATTGAACATTGTTCTTGACGCAACTATGAAAACGGCAAATAGCGCTTTAGCAAAAGTATTCAGGTTCAAGAGTGCCGGTTACAAAACAGAAGCGCACTATATGCACCTCCCAAAACAAGAAGCGGCAAAGCGGGCAATTGGGCGTTTTATGGGTTCGCCAGAAAAGGGCAAAGAAGACGAGTTCGCGCCGTTCCAAGGAAGATATGTGCCGGTAACTGCCGTGTTGAAAAATACAACAAATGAAGATAGTTTTGAACAGGTACGGCAGTTTGTTGACGAGTGGAGTTTCAGAGATAATAACGTAAAACGCGGAGAACAGCCGATACTAATATCAGAGGGAAAGAAGAAATGATTATAGGTCTTGGCAAAATTAAAGCCTAGGCATATACTTGAAATGGAGGGAGATGTTATGTCAGAAAAAAAGAAAGATTACGATGCCCCTTCAAGTTGGGAATATGATGGCGGTCCTGAAAACTTTTCAGGAGAAGTTGCTTCTCCATATATCAAAAGTGTGCTGGATGGTATTTCTAAAGAGGCTTTCCCTGACGGCGTAGAAGCCTATCAAAAACAGCGAGCGGAGGAAGCGAAAAATGAATCTCATTCATGAAGCAATTGTTTTTGCTTCCCAAAAGCATAATGGGCAAGTTCGCAAAGGAACAAAGATTCCTTATATTTCGCACCCGATGGAAGTTATGCAGATTCTTACAGAAAATCAATGTTCCGAGACGGTTATTGTTGCTGGAATACTACACGATGTTCTTGAAGATACCGATACGGCTCCATCTGAAATTAGAAAGTTGTTTGGTGATGAAGTTCTCAAAATTGTTGCTGCTGAATCCGAAGATAAATCAAAATCATGGAAAGAGCGGAAGCAGACAACGATTGACAATTTATTAAGTGCATCGCTTGAAGTGTGCTTGGTCTGCATGGCAGATAAATTGGCAAATTTACGCTCAATAGTATCAGACAAAGAAATTGTTGGCGAAAAAATATGGGAACGGTTTAATGCTTGCGAAGATGATATTGCGTGGTATTATAAAACTATACGCAATGCGATTAAGTACCATAGCGATTTCCCTTACGAAATAATCAGAGAATACGATCATCTTCTGACTGAAGTGTTTTAGGTAATAAGATTTGCCTATTGATATATCCGTCTACTAGACGTATACTGTTTTAAGAGAATAAAAAATCGGGTGTAATACCTGAAAGACATTACAAGCTCTGCGTTTATTCGCGGAGACAAAGGCGCTTAAACCAAGGCCGGATTTTCCATTAAGGAGAGTCTGGCTTTTTTATTTGTGCCGATGAGGATCGATGGATAAAAACGATACGTCTGTAGAAAAAATCTTTCTCCAAATGAATCTTGCAAAGTCATTGCAGCGAGACCCCGACGGCAATGTTATTTTTACTGTCGAAGCGTCAAATGAGAATTTGGATTTTGAATCACAGCGTGTTTTGCAGCGAGCGTTATTACAATCGAAAGATTATTTTTTGAGAAACGGAATCGTAAGCAAGGATCACAAATTCAGAGAGTTTAATAAAGATGGATCGTACAATATCAATGAAGATTTTATTATTGGTGAGCCTATAGACATTTTTTCAAATGGCACATCAACCATGGTAAAAGGCAAGTTGTACGCAAAAAACGAATACGCAAAGAAGTTTATAGATTTACTTGATCAAAATTCTTCGCGTGTTCGTGCGAGTGTGGGCGGCCTTGTGCCGAAGGTGAAAAATACAATCGAGAATGGGCGGAAAATTGGAGAGATTGTTTCTGTATTGTGGGACGATCTCGCTTTGACAATCACGCCTGTTAATCCCACTGTCGCAGCAGCAACTTCAATGGTGAAGTCGCTATCAAGCGTGGAGTTTGTAAAAGCTCTTTCTGCTGGTTATGGCACGGATTCTTCTTCCTTTACCGGAGGAAGAGCTTTGCAAAAGGAGGATGTAGAAGATGAAAAAGTCGCAGTAAATGACGACGTTATTCAATCGCTTATCGGGACAATCGCCAAAGGTGATATATCCGATATGGATGAAGCGGAATCGTACTTAATTGAACATGGTTTTACAAAGACAGATGCCCGCGAAGCAGTCAGGGCAGTATGTCAAAAAAGCAACATATTTATGGAGGTATTTCCAATGGCTAAAAAAAGCGGATGGGATGAAATCAAAACAATGCTGAAATCCTTGACAGGGAAAAAGCAGGAAGATGATGAAGATGACGATCTCTTGAAAGATGATTCGTCAGCCGAAAACGAAGACGGAAAAGACAAGGACAATGAAGAAGATGAATACGAGGATGCCGGTCCCGTACTCAAGGCTCTTGGCGAAAAAGTGAAATCACTTCAAGAATCTCTTGAAATCATGGCAAAGTCTCAGGCGTTTTTGATTGAAAAACTGGAGCAGAACGAATCCATGCAAAAATCCCTTGGACAGGGAATCATTGCTATTATGGATCGCACAGAAGACGTTCTTGCTTCTCCCGCGCCGCGCAAGACAGCGGTTACACAGCTTGAAGCAGCCATGGCAAAAGCTATGAACGGAAAAGGAGCGACACCTTCTGGTAATGTTGGAGGTCTTAAACCTTTTACTCGCCAAACTCTCGACATGGTAAAAGACATTCTTACAAAAGCGGTAAGTGATGGAGAAATCGACATTCTTACATGCGGTAGGTTTGAAACTCAAATGAATAAATCAATCGGTAAAGCCTCTTTTGCTTTCTCCGATGATTTTGTTGCTTTCTTGCAAAAACATACAGCATAAGGAGGAAATCTGATGGAAAATATGAAAGATTTGTTTTTTGATACCGGAGCCGAAACGGGTGCAGGTAGTGAGGAAATGCTCTTAAAGGCACTTTCCGCAGGGTATAGTACGGATTCTTCTTCCTTTACCGGAGGACGCGCCCTCATTCCCGAAGATTGCGAAACTACAATGGTTAATGCAATGCACGCGCAGCCCGAAGATTGTAAGATTATGAACACGTTCAAAAAACGTGCTGTTAAATCTACGGTGCATGAATATAACCGTAGGACAAGTTCCGGTGATTATGACTTCGGCACTGTCGAGGAAGGCGGAATCGCCGATGAGCAGAATCAGGAAATCGAGCGTGTTACTCGAAATATGAAATACCTTCAGGAGTATCGGGAAGTTACCGAACAAATGAATGTTTCAGATGGTTTTGAAAACGCCTTTGAATCTGAAAAGGTCGCGGGAACTCTTAACATGTTAAAAATTGCCGAACGGCTTTCTATTCATGGCGATTCCGATGTTGTTCCGACCGAGTTTGACGGCATGATTGCGCAAATCAAGAAGACTAATCCTGCAAGGAGAAATATTCTTGACTTCCGCGGAAAATCAATTACCGATGTCGGCGATAAAGTATTCCCTGAAATGACTCGCATGATTTTCGATCAGGGCGGTGAAGCAAATAAAATGTTCTTCCCAACCATCCTGTCGGAAGACATTCAGGACCTTTGTCGGAATAGAATTCGCTTTGGAACAAATGATAAGAACATGACTCCCGTATTTGATTCCTATCCCACTCCCATGGGTACATTGAAGTTTGGCGAAGGTTCTGGAGCCGGTCCTGATAAGATGTTCCGCGTGAAAGGTCCTATTGCTACCAAGGGTAATGCTGATAAAAAGCCAAATCCTCCTACGTTCACAGCTGCCGCAGTAACCGGTTCGCCTGGGTCGAAATTCGTCGCTGCGGACGCAGGGAATTATACTTATGATGTTTTTGCAATCAACAAAAGCGGTATTTCGACAGCCGCCGCCGCGCAAGCAGCAGTTGCAGTAGCGTCCGGTGACGGGGTTCAGCTTACAATTAAAGCGGATGTTTCAAAACCCGGAAGCGGTTATATTATTTGCCGTACAGCTCCCGGCGGCTCTGTTACTATGGAAATGGTTCGTATTGGCCGCAATCCAAATGGAGATACAGTATTTACCGATTTGAACGAGGATTTGCCGGGAACAACGGAACTGATTACGATAACCGAAAAAAGACTGCAAACCGTAGCAGAATTCTATCAGTTGCTACCGCTCCGCTTGTACCGAATGAATCCGACTAACAGATTGGTAACGCCGTTCATTCTTGCATTGTGGGGCGCTCTTGATCTTAAAGTACCCGAACAGTGCGGAATCATGAAGAACATTCGATACAGCGGAGGTCTTTACAATGGGTAAAAAAAATAACGGAGAAGGTGGAGATACCACCTCTCAAGTTGATTTGAATGCGGAACATACCATTGATGAAACAGCGGCGCAGAGTCAGGGGACTGGCGAGAATCCCGCTCCTGACACAAGCGGAACTACTGAGGAAACTCAATCCGCTGATACCGCTTCTGCCGAAACGACAGATCAGTCAGGCGGCGATGGTACGAACCAGTCAAGCACTGAAACGGCGGCAACTGGAACCGGAGACGATACGGGAACATCGGCTCTTACTCCGTCAAGTGGAGAGAAGAACGGAGATGATAATAACGATCCGCTGACACTTCCGCCAAGCGAAGGAAAACAACGCATAAAATGCGCAGCACTCGCGGGCGGGAAGCGGATTACCGTAGGTAAAGAAACAATCACTGCCGATAAAGACGGTGTTATTGAAGTTGATGAAGTTCAAGCAAAGCGTCTTTTAACCATTCCGGGTTACGAAGAAGCCTAACAATCGGGCGGCGGTGCGATAAACGCCGTCGCCTTATTTTTTATTGGAATAGAGCAATGATGTTAAAAGCATACAGCCTACAATCGCAGATACTCATTGAATTGCCTCGAAATATTCAATATCGCCTCGAACGGCGTAATGGGTGCGGCGGTGAATGGCTTGTGCTTACTGATTCAGGATTTTTAATAGATGACGGAATGGTAATAGCAAAACCGATTACCGGAAATTATCTTGATAAAGATTTGTTTGATGGAATATGCCAATACAGAGTTCGAGACATAACAGCAACAGAGCCTTTTGAATATGATTATTCCGTTTGGCTTAGGTGCGGAACAACCGAATTAGTCGGTTATACTTTTGGAAATTACAAAGCCCCTGAAGGTTCATGGGGTGATATTATAACGACAGATGATTTAAGAACTTATTTGTGGGGCGTGGACTTTCGGGCAAGTAACGGTGCGTCATTTACAGATGCGCAAATTAAGTTTTTTATTGACGCTGCTCTTGAGCAAACAGAGAGACAATTAAATATTAAAATTAAGAAAACTCGTATTGCTTGTGAACCGCAGCGGAATGGTCTTGAAAAAGGAAAAGACTATGACGAAGAAGAATCTTATTACAAGTTCAAGCGGGAACGTGTAGAAAGAGCCGGAATGATTCATACACGGAAACGTCCTATTATTTCTGTTTCCCGATGTGATTTATTAAGCCGCAATCAAAAAATAATGCCGCTATTGCCGTCAAGTGTGGTTGATAAGACGAAGGGGCGCATAGAGTTTTTTAATCGTCCTTATAAAATGAACGATTCAATGAGGGCGGTTGAAACAGCAATATATCCTTATGGCGGAGAAACACTTGAACGCAATCTTTTGTATGCAATCGATTATGTAGCCGGATATGAAAGTTCTGATGATGTGCCTACTGATTTGCGAGAGTATATCGCAAAGACCGCGGCTGTTTCTCTTTTGAATATTATCGGGCGCGGACTCATGTCTGGATTTTCAAGTAGCAGTCTTTCTATGGATGGTGTATCAGAATCATTCAGTTCAACACAATCGGCTACTTCGGCTTATTATGGCGCGGACATCGTTGAGTATAAGAAAGATATAGAAAACTATATTAATGAAAATAGGCAAAAGTTTGGACATATTGTGATGGGTTCGCTTTAGGAAGGCAGAATGAGACTTATTGATTTAACCGGAAAGCGGTTTGAAAAGCTTGTAGTTCTCTCACAGTCGGAAAACAAACATGGTCGTACATACTGGTTATGTAGATGTGATTGCGGAAACAAGAAGATAATTAGCGGAAAAGAATTAAATAGAGGAACAACTAAAAGTTGTGGGTGTTTAAGGAAAAAGACTATGACAGACAGAAGAAAAACGCATGGACAATCTGAAAGTCGTCTTTATTATATCTGGCTAACAATGAAACAAAGATGTGAAAATCCGAATCAAGAAAAACATAAAAAAGATTATCAAGACAGAGGGATAACTGTATGTAAAGAGTGGCATTCATTTGAAATCTTTAGAAACTGGTCTGTGTCAAACGGATATGCTGACAATCTGACGATTGATCGAATTGATAACAATAAAAGTTATACTCCCGAAAATTGCCGATGGGTTGATAATAAAACACAATCGAATAATAGACGAAGCAATGTGAATCTTACTTTCAATGGAAGCACACAAACAATAGCTCAGTGGGCAGAACAGCTAGATATAAAATTTAATACCCTGCAAAGTAGATTAAAGTATCTTAATTGGAGTGTTGAAAGAGCTTTAACAACTCCAGTAGGAGGGAAAGTTTAATATGCCCGGTCTCGGAAAAAACAGTCCAATTATTCTTTCTCAAAGCCGTGTCAACTTCGAGGCTCTCATTGAAAGGCACGGACAGTTTCTCCGTTGGCGGATTGCAAAAAAATGTCCATGTGTAACAACAGAAAACACAGTGAATATCCGTTGTGAAAAGTGCGGCGGATCCGGTGATATTTATGATTATCAGCGTGAGTATGAAGATGTATTAAGATCTTCGGTGAGAGATAATATTATTATATTACCTGAAGGATATTCTGATTCTGAAGTATTGGAAATATGGGATTCAAAAGGGAGAAAATACAAGTTTTGCCGTTGCGATGATTTTATTCAAATAAATGCAAATATTACCAACAATGAACTTGTTGATTTAAGAATAAAAGTTCCGCTCATTAAGCAGAAACTCAATGTTTTATTAGAAAAAGTCGATGGCGGATTTTACCGAGTTCCCGATATTCTTACAGCTCCGTCTATGATTGACGGTGTATATTATCAGGCCGCAGGTGATGTGATTGCTGCGCATGGACTGAAAGATGGAAATGATAATTCTGTGAATGTATTAGGATATAGGCGGGATATGATACTCGTTGATTCGACTGCAGAGAAAATCCTTGCAGAATCAATTGATTACATAATGCCGTTTAAGTTTATCGTGCTTTCTCAAAATCTATCAAAAGAAGATATGAATTTAGTTAATACATTCAACGGTGACGCGGTGTGTACTTTTCCATATATGTACAATCTTTCAGAGAACGATGTTTTAACAATACTTTCCGGTTCAATGACGCATAAAATTGTGATTGAAAAACGCGGGCAAGATATTGATGATACTATTCCCGATTTCTTTATTTCCCAAATAGACAGCCTTGAAACTCAGACCGAAACCTTTGTCGAAGGAACAGACTTCGTTTTGATTGGAACGAATAAGCTACACTGGAAAACGAGGCAGCCGAAAGACAACGAAATGATGTCTATTACTTACCGTTATCATCCGACATACCGTGTGGCAAAAGATATTCCCATGCTTCGGACAAGTGAAGATCAGCGGATTCCTCGCAAAGTGGCGCTCAAGTTGTTTTCTGCTTTTGCGGAAGCAAAAGGAGTGAATAGAAATGCTTAGGATGACGGTCGGAACAAATAATTCATTACTTGAAGAATTGCAGTTTCATCTTGCAAAACTAGGACAAGGAAGTTTACCGAGAACGGCAGGTGCGATGAATGCCGGTGCAAGTGTTATGAGGGAAGCGTGGAAAGGCTTCGCCATGGGCGGAACACTTCCCGGAATATCGGAACCGCTTAAGCGACCAAGCGGAGGATATGCTAAAAGTATTCGTGTTTTACAACTTGGACCGTTCCAGTATGAGATATATAGCGAGGCAAAGATTGCCGAGTTGATAGAGACTGGAACTGAAGAACTGGACATGAAAACGACTCATCCTTACGGACCAAAATCGAGAGTCTCAAAAGACGGCGTTCCATATTTGATTATTCCGTTTAGATGGGGAACTTCTCAAAAATCTGTTGGATTCAAAAATATTATACCAGAACCTATTTATAAGATTATGAAAAACAAGGAGTTGTTCAAGCGTTCGACTGTTCGAGAGACAACACATAATGAAAAGAACTTTAAAGGAAATGATGTTGCACGACGCGAATATAATTGGGGAGACCGCATGAGTAAAAAAGAGGCGCAAGCCATTGCCGATGACGGTCAAAACTATGACAACATTGATGGTATGGTTGCAATGGATACCGGAACTGATAAAAAACAATATAGCGGATATTTTACCTTCCGTATCATTTCGGCGAACTCCCCTGCAAGAAGCTGGATAAAACCTGCAATGGCAGCTCGTCCAGTAACCAAAGCTGTTGTTGAACATACCGAAAAAGAAATAGAAGAACTGATAAACAACGCTATAAGGGAGGACATGAACGTATGATATTCTTTCTTAACCGTGGACTCATTCTTGAACAGGAAATTGTAAAGGCACTAAAAAAGTATTTTTCTATTATCGACGCATCAGAGCTTTGGAAAAATTATGCGGTTTCTATTACAAATAAACATCCTTTTGCACAAATAATGTTGGCTAATAATCCGGGAAAAAACGCAGCAAGTCTCTTTCCTGTAGTAGTAGTTGCAACAGAAAGTGAAAGCATCCCATCCGAATTAGCGTCTCTTGATCTTGGAGATACAGATATTGTTACGCTTGAACCGGAAGATTTAGAACCTAATGCGGAAGGAAAATCGCCAATAGAAAGGCGATATGAAATGATTACGCCGAATATCATGCGTAATATTCAGTCCGCAATGGAAAATCGAGAAGATAAAAGACTGTTCGGCGAGAGTATGTTTATCCGCCGCCGAGATCATCTGTCTATTGAAATATGGGCGGAGAGTCCACAGTTAAAAAACGAATTATATGAACTTATCCGGCTCTTTGTATGCGGATTTTTACGTGATTATCTTGGTGAATTGTATAAAGAACATTTTGATGGAATAGACGGACAATCTCCGTTAGTAATATTCGATTCTTCGGTTCGAGGACAGCGGAGCAATAACTTTAATCTCGATTTTGGGATTGAGCTTTGCGGCGCTCATATCACTTTTGAAGCGGATTATGTAATAGAGCAAACAATCATCGATACAGAGTTGATCGATACAAATAATGTGCAATTGGAGGTAATTAATCATGTCAGAAACTACGCAGAAACCACAAGAGAGTGGATTATCGGAGCAGAAGGAAATCACGAGTCCGCAGGAGGCGAAACAGACTCAGACAGCTCCGCCGAAGCAATCAACGAAGAAGAATGAAAATCGTCTGATGATGGTTGATCAATATTTAAAGAAAGTGAAGCAGGGACAAGAAATTGCAGACCTTATGCGTTCGCTTTTCAAGACAAAGATAATGAGTTTCGCGGAATGGGAAAAAGAATCCGCCGCCTTACTCAAAAAGAAAGTTTGGTAAGTAGGTTTCAATCCACGCATTTATTATGCGACTGATTCGATTATCGTGATTATTTTATTGGAGGTCAATATGGGAGTAGGAGCAGCTATATTCCAGTCCGCTGGACAGCGGAGCGAACATTATGTCCCGGGCGCGTATTCACGCAGTGAGGCGGTCGGCGGCGCGGGTACTGGGGTTTCCGCGAATAACGGAGTTATATTGGGAAGGTCGAGAGGCGGACAGCCGAATAAGCTGTTTACTTTTTCGACATTGCAAGAAGCGCGCGAAACGCTTGTAGACGGAGATTTGTTAAAGGCTGTTGCTCATGCCTTTAATCCTTCACCGGAATACGCGCCGCAAGCAATTAGAGCGATGGTTGTCAATGGTAATACTCAAGCCGGTACATCTTTAAGCGCAAGCGGATCAGATGTTCTTGAACTTAAGAGCGCAACATGGGGAGTGCTTGCAAATAGTATTGCTCGCCAGATCGTTGACGGAACAAATCCGGGAACAAAGAAAATTATTTTTTCGATGGGAGAAACGGTCAAAGAAATCGACAATATTGGCAAGCAGTCGATACGGCTTCAATATACCGGCGCTTCAGCAAGCGCAAGCCTCAAGATTGACGGCACAGGGCTGACAATTACTTTGCCAAGCGGAGATCCCATTGTTGTTTCCTTTGAAGATTGTCCCACGGTCGAAGAAGTCGTTTCGAGGCTTAACGGTCTGGGTGATTTTGCGGCAATTCTCTTGGATGAAGAAGCAAATGTTCCATCAATCGAGCTTGATCATGTTGATAATGTTGATATTAAGACGGCTTCTACTCTGAAAAGTGATTTCTATGCTCTCTATCGAGCGTTGGAAAACAGCCCTTGGATTGGAAAGGGAAATATTTCAAAAGTTGATGACGCTCCTAATATCATGCCTGATAACGATGATGATCCGGTATTTTTTAACGGCGCGGTCGGCGGAAGTTTTACCATTGAAGATTGGAATAAAACACTCGCTGCATTGGAAACCGAAGAAATCCAGATTATCTCTACTCACGCGACTGATCACGCGGTGCATACGCTTATTTCAAACCATTGTACGGCTATGAGCAATGTGCAGAATCGGAAGGAACGGACAGCGCTTTTAGGCGGTCCCATCGGGGAAATAATCGATGACGCTATCGCGTTCGCAAAATCTTTGAACAATAAACTCGTTTCCTATTGTTATCCCGCAATATCCGCGTCTTCTCCGTTGACCGGTGCTCCCGAAGATTTGCCCTCTTCTTATTTTGCGTGTAAATTGCTTGGCATGGAATGTACGGTTGCCGTCAACGAGCCGCTTACGTGGAAAAATGTTTCCGTGTTGAAATTCCTCACCAAGTTAAAGATTCCTGAAATGGAAAAACTTATCAAAGGCGGCGTATTATGCGGCGGCTTAACCGATGATAATCGGCTTGCAGTAATCCGCGCGATGACAACTCATCAGGGAGCGCAATTACAGCTTGTTGAGCGGTCGATGGTGCGTGAAGACTTGTATATGAACCGTGATATTCGTCTTCAATACAGTACCGGTGTTGGCCGTCCGGGTGTTGATAAAGGCGGAGACGCAGAGCAAACCTTGCAAGATGCCGCGCGCGGATGGAAGGGAGAAGGCCTTATCGTTCCATCCGATGACGGAAAGAATATTTGGGATGTTGTGATAAGAAAATCCGGCGATAAAACGTATATTTCGTTCAGCCGGAATCTTACCGCACCTCAGAACTTCTTCTTTATCACGGCATACAATTTTATTTACGAATCAGCCACTACGGTTGAGGTATAAGGGAGGAAGAATATATGGCTTTACCTAATATATCGGGAGCAATAATTGCAACTGGATACAATTGCCATGTACGTGTTGGAACAAACGCGTCAGATGCGCAGCCGATTGCTCTTGTAACGAGTTTTCAAGCAAACGAAGATTTTCAGGTACAGGAAGCTACTTGTGTTGGAAATCTTGGACCAGTATCTATCGATCCGCAGGGGTATAATTGTACTATATCTATTGATGGATTTTTGCCATCAAAGAAAACACTGGATGGTGCACAGCAATATGCTGATGGCGGAAAAAAGGCGATGATGGACTATGTTCCAACAAGAGCGCAATTCATGGATGCCGGGGCAATACCAAAGATCACTTATATGGATTTTTACAATAAGAAAGACGGAAAAGTCCTTGCGGCATTTGAAGGTGTATTGATTAGTAGCGACAGCATAAACGGCGAGGGAAACTCTTACGTAAGAAATGGAATCCAAGCGCGGGCGTTGTCGAAGAATTAAAAATAAGTTCGCGCTCTTTGGGGCGCGGACTCTTTTACTATGTCGCGCTCTTCGCGAGCGCGTGGATTGAAACCATAAATAAAGGAGAACGGCATGGAAGTGGTAGATAAAATCGAGAGACAAGAGCATGTGGGAAAACTCACTGAAGAACAGCGGGATGATTTCTTTGCGAATTTGGTTATGGGAAAAGATGTAACCGAAGAAATCGAGACAAGCAAGGGGAAGTTTACGGTGAAATATCCCAAGCCGAAAGATTATTTGCTCATTGGGCAGCTTATGTCTCTTCGGCGGCAATATAAACCGGCGGAAGCCTTTGGCGGGGAATCCAGTTTTATAAACACAATGGTGTCTACTTTAGACGCTGTTGTCGTTTCTGGGCCGGAATGGTTTGAGAAAGCAAAAAAAGCAAGTAAAGATTTTTCTTTTGAGGAGGTGCCGAGCCGAGCGTTCCTTGCAGAACTCTACGGCAAGGCACACCAATTTCGTGAAAAAGTTGAGTCTCGCCTTGACGAGACCGAAGAATCAGCCGATAGGGGAGTACCTGCCAAGGCGAGCGATGATGACGCTGTGGACGGCGGTGCATTTGGGGGTCTCTCCAGCGAGTAAGACGATTCAAAAACTCGATGATTGGCAGATTGGTCTTATTTATGAAACTGCGATGAATTATCCTGTAGAAGGATTGCGGAGAAGTTATTTTGACCGCAAAAAATCAACGAGTAATTTTGATGATGATGATCTCATTGATATGGGATATACGCCGGAAGAAATTAAATCGATAAAAGGAGAATAGAACATGGGAAAGACAATCAGCGAAAAAGGGTGTCCACCATTCAGTGAATTGAAATCACTTATAGAAGATTTTACTGAATATGGGATTATTTCTATCAATGCGGAGCGAATTAATACATCCTTTACTGGAGCTATCAATATTCAGATAGCTCCAAAAGAATACCTTGACCAAATGGGATTTACATTTTTTCCGAAAATTCCTCTGAATTTAATTTCAAGTCTCCGTGAATGTAAGAGCCAATCTTCTCTGCAAGAGAAAGGTACGGTTGAATAATGAGATTATCATTACCGGAATATCTGCCAACATCTGGTTGTCCTTTTATAAGGACAGCAATTTCCAGAGCCTTGTAGCCCAACGCCAGCGACTCAACAAGGGCTGTGCAGCCGCGAACAACCGGCTTGTACATCCAGGAGTTCTTGTCTTTGCCGCTCACCAGATCGTGTTCCTCCACATGGATGGAACCATTTGGCTTGCGCACTGCCAGCGCCCAGTTGTAGCGACCGCGCATCATGATGCCTTCGATAAGCGCCTGTCCACCCACATGGGTACGGCACACGAGTCCACTCTCGTCATAGGCAGACGACAGTTTCTCCTTATTCTGAGTAGTTATTTCTGTTTCGAGATTCTCTTTCAAGAGCGCACGACCTTTGCAAAGGGTTCGCCGCACGTCATCGTGCCTTCTGGGCACGAGCCGCGACGGCACGGAGCTCCGGCATCCATAAAGATGTACGGTGCGGTGGGAAGAACCAGTTCCAACATTTTGTGCCCCAGCTCCTGTATCTCCCACTGAGCTCTGCGACAGCAACGAAGTTCAAAAAAGTGCAGCAGTTCGCGGATATTCATAGTAACCACTATCTTGCTTGCACAGGCGTTTGGGAGCACATAGCGGGCGTCTTCGGCCGGTACTCCTGCATCAATCAGCTGCTGATAGGCGTTATACGCCGTATCAATAGCGGTGTTAAAAATGGCATTGAGCTCCGGCTCCGAGCTTACGCTCTCCGGAACCACAATCTCCGGCTCGCCTTTGAAAGTGACATACCGTTGGCTCTGTTGATTAAAGCTGGCAACGCGATGGCGTACCAGTTGATGTGTAAGCGCACGACTTACCCCGTCTATGGCAAAGGTGTAGGAGGCATGTTCAAGCGCTGAGTAGTGTCCCGAGCCCATAATGGTTTTGAGCACCTTTGCCGTCCGCTCCTCGCTCATGCTCTCGATGAGCTCCGCCGCGCCAACTGGTGCATAACACAACCGCGCAGCAGTAGCTACGGCACGCTCCGGTTCCTGGGTGTGATAAAGCAACGTCACTTGCATAAGAGCACCTCTTTCTGTTGGGTTAACCAAAGAATAGCGTTCTTATCATCCCTCGGATGGTTTAGTTGTTGGATTGTAATTACTCTGCGCTCTCCTCGGCGGGAGCCTCGGCAGCCTCGACGGCGGGTGCAGCTTCGGCGGCAGGAGCATCTACAGCAACTGCTTCGTCAGCGTGAGCCTTGCTTCCAGCGCTTTCTGCAGCAGCAGCCTTTGCAGCCTTTTCTTCCTCGCGAGCTGCCTTGTCGGCAAAGCGAGCGGCTTTCTCAGCCTTCTTGGCGGCCTTCTC
>QMCE01000361.1_pt1 | contig 34270 bp, 28 predicted proteins | sample 1821851 | NCBI WGS metagenome assembly QMCE01 (sample SAMN09453174, study PRJNA476694) | Termite gut metagenome, whole genome shotgun sequencing project. | isolation source: worker | host: Odontotermes sp. | place: South Africa:Pretoria | collected 2016-01-28 | reverse complement strand
TATAAGGCAAAAAAGCGTTGACTGAAAAGCGCAACGCTCTACAGTTCCACTTCGTGGAACTTGCTCCGCAATTGAGAACTTTCCTATAAGGCAAAAAAGATACGACCTACATCGTATCCCAAAATAACGCCAATATGGTTAATCAGCAGTGTTCACGAAAGGTTCCTAAATAATGCGACGCAAACTAAACGCAAGGAATCATCCTTGACATCCAACCTTATGTCGCCGTTATTTGATTTTAGGCCACAATCACCTTTCGCACCGACACAAACTCAACTCCCCTCATTAAACCTTGTGCGACTTACTTTGCCTTCGCACAAATGCTGATTACGAACACGTACAGTATACCGCAGACGGAATTCCTTGTCAAGAAAAGTTACGTCGATTTTATCATCGTTTTTGTCATCCTTGGACATCCCATTGCCACATTCTATGCTCAGAACCCCACCACTCTGCAATTTTTTTTGCATAAGGGTCCGTATTCACATAAATATAATCCCCCTCTGACCTAATCAGGACAAAAGTCGGTACGTTTTCCTCTCGATACACGATTCCATACAATGTGTGCTGGCCGGCGTCGTTAGCCACATACTCGTCTGTCACCTCTGCATCCGGGTCAATCTTGTATAGATATGAATACTGTTCCTTCAATTCCGACATGTCAATCTTGCTTTTGGCATCACTCTCTTCATACTCCATATTCTCCAAATATAACAATTGATCTTCACGCGTCATTCCCTCCCACTTCTTATCCGAATGATCGTATTCCACCTTATTCCCCTTATTGTCAATAAAGGAACCGTAATTCTCGTAACCCACTGCAAAATTCACATAATCCCACATGAACACTATCTTTTGGTCTATTTCTATGTTTTCTATTTCTGCATTTCTTATCTCTTGTTTTGCCGTGCCTTTACACTGAACCAACACCGTTAACGAGAACGCCACGAGAAATAATGTAAAAATAATTTTCTTTATCTTCTTCACCATAACACGTACCCCTCCTTCTGCTGCAATATTACGCAAAACAGGAATGGGGAAAAAGCTAGTCACCCTCCCACCGCATTCCCCTCCGGTTCACAATACTTCTTGTCATCCTTGGACATTCCGTCACCAAGCAATGCTATGCTCAGAACTCCACCACTCTGCAATTTTTTTTGCATAAGGATCTGTATTCACATAAATGCAATCCCCCTCCGATCTAATCAGAACAAATGTCGGTATGTTTTCCTCTCGGTACACGATTCCATAAAGTGTGCGCTGGCCAGCATCGTCAGCTACATACTCTTCTGTCACCTCTGCATTTGGATCAATTTTATATAGGTATGAATAATACTCCTCTAATTCTGACATGTCAATCTTTCCATGGGTGTCACTTTCTCCATACTCCATACTTTCCAAATAAGATAATTCCTCTTCTCGTGATGACTCCTTCCATCTTTCATCAGAAAGTTCATATCCCACCTTATTCCCTTTGTTATCAACAAAAGAACCATGATTCTCGTAACCCCATGCAAAATTCACATAATCCCACATGAACACTATCTTTTGGTCTATTTCTATGTTTTCTGTTTCCACGTTTTTCATCTCTTGCTTTGCCGTGCCTTTACACTGAACCAACGCCGTTAACGAGAACGCCACGAGAAATAATGTAAAAATGATTTTCCTTATCTTCTTCGCCATAACACGTACCCCTCTTTCTGTTGCCACATTACACAAAACAGAGATAGGGAAAAGGCTAGTCTCCTTACCTTTTCCCCATCCCTATTCAAAGTATTTATTCCTCTCCAATGTCAATAACTTTCCTAATCCTTTTCCCCCTACCAAATGCGGCTGTTGACAAAGACCTCCGACTGGCCTTCTCAGAAAACTCCGGAGGGTATTCCATATCCTCATGGTCAAAAAACCGTAGTAGGTTCATCCGCCCCGGATTCTTCGGATCCTCAACGATGGCTCGATGATACCCCCTTGCCACGTGGGTAAACACAACCTCGCCCCGACTATCCGCCCTTTGTACGTCCAAATAAACCGGAGACTTTGAACAACACCCATCGTCACACGATTCCGGGTCACAACTAAACAGTCGGTTACAATGGTATGGCTTCCCTATGACATCCTCCATGTCACAGCATTCCCCCTCCAGTTCACAATACTTCTTGTCCAAGGATTTCAGCATGACGTTGACGTTGGGAACCGGTTTCCCGTCGTCTTCAAAAACCAAGGTGACTACAAAATCATTCACGTTTACATGGAAGAACGCCGAGTCGATTAAGGAAAGAATCCGACTGGACATCTTTAACTGGCGCGCCGCATTATAAACGGCTTCATAACAGTCATAAAAACTCGGCCTCTCGTCCTCCCTGAAGAGCGAGTAGGACTTATACCATACCTTTACCAATTCATCCTTGGACATCCCGTTACTGTACAATAGATATGCGGCATAGGAAAGGATGGTGCAGTTGATATGTATCCCTCCTTTATCACACCACTTATGGTTGTCATGATCTTCGTCGTCACAAATCCTTCGGTAGTACCGTTCTCCATCGTACAGTTCTACGGGGGTTTCCGAATCGTAAGGATTTTTTATACTCCGAACGGGAATTCCCTTTTGGGCGCCAATATGCACATCCGTCCCAAACAGCCAATCCGTTTCATCCTCAATCAACTCCGCAAAGATATCGCTATATGCCTCGCTTATGGCACCAGGGAAATTGCCGCCTCGCAAATTCAGTTTTTCCCTTGTTACACTGTGCGTAAACTCATGTGCAACCATATCCAAGGCGGCGGCATAACTCTGCGACACCTCACCATCGCCATCGCCAAACCTTAACGTGCTCACATCCCCTGAAGTACCTGAATACGCATTGGAATAGTCAACCAGTTTCCCTTCTTTCTCTATCCTGTCATGTACGAGCAACTCCATCCTTCCATTCTTATTGTCGTACCCCTTCCAGTTCAGCTTCTTATGAAAGAAGTCGTAGGTCTTGATGGCGTTGGTATAGACCGAGACGGCGGTCGGATCATTAACGATTTTACGTATACCAGCCCTAACCTTCTCCTTTTTGTCTCTGCCTTTACTTGAATCATATACCCACAAGTTCTTTTCTCTATTCCCCATCTCGAACAAGATGGGAATGAATCCCGTAGTTTCTAACGGAAACTTCAACATTTCATCCCCACTCGTCAGGCTATATCCACGGCCTTCCGCCGCATTCTCCATCAATTCCTTGTAGACCACCTCGCCCGTCTTGGCACAGACGTAGAACGTATAACCGTCACCAACCTCCGTGTAGACCTCCATCCGCCACGTTAGGCGGTCCTTCGCATCGACGGCGTCCGGCTTGAAGATAACCAGTTCCGGCTCGTCGCACTCACCGCCTACCGCCTCCGTCGCCACGGCCACGGCCGCTTCCGACGACAACGCCGGCTCCACGTCCAACTCGTAATCCTTGACGTAGACGTTGCCCACAAAGTTGGGGTTGCCGTTTTTGTCGGTCATGACGGATATCCTCGGACCCCCGATTTTTACGCCATTGTGGTACTGTCGGAAGAAAAACGCGTTGCCGTCCTCGCCACTCGTGTCCGCATAGTCGAAGACTATCTCCTTATCCACGTCCCGAACCCCCAATATCGTCTTTAGGCACTTTAGGGCGTTGTGGGCGTCCTCCGGGGTGAACACCTTCATCTCTGTAAACCGTCCGTATATCGACCTAATCTCGTCGTTTTTGCCAAAATCCACTTCGGGGAACTCCCCGTCGTTGAGGTCTATGATGTCCTCCCACGTCATGTCTTTCATCCATTCCTCACCGTCATATGACATGACGACCGTTACGATAAACGATTTTCGGTTGTAGAACGCCCCCTTACGGAGTACCGCCCCCAACGTCACGTTGGCGGAGTCGCCGTCCGGCCTCGTCACCCCGCCGTCCAAGCCAATAACCCCCTCTATGTCCGACGTCCAAGACACTTCACTCCCGCTTGCGCCCATGTCCGCCAAACCGACGTCGCCCGTTACGTACCCCGCGTCGTCCGACTCTTGGTACACAACGTCCAAGTCGTAGTAATCCTCGTCAAGTTCCAGAATCGTCCGTAGCCTCTCGTCCGTCTCCCCCGACTCTTCGCCACCGTCCCCCTCTGTCGTTATCGAAACCTCGCCGCCCGTCTTCTGCACGCCGTTGGGGTAGGCGGCCTTGACCCTGTATCGGTAAATCTGCCCGGCCTCCACGTCTACGTCGACGTAATAATTGGCCACCACTTCCTCCCTGACTTCCTCGTACCCACCGCCCGCCGTCGCTCGACTGACGACGTACGCCTCCGTATCCGCATCAAAATCCCAATATACCACGTTGACGCCGTGCACGCTGAACCCAACGGTTTCAAAGTCCTTCACTTCCTCCATCTTCTCAAAATGAATCGTCCCCGTGGTGGTCACCCCGTTTGACGCGGTGACCGTCAGCGTCACGTCCCCTTCCTCCAACCCCTTAATTTGGACGTCCGCCACCCCTGCAAGGTTGGTAAGTCCCAACACGGCGACCTCCGCGCCCCCGTCAACCCCGCACGTCAGCGCCTCGCCGCTTATCGGCTCGTCGTCCTCGTCCGTCACCTTTACCTGTATGACCTCCTCGACCCCTACCGTATAGGACTCTCTTACCGACACGAGACTGACTCGGAACGGCTCGGACTTCGGAACGTCCCTCCAATCCCCGTCGTAAGCAATTCTCGTGCCACCCGTGTAGGAAAGCTCCGGCTCGCCGGTCACGTCGCCCGCCGTGATTCCAACCTTGACGCTCCCGTCCGCCGGTATCACGTAATTGTAGTCCGTCGCTTTGAACCGGTACCAACCGTTCTCCAAAGTCTCCAGCTTCACGGTATCGACGCCATGAATGGTAAAGTTGGTAAGAAGGTCCACCTCGAAAAACTCAATGTCCTCCTTCGTCTTGTTGACAACGTTGATATGACCCGTAAACCCATTTCCCCAACTGTTCCCGACCACCAACTCGGCCTCCACGTCCCCTTCGCCCATGTCAATTTTTTTCTGACAAAGACTCAGTTCATCCGGAACCCTTTCGTCGCTTGTGGTCCTAAACCCAAACGTAGCGACTTCCCCCGGCCTGATTACTGCATTGTATCCCTTGTTTATGAAGAACGGCCCCTCAAACTCCCCTCCCTTGTACTCGGCATTGTACAGGTCTCTGACTTCCATCGGGATGGAACTCCGAACCGCCCAATTTTCAATATCCTTCGTACCCGTGTTTTTAATACCTACCGTCACATTCACGCCGTCGACCCTGTATGTAATCGTATACCCATCCCCTGTGTACGTTTTCTCTTCTGTAGTGGCCGCCATAGCGGGGAAACTGCCCCACGTCGCCATCGCCATGCATACCACCAATAATATGATACCAGGGTCAAAAGGCCATGTGTTTTCATGCTTGCATGAAAACACATGACTTTGGGACCCGCAAAAACATGAGAAAGTAGCCCGATAGGGCGAATTTCGAATGTTTTTAGGACTGCGAGAGCATGAAATGCGAAGCAGTCCGTGGTATCAGAGCGACAAAAGACCTTTTGTCGCTCAAATCATAATATGGCGACCATCTTCTTATACCTTGCCCTCATGACCCTCCCCCTTCCTAAAACCATGAAATTTACCGTTCACAACACTTCTTGTACCATATTGTACCATATTTAAAAATTATTCGTCAAGTTAATTTCAGTAAACGCAGAATAAGCACGAGAGACATTAAAATGTTCTGGAATAACAGTTGAAAATTACTCTCGTTCGTCGTATAATGGTGGTACCAGAGTCACAGGGCCATGATCACATGTTTTGGTTTGGGATGCGACGACCCCTATATTAAAGGAGGTTTCCTATGAAGAAAAAGGCAGTATTGTCATTGGGCGCGATATGCTTGATTGCCGCGTGCCTGTTCATACCAAAGATACAGACGTTTGCCATATCCGCCATGTCCTTCTTCCGCGTCAACGATGCGAAGACGATTGAGATTACGATGGCGGACATTGAGACTCTGTCAAATTTCCCTTATGAGTTTGACGAGGAGTTGGCAATGGAGTGGGAGCGGAAATACCTTGCCGACACGGATTATGACTTGACGTCGCAGCTATATCCCGATATGCGCGTATTAAACGACATTCGGGATTTCGACGATTTTAAAATCCGCCTCCCCAAGGTACTGGATGGGGAATACCCCAGCATCGCGTGTACGGAATCCCATTCCATAGACGTTACCGTCAATGCGGGTATGGTCAACGATTACTTCAAGATAATGGGTCTGCCGGAAGTCGTCGATCCCAAATTTGACGGAGCCAAAATCAAAGTCGACGTTCCCGCCGCCATCGCGGCCACGTATGAGGACGTGGTCCTCTACGCCACGCAAGGCGTTTACGTGGAGGAGGGGGCGGACGCCGTGGATGACATTTGGTCGGGCGTGGCTCAAATGCCGTTCCTGTCGGAGAACCTTCGCAAGCAGCTACGCGACATTGACTTAAAAAACCGCGACATTTATCTTCCCGTCATCATGGGGTTTGGCCGCAAGGTTTCCTTAGGTGGCCAGACGACGGGGTATGTATACACCGCCAATGACTTGATGCAGGCTTTCTATACTTACGCCGACCTTCCCGAAGAAGACGTCGTAGCGGAAGCGGAGGATGGAGAAGATGCAGATGGGGAAGCCTCCGCCTTGATATGGACGAAGGGCGGCGTCGCCTACTGCTTGACGGGCGAGAAATCGGACGCCGAATTAATCAAAATTGCTAGGAGCATGCGTTGATGATTATTGAAACCCACGACCTAACGAAAACGTATAAGAAGAAAGTAGCCGTGAATTCCGTCAATCTGTCCGTCAACCAAGGATGGATTTACGGTTTTCTGGGGCCGAACGGGGCGGGCAAGAGTACTTGTATCAAGATGCTGACGGGGCTCGTCCTACCCACGTCGGGGGAAGGGACGGTTCTTGGGCACCCCTTGGGCAACGTCGCCGCCAGAAGGAAGATGGGGTACTTGCCGGAATTGTTTCGCTTCCAAGATTGGATGACGGGCGAAGACCTCCTCGACTTTCATACAGGTCTGTACGGACTGGGACGAGACAAGGTAAGGAACAAGCGAGTGCTTAGCCGCGTCGGCCTGCTCGGGCAGGAACGGTTCAAGGTGGGTTCCTACAGCAAGGGGATGCAACAGCGGATTGGGTTCGCTTGCGCATTGCTACCGGAACCCGAACTCCTATTCTTGGACGAGCCCACGTCCGCACTCGACCCCGTAGGACGGAAGGACGTCAGGGACATCATAACCTCCCTTAAGAAAGAGGGGACGACCATCTTTTTGAACAGCCACCTGCTCAGCGAAGTAGAGGCCGTCAGTGACCACATCGCCATCATCCATAAGGGTAACGTGGTAAAAAGCGGCGCACTGTCGGAATTGTCGTCACAAACCATCCAGTTGTCGGTTGTTTGCAGCCCGTTGCCGGAGGATTTGTGCGCCACCCTTGCGAGTCGGTTTAACCAGGGTTGGTCGCCCCAAGCGGAAAGTGGCGGGTTTACTCTTACCCTTACGGACGGCGACGAGGTTCCCGAAATAGCCTCGTTGCTTGTCGGGAACGGGGTTAAGTTGTACGAAATGACCCCGCGCCGCGAAACACTGGAAAGCGTATTCTTAAAGACTATCGAAGAAAGCAGAGGACAATAGCAATGAAGGCCATCATCCAGTCAACGTTAAAAGAAGCCACGCGCAAGAAGACGTTTGTCGTCATGGGCGTCGTCTCGGTACTTTACCTCATTTTCTGGACGCTCATATCGTATTTCTACGTAAACAACGTCGCGTCTGACGATTTCGGCCTTCAGGTACGTTCCGTCGTAGAGCCCGCATTGATTCGCATGGGATTACAGTTCTCCTCCATGTTGATGTGCCTGCTCACCATCATGCTGGGCGCCGGAGCCATCGCTTCGGAATTGGAGAACGGCATGGTTCACGCCATACTGTCCCGCCCCCTTAGGCGGTCGGAGTACGTGTTCGGCAAGTTACTCGGACTTCTCATCCTAGTCGTAACCTATGCGAGCGCCCTATTCTTCTTCCTCCTGCTCATCGGCACGTTGTTTGGCATGGATACCATTACCGCCCTCTCGTTAGGGCAAGTGTTGGGTTCGTGGTTTTTTTACGTCCTCGTACCGACCACGCTCCTGTGCGTCACCATCCATGGCTCGGTAATTATGAGGGTCGTACCCAATGGATTGTTGATGATTTTCGTCTACATCCTCGGCAACGTCGGGGGCATGGTGGAGATGATAGGGGAAATGCTTCGCAACGACGGCGTGATAAGCACCGGGATTTTCTTGAGCCTGGCATCCCCCTTCCACGTACTCTACAAACAAGCGGAGAACGTCCTTCTGTCCACCAGCAGTCTGACGGGGGATATGGCTCTCGCCATGGGTGGACTTTCTGGAGGCGGCGACGCCCCCAGCGTCTCGATGTACGTGTATATTGGCGCGTATACGCTGTTTTTCTTGGGCTTGGCCTTACGGCGGTTCCGCAAAATGGACATTAGTTGAGCTTAACCAAGCCTGTTCTTCACTTTTTCCTGTATCTGATACAACTGGTTGAGAGCCTCTATCGGCGTCATCCTACTTAAATCCATCTCCCGAAGCTCCAACGCCAACTCCTCCGTGAAGCCCCCGCCCTCCATCACTTCGAACATGGACATCTGTTGCACCATGGCGCCACCCTTCTGTCCAACGTCTTCCCATAGGTTTCCTTCCCCCATGTCGTCTTCGACGACGACGGGTTTCTTATCCTCTCCACCACCCCGATTCACGCGGTTGGCGACGTCAATCTCGTTGTCGCTCAATTCCTCCACGATAGTATGGGCCCGTTTGAGGACGACGTCCGGCACCCCGGCCAATTTGGCCACTTGAATCCCATAGCTCTTGTCCGCACCGCCCTTCACTATCTTACGCAGGAACACGATGTCCTCCCCCTGCTCCTTCACGGCGATGCAGTAATTGTTGACGCCTTCAATCCCGCCTTCCAAATCCGTCAACTCATGGTAATGCGTGGCGAACAGGGTTTTGGCCCCCAATGATTTGACGTTGGCTATGTATTCGACCACCGCCCATGCGATGGCGAGGCCGTCAAACGTACTGGTACCCCTTCCGATTTCATCCAGAATCACCAAGCTGTTGCGCGTGGCGTTCCTCAATATATTGGCCATCTCCGTCATTTCCACCATGAACGTGCTTTGGCCGGATGCCAAGTCGTCCGACGCACCCACGCGGGTGAAAATTCTGTCCACGATGCCCACGTTGGCCTTCTTGGCGGGTACGAAGGAACCAATCTGCGCCATCAGGACGATTAACGCGGTTTGCCTCATGTAGGTGGACTTACCCGCCATGTTGGGACCCGTAATGATGGAGATGCGTTTCCCGCCATTGTCCAAGTACGTGTCGTTGGCTATGAACAAGTCGTTCCGAATCATTTTCTCCACCACGGGATGCCTGCCGTCCTTAATGTCAATGACGCCGTCCACGTTGACGTCAGGCCGCACGTACCCATTTTGCTCCGCCACCAACGACAACGAGGCCAGCAAGTCGACGCCCGCAACGACCTTCGCCGTCGTCTGCACCCGCTTCACTTCCTTGAATATTTTGTCGCGTATCTCACAGAACAGCTCGTACTCCAAGTTGTAGAGTTTGTCTTCCGCCCCCAATATCACGTCTTCCAATTCCTTCAGCTCGTTCGTCGTGTACCGTTCCGCATTGGCGAGCGTCTGCTTGCGAATCCATTCTTCGGGAACCAAATCTTTATAGGAGTTCGTCACCTCCAAATAGTAACCGAACACTTTGTTGAATTTGACGCGCAAATTCTTGATGCCCGTCTTCTCCTTCTCCTTCGCCTCCAATTCGGCCAACCAATTCTTCCCCTCCGTCTTCGAGGCCCTCAGTCGGTCCACCTCCTCATTGTAGCCCGTCTTAATGATTCCACCCTCTTTCACGGCAAGGGGGGGGGCCTCGTCTATCGACCGTTCCACCAACCCGCAAACGTCCTCCAACACGTCCAATTTGTCGTAATACTCGCGGAGAAGGGGGGAGCTAAACGATTGCAGTGCGTATTTGACGTGGGGCAACATGGCCAAGGATGAGCCAAACGCAATTAAATCCCTAGGGTTTGCGTTCTTGTAACTTATCTTGGTGACCAAACGCTCGATGTCGTAAATGGGCTGCAAATACTCCCTAACCTCCTCCCTCGTAATCATGTTCTCGCCCAATTCTTGTACGGCGTCCAGACGACGGTTGATTTCATCCGCCTCCAACAGGGGTTGTTCGATGGCGACCCGCAACAACCTGGCACCCATCGCCGTCTTCGTCTTGTCCAGCACCCACAGGAGCGAACCCTTCTTCTGCTTCTCGCGAAGCGTCTCAACCAGTTCCAGATTCCTCCTGGTCGAACGGTCCAACAACATGTACTGGTTGACGGTATAAGGCGTAATCGTGTTCATATGTCGCAACGCAATCTTCTGCGTCTCCCTCAGATACTGCAAAACCGCCCCCGCCGCCACGATTCCAATCGTAAAATCCTTAAGCCCCAGACCCGCCAAAGACGCCACCCTGAAATGCTCCTTCAAGGATTGCTCACAATTCTCCTCGTCAAAATAGCGCGGTTCGCCAGCCGACACAGACATGCCCAGTCTGTCCTTCAAGTCTGCGATGTCCACTCCCGACACGAAAAAGGAGTCGTTGCACAGAATTTCGGAAGGGAGGTATTTGTTCACTTCGTCAAGAAGCTTCCCCCCGTCGCCCACCTGCGTCACGAAGAAGTCACCCGTCGTTACGTCCACCGCAGCCACCCCGTAGGCGTTCGTCGTATGTACGATTCCCATCAGGAAATTATTCTTCCCCTCGTCAAGCGCCCCCTCGTTCAGGTTCGTCCCAGGCGTCACGATGCGGATTACCTCCCTCCGAACCAAGCCCTTCGCACTCCCCGGGTCTTCGACCTGCTCGCATATTGCCACCTTGTAACCCTTGGCAATTAAGCGGCTGATGTATCCCTCCGCCGAATGGAAGGGCACTCCGCACATCGGCGCCCTTTCCTCCAAACCACAATTCTTCCCCGTCAACGTAATCTCCAATTCCTTCGTACACGTCAATGCATCGTCAAAAAACATTTCATAAAAATCACCCAGTCGGTAGAACAGGATACAATCCCTGTATGCATCCTTAATCTCCATATACTGCTGCATCATTGGCGTAAGACTCGACTTCTCCATTAACCCTCCCCCTTTCCATTCAATAAAACACAACCTTACGCGACTCGCTTTTGCCTTCGCGCAACTTACATAGCGCCTTCCCATCCCCTGCAAGGCGCGCCCTACACATGGCGACATTCTTCATTCTGGTTCACAGGCACGCAAAACGTACCTCATAAGATTGCTTGGTAATGTGCGCCAAGAACGTAAGACCTTGCGCGGCACGCTTCGCGAGCCTGCTCAGGTTCGCGGGTGCGCTCGCATCATTCAAGCAAGCTTGATGATGCTCACTTTGCCTTCGCGCAAATCCACTATTCCATGTCCTGATCCATCTCCGGCATCCCCGTCGGAAAATTCAGGGGTGCCTCCGTCTTCGACGGTTCCCCACTGGTCGGAGACTTCTCCGGGACATCTTCGTCGGAAAATTCTTCGTCCGAGACCTCCTCGTCGGAAGAATCCTCCTCCTCATCCACGTCCAAATCATCATTGACGTTCGGCTTCTTCGTCGGCTTATTGGTCCGCTTGGGCGTCGTCGATGCGGGCTTTTGAGTAGGCCGGGCGGGTGCCACCGTCCTAGGGGCACCGTTTGAGTTGATTCTTGAATCGGCAGACGTACTATTCGGCCTCGTCTTCGTCAAATATTCGGTTCGTACGTACCCTTCCCGACCCTCGTAATAAATCTCAGACCAACCGTCATCCAACTTGTCTATGCGGGCCACTACCGAACCCGTCGGTATTTTCGTGATTATCGACGCAGTCAAACTGGCGGAAGAACGCATATTGACGAGAGTGGTAAGGTACATGGCCTCTTCTCCATCCTCTCCCCCGTCTTCTTCGTCTTCTGTGTCTTCTTCGTCACCCTCGTCGTCTGTATCCTCTTCCTCGGAAGGCTTGTCCGTCTCTTTGGCGTCCTCGTCATCCTCTTCTCCAGACGCCTCCTCCGTCTCGACGGGGGAGGGTATCGGCGTCGTCTCTTGCGTCGGCGCCGGAGTGGGGGAATCGTCCGCAGGCGCCACCCCGCTTTCCTGATTCGCACCCTTGCTCTCCTTCACGAGAAAATCCACTCCCGTAACCAATATGGCCACCAAAGAAATCGTCAACACCAGCGTCCATATTCCAACTATCAATTCTAGCAACCCCTTCTTGGAGTTCTTTGCATCTGTAATTAGTTGTTTTACATTTATCATGGTAACCCCCAACAAACGTTTTATTCTCTATAAAATGTATTCTTCACCATCATTGACGTCTCGTCACACTTCGACAACGTTTATTATATATGCTTGCGTAAAATTTGTCTATAGGAATTGCAATATTTAATAAAATGATACCAGGGTCAAAAGGTCATGTGTTTCATGCTTGCATGAAAACACATGACTTTGGGACCCGCAAAACATGAGAACGCAGCCCGATAGGGCGAAGTTCGAATGTTTGGGGACTGCGAAAGCATGAAATGCGGAGCAGTCCGTGGTATCAGGGTCAAAAGGTATTTGGCCACATTTGGCCGACATCAGAACATTTGTTTGACACCCTTGACAAAATATAGTATACTGGTAGGAAAATAAACGAGGGAGGTAGCACTACATGTCAAAGGGCAGAATAAGTCAAAAACAAACTGAGATATTGCAATACATCAAGTCAGAGATACTAAAAAAGGGGTATCCACCCGCCGTACGCGAGATATGCGAAGCCGTCAAACTCAAATCCACCTCGTCGGTCCACTCCCATTTGGAGACGCTCGAGAAGAACGGTTACATCAGGAGGGACCCCACGAAACCCAGGGCGATTGAGATTGTGGACGACGAATTCAACCTGACCAGACGCGAGATGGTCAACGTCCCCATCGTTGGGACGGTCGCTGCCGGCCAACCCATCCTTGCGGACGAGAATATCGAGGGTTACTTCCCCCTCCTTGCAGAAAGCCTGCCGTCCGGTACCGGGGACGTCTTCATGCTGAAGGTCAAAGGGGAAAGCATGGTCAATGCGGGCATTTTTGACGGAGACTTCGTCGTCGTCCGCCAACAAACCACCGCCAACAATGGCGAGGTGGTCGTCGCCTTGATGGACGATTCGGCAACCGTCAAGACGTTCTACAAGGAGAAAGGGCATTACCGCCTCCAACCGGAGAACGATACGATGGAACCCATCATCGTTGACGAGCTGTCCATCGTCGGCAAGGCCGTCGCTTTGTACCGTTCACTATAGATAGGTTGCCCATTATACATTCATTTTACATTGGCATATTGATGCAGACGGTCCACAATCCACGTTCGGCTGTACCCATACCTGCTCGGACGTATTTTCAAGTACCGTCAGTTTACCCGTAACCGATGTGAATGGAGCGAACATGACGTCACCGCTCTCGGAGATTTGGGGTAGGCCATAGCTTGCCACCAGATCGGCAATCAACCAGTCACCGGGCATGAAATCGAAGCAAGTGCCAATCATGTCCAGAATGGTATACACCAGAACTTCCTGTGCGGACGTCCGTCCTGTACTGTCCGACAGTACAATTTGCGCCGGGAAAGCCATCACCACGATTATTTTGCCAGTCACGGGACTCAGTGCCATGACCACGCCGGGCAACTGATTCCTCGGCTCAATGCTCACCACGCCGAGCGGCGGCGTCCCAAATGGTTGGAAGTATATGTTGCCCGCAAGGATGGACGTCTCATTAACCGTGCAAGCACTTCGTATACGCTGAAATTCAGCGCGGACAACGTCAGTCGAAGGAGTACACGTCGTTAGGGCGGCAATTGACAGTCTCCCCTGTTCCGTATATGCCGTGATTTTTAGCGTAAACCCCGCCGTAAAGCAAACCCTGTTTCCCGTATTGGCGAGGTTCACAACCGTCGCCCCCGGCATTACCTCAACGTGGTATTTTACGGACATGGGAATGCTGGGCGTTGGGTAGCTCGATTCCACCGCAACGGGAAATGGAATGTACTTGATATGCGTGACGCCCACTCCATCACGAAACTCAACCAGAAGGATTGGTTTGACCGTGAAGGATACCTCCGTCTCTTGACCGACGTTCGTCTGCACGAAATCGTATACCACTTGCTGCGTACCGTCAATCGATGCACGAATCATCGTCAACGGTTGGGGGCCGTCATTCGCATTGAAGGCTTCCTCAACGCAGATGGGACTATTGGGATACGGTTGCGTCGTGTTCAGAAACAAGGCCACTCCGTCCGTACACGCAAAGTCTGGAGGAGTCTCGCAATACTCTGGTTCTTGCCCTCCCGAACAGGGGCGGCATTGGCACCCACAACCGCAAGTGGGCATCGAAGGGAGGTTCGGAACGCATGGAGTCGGAAGGCAACACTGCCTGTTATATGACTCATCATTACAATATAGGTTTTTCATCATATTGTTGGTCTCCTCGCATTTTTATTTGCGGAACCTATATTTATTTATATGATTGGAATACCTATACTGTGAAATTTTCAGATTCTATCAGTTTCGTCATTTTTTCTTTGACTTTCTTATTTGCCTGGGTGGCGATAATTCATATGAGCTCCTCATGCAAGGACTGAGCAATGAGGGAAATCAACTGGCACGTTGCTTGCACCACTTTTCCAGGATACCGCAAGCCTGGCTCCACTCCCCCACAACCGGGGGATTCGGCCCGACAAGAATGAACGGTTCGATAAGGCTCATCTTTTTATCCATACGGTAAACACCTGCTCCATCCATCGCACCTGTCACTCAATGAAGTTTGTTGGGCGCACACTCGCCGCTTAAAAGTGTAGAACTCTTCGGAGCCACCCCTTTGGCTATTTTCTCTCGCCATCGATGGGTATTTTCCGAATTGATAAAGAATCTTTACAATCCACTCTGGTTATATTCTCTCGCCGACATCAGCAATAGCCGCATCAGGCTGTACTACTTTACAATCCACTCTGGTTATATTCTCTCCTAAAGTTCACCGAATGTGGTCTTTCCGCATCGGACTTTACAATCCACTCTGGTTATATTCTCTCGGAAGGGTAAGACGTACGACGAGATTTGCAAGGAGTCTTTACAATCCACTCTGGTTATATTCTCTCACATTGACACTGTTCGAGACGGCTCTAGAGGAGTTCTTTACAATCCACTCTGGTTATATTCTCTCCAAACGCCGAATGAGGTATCTCAAATCGGGGGGCTTCCTTTACAATCCACTCTGGTTATATTCTCTCTTCAACAGACTGCACGATCAAAAGAAGTAAACATGACTTTACAATCCACTCTGGTTATATTCTCTCTAACTCCCCTTTAGTCCCTAATGCGCTGACCGCAATACTTTACAATCCACTCTGGTTATATTCTCTCATGGGTCGTATCTGGTGTGTACCTCTCGCCCTGTTACTTTACAATCCACTCTGGTTATATTCTCTCTGCCTCTTCGCTTCCCGGCGACGGAGAACGGCTGACCTTTACAATCCACTCTGGTTATATTCTCTCGTAGTAGACTTCCTCCTTGCTCGTCGTGAGCCTGTCTTTACAATCCACTCTGGTTATATTCTCTCTACGTGGGACGTTTACAAGCAAAAGGGAAATTTGCTTTACAATCCACTCTGGTTATATTCTCTCAAACCCATCCGGACAGGTGGAAGGCGGTAATGAACTACTTTACAATCCACTCTGGTTATATTCTCTCCAGGAACGACGGAAAAAGGACGGTGGCACATTCAATCCTTTACAATCCACTCTGGTTATATTCTCTCGGTCAAACTCTGTTGTTGTACCGTCACCTGTACCTACTTTACAATCCACTCTGGTTATATTCTCTCCACCGTTCCCATCATGGCCGTTCCCAGCTTTTGAACTTTACAATCCACTCTGGCTATATTCTCTCTCCAAAACCTTCGCGGGGTAGTCCGCCCATTCGCATCTTTACAATCCACTCTGGTTATATTCTCTCGCCAGACGGCAAAACGGCGGCTCGATGGTGTACCTGTCTTTACAATCCACTCTGGTTATATTCTCTCCAGGAGAACCGCAATCAAAACCATTACATCCGTCCTTTACAATCCACTCTGGTTTTATTCTCTCGACGCAAGGGGGTGGAATGACAAGCACCGTAAGGAACTTTACAATCCACTCTGGTTATATTCTCTCTAACAGGGTGAACGGCTCCTTAATGGGGACGTTGAGCTTTACAATCCACTCTGGTTATATTCTCTCAAAAACAGGTGTAAAACGTGCCCACATTACAACACCGCTTTGCAATCCACTCTGGTTATATTCTCTCCCTCTCCCTTTGCCCGAACTGGTAAAATTGTCCGTTCTTTACAATCCACTCTGGTTATATTCTCTCCTTTCTATTGCGTTCTAAAACGGAAGGCCGATGCGCCTTTACAATCCACTCTGGTTATATTCTCTCGTCTTCACCCTCTCGACAACGTACAGCTCGCTTGGGGCTTTACAATCCACTCTGGTTATATTCTCTCACGGGCTTGACTTGCCGGACGACGCAATGGACATCGCTTTACAATCCACTCTGGTTATATTCTCTCAGAAGCTTCAACATGCCCGGACGATGCGCAATATCTTCTTTACAATCCACTCTGGTTATATTCTCTCGCATCAAAGTCTAGAAAATTGCACGAGATTACGGCTTTACAATCCACTCTGGTTATATTCTCTCGCTTACCGACTACGAAAAATGGATGCCCGACTTCACTTTACAATCCACTCTGGTTATATTCTCTCTAAAGGCTAGCTTCGGAGCGAACAGGAGAGAATTCTTTACAATCCACTCTGGTTATATTCTCTCGGATATGATAAACGTCGATGGGGAAAGCACATACCTTTACAATCCACTCTGGTTATATTCTCTCTCGGTATCCCCGTGAAGTCCGTACACAGATACACCACTTTACAATCCACTCTGGTTATATTCTCTCGTGCGCCATATATGAACGCTTCAGGCCAATTGTTTGTCTTTACAATCCACTCTGGTTATATTCTCTCGCATTGCATCCAACTCAAAAACCACTAGACTTATGTCTTTACAATCCACTCTGGTTATATTCTCTCTTTGACATCATGAAGGTTTTTAATAGGGTAGGATACTTTACAATCCACTCTGGTTATATTCTCTCGTCTAAAACCTTCGTTTGCGTTTGCAGGGTTGCCACTTTACAATCCACTCTGGTTATATTCTCTCTTCCAATCCCGGCATAATAGCCTCCTTTTCCTTTACCTTTACAATCCACTCTGGTTATATTCTCTCTAGAACTAACAATCACTTAGACGACCCTACTGACCTTTACAATCCACTCTGGTTATATTCTCTCCAGGCACGCCGTCGAGCAAGGGGCTGATCGACCTGTTTTACAATCCACTCTGGTTATATTCTCTCGAGGGCACCGTGTTGGATGACGACGCCGTAATGTCCGCCTTTACAATCCACTCTGGTTATATTCTCTCTCTGTCAAATTTGGAATTCCATCAATTCTTTCTTCTCTTTACAATCCACTCTGGTTATATTCTCTCAAAGAAAGCAGTGTTAATATGCATTATTATGTCTCTTTACAATCCACTCTGGTTATATTCTCTCTACAGCCTACTTTTCAAAAACGGGAAGATATTCGACTTTACAATCCACTCTGGTTATATTCTCTCCAAAATCGTTGTTGGGTAAGGGGGGTTCCCTTGCTCTCTTTACAATCCACTCTGGTTATATTCTCTCGTAGGTGGATATGGACGAGGTATTGAGGGAGGTAGTCTTTACAATCCACTCTGGTTATATTCTCTCCCAAGACGGGTAGTCGTTCGGAGCGAACAGGTTTAATCTTTACAATCCACTCTGGTTATATTCTCTCTAAGTACCCGTCTTCGTTTACGTTCTTCAAGTACCATCTTTACAATCCACTCTGGTTATATTCTCTCTGATTTTCTCGCTTATGGTATCCCTTTAGTAATAATCTTTACAATCCACTCTGGTTATATTCTCTCAAAGGCATCGAATTGAAGGACATGAACCGCGACCCACTTTACAATCCACTCTGGTTATATTCTCTCGGGGGCCCTGGAAGCGGACGTTATCCGAAGGGCAGCTTTACAATCCACTCTGGTTATATTCTCTCGCCGAAGGGGAGGACTACGACTTCAAATCCCTCACGACTTTACAATCCACTCTGGTTATATTCTCTCTAGCTTTTAAGAGAAACAAGGAGGCATTTGACTGACTTTACAATCCACTCTGGTTATATTCTCTCCGAAGCGGAGTACATTATACCGTAATAATGGGAGAACTTTACAATCCACTCTGGTTATATTCTCTCTCTCCGGAAGGAAGAGAAGAAAAAACTAAAACTCCTCACTTTACAATCCACTCTGGTTATATTCTCTCCCAAATCATTCGCCCGCGTAAGCTTGAGGTTCATCATGCTTTACAATCCACTCTGGTTATATTCTCTCATTGTTGTTGGCCAGTTTCCACGAAGGCGGTGACGGCTTTACAATCCACTCTGGTTATATTCTCTCAACCCTGTTTTTGCGGTACGTCTCGTCCTTTGGCTCTTTACAATCCACTCTGGTTATATTCTCTCGTCGATGCCAACCCCTCAATGAATTCCGTATGGGTTCCCTTTACAATCCACTCTGGTTATATTCTCTCGGGGGTTGGGATTGACAGCTTGCGAAGGTCGTTCACTTTACAATCCACTCTGGTTATATTCTCTCGATAAAAAGACACTTAATAAAGCACCCTTTCCCCGCTTTACAATCCACTCTGGTTATATTCTCTCATAGTCGAACCGCCGGACGACGACGGGCTTGACTTGCCATTACAATCCACTCTGGTTATATTCTCTCTAAAAGCTACAACGACAAGTTGGTTGGGGTAAAGGCTTTACAATCCACTCTGGTTATATTCTCTCATGTTTACATCAGATGAGAACTATGATGAAAAATCCTTTACAATCCACTCTGGTTATATTCTCTCAAGGCACGTAATTGGCGGTCAACGAGCCTATCGAATCTTTACAATCCACTCTGGTTATATTCTCTCCTATCACACTGTGAGGAATAACAAACTCAAATTTCTTTACAATCCACTCTGGTTATATTCTCTCGGAGGTACTCGACTTTGTACCCCCTTTGGATGTAGCTTTACAATCCACTCTGGTTATATTCTCTCGCAAAGAGCCTATCCATCCCCGAAGACGATTGCCCTTTACAATCCACTCTGGTTATATTCTCTCTTTGATGTAACGTCGATGTTTAACTCAAAGACTGCAACTTTACAATCCACTCTGGTTATATTCTCTCGGGCTTGAGCAAAGCCCAAGCGGGAACGGTCTATCGACCTTTACAATCCACTCTGGTTATATTCTCTCTATTAGAACCTCGGTTGACTGGAAACAACTATCTACTTTACAATCCACTCTGGTTATATTCTCTCGGTGCCGCCCCCCTTTTCCCGCGGTACCCGTTTTCGCTTTACAATCCACTCTGGTTATATTCTCTCCCCCCTATCGTCAATTCCTTGCCCGCTCCCCCCACCTTTACAATCCACTCTGGTTATATTCTCTCGGTTTGCGAATGTTGCAGATGTTGAAATAGAGAGAACTTTACAATCCACTCTGGTTATATTCTCTCCGCCTACCTACAGGGGATGTACGATAAGATGCAGTCTTTACAATCCACTCTGGTTATATTCTCTCATGTACGTCTTTCCTAACTTCATATTGTTCCTCTCTTTACAATCCACTCTGGTTATATTCTCTCTCGGTGGTGTTTGCAACCGTGGCCACATAGGCCACTTTACAATCCACTCTGGTTATATTCTCTCGACATTCGTACGACGTGCATCTATATGGAAAGGCAAGCCTTTACAATCCACTCTGGTTATATTCTCTCTTCTTGGCGAGCTGCTGGAGGAGGTTGCAAGCCTCTTTACAATCCACTCTGGTTATATTCTCTCCCGTGCGAAAAGCGGTTCGTTCGACAGGGAGGAGTACCTTTACAATCCACTCTGGTTATATTCTCTCGTTTTCACAGACAAAGACGGACGTGGAGCGCCTAACTTTACAATCCACTCTGGTTATATTCTCTCATACCCGATTGACAGCCCCGAATCCTTCTTGCCTTCTTTACAATCCACTCTGGTTATATTCTCTCATGTTGCCGCACCAGAAAAAAGCATGTGACAAGTCTTTACAATCCACTCTGGTTATATTCTCTCATAGAGTGGGCTGATTATACGTGGTCGCCTATAACCTTTACAATCCACTCTGGTTATATTCTCTCGTTTGCGCTACATAAAATGATCACCACGCACAATTTCTTTACAATCCACTCTGGTTATATTCTCTCAATTGCCGTATGGAAACCTTGAATGCTCACGCAAAGCTTTACAATCCACTCTGGTTATATTCTCTCCCCCAGCGCGCCCTTTTTAGACTGCAACCCCTTGCCTTTACAATCCACTCTGGTTATATTCTCTCCGGCAAGTGGGTGACGGTTGTGACCAAGGCGACCACTTTACAATCCACTCTGGTTATATTCTCTCGCCAGCGCGCTCGCACTTAAGGCAATGAAGGAGGACTTTACAATCCACTCTGGTTATATTCTCTCGTTAGGGCATTTGATGGAACACCCGTTATCACCTCACTTTACAATCCACTCTGGTTATATTCTCTCATTCAGACGCCAATTTGTTGCCATTTAGAAGTAAATCTTTACAATCCACTCTGGTTATATTCTCTCGTTGAGTGTGACGGATATGGCATCCGCTTCCCCGCCTTTACAATCCACTCTGGTTATATTCTCTCTTTGGAGGAAATAGAGGAAATGTCTGATTTTCAAACTTTACAATCCACTCTGGTTATATTCTCTCTCAGCCGCAAACTTCCTTGCCGCCTCCATGTTCTCAACTTTACAATCCACTCTGGTTATATTCTCTCCCTTGCCGCCTCGTCGCACTCCTCCAGCGACAGGCTGACTTTACAATCCACTCTGGTTATATTCTCTCCGCTGAACCCGCCGCATCGCCAAGGGTGAATTTCACTTTACAATCCACTCTGGTTATATTCTCTCGTCTTGCTCACCGTAATGCGGCCATCTGCATGGGTAACTTTACAATCCACTCTGGTTATATTCTCTCCCATGTCCTGTTGGGCAAGGTTGTACACGATCTTGCCTTTACAATCCACTCTGGTTATATTCTCTCACGGAGCCGCTCCCCCTCGCCCGCGAACTGGTCACTTTACAATCCACTCTGGTTATATTCTCTCCAAGAGTACGTACGTGCGCGCGAAGGCCGTCAATCCTTTACAATCCACTCTGGTTATATTCTCTCGCGCGTTCTGCCGCACCTACGACGTATACCGCGCCACTTTACAATCCACTCTGGTTATATTCTCTCACAGCATCCATTCCATTCCGTCCTCGTTGTGCATGTCTTTACAATCCACTCTGGTTATATTCTCTCTCTTGCCGACGGAAATGACTTCAACATCCGTCCCTTTCTTTACAATCCACTCTGGTTATATTCTCTCCACCTACGACACGAAGGAGATGTCTGTATTTATAGACTTTACAATCCACTCTGGTTATATTCTCTCCAGTTTCAAGCCCGGTCATATCCACAAGCCATCCAACTTTACAATCCACTCTGGTTATATTCTCTCAATCACCCTACGAAACTCAACATCCTCACGAATGTCTTTACAATCCACTCTGGTTATATTCTCTCCTTGTGTGTGGCAAGTTTACCCTTGACGACTTCACGGCTTTACAATCCACTCTGGTTATATTCTCTCCGCAACGACAAAGCGACGCATTGGTCGTGTACCCATCTTTACAATCCACTCTGGTTATATTCTCTCTTTCTCCGTTGCCATGATAAACCCTCCTCTCAAAAGCTTTACAATCCACTCTGGTTATATTCTCTCATGGACGATATAGTCGAAAGGCGATACGACCCTCCTTTACAATCCACTCTGGTTATATTCTCTCCCACCCCAGCCGCCGCACCAGACGCGGAGTTGAGATCTTTACAATCCACTCTGGTTATATTCTCTCCCCAATCCGCATCGGCACAGTGGGCGGAGCATAAACTTTACAATCCACTCTGGTTATATTCTCTCGGAAATTTACTTAGAGGGTAATAGAGGAGGTAATACTTTACAATCCACTCTGGTTATATTCTCTCTGTCTGATGAAGAGTTAACAAAATACGTTTCATTACTTTACAATCCACTCTGGTTATATTCTCTCGCGTTGGTCGCATTGTTGGCGAACGTCTGAAATTGCTTTACAATCCACTCTGGTTATATTCTCTCCTCACGTCCAACGGCTTTGCGGACACCGCCGTAAAACTTTACAATCCACTCTGGTTATATTCTCTCATTTCGCTTATTCCATCATGGAATTCCGCAACCATCCTTTACAATCCACTCTGGTTATATTCTCTCCCTTCTATAACGAAGCCCCCAATGTAGGGCACTTTATAGCAATAAAATTGTCGACCCAGAAGATTATTAGAAAAACCCTCTTCCGTCTCCCACGCAAATGCTGCTAAAAGCCACAACAAACCCATCAACAAAGCCGTTTGTCGAACACACGGCTATTTAGCGCCATTGCAGGTCGACAATTGTACGATACATACTATGTCGGCACTAAACAATCGTAACGTTATACCTTAACCGCTATATAAACCGCGATGTTTTTTCATCCACCACGCCCCAAAACTCCTTATCCAACCATCTGACATTTCTGCTTTGGAATACGATAACGGAGTCCACATCCTTTCTTACATACTTGCCCAATTCCATTTTTAGCTTTAATAGCTGCGAATCGCTTATTTCCCCTTCAAACGTTGATTTTTGAATATGGGTTAAATACTTCTTGCACACCTTAAATACTTTGGGGAGTATTTTCTTGCCCCCATCATCAAATGAAATATCGTAGACCAAAATCACATACATCTTTGCACCGCCTTCACCACCATATTTCAAATCCCTCGTAGTCCTTTTCACCCAACAGGTGCTTGATGAGCTTGTAGGCTTCCAACCTCATCAAATACTGGTATGAAACACTTTTATTGAGGTCCCTGTGATTGATCGTAGTCTTTAGCTTCTGATCCAGTTCATTTACAATCGTCTTGGACGCCTCCTTCTTCAAGTGCAGAAAATTCAACTCTTTCGTAAAGCTTTTTTCAGTAATCTGATTCTTGTTAAGCAGGGAAAAAATCAGCCTGTCGCCTATAAGCGGTTTAAAGATTTCAGCAATGTCCAGACACAATGAAAATCTTCTGGCGCCCGGCTCGTGCAAATAGCTAATCGTTGGGTTCAGTTGCGTGTGGTATATTTCCGTAAGCACCTTCGTATATATTAACGAGTTCACAAAAGAAATCAACGTGTTTATCACATTGTCCGGAGGATGCATCACGCGTTTCGTAAAATCGACATCCCTGTCAATTATCACATTCCACGCCTCGTAATACCTCTTTCTTATGCTTCCTTCATAACCCATTAATTCTTGGATTGTTTTTGCAGACGGGATGCTCGTCCTTATTTCATCAACGAAATCCATGTATGTCCCGACGTCTTTACCGCGGCCATTGTAATAGCGCAGGTTTCGATATATATTGTTGGCCGCCGCCAAGATGAACTTCTTTGCAATCGTCAACCGTTTCGCATAATCCGAATAGTGTTCCACCTGATTGACCAACAAGCTTCCCGCCAAAAGGCTCTCCCTCGGATAAAAACTTCCCGTGTAAAAACTGTAATAATTGAAGAAATGCATATTGACGCCGTATTTGGCCGCCAAATTAATCAGGCTCGTATTGAAGGACATCTCGGACATGACGTAAAGGTCACCCACGCGCTCAATCGGTATATCCTTCCTCTCCGCTTCTTCCGATACGAACCTCATCGTATTGTCTTTCCTGCTCAATGTTCCATTCGTATAAATGTAAAAACTCTCTTGCATTTTATTTTCCTCTTTCCATCAAATGAAGCACAAATCATAATAGGCGCATGATTTGCAAATCCTCTTCTTACTCAACGTCGGTGGCGCTTCACGGCAAACGATTTCATTGACCTCGCTCTGAATCTTCTTCATCTCCTCCCGATCCTCGTCCGTCAACTCGACCTCCACCGTTTTCTTTAGGAGGGGGTAATCCAATTGGCCACGCACCCCATACACGCCTTTGCCCTCCAAATAGTACAGGTAGTATTTCACTTGGTAGACGCTTGCCTCCTCCACCTTATTGCTCTTTTTCACTTCGTGCAACACTTTACTCGTACGAATGAAGTCAATATTGATTACATTGTCGATGTTAATATGCTTGTCCTCTCTGCCATAAGAGTTTTCATCAATCAATTTCCCAATTTGCACGTTTTCATTGCCATGCTCCATTTGAATCTCGTGACAAAAATACCACAGCTTCCTATGGCAAACCTTATAGTAATACACCATGACTCCCGTAATCCTACCACCATCGCCACCATTTACGTCATTCATCAGATAATGTTCGACCCCCTCTTATAACTGTCGTAATCACGTTCCATAAATCCATACTTTTCATCATAGTCACAATCAAATACCGCAATCTCCTCGTATTTGCCCAGTGCCACCTTCCGTACGACGTAATCCCTCCTCCGAATCGCTATGTAGCTCGGAATGGATACGGTAAATGCCCGAACCTCATCCCTAATCTTCGCCCTTTCTTTTGCGTCTTGGCTGGAACTCAGACGTTCCACCAAATCCACCATGTGGTTGTCGGGGTCTATATAAACCGACTCGGGAATGACGTCCGTTGACAAAATGTTTCTCAAGCGGCTTTCGCTTTTGTCCATTTCATACGTGGCCAAATTGTCAATCTCATCCCTTATATCTTTGTAATTTTTATAATACTCGCTCCTACAAACGTTTTCCCTAGTGAAGCAACGGTTAATCAATTCCACCTTTTGCTTTTCGGTTATCACGCCGTCTACCCGTTCAAGTCCCTGCCTTGACAGTTCAAATATGGTTTCATCCAAATGTCCTCCCATGCTTACCTTTGTATACACGAAGCAATTTGGCCCCTCGACGCCTTTGACGCCTTTTCTATTGCATCGCCCAAATCTCTGAAACAGGGCGTTCAAATCCGACAATTCGGTAAACAGATAGTCAAAATCAATGTCTAGACTCGCCTCTACAATGGAAGTGGCAACCCAAATCCCCGACCGATGGTCAATTTCATCCTTGCCATCACCACGAAACGTCTTTCCGAATTGCAATATCTCTCCTTCCTTTTTAGCCCTGTGTCCCCTGATGAGTCTACTGTGTAGCAGGTTGACCTCCGCCTCGCCTTCCCACGCGTCCGACAATTCCCGATACACCGCTTGCGCCTTCTTAACAGTGTTGCAAACCACCAACACCTTATTGCTCACGCCCGCTTCCTCATTCCTCCGATATAATCCACTTACCGCACCCGCCTCCAAGGACTCTGGGAACACCTTCACATGGTGTCTCTCGTCATCATCTATAAACAAGCCTTCTTCCACGTCGTTCCCCAACGCGCCTACAATCTCGTCCCTAATGAAAGGGGGCAACGTCGCCGTTACGATTGCCACCCTCCCTCCAAACTCGCTAATCTTCTTAATCCCGCATATTAAATACGCCAACAAATCCGACGAATACATTTGTATTTCATCCAGCACGATTTTGGCATAGGATAGCGTCACGAGCTTCATTTCATACGTATTATACTTAAACACAAAATCAAACAGCTGGTCCATCGTACATATCGTCAGCGGCATGGACAATTGTCTTGCACGCTTAAGATAATCCTCTACGTCCATCTCCTCCGATATTTTCTTGTCATTATAGTATTCCAACGCACCCGAATGCAACAACGCCACGCGCTCGACAATGTTCTCGTTATTCAGCACGTCCACGCGTACCCTGTCATAAATGGCGTTGATGGCGGTCCGAATCGGCAATATGAAAAACCCCTTCTCATTTCCAATCCAATTCAACCCACCTTCGGTCTTCCCCATACCCGTCTGGGCAATCGCTATTATGTTTCTGTCCGTATTCTTCTTGCAAAACAACTGTAAATCGTTCCACTTATAACCCAAACCCTCTAATCTATCAAGCAAAAAATCATTGGGGTATTCCACCCGCACGCCCGCACTGGCGCAGTAGTCACATTTATGCAAATACCCTTTAATTAAAATGGCCTCTTGGTCGTTGGTAACTTCCTTCAGCTGCCCAATCGCCCTTCTCCGAACCTCCCGAAGCTCTCCGGCAAATCCCTCCAACAACCGTCTTATCAATTGCTTCTTCTCCGCATCTTGTAACACGGATAACGCGTCACAATAATCATGATGGTTCAACACGGCTTGTCCCACTCTATAGTAGTCGGCGGCGTCTTCGAAAATATCCATTGGCAAGAAAAATAGAGACAACACATTATGTGCCACTTCCTTCGTTTCATCAAAGCGAATTTTTCCCGCCGATTGGACTCGCCGCTGGAATACGGGGTTCGCCTTCCCATAATCATGATACTTACAAGCCATTTTTACCAAACCCAATATTCGCTCCGAAGGTACGTAGCCCAAATTCCACAAACAATTCAGCTCCCGCATCAAATCATCGTTGTGCTCCCTAATTGTCTTCTCCGGCTTGGCAAGATATTGAGACAAGTCCATAGCTTTTTCCCACTCCTTTTTATCTTTATAGAAAATTTCTCTGGCACGGATGGCGCCGGCGTTTCGCATACAACGATTTTCTAAAGAAAGCTGACTATATATTTTTTTTCCCCGTCGCTACAATCCAGATATATCCCCGCACTCTCCTCGTCAACGCAATACCCGGACATGTATAGCACTTTCTTCTTCTCAAACTCCCTTCTCCCGTCCTTTACCTCATATTTTTTATTGAGGTAATACTTCGTTCCGTTTGACTCCGACCCCTTACGCACGCGAGAAAAAACCTCGCCATTCCGAACCAAGTTATAGTCAATGTACGCCCCGTAAGGACTCTCCACCTCACAAGGGGCGGACTCCAACAAGTCGACCATGCGGACGTCCACCACTTCGACGAAATCCTCGCTCCTTCCTATTGACTTCAAGTCATATACGTGTTCCATGATGTCGTGGAGAGTTTCCCTATCGCTCTTTATATGGATAACCAATTCAACATTGGTTAAAACCTCATAGTATTTGAGGGATTTGGTCAACGTTCGGAATCTGGCAATCGGTTTCTTGTATTGTTCTTCCTCGTAGTCCTTCAGCCTTTGGCTAATCTCCTTTTCCAAACGCCGAATCTCTTGCTCCCTATTTATGATTGCCTGATGTTTCGTCGAACCCTTCTCCGTATCGGCCTTTTTTCGAGCCAACGTCTTCTTGCGCTCCTTAATCAACGTCTGGATGGGTTTGATTCTCTCATTGGCGAACTCTTGTATTTGGACGCTCAGGGCTTTCAAGTCCCGATATTCTTGTAATAACTGTTCATCCAACACTTGAATCGTTATTCCGTCCCGAAAGCTATTGCCTTGTGACTTTTTTGCCCTGGCAACTTCCTCAAAGGCCGTCGACAATAGATTCTCGTTACTCATCTTGACCAGAATCCCCCTGTCGTCTTGCGTGGAATTTAAAAAGCAATGGTCCACATACGGCCTATGAATCAGCGAGCCATTCCTCCCTTGGACGCTCAAATCCATGGGATGGTACTCACGATATCCACACGCGTTATGTAAGGCCCCTATCACGGTTGAAAATGGAGGCAACGGATACGTCATCTTATTCTCAACCGTCTCTTCCTTCCTATAGTTGGCCATATTCTGATGCAGTATAATCCTCAAAGCTTCCAAATGTTCCACCTTCCTTTATACTCCCACCGAGTAATACTCTTTTACTCCCTTTTTGAGTTCATTGAAGAAAGCTTTTATGCCCATCGGATTCAATTCACCCTTCACTTCATCCTCATTTGCAAATATTCTTCCCTCTGCCAAGCCTACTGCAAATCCTTCGCCCACCTTAAGCTTCAAATCCTCTGAAATGTTTATGTTTTGATCCACCACCTTGACCACGTTTTCAAAATAATGTGTTTTACGAGCTGAAAAGCCCCCTACGACAAAGAGCGGCTCCGCATTGTCAAGGTTGCCCCTTACCACCAAACTCAAGTTCTCAACGGCCTCCAGTATCGCAACCACCCTGTCCGCCTTTTCCTCGTTTGTGGCTTCGTTTTCGGGAAAATTCTCATCTTTTCCTATCATTTCAAGGTCGATGGTCAGGCTGTATACTTTGAAGGTTTTGTCATACTCATACTGGTATGGCATCAAACCTATTTTGTCCGCATCATTTTGGACGTTCAACTTATTGTTCTGGGCATAGTTTCTCGCCAGATGAAGATTATTGTGGAACCTCGTTTCATTCACAAAACTGTCGCAAGCAATGGCGTCCGTAACATAAAAGGAACTCTTTCTTACGTACGTCATTCCCTTCGTACTCATATACCCACCCTCAAGCGCCCTGCAATTGGACACGTTCTTATCCGCACTGGCTAGTTTTTGGGTGGCCCCGTCTACCTCCGTCTCTAGATCATCATATAGCCCGCTTTGCGTCATGATTGCGTTTTTTATGCTCTCCCTGCTCCGAATCGCATACACCTTCCTGTTCCTAAACACTTTCTGGATGCTTCCGATGTTCCCTAACCCTTCCCCGTAATTTGCCGTCAAATTCGCAACGACGGTTACTGTTATCGCATTCTTTCCCATTTGCCTTCATCCTCCTATTCTTTGTGTTCTCTCAATTCCAACGCATTAATGAACGTGTACGCCAACTCCTTATTGCCTTCAAAATCTTCAAACAACGGATAGGCAAACCCAAAACTCACTCCCGAATAATTCGACAACTGCAACAAAATGTCACACGCCCTGTCATAATCATGAAACACAATGGAACTTATTAGCTTTTGCCTATATGAGTCCACCTTGTTTTTCTGAATGCTCTTCACCACTTCTTTGGCACAAGCAAATGCCGACTTCATTTCATTCGTCATTCTTCCTCCCCCTTTCATCATTAAATTAATGTCAATGAATTGACTGATTATGAACCCCCAATTCCCCCCACCACTTTTTAAAAACATCTCGATTAGCTCATCCAGCAGAATGTTGTTAAGCACATGATCCACCACTTCATTCTGTATGTTGACGTAATAATTCTCCCCCCTCTTGTATGCAAACGAGAGCGCCCTTCTATTCTTAATCCCCCTCAACACCTTTATGGCTTCCCGCTTGATTAATAGGGTTTCATAAAACTCGTTCTCACGGTTCTTTACAATTACCTCCACGTCGTAATCAATGAAATCGGCGCTTTCCATGATTGCCCCAAATAGTGCCGCTTTCGCATTCCCCTTCTCTTCCTCGAGTTCCGCCTTTATTACGCCGCACAATTTATAATACGTTTGCATCATTTGACTAACGGAAAAGTTGTTGTTGATAAAGAACGCTTCCCTTGTATTGGTAAACGCAAAGGGTATGAAGTCAAACTCTATACAATCCTCATTCACAAAATTAGGTGCGACAAAATGATAGGCGAGCGATTTGCTTTTCCTCCCCTCGTCAACATTGTATCCAACCAACCTACAATGCGGCTGTTTTTCTGATTGGAGTAGCAAATTTGCATTGGAATAGTTGGCGTATAGATTTTTCTTGTTGCGAAACGTCTCCTTAACCAGTGATTTTCTATTTTCTTGGATCCGTTCCAGAACGCCGCCCTTATTCTCACCGTCAAACTTATACTTTGAAAACACTTTCTTCATTACCGTATTTCCCAGCAAGCGTTCGTTAACCCTTCCGACGTCATCAGCCGTAAACTCATCCTTCGCCAGCCACTTCTCCACCTGCCGATGATGCATGTCCTCTTCAAAGAAGTCTTCCACGAATTCCAAATACCGTTCTTCCGTAATGTCACTGCCACGATATGCGATGGCCTCTTCCTCTTCACTATAGTGACTTTCTCCTGTAACTCTTTCCAAAAACTTAAAATACTGTATTAGTCCTACCAGACTGGCGCCATACCTCCAATCGGAGGCTTCCAACCTCGTATCATACCCGTCCGGATGGTTGTCTACTGGAGACTTCAAACACTCACCTTCTTTCTGTATGCCGCTTTATCCGTTTGTCAGCAACTCGAGGGTGCCAAAACCTTCCGAACGCCGACTGCACATGCCGGAATTTAGCAAATATTGCAGTATTGACTTATTTCCCTTCAACACTATCGTCCCAATCGTACATTCAATCTTACACTCATAATGTTTAACAATCACCTTCCTGCAACTAATTGGAATAATGTCTATCTCTTGAAGGTACTCCTCCGCAAATCCCGCATTCCTTAGCTGCTTTTTCACTACATGCAAGAACACTTCCCTAAACCCTTCTCGCTCATATGAATAGTAATAGTCTTGGTTCGTATCATGCTTATGCTTACGAACGCACAAAGGGCTAATCAACTTAAACAACGCCTCATCGTCCGTAACCACTCTCTGCTTCAATTCCCTTACCTTAACCACGGTCAATTCGTTGTCGTTCTTCAATGGTACCACTTTATTTCTACTCTCTAAAAAAGCTGAATAGAAAACAAATCCCGTCAGCTTGTCCGCCGTAGTAAAAACCATCTTTACTTTCCCTGAATTTAACTCGATTCTGTCCTCTAGATATTTGGGCTTGTCAAAGAAAACCGCGAAGCTATATCTGCGTTCTTGGCCAGCTTCGTAATACTCGTCCATATACTTGCCACCATTACAATTCTGAACGCTTGATTTTAGGTATGACATGACGACCCGTCGATACTCCAAAGGAAACTCGTTCTTCTTGGTCGAAAATTCCACTTCAACTCTCATAAGCTCTTTCCCCCTACTTATCCCTTTGTCAATTAATTGGATGTTCTGTCGAAAACTTAAATGTATTTTACCACGCGGGGTATAATATGTCAATTGCTCATTTAATTTCCTTGGGAAAATCTACTATGAGTAAGTAAAATGTTTCGAAATCCTGACATTTGGTTTGTTCCATGAAAAAGCAATCAATCCCTCGTCATTTTAAAGCATCCAGCATTGCCGCCAAGGTAAACAATTTTACTTCTCCACTCTCATATTCCATGTGTAGAAGTTCATCGCTGAACATATTCTTGGCGAAAATATAGAAGTATTTTTTAGAATGGCTGAACATCGTGCTTTTTCTTTTTAACTCACTATAGACGTCAATATCTATGGCGGCATTTTTCCACTTGCACTCGGCAAAAAAAGCCTCCTCTTTGCGGGTTGCCATGATGTCTATTTCTTCTTGGGAACGGGTTGCGGAATTCGTCCCCCACCAACGCGCGAGATGGCCAACGAAAAACGGAAGGGCGTTCCTCTTTGCCATTTCAAAAAGCCATTGCTTGCATATTTCTTCAAAGATAAACCCCATATAGGCGCTGAGCTGTCCATCCACCTCATTATCATAGACGGCTTCTCCGAGTCCTGCAGTGATGGCGCTTATGTTCGGAAAAACAAAGCGATACCAAAACCGAAACATAAAATCTTCCAGCTTATAAATGCTTCTTTTACTTGCCGGTTCCCCAAAAGGATACTCCCTGCTGACCAGTCCAAGGGAGATGAGGGCCAAAAGATATTTTGCGCATTTGTTACTTTCCTGACCGCACTTTGTAGAAATCTCATTCAGTCGGGAAGCACCACTTGCAATCGCCTCAATAATGACGTTATAAGTGGCGGGTTCACGCAATTCCTGCTTGATTAGATTGGATGGCTCCTCAAAAAAATGTCCAGATGGCGTAAGGAATAAATCAACGATGTTCTCCCTAACATCCTTCCGAGAATTAACTTTGCTTAAGTATTCAGGGACGCCGCCCGTCACGCCATACAATATTGCCTTGTCAACAACGTCATATTCCGTAAAAAAGGGGAGCGACTCAAAAAACGTAAAGGGCAGTATCTTAAATTGTGAAGTCCGTCGTCCGTAAAGCGGACTTTTATATCCCAGCACTTGATTCTCCATAAAGCTCATACTTGATCCGCAAAGAATCAACATGAGCTTCGAATGCTCTTTATTATGGTCAATCATTATTTGCAGGAGTGATGAAATACCACGATAAGCACCCGCAAGATATGGGAACTCATCGATCACAAAAACAAACCGTTGCTGGGCGGCCTTCTCAAAAATGGCCGTCAAGGCATTTTCATAGTCGGTAAACACAGGGGCGGTGCTTTTCCCCCCAATGCATCGGCTGAGCGAAACAAGATTATCCTGCGCCGTGCTTTCGCTTGCCGCATAAAAAATGGATTCTTTATCCTTTACAAATTCACGAATCAATGTGGTTTTTCCAACCCGCCGTCTGCCATAAATAACCGCAAACTCAAATTGACCGCCATGATACATCTGGTTGAGTTTTTCAAGTTCTGATTGACGCCCATAAAACATGAAAGCACCTCCAATGTACTACTTTTGAGTATAATACTCTTGAGTAGTATTATATCGGGGCGGTGCAGAAATGTCAAGAATGATTCTCTTAAACTTTGTCCAACTTGATAATCCACTCTGGTTATATTCTCACAAAAAGATGGTCAATCAGAAGATTAACCTCCTTACATGTCAATCCAATATGGATCTTCCCATCGATTTTGCGTGTGATTCCATCTCCGCTTCTGCGGGCGTCCATAGTAAGTCCTAATCACCCATGAAATCACATCTGCACGGAGTACCGTTATTTCATTTCCACTCAGTTGATTCACCAACTGACTTCCCGCCTCTTTCAATACGTGCGCCTGTGTGTTGGCGGGCTTTCCCGACAACGCCATCACTACGAATAACGACACGACAATTATTTTTTTCATTGCTCCTCCTCCACTATGTTATACCCCTGACTCTCCATGAACAAGGCATCTTCCTCGGAAATACTATTCCTTACCCCATTTCCCGCCACGAACGTATATGTACCATCCCCATGCCTAATGACGTACGTGTTATTGTTATCATTGGCCATAACATTATCTCTATCCGTCACAACCTCATCCATCGGCACCTCATAATACGGCTGTATGACGAACGTATACGAAAGCAGAAATGTTGTCAAAAATACCGCCATACATACGGCCATCCACACCTTGTTTATTTTCCTTCTTCCATCGCCTTCGGTAATCACCCTCATACGTTCCAGCATCCTGTGGCCACTACCTATTGCCATCAGCGCCGACGTCCCATAAAGCGGCTCAGCCTCCTCCCCCGCCTCCTTGATAACGGAAATAAGGGTGGTCAAGTAATCCTCTTTATCCTCTCGATTCAAATGCTCCGTCACGCAGAGGTCACATTTGATCTCCAACGTCTGCTCCAAATCCTTCACCAATAAAAAAACAATCGGATTCCACCAAAATACACAGCAATAAATCTGTATAAGGATTTTTAGGGGCAAGTCCCTGTTAAGGAAATGCGTGTACTCGTGCAATAAAATATAGTACAGTTCCGCATCCGAAAACTTTCTGTTTGGCAAAAGAACCGTCTTTTTGAACGTACCAATCGCCATCGGAATGTTTATCTCTCCATTGACTCTGACCGTAACGTCCATCTTCCGCATACTTTCACTCTTTATTCGTTCCAGTATTCGGATGCATTGGTCGTCCCTCCTCTCCACGCATCGATGGATTTGCGGCATAACCCGCCTGAACTTGTACACAAATCGGATTGCCAAGAAGATTGCGACCGCCGCCCATACCACCTCCAACGCCGTTAGCACGGAGACGTCCAACATTGTGACCTTGTCAAGCCTCAACATTTTGTCAACGCTCTTTATAGCTCCTCCAAAAGACAGACTCTGTGTAAATGGGAACTCCATGGACACCAACATCCTCACGATACAAAAAGCATAAAGCATCAGTATGCTGGTAACCCCAAACTGTCGGATGAAATACTGCCTTTTGCGGCATAAGTAAATGACAACAACCCACAAGCTGCTCCCTCATAGTAATCGGAAACAAGCCCGCCCAAAGGGAAAATGTCAAAAAACGAACCACCCGAAAGAAAAATAATGAGG
>QMCE01001258.1_pt1 | contig 34345 bp, 43 predicted proteins | sample 1821851 | NCBI WGS metagenome assembly QMCE01 (sample SAMN09453174, study PRJNA476694) | Termite gut metagenome, whole genome shotgun sequencing project. | isolation source: worker | host: Odontotermes sp. | place: South Africa:Pretoria | collected 2016-01-28 | reverse complement strand
TTTTGTGGTTTTTTTGAAGAAAAATTAAATTTTCCGTCGAAAAAGTCAGATAATATACTCATTAGAGCGGCACAGTGCTGCGAAAAATTCAAAAACCAACGGAGGTTATCATGCACGACGTGTACAGAAATGGTAAGGTGATTATGTCGTTCGAGGACATGGATTCGCTGAAACAGTATGCCCTTTCGGGTGATCTACAGTCTGACGACATCATCGCGGTGTCAGGGGAAACGCGTATACCGGTTTCCGATTTTATCAGGTTCTATGGAAAACGCAAACCGCCGGTGCAGAGCGAGGAAAAAAAAGTAAAAAAAGAGGTCATGGATCGAACACTTGAGCTTGAGCGTCAGCTCGCCAACATGAATGCCCAGCTCAGTGCGGTGCTAGAGGCTAAAGATGACCGGCCAACGAAAGTACCTCGTGATGAAGAAGGCCGGAGCAAGTGGATCGCGATGATCCTGTGCGTACTGTTCGGTTCTCTGTCAGCAGACCTGTTTTATGTTGGTCGACAAAAAATCGCATGGATATACACCCTCATAGTGCTCACAGGAATCACTTCATATCTTTCGGTGATTATGCCGATGGAGCTGACCGAATCGCAGGCCGAAATGCAATATCTGTCACTGGTAGGCGACTACGAGCGTGATGTTCTCACGGCCAGAATCGAAGGCAAACCACTTCCCGAAAAACCTACTCGTATCTACCCGGAGCGTCCTCCATATTCTCTCCGCGTTTTCTGCGGAATTTCAATGATCGCTGCGTTTATTTTTGCGACGGTCATGCCAGTATTTCGCTGCTACTACTGGCTCGTCATCACGCCGAATGACTTCAAACGATACTGCCGCTAACTCCGTTGGTTTGGCCCCGGCTGGACGCTGTTTCGGTCGGGGTCATTTTTCGTGCAGCCGACGAATCACATCTTCCGATATTCCCGATAGTGTCTGCGGCCTGATGTACGAAATCATGTACCCGACGGCATCTGCGGCGTGGCCAATGCTTTTGATCGACGTATCGAGCTGGTATACACATTCCTTCCACGACTGATTCGATAGGTCGTTTATGAGCTCCTTGCACGATTTATGTACAAAAAATGACCTCTTGTCATCGGAATTACAGAGAGCGATGTTCATATCGGTCACGCGGTCTGCCTGTGTCGGGTGCGAGGGTGCGACGCGAAGAACGAATCGTTTTTTCGCCGACTTCAGCTCGGATGTGATGATCTTCCATGCCGTGCCAAATTCGATCTTCCCCCCATCGAATATCTTGTCGGCGGCGACATTTCGTTGTGACCCTGCTGGGTCGCCATAGAACTCAAACATGGCATCGGGATAGAGTCTGATTACACGTCGAATCATCTCTTTGACGTTCGTGTCCCTATGACGTAACTCGCGAAATGCGACTATACGGGCCTTTCCAACTCGCTGACATAGAATCCATGACATATAGTCTACGTTGAAATCGCAGCAGACCATAATACGATTCGATGGGTTGTACTCGTAGCTCGATAGGATATTCCGGTCGTCGAAAGAATAGTAGGCACAACGCCCACCGCTCACCCACTCGCAAAGATACTGCTCACGATACGTCTTTTCGTCGCAGAGTTTTTTCGCTTCGGTAATCTGCTGACGCGTCATCACCTCTTCTGGTGACCACGAGTAGTATGCCATGTTCGCATCGCGAGAGTGCCTATACTGCTCGCATAGCTCGTAGAACCACTGTGAGCTTGGCGCGCCGCGTTTCGGCACGCCAAGGATGATGGCCCATCCATTTTGGCGAATTCGCATCGGAGCGATAACAGACTCGAATTTCCCCGGAATATGATAGGCGGCTTCGTCGAGGACAACGCCACACAGACCATTTCCTTCGATGGCCGATTCGACATTCGTGCTGCCACAGAATATGCACCGTGCGCCATTGTACGTGATGATCTGGTGACGGCTGGCATTGATCTCTCGGATCATACCACGTGGCCACATATACTGGGCGAACTTCCATAGCGTGTTATGAGCCGATCCAATTGTTTTTCCGATGAAGGCATACTGCCTTTCTATCTGGATTCCGTCTGGTACTCCCCAGTTCGACGCTATACGTCGTCCTGCCAGATTCACGGCTATGTGTGATTTTCCAGACTGACGCGGGCATAGTGCGACGATGTTTCTGGCCGATGAGTACATGAACTCATTCTGGCTTCTACACGGAATCCAGTCAGCCATCGAGAATCTATTCGGCATCATTCCCTCCTCGGATCGGCGGCGGGAGCTGTGCAGCGAAGGCATTGGCGATCCGTTTTGCCGCGTTAATTTCCGACGAAATTTCATTGGCCGTTATCTTCGCTGCGACGAAAGCATACCGATTCAGGAGGAACATTGTCGCTCGAAGCGCGACATTCGGGTCTTTCGATTTCTCGTGCCGTCGAAGCTGTTGAATCGACGATCCCATGCCATTTCCTAGGGCCTTTTTGAACATCGCCGAGAATTCTGGGTCTACTTTGATGGCCTGTCGAAACTGCGAAAAGCTCTTTCCGATGGCCCGTGCTATGAATTCCTGACTCTCTCCATACCCGTACAGAAGCAGTGCCATAGCCTTTTCCTCATCGTTCAACGGCTTCGCTATGGTGCGGTGTACATTTCTCACGTTATCGGTCGAGTTATATTTTGGTCGGCTCATCACTTCCTCCACGATTTCGTTTGACTGCTTTCTAGCTCGTCGAATGCCCGACGAAATGCCTCCTTTAGCATCTCAGGATCGGTCACGACGAGTGGTCTTTCGATGGGTTTGATTTTGTGCGTGAATCGGATGTCGTCATTGTACATGAATTCTTTCTTGTTCACACCCCTACGTCGATTCGTTGCGCCTTTCGTGTAGACATCACCGTAGAATTTTTGCACGAATTCACCTCGGCGGAATAATGCCTGATCATATTCTCTTCGATTTCCAGTGGTATCGCCGGAGCTTTCCTGACCTTTTTTCGAATATCCTATAGCATTTATCATTGCCGTTGGCGTTTTTTTCCCGTGTAGCTGTAGCTTCATCGTAATGTCATCTTCGTTCGTTCCCATGTAGTCAGGAATTTGTTTTTTTCTGTCGAGCACGTAGAATGAGTATGGATAGCCTTTCGGTGACAGTACACTGTTTAGCTTTTTCGGCACAGAAGTCGACATGAGAAGTATTCCGGCCATACCAGCGTTCGTGAATTTCAGCACATCGACGAGTAGGTTGATGACGGGTGTGATGTCCCATATCATCTTTCGGACCACCGTACCATTCGGAAGCTGGAAGCTGACATAGACCTGATGTATATTATCATCGAGCTGGCACACGAATCGCTTTTGGCCGATGTCGTTTGCGATCGTGCGCAACGCTGATAGCGTGGCGAACTCATCGAGAGCGATACGACTTCGCACAGATTCGATTCGTTCTTGATCGACATTGATAATACCGTAACGAGAATCGTATCCAGTAGAATCATTCGACACGATGTTCACTTCACCATTGACCGTATATTTTTCCGTTGGCCGTTTCGTGATCCCTCCGGGCCGTTTCCCCGACACGATAAAAACATCGACTTCATCGTAGAGGTTCATACTGTACTCACTTCGCCATGATCTCAACATAGTCTTGATCGGTTTTTGTTTTTTCGGCGATGGCCAGAATGCTCCGAGCAAACTCTTCTCGCTTCGTTTTGACACGCACGATGTAGACTTCGCCTTTCATATTGGTATCGGCGATGATGTCTGTCACATCCATGTTGATGTCTTTGATCTCGGTGAAGCTGACCCCCTGCGTGAATCCTGTTACGTCAGCGAGTTCTATTGGCAGCGCGTCAAGCTCGACGTTGAGATTCTGATAGTCCCAGTCGGCGAATTCGTTGGTGCGGTTATCGGCGATTCGATACGCCCGAACCTGCTCCGGCGTGAGTTCGGTGGCGACATGCACCGGGACTTTTTTCAGGCCCAATTTTTGAGCCGCTTTCCACCTCGTGTGACCAGCAATGATGATATTGTCCGCATCGACAACGATGGGCTGCCGAAAGCCAAACTCTTGGAGACTGGCGGCGACCGCGTCAATGGCCTTGTCGTTGACGCGGGGATTTCTGTCGTATGGATGTATCTGATCGATATTGACCACGGTGATATTCACTTCCTGACCCTCCAGTTTTCTTTTTCGGTGAATTCGATGATCGACATCGACCTCTCATAGAATCGATCCGCTATAGCACCGTTCGTTTTCACGATTCCTTCAAGCAGCATTTCGGAAGCCACTACAGTAGGCTTTTTCATTTCGTAACGATAATTAAAAATTTCCTGTATTTCTCGGCTACGCCATCCACTCATTGTGGCCCCCTCGTATACATCTTTGAACAGTTCGTCGACGATGAGAAGGTCTGTTTCATAGTGTAGTGCCCGAATGGCATTGTAGTATGCCTTTCCTTCGTTCCACTGCTGGAGCTTTTCTACGATCCTCTTCTCGGTCGTGATCGTAACTGAGAACCCTTTCTTTGCCACGGCGTATGCTATAGCTTTCGCGATATGGGTTTTTCCACCTCCTCGATGTCCCAGTAGCATGAGCCAGTTTTTTTTCTCTGGTAGAATCTGGAAATCACCTGCGAACATTGCGGCGGAGGCGAGTGCCCTCTTCCGTAGTGGCGTATCAGTGATATATGTATCGAATCCATCGGGGGTCAGGCTGAATCCCTCTATCTGGGCGATTTTCACCGTTGCACCGATCTTCTGGCAGGAGCAGAGAGAAACGCCATCATCGGTGAAGATGTATCCCTCGTCGCACCTTCCGCAGTAGCTACTTCGGGCACTGTCGTCTTCTTTCGATTTCGTCGAGAACCTGCTGTTCTCGTTCAGTGAGTTCAGGCACAACGGCGATATACGCTTCAGTGGCATCTTTGAACCTCCGTGAATGGTCGGGTTTCTTGTTTGTGGTGAATTCGCGGTCGTATGCCCCATCGATGGTCTTTTGGAATTTTTCTTCGGTGAGAAAGCTCGCGAATGAAATCTTGTGCGACGCGTTCTTCCAGAAAAAACCGTCGCGAATTTTTTCAATTGCGTGAAGAATTTTTTCTTCACCGTGCTCACGAAGTCGCGCAAGAAAATTCATTCTGACTGCGTGCGGAACGACGAGTGATTCGAACGGAATGACGTGCTCTATTGCGTTCCATTTTTCGACGGCAGAATCGAGCAGGTCTTTAGATTTGGGGCTAAAACGGAATTCCCCATCGTTTTCAAAGCCGCCGGAGCTTCCTGAATCTGGGTGAATTTGGTTTTCGATTTGGTTTTCGATTTGGTTTTCTTCTATAAGGAATTCCCCTCCTAGAGAGTTAAATTTTAAGTTTTCTTTCTTCCTGAATTCCTTTCTTCCGTTTCCCGTTTGGTTTCCCGTTTGGTTTCCCATTTGGTTTCCGGTTTGGTTATCGGTTTGGTTGTCGGTTTGGTTTCCGGTTTGGTTCCTAGGCCGGCCTCCTTTTGCGCCGGCAAGTCGGTGTGATTTCACTGCCTCTTCCGCCTCTTTCGGGTACCACGCTAGTATCAGATCGGCCCCTTCTCTGTCCCATAGAGGTGAATTCTGCCCCATCTTCCGTTTTGATACGCCTGTGATCTGTCGTATAGACACGTCACGCAGTGAAAAAAAACCTTCAATACGACCGCCATTTTCTTCCTCCGCAGACCAAGCGAGTAGCTGGAGGAAAACCCCAAGCTCCTGTGGTGTAGCCAGACGAAATCGGTGATCGTGAAGTATTTCCGTCGGAATGTTCATATACTTCACTATATTCTACCTCCTTTTTTTTTCGTGAAAAGACCCAGAAAATTTTCGATGTCTGACCTGACATGGTTCGGGCACATCTCTATTCCTTTCACGTCTTCGGATGAGATGGTATGAGAAAGCGACTTCGGTTTCCAGTCCATTTTTTCGATCTGGAGCAAGACGCATGGCCACTTCCGATTCGGCTGCTGCATACGGCCTAGAGTAGATCGAATCATGTTGTCATTTTCGATGATCCCGGCATACTGTAGCGAATCGAGCAGTGCTTTGAAGTAGTTGTCTATGTCGCGAGAATTTCGCGAATGTGGAAAGCAGTCCATGACCACGCTCAGGTCGCCATGTAGACATGGCAGATTGAGTTCTTTTTTGTAACGAAAAATGAGCTTCTGGTATTCGATTCCCTTTTTCGTTACGACCTTCGCGAAGAACCTACCACGCCGCTGTACGGTGTAGTAGGCATTGAGCGAAGGCGGTTCGGGAAGCAGTAGAATCATTTCGTTCCTTTGTACCGGGCCGAATAGAGGTTCTTTAGATCGTCGAACTCATCGTCGCTCAGTGATGTCTTGGCCTCTTTGATTTCGGTCCATAGTCGAATAAGACTATCCCGTGTTTCGGCCTCAAATAGTCGTTTCTGAAAGTCTACGAAAACGGTATCATCTGGTGCCAGAAGAGCCTTCACGAGGTTTTCACTCTTCGGAATTTCCGTCGCGATAATTGGAATGACTTCGTTTTCTGGTTCCATTCGAGTGGAAGACGAATAGGTCGTGGTGTAGTCATTTCCTTCGTCGAAATCGAAGCCAAGTATTCCGGGCCAGTGCGTGTCGATGGCATTTTTCACAGTTCGATAGCGAATCATCTTTTGAGGCTGCTTTTTCCACGGGTCGCCGTTGAACCCGGAGGCGAGTGCCTCCGCCATCGTCATCGAGTATTCCACGTGCTTCATGACGGCGTTGTCACCATTCTCATCGACGCGCAATAGGTCTAGGAATCGAACCGTGCATCGCTGAGATTCACCATCGCCATCGAAAGTCCAGAATGGCATGATATTGAATATACGCCGAAGCTGGGCGATCAGAAACTTCGTATGGAACGAAATCTTTCCCTTCACGACGAAGGCGTTCTGTAGTACCTCCTGATAGTGTAGGCCATAGTCCCTAGCGTATGCGATGAGTGATAGTACAGCCTTGGGGTTTTTGCGGAGTTCCTCATTCAGGATGAGTGACTGGTCACCCAGAATCTGATTCATGATGATATTACATGCCTCCTGCTCTTTCATGAGGTCTTCTGGTGTCCTTTGAATCGTCGTCATTTCTGACGCGTTAGCTCTTTCGGACAATTTTTTGATGTTTTCTACGGGGACAATTTCTGTGCTCATACTGCTTTCTCCATCCAGATGTCTGGTGTTAGAATTTCGGTGCCCTGTACGCTATTGATCGTCCAGTTCGCCGTCGAATAGCACTGAGCCAGACGAGGCTCAGTGACCTGTATTTTTTTTCGACCGAGTTCAACGAAATCTTCGGACACGTGGTAGAATGCGGCATCGTATGGCTCTGTGTTTCGCACGGCCACTACCACGTGCTCGAACGTGAACTTCTTTTTCGAGCCGAGAATCGACGCAATCGCTTCGGAATACCACGCCGCCTGTATGTGGTAGCCCATGTTCCAGTACTGCCGCACGAATTCGTCACGTGCTGGATTGATCGTCGTTTTCAGTTCGACGATCAAGACCTTTCGAGCGATTTTATCAACGATGATCTTGTCGAGCTTCGCTTTTTTCGGCAGAAATTCGCCCTGCCAGAAGATTTCCTGTTCGACGAGAATTTCGCAGTCAGGCAGTGAGTCGAAAAATGATCTCACATGCTGATTCGACCTCGCCGAATTCACAATAGATTCGGCTATAGAAATTGTCGATTTCAATATAGGAATTCGTCCTGACTCTAGCGCATCCAGCTTCGCCTGCTTCCACGCACTTCCCCGTCGATCCAGAAGGTCAACGACGAGAAATTCGTCGTCTACTGAGCCACTTTCGAGGAATAGAGTATGGGCTATAGACCCGATATTCATAGCATCCGTCGGCTCTCGTTCTGCGATGAACTGCGGGTCATCGGATGTCAGAATGAAGCGTCTATAGTATTCTTCCGGCGAACGTAAGAAGACCTTGAGCATCGACTGAGAAACGAAATCGAAACGACTGTGGTATCTCATTTCTTTTCTCCTTTCTTCTGTGCGTGATAGAGTTCTTCTCTGAGTATCACGACGTTCGGCGGGGCCTGCACGCCGATTTTTACACGTTTTCCTCGGACAGAAATGACCGTGACAATGATCTGGTCGTCGATGTAGATTTTCTCATCGACCCCTCGGTGTAGAGTGAGCATGATTTTCCTCCATAGAAAAAGGCATCCATGCCATACAGACGCTGTTCCACAGCGACATGATTATTCGTCACAAAAAAGAAGTCCCGGAGAGTAGGCTGGCGCGACAACCTACTTCCGGGTCGCCCATAGGGCGTGTCTTTTCAGAATGGATTCGCGCTTCCATAGAACACTGTATCATATATTCTATTCGTGAAAACTACCCCCTTTCTTTTTTTTTTGCGATTCGGATGAAAAAATCTAAAGCACAGTCTGACGTGATTCTGTGCCGTTTCGCTACGTCGAAAACCTCCCTCGCGTTCGCGCATGAGAGCAGCTTCGCCTGAAGAGCCGCAGGAATTTTTCGATGTCGCAACGACTTCGCGCGAATACCACTCTGTCGCATGATTCGCATGATGTCAGCCCGCGTAATTTTGAGCTTTTTCGCCGTATTCATTATCGTTTCACCGTTTTTGAGCGATGCTATGATTTTCTGTATGACTCTAGGGTCTGCTTTCGGCTTTGTCATTTTTTTTCTCCTTGTTTGAGTTCGTCAGGAACATTTGAAAGCCAGCCGTGACCATACTCTATAGCCCTTCGGCACATTTCGGCGGTGCGAAGGTCTACTGGAACATCGGACAGCCAGCCTCTACTTCGAGCGATAGCCAGTTCACACATTTCGGCGGTACGGAGGTGGTCTGGAACATCAGAGAGCCAGCCTATACTTCGTTCTATTGCCCGTCGGCACAGGTTGGCGGTGCGAAGGTCGTCAGGAACATCGGAAAGACTGCCGTTTCCATACTCTATTGCACGGCGGCACATTTCTTCAGTGCGAAGGTCGTCTGGAACGAATGAAAGCCAGCCCCTGCATCGTTCTATTGCCCGGCGGCACAGCTCTGGAGTGCGAAGGTCATCTGGAACATCGGCCAGCCAGCCGTGACCATGAGAAATAGTAGTCCAGCAGATGTATTCGTTGCGAAGTGCGACTGGAACGTCGTGAAGTTCACCTTGATTTTTTTCGACGGCCAGTTCACACATTTCGGCTGTACGATGCTCTACTGGAACATGAGAGAGCCTGCCCCTACTTCGTTCTATCGCCAGCCGGCACATTTCGGCGGTGCGAAGGTCTTCTGGAACATCAGAGAGCCAGCCGTGACTATGAGAAATAGCAGTCCAGCAGATATATTTTGTGCGAAGGGCGACTGGAACATCGTGAAGTTCCCCTTGATTTTTTTCGACGGCCAACTCACACATTTCGGCAGTGCGGAGGTCGACTGGAACATCGGAAAGCTTCGTATACAGTTTCATTTTTTTTCTCCTTGTGAAAAAAGGTGTTTGATCGATTCGATTCATTTTTCATGGATCATTCTTCGATGAGAGTGAATATGCGACGAATATCTTCTGGTACATCACTGGCATGATACATCTGTCGAGCTATGGCCAGTTCACACATTTCGTAGGTGCGAAGGTGGTCTGGAACGTCGGACAGCCTGCCGCTATTTCGAGCGACGGCAAACTCACACATTTCGGCGGTGCGGAGGTCGACTGGAACATCAGCCAGCCATCCATGCTCCTGCTCTATAGCCAGTCGGCACATTTCTGGAGTGCGAAGATCGACTGGAACATCGTAGAGCCAGCCTCTACTTCGAGCGACGGCCAGTTCACACAGATCGGCGGTACGGAGGTGGTCAGGAACATCAGAGAGCCTGCCGTGCTCCTGCTCTATAGCCCTTCGGCACATCTCTTCGGTGCGAAGGTCGTCAGGAACATCGGACAGACTGCCCCTGCGTCGTTCGATAGCCAGTTCACACATTTCGGCGGTGCGAAGGTCGTCTGGAACATCAGACAGCCATCCATGATCCTGCTCTATTGACCATCGGCATATTTCGGCGGTGCGAAGGTCGTCAGGAACATCGTGAAGTTCTCCTTTATTTTTTTCGATGGCCAGCCGGCACATTTTGTCCGTGCAGATGATGTCAGGAACATCGGAGAGCTTTCCCTGACCTTGCGAAATAGCCTTTCGGCACATTTCTGGAGTGCGAAGGTCATCAGGAACATCGGACAGCTTCGCGTATGCATGATCTATAGCGACACTATAGATTTCATAGCGACGAAATTCTCTAGGAACATCAGAGAGCCTGCCTCTACCATTCTCTATTGCCCGCCGGCACAGGTCGGCGGTGCGAAGGTCGAGTGGAACATCAGATAGCCAGCCCTGCTCCTGCTCTATTGCCCGTCGGCACAGCTCTTCGGTACGAAGGTCGAATGGAACATCGGAAAGCCATCCCATATTTCGAGTGATAGCCAGTTCACACATTTCGGCAGTGCGAAGGTCGACTGGAACATCGGACAGCCAGCCCTGACGAAACTCTATTGCCCGTCGGCATAGCTCGGCGGTGCGTAGATGGTCAGGAACATCGTAGAGCCTGCCCTGACGAAGTGCTACGGCCAGTCGGCACATTTCGGCTGTGCGAAGGTCGACTGGAACATCGGAAAGACTGCCGTGACGAAGTGCGAGAGCCAGTCGGCACATCTCTTCGGTGCGATGCTCTACTGGAACATCGGAAAGCCTGCCACGTTCCTTTTCGATCGTGAACCTACACATCTCTTCGGTGCGAAGGTAGTCAGGAACATCGGAGAGCTGTCCTATACTTCGTTCTATAGCCCTTCGGCATATTTCGGCGGTGCGAAGATCGTCTGGAACATCGGACAGTTTCGTATACAGTTTCATTTTTTTTCTCCTTGTGAAAAAAGGTGTTTGAGAGGTCTTCTGGAACATCGGAAAGACTGCCGACATTTTTTTCGATAGCCCTTCGGCACAGCTCTTCGGTGCGAAGCTCTACTGGGACATCTTCCAGCCAGCCGCTATCATTCTCTATAGCCAGTCGGCACATCTCTTCGGTGCGAAGGTCATCTGGAACATCATCCAGCCAGCCATACTCCTGCTCGATAGCCAGTCGGCATAGCTCTTCGGTGCGATGCTCGGTAGGGACACTGTGAAGCCATCCACGTTGATTTTCGAGTGCCAAGCGGCATATCTCTTCGGTTCGATGCTTTTTAGGGACATCGAATAGCCGTCCGCATTTCTGTTCGAGAGCGAACCTACACAGCTCTTCGGTGCGATGCTTTTTCGGGACATCGGAAAGACTTCCTCGTTCGATGATTTTTCTATATTCATTCATTTTTTTTCTCCTTGTTCGAGTTCTTCGATGAGAATGAACATGTGACGAATATCTTCTGGTACATCACTGGCCTGACACATATTTCGAGCGACGGCCAGTTCACACATTTCGGCTGTGCGAAGGTCGACTGGAACATCGGAGAGCCAGCCCCTACTTCGAGTGACAGCTAGCTCACACAGGTCTGCTGTGCGAAGGTCGACTGGAACATCGGATAGCCATCCATGATCCTGCGAAATAGCAGTCCAGCAGATGTATTCGGTGCGAAGGGCGACTGGAACATCGTGAAGTTCCCCTTGATTTTTTTTGACGGCCAGCTCACACAGGTCGGCGGTGCGAAGATCATCTGGAACGTCGGAGAGCCAGCCCCTGCGTCGTTCTATAGCCAGTCGGCACAGGTCGGCGGTGCGAAGGTCTACTGGAACATCAGAGAGCCAGCCCCTACTTCGAGCGACGGCCAGCTCACACATTTCGGATGTGCGAAGGTGGTCTGGAACGTCATCCAGCCAGCCGTGCTCCTGCTCTATAGCCCTTCGGCACATCTCTTCGGTGCGAAGGTCGTCAGGAACATCGGACAGACTGCCCCTGCGTCGTTCGATGGCCAACTCACACAGGTCGGCGGTGCGATGCTCTACTGGAACATCGGAGAGCCAGCCGTGACCATGCTCAATAGCCCGTCGGCACAGGTCGGCAGTGCGAAGATCATCTGGAACATCGGAAAGCTTCGCGTATGCGTGATCTATAGCGACACTATAGATGTCATACGTCTGATTCACGAAAGGAACATCAGACAGCCTGCCTCTCCCGTTCTCTATAGCCCGGCGGCACAGGTCGGTAGTGCGAAGATCGAATGGAACATCAGACAGCTTCGTATACAGTTTCATTTTTTTTCTCCCTGTGAAAAAAGGTGTTTGAGGTCTTCTGGAACATCGGACAGACTGCCGCTTTCATTTTCGATGGCCAGCCGGCATAGCTCTTCGGTGCGAAGGTCATCTGGAACATCAGAGAGCCAGCCCCTATCATTCTCTATAGCCAGTCGGCACATCTCTTCGGTGCGAAGGTCGTCTGGAACGAATGAAAGCCATCCACGTTTCCATCGAAAGGCCAGCCTGCACATCTCTTCTGTGCGAAGGTCATCTGGAACATCATAGAGCCAGCCGAGATGGCGATGAAGTGCCAATCGGCACATCTCTTCGGTGCGATGCTCGAATGGAATATCGAATAGCCTGCCGACATTTTTTTCGAGAGCCAACCGGCACAATTCTTCGGTGTGATACTCTTCTGGGACTTTTCGTAGAGTAGTGCATTGATTCTCGATGGCCAGCCGGCACAGCTCGGCTGTACGATGTTCGAGGGGAATGTCTTCCAGACTACAGCAGAAATTTTCGATAGCCAGTCGGCACAGCTCTTCGGTGCGATGCCCTACTGGAACGTCTTCCAGCCAGCCATGCTCCTGCTCTATAGCCAGTCGGCACAGCTCGGCGGTGCGAAGGTCGTCAGGAACGAATGAAAGACTACCACGTTTCCATCGAAAGGCCAGTCGGCACATCTCTTCGGTGCGATGCTCGAATGGAACATCAGAGAGCCAGCCTCTCCCATTCTCGATAGCCCGCCGGCACATTTCGGCTGTACGGAGGTGGTCTGGAACATCGGAAAGCCATCCACGTTGATTTTCGAGTGCCAACCTGTACATCTCTTCTGTTCGATGCTCTACTGGAATATCGGAAAGATTTCCTCGTTGATTTTCGACGGCCAGTCGGCACATCTCTTCGGTGCGATTCTCTACTGGGACATCGGAAAGCCAGCCGCGTTCCTTTTCGAGAGCGAACCGGCACATCTCTTCTGTGCGATGCTCGAATGGGACATCGGAAAGACTACCTCGTTCTATGATTTCTCTATATTCATTCATTTTTTTTCTCCTTGTTTGATTTCTTCTGGTACATCGGACAGCCATCCACTACTTCGAGCGACGGCCAGCTCACACATTTCGGCGGTACGATGCTCTACTGGAACATCAGCGAGCCTGCCCCTACTTCGTTCTATAGCCAGCCGGCACATTTCGGCTGTGCGAAGGTCGACTGGAACATCGGATAGCCAGCCGTGACCATGCGAAATAGCAGTCCTACAGATATACTCGGAGCGAAGGTCGTCTGGAACATCGTGAAGTTTTCCTTGGTTTTTTTCGACGGCCAGCTCACACATTTCGGCGGTGCGGAGTTCGTCAGGAACATTTGAAAGCCAGCCGTGACCATGCTCTATAGCCCTTCGGCACATCTCTTCGGTGCGAAGGTCGACTGGAACATCGGAGAGCCAGCCGTTTCCATACTCTATTGCCCGTCGGCACAGGTCGTCGGTGCGATGCTCTACTGGAACATCGTAGAGACTGCCATGCTCCTGCTCTATAGCCAGTCGGCACAGCTCTTCGGTACGAAGGTCATCTGGAACATCAGAGAGCCAGCCTTGCTCCTGCTCTATTGCCCGTCGGCATATTTCGGCGGTGCGAAGGTCGAGTGGAACATTAGAAAGCCAGCCCCTTTCGAGGCGGGCCAACTCGCCAGCTATCTGGGCGAAGTCCCAGTGTTCCTTTTTCGCTGTCCGAACCACCCACTGGATTTCTCCGAGTAGGTTGTCGACGGCGGTTTTTTCTGATTTCCGAGTGTTTTCCATGGTTAGGCTCCTTGTTTGATTTTTTCGATGATCTTTTCGTACGCTTTTCTTCGCGGATCGTCATACTCTTTTCTCTCTACCTGCTCCTCGAATTCGAGTGGTGTGCCGAAGAAACATCCGCAGTTCACGAGAACAGTATCATCATAGCGATACACGGAGGTACGTCGTCGATTTTTCGTTTCACGGAAGTTTTTTTCTTTCATCGAGGGAATACGCATGATCGCTGCTATACGAATTTTTCCGTTTTCCGACTCATCACGAGCGAGTTTTTTCAGTATTTCCACTTCCGATGAGGGAATATACCTGATAGCTATCACGCGGTCGACCCAGTGACGGGACTTGTCGCACGCGACGGCCAGTTCACACAGATCGGCGGTACGGAGGTCATCTGGAAAGTCAGAGAGCCTTCCGTTTCCATACTCTATTGCCCTTCGGCACATCTCTTCGGTGCGATGCTCTACTGGAACATCAGACAGCTTCGTATACAGTTTCATTTTTTTTCTCCCTGTGAAAAAAGGTGTTTGAGGGCGACTGGAACATCGTGAAGTTCACCTTGATTTTTTTCGACGGCCAGTTCACACAGGTCGGCTGTGCGAAGGTCATCTGGAACCTCGGAAAGCCAGCCTCTCCCATTCTCTATTGCACGCCGGCACAGGTCGGCGGTGCGGAGGTGGTCTGGAACGTCGGAGAGCCAGCCCCTACCATTCTCGATAGCCAGTTGGAATAGCTCGGCGGTACGCCGCTTTTTCGGGACATCAGAAAGACTTCCCCTACCATTCTCTATTGCCCGTCGGCATAGCTCGGCGGTGCGAAGGGAGAATGGAACGTCATCCAGCCATCCGCGTTTCTGTTCGAGAGCGAACAGGCATAGCTCTTCGGTGCGAAGGGCGACTAGAACATCGTGAAGTTCCCCTTGATTTTTTTTGACGGCCAGCTCACACATTTCGGCGGTGCGATGCTTTTTCGGTATATCTTCCAGACTTCCCCTACCATTCTCGATAGCCAGTTGGCATAGCTCGGCGGTTCGCCGCTTTTTCGGTACGTCAGAAAGACTTCCTAGTTCGATGATTTTTCTATAGTCATTCATTTTTTTTCTCCTTGTGTTTGAGTTGTTTTTTTTTCTCAACGCGTAGACCAGCTATCGATAGTGTCTTTCGGCGCGAAACCTTCGTCGAAAATACCCGAAGTGGCCACTTCGATTCGGGCAACTTCGGCGGCGATTCGGGCGAAGTCCCAGTGTTCCTTTTTCGCTGTCCGAACCATCCACCGGATTTCTCCGAGTAGGTTGTCGACGGCGGTTTTTTCTAGTTTTTCCATGGTCAGGCTCATTTTTTATCGTTGCGGGTTTTGATTTCTTCGTGAATTCGATATGCCTCATCTGAGGCGAGTTTCCTGCTGGAGATGATGACATCTGAGTCGTTCCCCCAGTAGTCCTTTCCGAAGGCTACGGTACTCATCAACCATATACCATCTGCCAGAGACAGCATACCTTCCGACGTTTTCCATCCGTAGTGTCGATTCATACCGAGCATCGCATACATCGTGCATGGGCCTAGCATACGGGATTTTTCCTTCTCGCTGAACTGTGAATTTTCCATTGTTTTTTCTCCTTGAAAAAAAATTTTCGGTCACGCGACAACTGATGAGAGTAGTATACACCAGAAAAAACCGAGCGTAAAGTGGTATTTTCATTTTTTTCTCATTTTTTTCCAAAAAAAGTGGGAAAGTCCTGAAAAACAAGGCTTTTCCCATGGATTTTTTTTCAAAAAAAATGCTAATTTGGCAGTTTTTGCTCGATTTTTTCGAGTTTCACCGCCATGATCTTCACCGAATTCGCGATTTCGGATAGGCATTCCCGGAATTCTTTCATGGAACGATCACGCTCCGAGTTGTTCGAGCGTATCATGCTCGAAATCTCCTGCCTATGGGAAGCCTCCTGAGCGAGTAGTTTCCCCTCATGCTCGGAAGAAATGGATCGAATCTCCATGACGTGACGTGCGTTCAGGTCGTTGATCCGGCGGTCATAGCCCTCTATAGTATGTGGAACAATGACGAAAATGACGTACATGAATGCCGCGATTATCGCCGTCAACGGCGTGACCTCTTTCGCGAAAGTCAAAATTAATTTCTGCACGGAAACCTCCTGTATAGTGTTTTCGTCTGTTTTTTTCATCAGAATCTCCATGCTGAAGGGAACGGCACTCGCATTTTCACATAGAGTGATCGATCGACATGAAAAGCGGACTCCGGCATGACGCAGTAGGGCGAGCCGTAGCCGCTCGCCGTCGCAACGAACTGCTCCACGAGCGATCGCGTCATCCAGCACATATCGGCGGGTTCCCCTTCGTCGGATGATTTGTACCGCGCACCGTGGGAGTTGACCCATCCGATGTATTCCGTGCCGTTCACGGTTCTGTACCCGGTGAAATGCGTGGCGTGCGCCCAACTGCCGCGAAGCGTTGCAATTTTGACACCGTTTTTATCAATCGTGCAGCCGCTCACCGCCGTCGAATTGCCCAGCGCAACGGAAAGCCCGGCGGCGCAGCACTGGATGATTTCATCGGCGAGTTCTTTCCCGCGAAATTTCAGAAAAACCAGTGCCGACTGATACTGTTTCGCCGAATTCAAATAGTCATGGTACGCTGGCACATTCTGGTTGTTTTCTCCGACCAGTTCTTCGGGAAAATGCCCTATTTCGTTGGCACCATCGGCCATTTCCGAAACACTTTGTCCCCCGCGAATCGATCCGCCCTTCGTGATCGACCACGTGACGATGGGATTGAACGGAGAATAAACAAGCGGTGCGCCGCGTGCGATCATTTGCAAGGTCGTCGAATGATGGGCGAAAGCATCGGCGTGGCCCATGCAGCTAGGTCGTGAACCCTGAGAAAAGTATAGCCTGTTCGACGCTTTTTTTTCCGAAGGCAGATGACGAAGCACTTCCCACGGGAGTAGACAGGTGATCCTCTCATCCGCCAAAGCACGGCACTGCTCGATCTGCTCCTTTCTCCATGTGATGAATGAATCGTCCATTTTCAGGATTGGCATCTCTCCCCGATCCCAGACCGTGCCGAAGGAAATGGCACTGCCTTCCAGCGCTTCAAAAACTTCCTCGGCATAGTCATCCTGCGGAACGCAGCCGTTGACAACGCAATCATCCACCCGTTCCGGTTCAAATTCACGACGGTTCCGTTGAACCTGCGTGAGAGATCGTAATTTTCGTTTCATCGTATACTCCTTCGTGTTCGTGTAGTATTCGTCGATTCTCGCCGACCAAGACCTATGGCGATGTTTCTGAAAATCACTTCGAGTAGCTTCACGTCATCAGAACCATTGAGTTCGTTGGCGATTTTCGCCGATAGTGTGTCCAGAAATCCAGACCAGATTCCGATGTCGATTTTCGTCTGTGTGGACGTGCGGAGTGATGAAAATGCCGCAGCCTGTGTCCGAACCGATCCGTTTGCGATTCCGACCGCCACGGAATGGTAGCATGAAGCTAGTGCTGGTGCTTCCATCTGGCCACCGGATGGTATATTCGCGGCTACCCATTCCTGTATAGACTGATTCGGGTCAGGAGTTGGATTCGGTTCGGGAGTTGGATTCGGTTCGGGAGTTGGATTCGGTTCGGGTTCCGGGCTAGGAACACCATATTCGCATCTGTGCGTGAGAATTTTCGGATTCCCGTCATCACTGATCGCTGCTACGATGGTATACTGATTTGCCGTGTTCGACGAGAACGCAATAGAGTATCCACTAGAATCGATGTAGCATGTCGCCTCTGGTATGATCGCCCAGTCAGCTACAGTCGCCATATCATTCACATGGAATACGCATAGTTGGCCTACATCGGCCACGACAGGGCCTTCTATGAACTCGGCGGCTGATTCCATGACGTATGTTCGGTCTACGACATCTTGCGTTTTGATCGGCACACGATCCGATATTAGAACGACTGCGATGGCCGCAGTTATCGCTGCGGCCAACATGATGTATAGAGGATTCATTTTCATCGGTTCGCCTCTTTCTTTTTTCGTAACAGAAATAAAATCAGACCTATGGCCGAAATGACGGCGGTAGGACAGCTAGGCATAGTTTCCTGCGCGACTGATCGGCTCTGCTCGAATACATCAGTTCCCTCTGGAATGAGGGGTGAAAAGCCAATACCTTCCTGTGCTGCTAGAATGAGGCTATAGACGACATTCCATGCACTATTGGAATCGAGAATTTTTATGGCAGCCTGAACGGTCACATCATCTATCGTCGTTTTCGTGAGTAGTGTCAGCGACGCTACGTCCACGAGCAGTGGCCTGAGCCAATGACGCAACGATTCACTATCATCTAGTCCGGGATAGTTCGACCACGCCGTAGTGACGTTTCGTATCGTTCCGCCATATCTGAAAACATAGCCTATACCTGAAATGAATCCTTTGATTTTTTCGAGCATTTTTTTTCCCTTTCGTTAAAAAATTCAACAGCACCCAGTGGGCCTATCGGCCAATTCAAAACCATCTATTACTGCCCACTTTCCGAGTGGGCATGTCGACGATGGTGATATTTTTTTCTGCCAGCACCTATGACCGCATCCTGTACAGTCTGACGTATAGTCGCACACATCGCACGTGATCCCTCGTTCGCGAATCGCTACCGAAGGCTTCGTTGGCACGCCGCCTATAATCCATTTCGTTACGAAAAACCAATCTTTCAGTTTCATGTTCACTTTTGAAACGATCATTCTGGTATAGTCGAAGGTATGAATGGTGTGAAGGTCGCGTTCGTGATACTCACACCCGTTAGAATATCTCCGTTGGAAACGCGAAACGGGACGAAGTTGTCTTCATTGATCGAAATCAGCGAGCCGGAATCCGCGATGATTCCATTTCTGGAAATGCTCCAGACGCTCACCGCGATGGTAATGCCGAGCAGGCTCAGTCCGAGTATGTTCTGACCCACTCCACTCACCATACCTCCGAGCGGGCTGCTCACAACGTATCCTCCGCCATTGACGTCGGCGGTAATATCGACTGGAGTACCATCATATATCTCATCGATCTTCCCAGTAGCGGCGTTCAGCCGTATTGTAAGATCGGCTATCATCTGACGCATCTGGGCCATGCCTGTCGAGAACATACTGTAGTCGTATGCCGAGTGGAATGCTAGCTCACTGCTCGTTACGAGCTGAAGACCTGTTTCGACATCGACCGGAGTGATGACATCACTCTGATACTGCGTGTCCATGGCCTCGTGCCAGATTTCGACTGGGAAACTCCCAGTGATGTCAGATATATCATGAATGTGTGGCATCGGCTCGAAGGAGGATGGTACGCCTTCGATGTCACTCCACTCTACGGGAAGTGAATCCGCTATCTGGTCGCCCAGTGCAGCGATTCTATCCGATAGCTGACTGTCCGCTACGCTTCTGCTGGACGCTTCATTCGCGACGGCCTGCGTGACGAACGCGGCGGTCACTCCGCTTCCATCGCCACTGCCAACGGCTTCGGCGAATTCATCGACGCTCGAATCTGCGAGAAGTTTTTTCGAGCTCACACCGAAAACTGATAGTTTCGCGTCTTTTGTCAGTGCCATTTTTTTTTTCCTGTTGCTCGTGATTCTATTCTCTGGTGACGAGAACGTAAATATCTTCCATTGTCTGGCCGTGCGAATTTCTGGCCGTGAGAGTGATATGATATGTCACATTTCCCATACCATCATAGACATGATATGCCGTAGTGGCCAGAGGGGATATAGCGTAGTCATACGTACCATCTCCCCATGCGATCTGTAGTTCCGTCGCATCGTCACACGACCACGTCACATCGACACGGCTATTACCTGAGTCTACTCCGGAAAACGACGTTATGTTCGGCCTTCCATGTGTTCCTTCCGTCTCGATGAAAAATCCAATATCCTCCCATGCGTACGGGACAATTCCTGGGGTGTCGCTTCGATATAGCTTCACGACGGGATAATACTGACCATCCTGATACTGATGGCTCTTTGAGTTCGAGCCGGTGATCGCAGTGAATGGCCCTTCAGTCAGCGAACCATCGGCCCAGTCGATCCGTACCTGCATCGTGTTGAATTTCATGCCGGATGTCGCCACCGTCAGTGGGGCCGCTCCAGTTCTCGGCTGGATGTCTACTGTAGAAGCTGGCGCCTGTCCGGGAAGGTACAGTGTGTTCGATGTTGACCCTCCCGGAACCTGTGTCTGGATGTCGACGCGTGATCCTGACGCATTAACAGCGAATATCTGTACACGCTGACTTAGAACTGGCTTCGATGAGCTAGGCATGTTATGCTTCATGGTGCCACTCGTCGGAAGCACCATAGTGCTCGTATAGCTCTCATTCGATGAAGTGCCATCGGTGAACGTGCGCAATGATCGAAACTGAACGCGATTTCCAGACAGGAGATACGGCTGTATCTTTTCGTAATTGAATGTTACGACCACTCTTCGTGTATCACTGTAGTCGCTGTCGAATTCGATCCACACGTTGTAGGTGTCCATTGGGTCTGGTGGAAGGAGCGACACGATATTCGATTTCGTTGTGAGCGGTGTTTGGCCCGCGAAATCTGCGGCGAACCATGACTGGGCTGATACAGGCTTCCCGTATGAAGTCCCGCCACCGAATAGTGGTATAGAGATTGGGCTCGAAACGTCTACAGGATCGCTCGTGGTGTCCGTGTATACGGTTCCTTCTGCGTTCAGGTATTCCGTCACCACGTAGGCCTGATTTCCTCCGATTCCATGAATCTGGGAAGCGTCGTCGAATTCGAGCAACAGATTTCCGACCTGATCTTGGCTCAAAATCAGCTCGTAGTTCCATGGCAGAGTGATCGTTCCAGTCTGTACTCCGGTGCGATTCATGCTGTCGGTCGCCGTTACCGTAACGGTATACTCGCCATATCCCGTATATTCGTGTGTCACAGAAAAAGGGGTCGATGAAAGTGTACTGGAAGAGCCATCTCCCCAGTCGATGACGATCTGGGACAGTGTCGCACTTCCTTCTACAGTGACAGTGCCATCCACCTGTCCTGTTTTGGCCGCCGAAGAAAAATTCGCGGTCACGATAGGAGACGCAACACCTCCTTCATATCCTTCGAGCAGTTCGAGTAGAGCGGAATAGCACTTGGCATTCGACGCGTCGATTCCTAGACGCGTCAGCTGTGTTCGGAAAACTTCGTTGAGTTCGCTGATCGTAGTCAGAATCTGACACTGTGTTTCTGTCACTGACATGTGAGGGCCTCCATAGTTTGATTTTGCACGGTTTCGAGTCCGTTGATTTTTTGTTCAGTTTCATCGAGCCGCGATTCCAAGTCGTCCAGCCGAGCATAGACCTCTGTTAGGTCACTTCCTGTGGAAGGAATTTCGGATACGTGAGAGTCAATAATCAGCTTGTTCGATGTTCCGCCTATGTCGCGTAGCTTTGCGTCGGGGGTCAGCATGTGATACCTCGCATTTTCGCACTTTGAAAAAAAAAAACAATATCCTCAAAAAAAATTATCAAAATAGCCGCGATTCCAAGTCGTAAATTCTGTCTTCGATGCTATCCAGCCTCATTTCGATGTCGTATATTCTACCTAGCTCGTTGAAATTCGCGTCGAATTTTCGTATCGGATAGCCAGCAAAAATAAGAAGGCATGTGACTCTGTGAATAGGCTCCTGTGAATTTAGCATTCGCTCCAGATTGTCGCCGAAATCATACACCAGTTTCCCATTGAAGTCAAAAATCCCGTAGTCACCGATGACAACCCAATATGACCGTGGCCGGTCGAACTGGTCTATCGGATCGGATATGATGACTATGTTCCGAGAAAAAGCGTTTCCTACGCGTACTTCCACATCGTTCTGGAATCGAATGATTCGGCCACCGGAAACGTCAGGATCAACGTATATTACCGCGGCACCTTGTACCTCCGGCCCAAACTCCATCCATGTATCAGGGATATTGTACCGATACTCACCCCTGTACACGGCACGCCAGTCTCCTATGGAATTTTCCTGCACGAATAGCCATTCTCCATTGATTTTCACCGTATCGTTCATGCTATTCGTCAGTAGACACTGTCCTGCGCGATAGAAGTATTGTCTTTCGCCGTCGATGAAAGGCTGACTAGTGTAGAAACTGGCCATCGGAGTGCCTCCGAGTATGATAGCCGAACCTGTGTTTGTCGACTTCACCCCACTGACGTATGATGTTCGATCCGACGTGACAAGCTGGTCACGAAATCCATGGAATGAGATCGGAGCGAGATTCGGCGTGGAAATATCGTCTATTTTCGTGTCGAAATATACGAAGTAGTGACGAGGCCCAGCACCCCATCCGCTTCCCGGCTCCTGCGTCGTGACGATGGCGTAGTCACCATGCGGCATTATCTCCGACACGAAACTCGAAGTCAAAACCTGATCGTTCTGTTCGATGAGTTCACCGTCATTATCGTACACCTCCCAGTGAACCATGTTGGAAGCGGTTCCTCTGTTGCTCTGCTTTCTGTACAGTAATACGTGTGGCGTAATACATGCCTGATATTCTGTTCCACTCGATGACCATTGAAACCGTTTTTTCTCCACGCCGGCGACGTAGAATATTGCTTCCGTTTCTAGGCACAAAAGTAGCCTGTCACCTGAAGTGATGTATCTGACATTACGATTCTGCGTGACCAGTTGGCCATCGAAAAACACTGTGTCCATTCCATTCTCATCGCGGACTACGCAGTATCTCACACCTGATATTTTTCCTCCCTCATTATCAGTCGAAGACGACCCTGTATTTCCATTCGTCTGCTTGTCGCGAAAACGAATCATGCTATCGGATCGAAATATCGCCTGCCCCTCGAATATCAGATAGCTTCCAGAAGTCGACTGAAATCCGACACCCGTGGCTATGACATTCGACGAGATGATATATTGGCCGCGATAGTCGGCCAGTCCACCGTCGACGAGTAGTGTCCATGCGACCTCAGAACCCGGTTCTCGTGGGAAACCTCGCATCCATGTTCGCCGAGAACCCGGAAGGACAACGGTCAGTGCTCGCGACGAGTATGGGATAGAAGGTGAGGCGAATTCACGGTTCCTCGGATAGCGACTTTCGCTGGTGTTCTGGGCTATCGTGTATCGCATCGGTCACCTCACGACGAAAACGGATACGGGGAATATCTCACCGATGATTTCGAGCCGGCGCACGCCATCTACTGTCACGGTTCCCTTCAGTTTGAAATTCGTGCCAGCGACAAGCATCTCATATTCATTCTGTATCAGCGTATTGAACCCGATGAAATCGTATGTGCCTTCCCCTTCGATGTCGGACACTGTAACAGTGATCGTCTGGCCTCCGATCAGGTCGCTTTCCAGTGTAGCCGACCACTCCTGTGACCAGTTCACGACAGAATAGTATGTCTTTGTCTGTGGCCCTTTCGACGGGTCGTTTGGATCGTAGTTCGGGTTTGTGTACGAAAACGGCCCCTCTACTGTCAGGGCCATTCCCCTGACTGATACCTCGGTATCCGCCAAATAAATGTTACAGCAGTCGTCATATTCATACTCAGGCGGGTCTATCACGTTGCCATCGGAATCGAGTTTCGGCGGGTATGTCTTTCCGACGATTCTAACCTTGCCGAAGGAATAGTTTTCGACTGCATCGGTGATGTTTTCCGACTGGTAGATCGGCTCCATAACGATAGCCCGATGTTCGTTGTCGGGGACAACGGTTCCTCCACCCTTCGGCGGCAGGGACAAGAAGTATCGAACACTCGGCATGACATCGGATTCGCTGATACAAAAAAAGTCACCTTCACCGTCGTCGGAAAATGACAATGATGTTCCAGACTGCTTCGCCAGACGTGTCGCTGATATTGATCCGGAATATCGAAGTAGCCTCACCGATCCGGGGACAATAGGCCATGCTTCACCGGACGATCCTGCCATTACCTCCTCTTCACACGTGAAGTATCCTTCCCCCTGACCTTCGTCTACGGCCACGCGAACCTCGCGGTATCCTGCTCCCGGTTCGATTTTGAAGCAGGAAAATTTGGCCATCGAAATATCAGTCCGAAAAAAAATGCCAAGCTCCGTACCGCTCGACTGAACTAGGTCTTCACGTGAGTAGACGAGAGCCTTCACCGTGTTCACGATGGTATTCATTTCCTCTGCGGAAAGACGATGTCCTGATTCCATGGCTGGCATCAGTTTGATCGCGTTCACATCAGTGTCCATGACGCCTCCTCATAGATTCGTAGTCGGTTGTTGCCGACGAAAACGGGAAGGAATTCCTGCTTCGTCGCATGAAAGAAGTTCGCCCATCCGAATGCCTTGTATATCAGGTTCACGTCGAAAGAGTGTACCTTCACCTGTTGCTGGCTCGGCGGCTGTGATGGGTCGAATGTCTCGATGTATTTGTGCCCTCCGCTCGTCCAGAGTAGTGTTCCCGGAGCGAACGTCTTGTCGCAGTCGGCGACATAGAACGGCTGTGAATTCACGGTAGAATCGTTTTCCCAGTATGACGCGGGCAGTGACATCGCTCCGGAGTATGCGAAGTTCATAGTATATCCTCGCCGAATCATCGCTAGCTGCATCCGATGGGGAATGATGGCCGCGTCATTCGGCTTGTACGCGTTGCCCGGTGAAAGCGTCACCATTTCCGTCCCGTTTGTTCCGGTGTATGTGTATGTGAATGTCGAACCTACCTTCGTCTTGTAGGCCACGCCGAGCGTGGCATAGCAGTATTCTACTCCAGACTGTGGAGTGACCGTAGAACCGTCGCCCTGTTTCAGGCCCATTCCGACGATGGTGACATCTGTCGCACGAAGCGACTGGTCGAATGGGAATCGTGCCCCACCATAGCCGAGTATTTTGAGCTTTGCTTCACCGACGAAATCGGCCAATATCGTCAGTTCCACACTCGCAGAGGCCGAAGTTGAAAAGCTCGCCTGCATTCGGCGAGAGCCAAAGTTTTCCATCACCGATGACGAGAAGCCCGGAATCCAGTCGACCGCTATCATAGTAGACCACCTCCACCTTTCGTATTGTCCCGAATTTCGGCCAGAACATCAATCACGCTGTCCAGACGCTTCGCTTCTGGTGATAGCATCATGCTACTCTGTGATAGCTGCGATGATATTCTCGACCACGTCGACGTGACCGATTCCGTTGCACCGGCGAGTGGCGTAGCATATTTCGCCATAATATCTGCTTCCGTGAGAGCGATACCTCTGTCTATCCGTTCGATGTCACGATCCCTCTGCCGTGTCAGACGCGACGCTTCCGATTCCGTTGAATTCAGTATGTCCATTTCTCTTCGGGCCGCGAGTTCTGCTTCCGCGATGAGCCGCTCACTTTCCCCGGCGGCCAACTGTCCGCTCGCATCTTTCATTCTGATTTCTGCTTTCTGTTTCGTGAGCCGTGTTTCTATCTCTGCTTCTTGGAGTTCGCGGGCATGTGTAGCGTCTAGGATTTTAGCTTCCGCATCGGCTTCGATTTTAATTCTGGCCTCGGCGGCGGCCCGCCTCAAAGCTAATTCCTCTGCTCGCTTCATTCGCTCCAGAGGCTGAAGCGTGTGGCTTGTCCGCCGGAATATCTCGATTTCATTTTCTACTGCCTCACGGGCCATCTGTCCTGAATCGGCTCGCTTCGCGATAGCAGTAGCCTGTTCACCTTCATGCGACGCGAACAGAGACTCTATCTCCGCTTCCGACTGAGATACATCTATCACTCGTCGCTGTTCGGCTAGGTCTATCGCCCGACTTCTGGCACGCCGCTCAATAGTCTCGTTTAGACGAAGTTCGGCCTCGTTGGCCAACCGTAAAAAGCGAACATTTTCCGCCTCCTGTTCGAGTTCTGTCCCTTTTTTTTTCGATATTTCTGTAACAGCTTCTATCCTCTGCTTCTCGATGGATAGAAGCTCTTTCTCTAGGGCTATCTGATCGGTCAGGTCGAGACGACCCTCTACGGAAAGTGAGTTTGACCTCTGCTGTTCGAGGCTTCGTACCCTTCCTTCAGTCTCCTGCTCAGCCGCCGTGATTTCATTTTTCATTTTTGAATCGGCGAGTGCATTTGCTGTTTCAAATTCTAGCTTGTTGGCGGCCTGTTTCGCCTCTTCGCGAAGTTTTTCAATGGCCGCGTTAGTGTCGGCATCGATACGGAACTGAGCGGCATCGAACTGCTGCATTCTCTCCGCGTGCTTCGTGTCCATTTCGACATTAGTCATAAGGCCGAGATTGACTTTGTCCGATTCACGGTCCGTGAATGTATTATGGGTTTTTTCCGAAGCCTTCAGCATCCACCATGAAGCGTTTCCGACAATACTCTTCTGAAACTCTATCGAATTTCTGTAAGCGATTTCATTTTCGGCTCTGTCTGTTTCCAGTTTCGCTCTTCTATTTCGCGCATCCTCCTGTATTTCAGCTATTTGCGCTTCGAGCTTCATATTAGCCGCTGCCTGCTGCTTTGCAGCCTCCTGCTGTGTCGGATTACCTATCCGACCAGCCTCTTGCATGGCGGTGTTGTATCGCGCCTGCGCCGCCGAGAGTTCGTTCATGCGAACGATGTGATTCTTCGTGACTTCGATGGCCTCTCGCTGTTTGATTACGGCCATTCGCAGGCCGTTCTCAAAATTACGCCATCGGCCCGCCGCGATTGCGGCTCCGACCGCCGTTGCAAGAGCGGCGAACCCAGCGATGGTCATTGCGATGGGGCCAGAAACCAGAGAGCTTAGCATCCCTCCTATCTTTCCGATGACACCACCGCTCGATTCAAGCGTCGAAAGAGAATTGGAAGCCTGACCTATAGCGTTCGATAGACCGCCATTTCCAGCGAAAGACTGCGCGAGACTGGCCACACTTTGCGCCGCCTTCGTCGACGATTCGGCTGTGACCGACGACATCTTTGTCGCTTCGTCCGCTACTCCTCGGATAGAAGCCGTGGCCGACTTCGTGTCGATGGTCAGTTTGAAGTTCGTGTCGTTCGCCATTTTTCATAGTCGGCTCTGGCCGATTCCACTGACTCTGTATTGATCTTTTTTTCCACGCCGTTCAGCTCGAACGCAACCTCTCGGATCGTCATGTCCATGATCCGATATGAGTGAACTCCAGTTTCCGGGAGCATATTGAACGCCTTCCTGAGGCACTCGCTGACTTTTTTTCCACTCTGCTCAGATTCCATTTCATCATGTGCCATGAGCGCGAGGTACGAATCGAATATGAACTTATTGTACGAAAAGTCGTCAACTGACGCGAACTCTTCTTCCCACTCTGATAGTGAAATGGTGCTATTCCGACGAATCAGCATGTAGCTCAGCATACATGATCCTTCGTGGCCATTGATCGCAGCGAACACACTATCCAGACTATCGACGCTGTACTTTTCGCAGGCATCTCTTATCGCGGACAGCCTGATTTCGTTCAGATCGTCAGAAAATCGCACCGTCGAAATTGCGTTCATCACGAACGTCATACGGGCATATTCGACGATCCCAAATAGGTCGCCTATCGTCAGAGGCGACGCTAAAAAAACCTTCCCGCTACGCAGTCGCAATGGGACAGTAGTGCGAACTGACCGCTCTATCATTCAACTGGTTCCTCCGGTTCTGGGGAAACGCCGTCCCAAACTGTTCCGTCTGTCGCAATAACAACACCCTGCTTCATAGTACAGTCGCATCCGGCTGGAGAGTATAGCCCTGAGATCGAAATCGTCTGCATCGAATTCGATGTTCGCGGGCCGAACTGCCGGCCCGTGACTAAAATCGGGTCGATCAAAAGGATACCATCTCCAGTTTCCGTTGGGCATCGGCTCATTTTGATCGAGAGCTTTGCGCAGGTGCCGATCTCAGGAACAGTCGCTTGGCTCCACGCTACGAGCGTTCCAGAAATCGTTACAGTATTCCCGCCCGGAGCAGAAACCTGATATAGTCCACACGCATCTATGGTGATGATCTGCGTCGCGAACTGGATATTGAAGTCGGAAACGCAAAACGGCTGGTCATCGAGCAGAACGAAGTTCGCGATGGGCGCGAGATACGATTTCGGATTTTTGCGAACCCATGTTGGAGCCTCATCTTCGGTCATATCACGGAACTGTAGATGGTCGCCCATCTCGGCGGGGCATGACGTGAACGTGTAGCTCTCGTTTACCATTCGATCCGGGCCAATCGTGATGTTCGGGCCGGAAAAAACGACACGTCCATAGACTATTTCCCCTCCCCCTTCACCATCTGGTGATAGCGCCTCAAATTCGGCAATATCACCAGTCTTTATCGGCATCATCGACGTTGTGAACGAAACGTTTCCACTCTGGGAAATGACTCCACTGGACTGGAGGTTGTATCCCCCGCCAGACAATGCCTGTGAAGTTGCCGTGGCCGCCGATTCCGACATGTCCCACGAAAGAAACCCCTCTATAGGCTCTCCACCATTGATTTTTATCGTGGCCTTCTGGCCCGTCGCGATATTTGACATTGTCTAGTCCCCCGTTTTAGTTACAGAAATAGAAAAGGTATAGGTGAATCGGTTGATTCCCCCGGCGTTCAGGTATGGTATGGTGCTCTCAGTATACGTTAGAGTTTTCACTTCGCATGATAGTATCGTCGTATCCAGTGCGATACGGTCGAGAAGTCTTTTGATGATAGAAATCAGTCGAAGGTCACGCATCACGAAATTCGACATACCGTGCACGATGAGTGGAATCGTCAGAGTGTGTTCGACTTTGCACCCGACTATTTCGGTGAGTGATATGCTCGGAAGTAGCATTCGGACATACGGCATCATGGCAGGCATCATGGTCGCTTCCTCATTGACTATCGTTCCTGTATTATCGCGGTCGAACCTCTCTATTCGTCCAGCGATGGCCATCACATCCGCATCACCTAGGATGTATTCGCATAGCGATGAATATAGCTCTCCTATGTCATTTCGTGCTTCATTTTCCATATCATTCATCGATCATCTGCTCGAATATCATGTTTAGTTTTTTTAGGATCGCGTCGAAAATCGGGCCGTCCTTGTGAATTATTGTACGTTTTTTATTGTGGCCAAGTCCCTGCTGGTGAATCTCAGCTAGCTCTTCGACTGTCCCTTTGAAATTCGGGTGCTGCGTATCGCTGAATCGAAATTCAAAACCATCGCTGAGCACCTGAACACTTCGCATCGATACCTCTGCGAGTAGTGTCCCAGTGTCAATTAGTATCGGTATCCCATCTTCTTTCCCGTTGACAAAAGGCCATTCTCCATCGCCAGTAGAATTCGTTCTGTATCGACTAGACTGCTCCTGAACGAACACTTTGGCCATCGCTCGAATCTGCGATGGCCGCAGACGCAAATCACCCACGGGCAGTTTCTTACCCGTGAGTGCGTTGGAAATCGTAAGCTCTATCTGACTTTTGATCCCGCTCATTTTTCATCTGACTTCACAGACGACTGCTTCGTGGCCGAAGACATTTTCACGGCTGGCATGTCCAGTCCATGTACTGACATCTTTGCCGGTTCTGCCGCGGTCGCAACCGTGACGGTGAAGCACGCCTCTGGGAATAGGTTCGCCCATGCACCGGACATCTGTCCCTTCGTACGGTATCCTTCGTTGTCATCGATCACACGCTGCTCGAAGTAGATTCCGTCAACATTCGTTCCGATATTGACCCACGTGCATGGCCCCGGCTCGAAGATGAACTGACCCATGAGGCCTGCCGGAAAAAATACTGCTTCATTCGACGCGAATCCGTATCCGTTGAAGTCGTGGTAGAACGCGATACCATCCAGCACGATTGGCTGGGGGTCCTGATTCCCCATGATTTCGGTAGGCACACCGTCTACGATTCGACGGCTAGGCTGACCTGTCGTCGAATACGGCAGTGTGACTGCGGTTCGGAATCTGTTGTCGGAGAGCATCGCTCTCCAGAACTCTTCGCCACAGATCGCAATGAATCCAGTCGTGAGATTCCCCTGAACAGCCTTCGCTATCATGGACTTCATGTCCGTCGTAAACTCAAGGCTATCGAAGTTCGTGGTAGGATCGATTACGATTGGCTCGTTCGGCGTGATTCCGAATTTCTCGAACGGATCGAACATGACAGATTCTGCCCATGTACCGTCATTGTTCTGCGTCAGAACCTTCGTCTGTCCGTGAATGGCCGATGCCATGACAAGTTCCCTAGTGAGAGAGAATCGACGGCCCATGTATCGCAGGTGCGCCGCCGTTTCCAACGCCATAGACGAGCTACTGATCGAACCGAACCCTCGCATGTCCATAGAATCAGTTTTTCTCCACTCTTTTTCGGGATACCACCCCCACGCCTCGATGAACGCGGACTGTCGATTCGCAGTCATCTGTGGCGTGTATGAGTGGTTCCGAATGTTCTGAGCAGGAATGACCGATTCGACGTACTTTTGACGTTCGATCAGAAATTTCGATAGAAAAACTTCACGGCTATTTCGGTCATCAATCTCTTCTTGAGATGGTGTTTTGAAAAGGTTCAACGATCCGACGAGGTACTTGTTGTACGAATTCGCCTCGAACCATGACCGCAGGTCAATCGGAGTGTATAGTAGGTCAGAAATGGTATTCATGCGTCACCCCCTTCCGTGAGCGGCACGTCCGGTTTCGGCGGCGTGCCAATGAATGTGATTTTAGCACCGCGTTTGAAAGCTTCGGCTTTCATTTCGGCGGTGACTTTTTCGGTGAATCCTTCGTCGATCAGAACGATGGCGGCCATGTTCACGATAGTGTTCACAGGGCCTTTTTCTCCTGCCGCGAGGTGAACGTTTTCAGCCGCGAACCCTTGCAGTGTCGCCACGTCGGTGGCGATTCCAGTAGTTGACACTGGGTCGCCGATGAAGATGTCCACATCAGCCGAAGCGGTCACCATGAGCGGTGTGAAGCAGTAGCTCGCATTCCATGAATGCTGGACGAAGTTTGAAAGTAGAATGGGTTGCGTCATTTCGCACCTCCTTTCCCGCCGATTGGCACTCGATTTCCGTTGTTTTCGGAACCGTAGTTCTGGGGTCTGACTACAGCATCTTCAGGAATGACCTTTCCAGCACCATGAAGACGCGACGCGAATGACACGGCGAAATCTACGGTAGACTGCGCAATGCGAACCTTTCTGCCGGCGAAGGCATCCATTAGAGCCTTCGCATGGATCGCACCGATCTCACCAGCATTTTTCCTAGCGAGGATAGACGCAGTGATCGTCGCCTCTTGAACGTTCGCTTCTGAGTCGGATAGTGTTTCCTCTTCCTGCTCTTCACGGGCTGCTCTCTTGAACTTTTTGAAGGCGATGTCGATGAGAGCACGGAGCTTGTCTTCTTCGTCTCCATCGATTTCGTCATCCTTCTGTCCAGTCATTGCCGCGAGCATTTCGACCGCGTACTGAATGACTTCATTTCGTTTCTCTTCCATGTGTTTACTCCTTGTGAAAGGCTGATCGGCATTCGCCGAGGCCAATGTAGTCGCCGTTTGAAGACCGTGAATCGCAGGGGTCGGCGTTACCCCAACGTGGCGAAGTTTTGCATCGACCACATTTTTCCCCGATATTTTGATGTCAATACCTGGCGATAATGATGTCGACTTTAGCTTTTCTATCTGCTCATCTGTGAACATATCATTGTACATCATGGTCACGAAAACCGCCGTGTTTCCAAACTGATTCGGACGTTTTTCGCACTTGATCGCGGCCCCTATCGTCTGGTCGAACCGCTCCTCATGCTGATTGAGAACCGGAACTGGAGCGTCGAAATTTTCGACGATCTTTTCTAGGACTTCCGGCGTATACTGGATTCTCTCACGCTCGAAATTACCGTCGCGTTCAACGACCACTTCGTGATAGCCGGAGTATATCAGCTCCTGCTCCACGACACGTCCCGGTTTTTTTTCGTAGAAATCACTGATTTCAATAGCATTTTCCATAGCGTTTCCCTTCGACACCGATGTTCGTGACGTAAAATCTTCGATCAATCACTTTCGCACTGACTAGCTGACGAATCCCGCGCCGTATCTGGGTACAGTTTTCCTCGAAGTTTTTCCTGAGAACAGAAAACGCAATAGACCTTGCGTCGTCCGAGTAGTGCCTCGGCACCTCAATCAGTAGACATGTCTTTTCCGTCGCCATCACTCGAATGAAAGGATCGATCTCATGTAGTGGGAAAAAATAGTGTCCGTAGCACTTCGCGTCGATCTCCGAACTAGCGGTCGCGATCAGTGATTCGATTCGGTCATCCGATGCGTCGATAGCTGGAACCTTATCTCCATACTGATTGACCACGGAAACGTTATCATAGTTCGATAGAATCCCCGCATTGATCTCGCCCCAGCGTTTTTTAACGTCGTCTACAGTACAGTAGTTCATTTTTTGTTACGCAAAAGTCGGTTGACGAAATCGTTAACAAACCACGATGTGCTCTTTTTCCTGATAGGAGGCAGAACGATGTCACCTCGCTTTTCTGCCGCTATTGTACCCGGAGGAACCTCGCCTGTCAAATAGCGATATTCGGTGAGAGAAACGGCGTATGAAGCCGCGTCTTTCGCGTCGAATGAATGCTGTAGCTGCTGTTCGAGAATATCACGCCGAACATTCTTTTGCTTTTCCGTAAGCCTGTCTATCTCCTGATAGTTTGGCGGGATCGATTCACGAAGCTCTTTTTGTACACGCTTCCAGAATTCCGAAGTCCATGACGTTGAATCGTCGCGCTCCGTCTGGTCTTTCTGTTTCCTACCTGCGACATTGCCCGCCGTGACATCGATGTTCGGAAGAGTTGGGAGCTTTTCCCCTGACCACTTCGGCTTTATGTTTTCGTTGAAAAACCGGCCCTTTGAATCACTAGCCAACATCTGGTTGTATGTTTCGGAATCAATGTTTGTGGAGTATACATTAGGCCCGCTACGATAGCGATAGGACAGGTCTCCCGTTTCCGTGTTATAGACGGTCTGGCCGATTGCAGAGCTCGACGGCCTTGCCCCGACCATAGAAGCGGTTGTAATAGCCTCTTCATGTATGATAGAATCGTTCGATTCCAGAACTGGAATACCCACATCCTTCAGCATCGCGATCCGGTCTACGTCAGGTATCGAAATGATCGACTGGAAGTTTTTCTCCGTGAATTCTCTCGCCGCGTCGTACTCAGTCGTTGTCACGGTGACAACACCTTCAACACCCCAGTTTAGCATTGTGACATGATCGAGAAGATTCTGTACCTGCTCCATGAATCGACGCTCAGGCCCACTCATTGCGATACGCTGCGTCTTGTCGAGCATGACCGAGTTCGCGTAGCTACCATTGGCACCATTTCGCAGTTTTTCTGGCGGCTCTCCGATTCCCATTACCATCTCGTCCTGCACACGAGATATGGCAGTGTAGATGTCGCCGATATTTCCGACGAGTGGGATATTCGTCACGTCGAATCTAAATGCCTTTACACCGTCGTCGCTGACGACGTTTTCAACGAATACAGCTTGTCCCTTTTCGAGTGCTGCGGCTACATCGTTCATGGTTCTCACTCTACGTGCGTGCTCGACCTCAAACGCATCGTCGTTCTCACCGAAACCATCTCCCGTTTCCTTGTAGATCATTTCCACAATGGAGAACGACTGCATCGCGACGAATGACGATAACTTCTTTCGATATGATAGGAAGTCCCGCCAAAGGGGCCTGATCGGGTCAAGAAGACTACGTCCATAGAGATTATCACCTCGCTGTGCGTAGTTGACAAGGATCGCATTGAAGGCGGGAATGAAGTGAAATGGCGTAGCCGTCAGTTCCCCGCATGAAATTGTCGCTATGCCATCTGGCATCGCGTATGGACTGATCGTTTTGTCGATGAAGCCGATGAATGCCCCGTGTCGATCTTGACAAATCCATGTGAACTCTTGTAGAACTGGCTTCAGTTGCGGCTCCCAGACTAGGTCGACTTCATTCCACTGATCGATTATTTCGGCGCAACAGAAACCGTAGATTAGCGATTCGCGATACATCTGTTCGCATAGCACATTGCGTTCGTCATCGACTATTTTCTGGAGAATCTGAATCGCCTCATCGACTGATCGACCATCGTTCGGCTCCCAGCATGACCCTTGGCATCGGCTGACTTTCCAGATAGAATTCGACATTTCACCGACGAGAACTGAAAGTGCAGCATGGTTCGTGGCGTGGTCTGCGATGTCACGCAGCTCATGGTAGTTCGTAGCTTTCGTGTCGTATGAAATACCATTGATTGGCTGTGACCGCATCGCGGCGGGCAATCGATCAATGGGGTTCGGTACTTTCGACTGGTTTCCGACCGGCTTTCTTTTCGTTGTCATTTTTTTTGTGGTTTTTTTGAAGAAAAATTAAATTTTCCGTCGAAAAAGTCAGATAATATACTCATTAGAGCGGCACAGTGCTGCGAAAAATTCAAAAACCA
>QMCE01000332.1_pt1 | contig 34412 bp, 35 predicted proteins | sample 1821851 | NCBI WGS metagenome assembly QMCE01 (sample SAMN09453174, study PRJNA476694) | Termite gut metagenome, whole genome shotgun sequencing project. | isolation source: worker | host: Odontotermes sp. | place: South Africa:Pretoria | collected 2016-01-28 | reverse complement strand
CTCACTTTAGCCTTAATGATGTTTATGTTGCCTGCTGGAATTATTGATGGCGTATTGGCAGGAACGGCTTTAATTCTTATGTTACTTTCATACTTTGGCAATAAGAAAATCATCGAATAGTATAAGCATTTTGTTCGATGCCAAGCGCCAGCACAGTAGCCCGCAAAGCGGGCTTAACAGCCAACTCGGATTTGAGTTGGTTGAGAGGGTTTGGTAGCGTTCTCCCAACAAGTCGGATGCGGAATTGGAACGCCACATCCCCTGCTTGCGGGACGGAATGTAATGTGTTTTGCCCCTGCTTCAGATTGGCAAGCAGTGCATGCTGGGCCCCAAATGCCCTGCATGCGCTTGTCGGGGCAAGCCCCGAACCCCAAATCTCCCGCTGAACAAGATGATTCATACAGAAAACTTGCTACTCCGTCAGTTTCATTATACCATAGGCTTCTCCCGCTTGCCTTATCACAACCTCCTCTGCTGCATTGCGATAATTGTTCATCAGCCCAACCCAGCGCATCTGGTCGCGGGCCTTGAGCGCCTCATCGGTTCCATCGGCCGCCGCATAGGCGGCGACAAGCTGCTCAACCTGTGCCGCGCAGTGCTGCTCAACATCCAAAAGATGCTCATACAGCGTGCCGGAGGTCAGTAAATTGACGTACAGAACACGCCGGTGCCGCTTGAGGTAACTAAGCCGCATGCGCCCATATTTGCCAAGAGGGTATCCCCCTGCAGGGGCATAAAGGTTTGGAATGAGATAGTCTCCTGCCTTTGAATACGTGCCGCCAAATTTCTCGAATAATGTGGTCATTTAATACACCTCCTTTGCACATTGTACAGAGGAGATGTTGTCGTGTCGATTGTGCGATTGCTCCTATTCAGTCCGCAAGCTTCAAGATTCGTTCGCATTATGTGTTTCTACTCAACTATTTTCGCTTGTAATTTGTGATTGAGTGAGGTATAATAAGCAGGAACCTGGAGGTGATACACATGTTGCGCCATGCAATGAATGACCTTGTTAAGTGGAAAAACCGCCCCGACAGAAAGCCATTGCTGTTGCGTGGGGCACGGCAGGTGGGCAAAACATGGCTGATGAGAGAGTTCGGCCGGTTGTATTTTAAGAATGTTGCCTACATTAACTTTGATGATAATACGCGCATGACCGCCCTATTCCAAGGGGATTTGGATATCGGCCGCCTGATTGTCTCCCTCCAGATTGAAGCGGGCATCACCATAAATGCGGCAGACACGCTTCTCATTTTTGATGAGGTGCAGGAGGTTCCCCGGGCGCTCTCGTCGCTCAAATATTTCAACGAAAACGCACCCGAATATGCCATTGTTGCGGCAGGCTCTTTGCTGGGTGTGGCGCTGCACCAGGGAACATCCTTCCCGGTTGGCAAGGTGGAGTTCCTCGATTTGTACCCCATGAGTTTTACCGAATTCATGGATGCGATGGACATGCACCAATATGCAGAACTGCTGGCCGCCGACCAGCCCGACTTCCGTATGACTACGACCTTCAAAGGAAAATACATTGACGCATTGCGTCAGTATTACTACATTGGTGGTATGCCGGAGGCTGTTTACGCCTTTGCCCAGCGCCATGACTTCGAAGAAGTACGGCGCATCCAGATGAGACTGCTGGATGCATACGATCAAGACTTTTCAAAGCACGCACCCAATGACATCGTTCCACGAATCCGGATGTTGTGGAACTCCATTCCGGCACAACTGGCACGGGAAAACCGAAAGTTCGTGTATGGACATATCCGAGGCGGGGCCAGGGCTCGCGAATACGAACTTGCCATGCAATGGTTGCTGGATTGCGGCCTCACTCATAAAGTAAACCGCATCACAAAGCCCGACATGCCACTCATGGCTTATGTTGACCAAAGCGCATTTAAGCTATATATACTGGATGTGGGGTTATTGGCGGCAAAATCCAACCTTGACCTCAAGTCACTTTTGGAAGGAAACCGTGTTTTTGAAGAGTTCAAGGGTGCCCTCACAGAGCAGTATGTTTTACAGCAGCTTCTCTCTGACTGCCGCTTGCAGCCTTGCTATTGGACGGCGGAGCGGGCGACAGCTGAGGTGGATTTTGTTGTCCAGATAGGGTCGGACATTATCCCCATAGAGGTGAAGGCAGAGGAAAACCTGAAGGCAAAGAGCCTCAAGCAGTATGTGGAAAAGGTTTCTCCCAAATACGCCATCCGCACATCCATGTCAGATTATCGAAAAGAAGAATGGCTGACTAATCTTCCTTTGTACGCGCTTTGCTCCATTAAAATGAGAGATTAGTATTAGTACTCCTCCGCGTCGCGTTTATATCAGCCAGATCGGAACAACAAGGTTCTCGCTGTTAAATGCCGTAAGCCTGTCACTGGTGCATAATACCGCCCCGGTGCCGCGGACAAGCGGCGATTTTTCGATCACGCTGAATACCCGCGTGAGTTGCGAGGCGGGGGTGGCGGTTTTTTTAATCTCCATTGGATGAAGCTTGCCGTCCCCCTCCATGATGACGTCGATCTCCTTGGTGTCCTTGTCGCGGTAGTAGTAAATAAACGGTTCGATGCCGCTGTTATGGTAGCTCTTGATGATCTCGGACACCGTATAGTTTTCCAGAATTGCGCCGCTCATGGCGCCGTTCATCAGTGTTTCGCTGTCACTCCATTTGGTGAGGTATGCCACCAGGCCGGTATCGTAAAAATAGAGCTTCGGTTTGGAAATGGTGCGCTTGAGCACATTGTTGGAATAGGGATGCAGGTATAAGGTGATCCCCAGCGTCTCCAGAATACCCAGCCACTCCTTGGCTTTGATTTGGTCAATCTCGGCGTTGTCTGCAATGGTTTTGTAGTTCACCATCTGTCCCGAAAGAGCAGCGGTGGCCGTGATAAAATTCATAAACTTGAGTGAGTCTATGGTGCCGGAGATTTCCTTGACATCCCGGTCGATATAGGTGCTGATGTAGCTTGCATAAACGGCGCGGCGGTCGGTAAACTGCCCGCTGGCCAAGGCAGGCATCCCACCGGCGAAAATGCGCTCATAAAGCGCGGGCGTGTCGATTACCGCCACTTCCTTTGCTCTGGTCGAGAGGCGCTCAATGTTCAACGTAAACGGAGTCGTGGCATTGCCGCATATTTCTGCCTGGGACAGAGATGACATGCTAAGCAGGCAAATGCGCCCCGCAAGGGACTCCTGAACGCCCTTCATCAGTTTGAACACCTGGGACTCCGTGAGCCAGAAGTCCCCAGGGGTGTGATGCTCATCGACATGGATTTTGATATATGGGAACAGATCTGGCGCATACTGCACTTCGTCGATAAACACCGGCGGTTTGTGGATTTGGAAGAACAGCTTGGGGTCGTTTTTCGCCATCTCGCGCTCGTTCAGATCATCCAGCGTCACATACTCGCGTTCGACGTTTTCCTCCGCCATCAGCTTTTTGAGCATGGTGGTTTTACCCACCTGGCGTGGGCCGGTCACCAGTATCGCGGGAAACTCCTTCGACATGCGCTTGAAGGTGCCCTCCATGGCCCGATTGATGTAATTCATCTCACCACCGACCTTCGGCTAAAATTAGTTCTATCTATATTATAGCCGATAGTTTGCTGTTGTAAATACCGGCCCGCGAAAAACAGACGGAATTACAAAACCATTTTGATTTTGCAGTTGTACATTTATCGTCCAACATCAAATGGCGTGGGCGGTATCTGCAAAACCGAGGTCGCCGTAATTGTTTTGCAATTATAGCAATTTACTGAGATTTTTTCCATATTTGAAAACCCTTGAGCAGCTTAATATGCTGTGCGGTCATTCGCTTAATTGCTCGAAAATGCTCTGCAGTCAAGAATTCTACAACGAACACCTTTGGCACCATGTTTGCGCGCCCTCTTCGGAAATGTTTAAGCCAGCCCCAGAGACACCAATAGTTGATGGCAGTTTTGCCGTAGCCGGTGAAATCCGCGATCTGCCGTACTGTCAGAACATCGGGATAAGCGTCCAAACGGCTTATATAGTATTCGGTCATGTCCTCGTGAACCATCGGTAGCACCACCTTGGTCGTGCAAGTGTGCCCTTTTCCGTACCAATCAATGGGCGCAATATACCTTTCTGGGAAGATCGCTCGCTCCTCCAGATATTTCTGCACATCTGCCTTTTGAATTTGATAGCAGCGTGTTTTCTTTCCGCTGTACTGGCAGGGCACCTTGCCGTTGCGCAAAAGCTGCAAGGCAGTTGTTTTGCTGATATGGCAAATGCGATAAAATTGCTCCTTACTCATGATGTCGGGAAGCTCGTCCCAGTTAACAAATTCATTATTCACTATGAACACCTCGGTTCTTTTGTTTCGTCGGCAAAAGACCTGTCTGGTGTTCTGTTTTGAAGATTGAAAAAGGCTAAAAAGTTCTGCCCTGAGTTCTGCCCTAAGGGTCATTTTGGGGGTGTTTTTCATGGTTCACTCGAACCCATTGAAAAATCAAGATTTTTGAGGGCTAGCCCTGCAAAGCCTTGCCGCGACTAGCTTTAGAGAGCTTGCGCAAGCAACCGCAAGCGGCCTAAAAATGTTACAAAGTGACCATAACTCACGTGACTCGAAATCAGTTTGCGCGCAAGCGCACGAGGGTTCGAATCCCTCCCTCTCCGCCAGAAAAGCCTGCAATCTCAAGGGATTGCAGGCTTTTTCATCGAAAAGTCAATCCTCCAGCACCCGTCCATCCGTAGACAGCGTCACCACCTGCCATGGGATCATTTTGCCGCTGTTTTGCAGCGCGGTTTTCACCGCGTGCTGTATGCCGCCGCAGCAGGGCACTTCCATGCGCACTACGGTTACCGATTTGATATTGTTTTCCCGCAGAATGGCGGTGAGTTTTTCGGCGTAGTCGCCCTCGTCCAGCTTGGGGCAGCCTATCATGGTAATGCGGTATTTCATGTACGCGGCGTGGAAATTGCCATAGGCGTAAGCGGCACAATCGGCCGCAATCAGCAGATGGGCGTTTTTTAGGTACGGCGCGTTCACCGGCACAAGCTTTATTTGCACCGGCCATTGGTTTAGGTGCGTTTCGCCCTCGATGCCCCGGTTTTGCGGTGTTGGGGCTTCTTCGCGGCGCATGGCCTTTGCGTGTGTGCCCGGGCAGCCGCAGGCCAGGGGCTGTGGCTGGCTGGCCTCTGCGGCCGCTTTCGCGGCGGCTTCGTCAAAGGCCGCGGCTTCCCTCTCTTCAAAGCTTATCGCGCCCACCGGGCACACCGGCAGGCAGTTTCCCAGCCCGTCGCAGGTGTCGTCGCGCAGCAGCTTTGCTTTGCCGTCCACCATCCCAATAGCGCCCTCGTGGCAGGCCTTGGCGCACAGGCCGCAGCCGTTACACGCGTCTTCGTCAATCTTAATGATTTTCCGTATCATCAAAAACCCCTCCAAGCTTGATTTGTTGGCACCAGCATACTACTATTAAGGCAACACGTCTGTTGTATATGCAACGGCAGGGAGGTCTATCGTGCGTGAATACTACAAAACCGCAAAAAACAGCCCCTTGTTCGAGGGCATTGCCCCCGATGATTTTGAGCGTGTGCTGAACTGCCTTTCGGCCAAAACGGCCGCCTACCCCAAAGAGGGTATCATTCTGCTTGCCGGCGATACGGCGGATTTTGTGGGGCTGGTGTTATCCGGCAGCGTGCAGATTATAAAAGAAGACAGGGACGGGCACAGCACCATTGTAACCGAGCTTGGCGTAAGCGCGCTGTTTGGCGAGGTGTTTGCCTGTGCCGGCGTAGCGCACAGCCCCGTTACGGTGCGGGCGGCGGAAAATGCGGAGATATTGTTAATAAATTACAAAAAAATGATTACCACCTGTGCCGCCGCCTGCCCGTTCCACGCACAATTAATACAAAATATGCTTCAAATACTGTCTGAAAAATGCTTGATGTTAAACCAAAAAATAGAAATACTTGCAAGGCGCACCACCCGCGAGAAGCTGCTGGCATTTTTAAGCACGCAGCGGGGCGCGGCCCAAACCTTTACCATCCCTTACAACCGCGAGCAGCTGGCGCAGTATCTATGTGTAGACCGCAGCGCCCTGTCGGCCGAGCTGGGAAAAATGCGGGATGAGGGGCTGATTCGGTTTCATAAAAGCACGTTTGAGGTTTTGGATCCCTCTTGACAAAGGGCGTTCTCGCCTTTATACTGTAACAAGCGTTGCGCAACAAGTGTTGCAGTATGGAAAAGAGGGACGCCATGCCCCCAAAAACAAAATTTACCCGCGAAGAAGTTGTGGCCGCCGCCCTGAACCTGGTGCGCAGGGAGGGCCTGGCGGCGGTTACGGCCCGGGCGCTGGGCGCGCAGCTGGGCGTTTCTTCCCGCCCTATTTTCACGGTTTTTCGCAACATGGAAGAGGTGCAGCAAGAAACCGTGCAAGCCGCGCGGGCGCTGTACAACCGCTACACCGAGGAAGGCCTTGCGCAAACACCCGCCTTCAAGGGCGTTGGGATGCAGTATTTTAGGTTTGCGAAGGAAGAGCCCAGGCTATTTGAGCTTTTATTTATGCGCAGCAGCGGCCCGGCTTACGCCCTGGCCGATATACTGGATGCCATCGACGACAACAGCGGCCGGATACTGGCGTCTGTGCAGGGGGCGTATGGCGTTTCGGCAGCATTTGCGCAAAGGCTGTACCAGCGCCTGTGGGTGTTTACCCATGGGCTTGCCTGCCTGTGCGCCACCGGCATCAGCCAAATGCCGGAGGAAGAAACCGGCGCGCTGCTTACCGAGATATTTAGCGCGATATTTACGCAAATGAAGAGAGAGGGGAACGAAGATGCTTGAAATAAGGGATGTGGCAAAAAGCTACGGTACGGGCGATAGCGCCACCGCCGCCCTGAAAGGGGTGTCGCTGACGGTGCAGGCGGGAGAATTTACGGTGCTGTTGGGCGCGTCCGGCTCGGGGAAATCCACATTGATGCACATTGCGTCGGGCCTGGAGCGCCCCGACAAGGGGCAGGTGCGCTGCAATGGGGAAGACATCACCGCTTTGCCCGACGCCGAGCTAACGCGTTTTCGGCGGGAAACGGTGGGCTTTGTGTTTCAGCAGTATTACCTGCTGCCGGGGCTGGATGTGGACAAAAACGTGAAAATGGGCGCGGATTTGGCGGGCAATAAAAACTACCGCGAAACCATTGAAGCCCTGGGCCTGGGCGGCAAGCTAAACCGCCTGCCCGCCGGGCTAAGCGGCGGCGAGCAGCAGCGGGTGGCCATTGCGCGGGCGCTTGCCAAAAAACCCAAGGTGCTTTTTTTAGACGAACCCACCGGCGCGCTGGACGAAGAAACCGGGCGGCAGATACTGGACTATATAGCCCGGCTGCAAAATAGCATCGGCTTTGCCATGGTGATGGTAACGCACAACGCGAATATCGCGAATATGGCGCACACCGTGGTGCGGATGAACAGCGGCAAAATTGTGGAAAGCACGCAGAACCCGCAGCCGCAAAGTGCCTACGCGATTGGATGGTGACACGATGATTATAAGGATGAAAGACGCCGTAAAACTGCTGGGTGTGCTGATAATGTGCGCCTGCGCGGTGCTGGTGTGCACCATGTTTTTGAACGCGAACTTGGACCTTGCGCGCATTGAGAGCCAGATTATTGGCGAAGAGGCCCAAGCGCTCTACAGCATCACCGTTTCCTCATCGCAGATGACCAGCGCCATCACCGGCGGGGCGCTGGCGCTTACCACCGTGGCCATGCTGCTGTTCTACATCAAGCATTTTATCGACGCGCACAAGCCGGAGCTGGGCGTGCTGAAGGCGCTGGGGTACTCTGGCTGGAAAATTGCCGGAAGCTTTTGGAAGTTTGGCCTGAGCGTTTTTTTGGGCGCGGCGGCCGGGTTTGCGCTGGCTTTTGCCTTTATGCCCGCGTTTTACCAGGCGCAGCGCAGCGGCGGCCGTTTGCCCGAGCCGCCGCTGCATTTTAACCCTATTTTGGTTTTATACCTGGTGGTGCTGCCATCGTTTGCGTTTTCGGTGCTGGCGGTGCTGTATGCCCACCGCCTGCTAAAGCGCCCCCCCTTGCAGCTGATTAAGGGCGGCAGCAAGCCGGGCAAAAAACGCAGCGCGGCGCGCGGCGGGCACACAAACACGCCCTTTTTGCGCGCTTTGCTTATAAGCACCCTGCGCAGCCGCATTTCGCTGGTGTTTTTTATCTGGTTGTCCGGCTTTTGCTTTTCCGCCACCACGGTTATGGCTTTCAGCATCTCCGAGGTGGGCGGCAGCGACATGATGGCCGTGATGATGGCGGTGATTGGCATTGTGCTGGCGGTTACCACCTTGCTGCTGGCCGTTACCACCGTGGTGCGGGCCAACGGCAAAACCATTGCCATGCTGCGGGTTTGCGGATACACCGACCGCGAGTGCGCCTTTGCCATTTTCAGCGGATACCGGCCGGCCACCTACCTTGGGTTTTTGCTGGGCTCTGCCTACCAGCACGGGCTGATGCTGCTGATGATGGGGTTGTTTTTTGACAGTGACGTGTTGGTTCTGCCGGACTATACATTCAATTTCACAGCCTTTTTTGTGGCACTGGCCGCCTTTGCGGTGCTGTACGAGGGCCTGCTCTTTATGTACGCAAAGCGCATTCGGCGCTTGCCGCTTAAAGAGGTGATGCAGGAGGAGTGATTCTTACGTCAATTCTTCCTTCACCACGCGGGCAATGTCGCTTGCCGCGGCCTTAATGGCTTTTGCGTCCAGGCCCTCAACCATCACGCGAATCAGCGGCTCTGTGCCGGAAACACGCACTACCACGCGGCCGTCCTGCCCCAGCAGGCCCTTGTGCTTATCAATCACGTCGCGCACGGCTTCGTTGTTGTAAAAAGCCAGCTTGCCCTTGGGGCTCACCTTCACGTTTTGCATCACCTGGGGGTAGCGCGTCATCACGGCGGCCAGTTCGCTTAGCTTTTTGCCGCTGGCCTTTAAGTGGCACAGCAGCTGTATGGCTGTAAGCTGCCCGTCGCCCGTGGTGGCGTAATCGCGGAAAATCACATGCCCGCTTTGCTCGCCGCCAAAGCGGTAGCCCTCCAGCTCCATTTCCTCCAGCACGTATCGGTCGCCCACCTTGGTGGTTTCAAAACGGATGCCGTTTTCTTCGCAGAATTTGTTGAAGCCCATGTTGGCCATGATAGTGCCCACCACGGTGTCGCGCCGCAGCTTGCCGCGCTGCTTCATATCCAGCGCGCAAATAGCCATAATAAAATCGCCATCCACCACATTGCCCTTTTCGTCCACGCACAGGCAGCGGTCGGCGTCACCGTCAAAGGCCACACCCACGTCCAGGCCCTTTTCTGTCACAAAAGCCTGCAAGCCCTCCATGTGGGTGCTGCCGCAGTTTTCGTTTATATTCACACCCGTAGGCGAGCACGCCAAAATCTCCACCTGCGCGCCCAGCTCCTCAAACAGGCGGGCGGCGCTGGCGCTGGCGCTGCCGTTGGCGCAGTCCAGCCCAATGTGCAGCCCGGCCAGGTTGGTGGGCACGGTAGACACCAAATGCTCCACATAATCGTCCACAGCCGTTTTGCGGTAGCTCATGGTGCCCAGCAGCTCGCCCCGCACCAGTTCAATGGCGTCGGCATCATCCAGCACCAGGGTTTCTATCTGGTTTTCAAGGTCGTCCGGCAGCTTAAAGCCGTCGCCGGAAAATATCTTAATGCCGTTATACATATGGGGGTTGTGGCTGGCCGAAATCATGATGCCCGCGTCGGCTTTGTATTTTTGCACCAGGTACGCCACGGCCGGGGTGGGCACCACGCCCACGATAATCACATCCGCCCCCACACTGCACAGCCCGGCGGCCAAGGCGCTTTCCAGCATGTCGCTGGAAAGGCGGGTGTCCTTGCCAATCACCACCAGCGGGCGGCGGCGGCGGCCCTGCGTCAACACGGCGGCGGCGGCGCGGCCAATGCCCATGGCAAATTCGGCGGTCATATCCTCGTTGGCAATGCCGCGTATGCCGTCTGTGCCAAACAGTCTTCCCATTGTCACACTTCCTCGCAAAAATATTTATCGTTTGTGCGCGCGAATAAAAAGCCGAAAATGCTTAAAAAATTAGATAATAATCGGCACAATGTTTCCCTCGGCCTTATAGATGCTGCCCGCGGGCACCTGCCCGCGCACCCGGCTTAAGGGATACACGCTGCTGCCCCGGCCCACCACACTGCCCGGGCACAGCACGCTGTTGCAGCCAATTTCCGCCGCGTCGCCCAGCATGGCGCCCACCTTTTTGCGGCCGGTGTCCGCGTGCTCATCCGGGCATTTTACCACCACGGGGGTTTTGTCGCTTTTCACGTTGCTGGTAATAGCCCCCGCGCCCATATGCGCGCGATACCCCAATACAGAATCGCCCACGTAATTGTAGTGCGGCACTTGCGCTTTATCAAAAAGCACGGCGTTCTTTAATTCGGTGCTGTTGCCCACCACCGCGCCCTTGCCCACCACGGCGTTGCCGCGGATAAACGCGCAGTGGCGCACCTCGGCGTCTTCGTCGATGATGCACGGCCCGGTGATAGATGCCGAAGCCGCCACACGGGCGCTTTTGGCAATCCAAACACCCTCGGCGGGGTTTGTAAAGCGCTCGGCGGGCAGCGTTGGCCCGGCCTCCATAATAAAATCCCCAATGCCGCCAAGCACTTGCCAGGGATATTCATAACCCTCAAACAAAGCGGCGGCCATGGTTTTTTGTAAATCGAATAGTTCATTAACGCGATATAGCGGCATAAAAACCCCCTTACAGGATGGCGTGGGATGCGGTTTCTAACAAGCATCCCCGTTATTATACGGAATTTGCGGCGAGAGTGCAACTTTCCTCTTTTCAAGCGCCCGCATATTTGATATACTAAGGTCTGCGCGTAAGCGCACCACGTTTCGGCGTGGGCCTTTAGCTCAGTTGGTTAGAGCATCCGGCTCATAACCGGACGCTTTACAGCACGGAAAACCTAATATTGTTATTCATGGGGCTTTAGCTCAGTTGGTTAGAGCAACCGGCTCATAACCGGTCGGTCCCGGGTTCGAGTCCCCGAAGCCCCACCATGAATATACGAAAGACCGCTTAAATCTTGCGATTTAGGCGGTCTTTTCTTTTGCCTTAATATTTTGTGGGTTCATTTGCACCCCTTTGCACCCAGTTTTTTGTGTGGCTGCTTGGGTGCAGTGACAACAAAAATGCCCGTCGGCTATAAGCGGGCGGATACGGATTTGCACCCCTTTTGCACCCCTTTTTTGGAATGCCTATGGTTTGCGAATGATTTTACGGGGTATTTTTTCGGCAATTTGCGTCTAATAAATTTATGTTACGCCTACGCCATGTTGCCAAGCAGGGCGGTGTTTAGTGCTTCAAAAAAGTCTTTGTACTCACAGCCAAACACAATAGTCAAACCGACAATGAGGTTGGCGGGAATGGCGCGTTGCTTGCGCTCTATCATGGACAATCGGCTGCGTGAGTAATTTAGCCCCATTGCTTGTAACTGCGCGGCAACGGTGTATTGCGATAAGTTTTTCTCATGCCGCAGGCGGGTAATGTTCTCCGCTATGGTTTCATCTGCTTTCAAAAGTGTTTCCATAAAATATCCTCCCCAGAGGCAGACACAATGGTTGCCGCCAAGGATATTATATGGTATTATAGGAAACAGATAGACACAACAGTGTCCATCCAAGATATATGAGGTGAAGCCTATGCCGAAACAATCACAAATATTCAATCAGTTTTTGGGCGAAGTGTCCGATTTGACGGACGCTTTGCACAGGGTTTGTGAAAAATACAGCGGTGTGTGGGAAGACAATATGCCACCCGAAGATATGGTCGAAGCCATAAAATTGGTAGATTTCCAAGATAATCCGCAGAAGGACAACAAATAATTCGTAAGGACGAGGTGGAAAAAGATGCAAAAAATCACATACACAGAAGTAAACGGCTACAAAATCCCAAACCTTGCCTTACCCGACGATGGCTTGGGTGAAGAAGTTCACATCGGCGTTTTGGGGCAGCAGCGGCGAGAGTATCTAAAACAGCACAAGCGTGTCTTATATTCACAACTTCTCGTAAGCGGCAAACTGCGGGCGCATTTGCATGACATTGATGTTACTGCCCACGCCCGCCGTGAACGCATGGTGCGGCAAATGGCGGAAGTGCAAGACGTAACTGAACGCTTGAAAGCTGAAAATCAAATGCTGTGGGTGGGTAAGATGAACAATATCCGTTCCAGCGTTGATGAAATTATCCGAAACGAACTTATTTACGATTGAAACAGCGATTTCACGAGTAAGGCGGCAGCGATGCCGCTTTTATTCATCGTCCTGTTCTTTATCAAATTTGAAGTGCCTGCTTTCTCGCGCTTTGTCCATCTCGTCTCTTAGGCGCTTGGCCTTTACCTCTGGGTAAGTGTAGCGCCACTGGTCGTATTCTTCTTTGGTAATTTTGCCCTGTTCCAGCTTTTCGGCTTCCTCGTGCCACAGGCTGAACATCCCATACATAGAATGATATGTTTTTGAACGGCTTCTATCCAGTGATAAGCACAGTTCGCCGTCTATACGGTCAATCTGTAGGCCATACATATCTTCCAGCGCAAAAAGTGTATGCAAAAGCCCATAGTTGTCATCTATGTTTGGCACATTCAGTGCATCTGCACTTACACCCAAAACATAGGCAATCTGTTCGGTCAGTTGCTCCTTCGGCTTGCGTGTGCCTGCCTCATACTGCGCCACACGCACATCGGCGGTTCTTTCGGGAAAACCGAGCGCCAAGCCCAGTTCCCGCTGTGTCATGCCCTTTAATTGCCGAAAAAAGTATATTCTTTCGCTGATTGCCATAGCCAATCACCCCTGTTCACGGTTCATTGTGTTAAGCATAACACGACGGTTACAGTGTGGTCAAGTTAATAATTTTCATAATTACTGAAATATATAGCAATTGCGCTTGACATATACATTTTTGTTTTATATAATAACAAAACGATATATTGTGAACATCGAATATATCGACTGGGCCACACTGTGGATGTGGTAATCGCCCGGGCGAATCGGGAGGCGACGAGCAAGTATCCCGACACTAAATAAAGAGTAATCTTTTGAGAGGAGTATATTGCCTATACGTTCTATTTCCGCCTGTTCACCCACCAAAGAAATGGAGGAACGCAATGAACCAAAGCACCAACACCAATATGTACGACCATTTGTCCAGTGTGCTGAACGCAAGCCAGCTTGCCAGCACACTGGGCATTTCCCGCGCAGGGGCTTACAACCTGCTGGGAAGCAAAGGCTTCCCCACCCTGCGTGTCGGTGGCAGGAAGCTGGTTTCCAAACAGCACCTTGCAGACTGGATTGAAAAGCAGGTTGCCGTTGGCGGTGAGCGTCATGTGTAGTAGTGGAAAAAAGAAAACAACCGCCTTTGTGCCATCTGCGCCAACAGATGAAAGGCAGTTGTCCAGTTCAGAAACTAGCACCAGTATAGCAGAGCAAAACTCGAAATTCAAGAAAAATTTTGGCAGGCTGCCCGGCGGGAACGCTGGGGCAGCCTCACCTTTTGCCACGAAAGTGGCAATGCCAACGTCCGCAGGGCGGCGGCAAATGGGGTGCAGGGGTTTACCCCTGCCACACGAGTTTGGAACAAACTCTAGTGTGTTACAGCTTGGGGCGGGCCGGGATATAATCCCGCCCGCTTCCCATGCTGTAAAGAGCCAAGGCGAAAGGAGCAAGCCATGTCATATGCGATAATGCGCTTCGCCAAAATGAAGGGCGGCTCAGTCGGGGCGATTGAAGCTCACCATGAGCGAAGCAAAGAAAAATATGCCAGCAACCCCGATGTGGATACATCAAAAAGCCATCTCAATTACCATGTTGTGACTCCACAGCAGCACTATAAAGAGGAAATAGGCTCTCTCATTACACAGGCAAAATGCCGTGTTCGCAAAGACAGTGTGAAATATGTGGACACGCTCATAACGGCCAGCCCGGACTTTTTTAAGGGCAAAAGCAATTTACAAGTACAAAACTTCTTTTATCGGGCAACAAGGTTCATTGAGAAAAAAGTGGGCATCGCAAATGTCTTTTCGGCGGTGGTTCACATGGATGAAAAAACGCCGCACCTGCACCTGTGCTTCGTACCACTCACGCCGGACAACCATTTATCTGCTTTTGCGATTTTAGGCAACCGCAAAAAGCTGTGCCAGTGGCAGGACGATTTTTATGCCCACATGGCGGAATACTATAAGGATTTGGAGCGTGGGGAACGTGCCGCCATAACAGGCAGAAAGCACCAGCCAGTCCAAGTTTATAAGCGCGCCACGCGGTTGGACGAGCAATGGAAGCACATAAAAGCAGTGCTTGACAGTATCAATCGCTTGAACACACCTGCCAAAAAAGAGGAACTAGCCGTTCTCTTGGAACGCTGGCTGCCCGAAGCGCAAGAATTCCAGCAAGAACTACACATCATGGAGTATCAGAACGAACAGCTTGAGGAACGCATACAGGGGCTGGAATACTCCAATGAGAACAAAGACCGCAAGTATTACGAGCAAAAAATGGAAATATCCGTTTTGAAAGGCGAACACCAACGGTTACAGAAAACCAGCCGTAAAAACGCGGCACTGCTGGCGGCCATCCCAAAGGAACTGGTGGAAGAACTGAAAAAGATTAACCCAGAGGTCAAGAAGCTATTGGAGCATGGCAAGGCTCGGCAAGAGCGTAGCCGCTAAAGGGGGCGATATTTATGGCACGGCGTTCTAATGGTGAGGGTTCTATCACCAAGCGTGGTGATGGGCGTTACAATATAAAGTGGCAAGATGTGAATGGCGAACGGCGCACAGGCTCTGCCAAAACGTTGACTGAGGCAAAAGAAAAGCTACAGCGGAATATAGCTGACGCAGAGCGCGGCGTTGATACCTCGCAGGGAAAAATGCGACTGTCCGACTGGCTGGACACTTGGCTGGAAAGCTACGCAAAACCCACTGTCGGGCAGTCCACCTACGCCAATTACTATTCTACCATCCACAGGCACATCAAGCCGTATTTTGGCATCAGCACTTTGCGGGATGTATCCACGCTCAAAATACAAAAGTTTTACGGACATTTGTCCACCGCCGAACGGGCGGATGGCAAGGCGGGTTCACTCTCTGCCAACAGTATACGGAAAATCCACATGATGTTCAAGATGGCACTTGGCAGGGCGCTGGCAAATGGGCTGATACCACGCAACCCTGCGCTGGATGTGAAGCTGCCGAAGATACGCCCGATGGAAATGCGCGTGTTTTCGATGGATGAGCAAAAGGCGTTGGAAAAACTGGCACTTGAGAGCGACAACCGCAACGCATTTGGTGTTTACCTCTGTGCGAACACGGGCTTGCGCTTGGGCGAACTGCTGGGGCTTCAGTGGCGGGATTTTGACTGGGGACACAACGAAATCAATGTGCGGCGCACCTTGGGACGGCGGGTTGCTTTTGGCGAGGACGGTACGCCCAAAGGCACGGAAATCGTTATTGGTGACACAAAAACATTTTCTTCCCGCCGCAGAGTGCCTTTTACCACAGGCATGAAAGTGCTATTGCAGAAGTTCTACAAAAAGCAGGAAGCCGCGAAAGAATATGTGGGGAAAGCCTACAAAGACGATGGATTTCTGTTCGCAAGTGACCTTGGCAAGCACTATGAGCCGCGCTATTATGAGGAACTGTTCTATGGGCTTGTGGAGCAAGCGGGGCTTGAAAAGGCAAATTTCCACTGCCTTCGGCACACATTCGCCACCCGCTGCATTGAGGCGGGCATGGATATCTATGTGGTGAGCAAACTTCTGGGGCATACCAACCCAACCACCACCCTGAACCGATACGGGCATCTGCTTCCCGACCACCGGGCGGCGAGTATTGAGAAACTGGAGATTTATATGGCGGTGCAAGAGGAAAAAGCAGAGAAGAAAAAGAGCAGGGGTATGGAGAGGTAGTAAGAAAATTTTGCAGACAGACTTTTGCCGGGTGGAGCCTACACCACCCGGCAAAGTCATATTGATATGGATTAAAATGTTTTTGACAAGATAGGTGGAAAAAACAGCACGAAGGTGTTAGTATATAATTGTAAAGATATAAACAAGTTGTTTATAGAAGGCAGGGTGACATGGAGAAATATAATATCCGAATCGAGGGCGATTTTACCACTACAGTTTTTTATCAAAAGGTTCTGAGGCAACTTCATATATATTACAAAGACTTCGTGGATAATGTGGTTGTTTTTGATCTTTCCATGACCACCCGCATCGATCCACTAATCATTCCAAATTTGCTTTGTGTTGGAGAAATACTAAGAGACACTACTGGTCATCCAGCAGTAATTAACACTCTGAATTTTGTTAGGGGCAATAGAATTAAGAAATATCTGGAAGATATCGGTTTCGTAGATTTAGCTTTTGGGATTTATGAGTTTTACGATGCAGGTTCAGACAATCAAAAGTCTACGATTCGCGAATATTGTAAATCTTATTGCTTTAAAGATGAGAATGCAACTAAAAAGCAGATAGCCCAAAAAATATCTCGTGAATCAAGAGAGCTTTTTATACGGCATCTGAATAATTTCTTTGAAGAAGACGAATATTTTGGCTACATGAATATATTTGCAAAGTTCGCTAGCGAAATGTGTCACAATTCAATACATCATGGTAATGCGTTTTCTTATATGACCATACAATCAATTAGTAGCATTAACAGAGTGAAAATTGCAGTGTCAGATTGTGGCGTTGGTTTTTACAGATCATTACTTAAAAAAATCATCAATGAGAATTTGGAACATCCATTTTATACAATTGACGAGGAAAAATTTCTAAGCGCAAAAATAGATCAGATTACATTGAACACAATTTTAGAATGTTCTTTTTATCGTTATTTTGATGAAGAATATGGATTGTGGAACATCGCCAAACGAGTAATAAATGGTGACGGAGTAATTCGTATTCATTCAAATAACGCGCAAATTATACTAACAAGCAATCTTTTCCCTATTATTCTAAAGACCTGCAAAGATGAGGAATCGTTAAAGTCTGTCCTTACGAAAGAATTTATTCGGAGGAAGAATTACAACTACCGTGATAAACTAAAATTCCCCGGAGTACACATTGAAATCGAAATGCCATTAAACAAATCTCAAACAGGCAGGAGGAGCATATGACAATTTGTGAGCAGGATAACATTTGTGTGTTTCCTCTGAATTTCGATTTGCTGATAAAAAAAGAGCGAAAGATATTTGACGTTCAAAGTATAGATGAAAGTAACATCGCAGAAATCGTTACATCAATAAATTCCATGTCCCCAGACAAAATATACGCTATTGATATGCAGTTCATAAATGTCGTTGGAGACGCCGGCGCACCAACATTCGGAAAACTCAAAGAACTAATTGCGAAGTATCGTATTGCGATTATTAACATACAGGAATACACCGGGGTTTTAGACTTGCTAAAAAAAGAAGTAGGCGTTCCAGATAGCAATATTTTTTATTATGATATTCGCACACTTAAAGAGCATACTAAGCCAATGGATAACCGCTATTATCGAAACGCTGTGGTTTTACTAGGAGAATGCCCTGATTTCATAAATATCAAAAGTACGCTAGAAAAGACTCATTTTGTCAAGGTAGTAATCTCTAAAAAGAATCAGAATTTTCAATCGGGGAGAATTTTCCTATTACGCTGAATCATTCCCGCATTTCATTGAAAGAGCGAACTCCATCTGCTATACTATATCGCATATGGAGTTCGCTCTTTTTGGGAGGTGTCCGTATGATTTGGACTGAATACATGAGAAAAGTCAGGCGCGAGCTGGAAATAAGCCAACAAGAACTTGCAAAGGAAATGGATGTAAGCTATTCGTCCATAAACCGTTGGGAGAATAAGCAGGCGGCTCCGGGTAGACTGGCGCGCAAAAGTTTCTTCGCTTTTTGCAATGCGCGGAACATACCTATTCCAGCGGAACTGCTTGACGAAAACGATAAGGTATAAAATACGCACCGCAAATACGCTTTGGCAGGTGTGTCATTTTTTCCAATATAACTTCCTATAATCCTAAGTTATAGGAAACGGGAATGGGGGAAGAGCATGAGCGACTTATTGAATAAAAGCGAGATGACCGAGGAGGACGTCAAGCTAAAATACATAACTCCCGCCATTGATTGCAAGTGGGACAAACGCTCGCAGATGCGAATGGAATACAATTTTACCGATGGGCGGGTTATCGTTCGTGGGAATGCCACGGCGCGTGGAAAGCGGAAGAAAGCAGATTATCTGCTTTATTACAAACCCAACCTACCACTCGCCATCGTCGAGGCCAAGGACAATAAGCACTCGGTCGGCGCAGGGATGCAGCAAGGCATTGAATACGCCGAGATTCTGGATATTCCGTTTGTATACAGTTCCAATGGTGACGCTTTTCTTGAACACGATATGAAGAACGGCACAGAAAGAGAAATCGCTTTAGCGGATTTTCCAACGCCGGAAGAATTGTGGGCGCGGTACACGAGTGAACGTCACTTTACGCCAGAACAGGAAAAGCTCATTACCGAGCCATACCATTTCCAACTTGGCGATAAAACGCCGCGATATTATCAGCGCGTAGCAATCAATCGAACCATCGAGGCTGTAGCTCGTGGCCAAAATCGAATACTGCTTGTCATGGCTACGGGCACAGGTAAAACGTATACAGCGTTTCAAATCATTCACCGCCTGTGGAAATCCGGCGTTAAGCGAAAAATCTTATTCTTGGCTGATCGCAATATTTTAGTTGACCAAACGGAACAGCAGGATTTTAAGCCGTTTGCAAAAATCATGACAAAAATAAGAGGAAAGAACCTCGACAGCTCGTATGAGCTATACCTTTCATTGTATCAGCAGCTTGCGGGGGATGAAAACGATGAGCCATTCCGAGAGTTCCAGCCGAATTTCTTTGACCTTATTGTAGTGGACGAATGTCACCGGGGCAGTGCCCGCGAGGACTCACGCTGGCGAAAAATATTGGAATATTTCGGCGGCGCCACGCAAATCGGAATGACTGCCACGCCAAAGGAAACCAAGGAAGTATCCAACATTGATTATTTTGGCGATCCGATTTACACATATAGCTTGAAACAAGGCATAGACGACGGTTTTCTCGCACCGTATAAAGTCGTCCGCGTTGGCCTTGACAAAGACCTCGAAGGCTGGCGGCCTCCTGCGGGCAAGGTGGATATTTACGGCAATGAGATTGAGGATAGAGAGTACAACAGCAAAGACTACGACCGCAATTTAATCATTGATGACCGCACAAAAACGGTGGCAAAGCGCATCAGCGATTTTTTGCGGGGGACATGCCGTTTTGACAAAACCATCGTGTTTTGCGTAAGCATCGACCACGCCGAGCGTATGCGTCAGGCGCTGGTCAATGAGAACGCCGATCTCGTTGCGGAAAATTCCAAGTATGTCATGCGGATCACCGGCGATAACGATGAGGGCAAGGCGCAGCTCGATTACTTCATAGCAGAGGACAGCAAATACCCTGTCATCGTCACCACATCCAAACTGATGACGACCGGCGTAGACTGCAAGACCTGTAAGCTCATTGTGCTGGATAATAACATCAATTCCATGACGGAGTTTAAGCAGATTATTGGACGCGGAACCCGGCTTAAACCAGAGTATTATGTGGATGGCGAGCTTCACTCAAAAGAATATTTCACCATTATGGACTTCCGTGATGCCTGCCGGTTGTTTGCCGATCCCGAATTTGACGGAGACCCAATACCCGTTGATGGTGGCGACGATAACGAGGGCAACGAAACTGGCGGTGATACGCCCCCAAATCCCACTCCGCCGGAAGATGACGGAGAACCGCCGGTTCCACGAACTGTATACCGTGTGAACGATGTAAATGTCACGATTCTTAATGAACGGGTGCAATATTACGATAAGGACGGTAAGCTGATTACCGAAAGCGTAACTGACTATTCCAGAAAGAATATCATCGGTGAGTACGCCACGCTTGACGACTTTTTGTTGGCGTGGAATACCAGCGAGCGTAAACAGGCCATAGTCGATGAATTGAAAGAGCGCGGTGTTTTGCTGGACGCGCTGCGGGAAGCGGCGGGCAACCGCGACATAGACGACTTCGACCTTATATGCCACATCGCATTTGACAAAAAGCCGCTGACAAAAGCGGAACGCGCCGAGGGCGTCCGCAAGCGCGATTATTTGAACAGGTTTGAAGGTGTTGCGCGTGAAGTATTATCGGCGCTGCTCGACAAATACGCTTCCAACGGCATAGCGGATTTGGACAAGGTTGATGTATTGACGATTGACCCATTCCGCAAAATCGCCACCACTAAAGCAATCATCAACGCTTTCGGAGGCAAGCAGGCGTATATCCGCGCCGTCAGAGAGTTGCAAAATCAAATTTACGCGGCGGCATAAGACTTTCCGCAGTTAGGAGAACCAACATATGAGCTTGAACAACCTTGTCAAACGACTTCAGGATATTATGCGCAACGACGCCGGTATCAACGGCGACGCACAGCGCATTGAACAGATGGTATGGATTCTGTTCTTGAAAGTCTACGCCGCCAAAGAGGAAGAATGGGAACTGCTGGATGATAACTACATTTCGGTCATTCCCGAAAGATACCGTTGGAGCAGTTGGGCTGTAGACCATAAAGACGGGAAAGCGCTCACCGGCGACGCATTGCTGGGCTTTATCAATAACGAGCTGTTCCCCGCCTTAAAGGGGATTGAGATTGATGAAACGACGCCTATGAGCAAAATTATCGTGAAATCGGCGTTTGAGGACAACAACAATTACATGAAGGATGGAATCCTTCTGCGGCAGGTCATCAATGTCATTGACGAACTGAACTTTGGCGAATACGATGATCGCCATGCTTTCGGAGATATTTACGAAACAATTCTGAAAAGCCTGCAAAGCGCCGGTAACGCAGGGGAGTTTTATACGCCCCGCGCTGTCACCGATTTCATGACGCAGATGGTCGAGCCGAAAATCGGCGAAAAAATTGCCGATTTTGCCTGTGGCACAGGTGGTTTTCTCACGTCTGCGTTAAAAGTCCTCGACGGGCAGGTTCAATCCGTTGAGGACAAGGAAGCCTACAACAATTCCGTTTACGGTATCGAGAAGAAAGCTCTGCCGCATCTGCTTTGCGTTACGAATATGCTTCTGCATGACATAGATAATCCCGTCATCATTCACGGTAATTCGCTGGAGCGCAATGTCCGCGATTACAAAGAGGATGACCGCTTTGATATTGTATTGATGAATCCGCCATATGGCGGGAGCGAGAAAGAGGGCGTAAAAATAAATTTCCCCGCCGATCTGCAATCCAGCGAAACAGCTGATTTGTTTATGTCTGTCATCATGTACCGGTTAAAAAGAAACGGACGTGCGGCGGTTATAATCCCCGATGGGTTTCTGTTCGGCACAGACAATGCAAAAGTCGCAATAAAAAAGAAACTGCTTGAAGAATTTAATCTTCATACCGTTGTGCGTATGCCCCACGATGTGTTTGCGCCATACACCAATATCACAACCAACATCCTGTTTTTTGAGCGCACCGCGCCGACCACAGAAACATGGTTCTACCGGCTGGATATGCCGGACGGGTACAAGCACTTTTCAAAAACAAAGCCGATGAAGCTTGAACATTTTGCGCCTGCTATGGAATGGTGGAGCAACCGGGAAGAAATCGAGATTGATGGTTTTGACAAGGCTAAGCGTTATACCGTCGGCGAACTTGCCAGCCGCAACTACAATATCGACCTCTGCGGTTTTCCCCATGAGGAAGAAGAAATACTTCCGCCCCACGAACTGATACAGCAATATAAGGAGAAACGCGCAAGCCTGAACGCCGATATTGACCGCATCCTCGTTGAGATTGAAGCGACATTGGGGGTGGAGGTGTGAAAAAGAAAAATACAGACATCACAATCCATAGCTCGGCGGCGGAATATCTGACCTTCATCGCAGCCACCGGCGGCGATGAGCATAGCTTTGAAATGCGCTATCAGAACGAAAACATCTGGCTAACGCAAAAAATGATGGCAACGCTTTATGACGTTTCCTTGCCGACCATCAATGAGCATATCGCTAAAATCTACGCTGACCGTGAATTGACCGAAGATGCAACTATTCGGAATTTCCGAATAGTTCAAACCGAGGGTTCCCGCCAGGTGGAACGCGATGTAAAACATTACAATCTGCAAATGATTATTGCAGTCGGCTTTAAGGTGGGTAACGACCGGGCGGTGCAGTTCCGCAAGTGGGCGGGGCAAATCGTGAAAGACCATACGATTCAAGGCTGGACGATGGACGTGGATCGCCTCAAAAAAGGCCATATGTTCACCGACGAATACTTTGAGCGCCAGCTTGATTATATCCGGGAAATCCGCATGTCGGAGCGGAAATTCTACCAAAAGATTACCGATATTTACGCGACCGCGTTTGATTACGACAAGGACGCCAAGACTACGCGGGATTTTTTTCGGCTGGTACAGAACAAAATGCACTGGGCGGTTCACAGACATACGGCGGCGGAGCTGATTGTGGAGCGCGCCGACGCGGACAAAGCGCATATGGGGCTTACCACATGGGAAACCGCGCCGGAGGGTAAAATCATCAAGGCCGATGTGTCAATAGCGAAAAACTATCTGAATGAGGATGAAATGCGCTATCTTGAACGCATCGTTTCACTGTATCTTGACTTTGCGGAGTTGCAGGCGGAACGTAAAATCCCTATGTCTATGGAGGATTGGGCGCAGCGGCTTGACGGTTTTTTGGAGTTTAACGGCAATGCCATTCTGATTGGCGCGGGGAAAATATCGCATGAACAGGCAAAGCTACACGCCGAAACCGAATTTGAAAAGTACCGCATCATTCAAGACCGGCTGTTTACCTCTGACTTTGACCGTTTCCTTGCGATCGCTGAGGACGCCGCAGACGAAGGGAGCGAGAACGCATGAAAGCGCAACAGCTAAAAAACTCCATCTTGCAACTGGCTGTGCAAGGCAAACTCGTTCCTCAAGACCCGAACGACGAACCCGCGTCTGTCCTGCTTGAACGCATCCGCGCCGAGAAGCAGCGGCTCGTCAAAGAGGGTAAAATCAAGAAAGATAAAAACGAATCGGTGATCTACCGCGCCCCGAAAGAGGGCGGAGCCTTATGCCTTTTACGAGCGGACAGCGGACGGCACGGTGCGCGATATTACGGACGAGCTGCCGTTTGATGTGCCGGAGAGCTGGGAATGGGTGAGGCTGGGGCAAATAATGAACGTTGTTTCAGCTCGCCGCGTACAGCAATCTGATTGGAAGAAGTCGGGCATACCTTTTTATCGTGCGCGTGAAATTGCAAGGCTTTCAGAATCCGGGAATGTGGATAACGAATTATTTATATCTCAAGAGCTGTATGATGAGTTTTCAAAAAGCGGTGTTCCTCACGTTGGAGACCTAATGGTCACGGCGGTTGGAACGATAGGGAAAACTTATGTTGTTCGTTTGGAAGATGTATTCTACTATAAGGACGCGAGTGTCGTTTGCTTTGAAAACTATGCAGGTCTATGTTCTCTATACATGAAATTCTTAATAGAAGCTCCTTGTATGGTGGAGCAGATTAAAGATAATTCTGCGGGTACAACAGTTGATACCATTACCATAATCAAGGCAAATCAATATTTAATACCTCTCCCGCCACTCGCCGAACAGCACCGCATAGTCGAACGCATAGAGCAAATTCTCCCCCATATCGCCGACTATGACACCGCCGAGCAGAAGCTGACCGCGCTCAACGCCGCTTTCCCCGACCAGTTGAAGAAATCCATCCTGCAAGCGGCGGTACAAGGTAAGCTCGTCCCGCAAGACGAGAACGACGAACCGGCGTCCGCCCTGTTGGAACGCATCCGCGCCGAGCGGGAGCGGCTTATCCGCGAGGGGAAAATCAAACGCGGCAAGCATGAGAGCATCATTTTCAGAAGGGATAATTCCCATTATGAGAAGTTGGGCGACACCGAGCGTTGTATTGACGATGAGATTCCGTTCGATTTGCCGGATAATTGGGCGTGGGCGAGATTTTCAACAATCGTTTCTTATAGCATGGGGAAAACACCTCCGCGCAAAGAAACAGAATATTGGGTTCATCCGGCTCATTCATGGGTATCTATTGCGGATATGGTAGGCGATGGCGTAATAGCTTCGACAAAAGAAGCCGTTAGCGATTATGCAAGTGTAGAAACTTTCAAAGGCAGAAAAAGCATAGCAGGAACCCTCTTGATGAGTTTCAAGCTAACTGTCGGCAAAGTCTCTATTCTCGGAATTGACGCTTACCACAACGAAGCTATCATTTCTATATACCCGTTCGCCAATGAAAAAGCTATAAAAATGTATTTGTTCAAGATATTGCCGCTAATATCTCAAGGTGGCAACACAAAATCGGCAATAAAGGGGAACACATTGAACAGCGAGAGTATAGATGCACTGTTGGTTCCATTACCGCCCCTTTCGGAACAAAACCGAATTGTCGAACGAATTGAACAGCTTATGACGACCACAAAAAGCCTCTGACAGGAAACGCGGCACATACCACGAATGGTTGTGCCGTGTTTTCTTACCAGTCTACGATTTTATCAACGATGGATTGTTGTTCTGTAGCTGTTTTACGCAGATAAATCCGCGTGGTTTCGATGCTCTCATGCCCCATCAGATCAGCGAGGAAAGCAATGTCGTTGAAGCGTTCCAAAAAGCTCTTGGCAAAGCGATGCCGAAACGAGTGCGGATAGACAACGGCGGGATTGATTCCGTAACGGGCAGCAAGTTTTTTAAGTTGACCCGATATGCCGCGTGTTGTGATTCTATCACCATATTTGTTCAAAAATATAAAGCCGCTTTCTTGTTGCTTTCCGTCCAGCCAAGAAAGGGCTTCGGCCTGCAATGCGTTAGGGATGTAAATTCGTCGTAGTTTCCCGCCTTTGGAGTATAGGTCAAGATAGCCTATCCTGACATGCTCCGCCTTGATTTGGATCAGCTCGCTGATCCTCGCGCCCGTTGCCGCCAGAAAGCGGATAACAAAATACCAAAACATCTCATCGTCACGTTTTAGACAGTTCTTGAAATACTCATAATCAGCTTCGCTGATTACGTTTTCAAGAAATGCCTTCTGCTGAACCCTGACAAACGGCATTTTGAAATCACCTTTTCCAATGGCTTCGAGATAGCAGTTTATGGCGCGTAGACGCAGGTTTACCGTCTTGGGCTTGTACTTCTCAATGAGAAATACCTTGTAACCCCGCAGATTTTTCTTGCTGATGCTGTCCCACTGCTCGTTGTATTGGCGAAGCGCAAACAAGTAAGCGGCGACTGTGTTTTCAGCAAGGTTTGTACCTTTTAGGTACTTTTCAAAGTCCTCAATCATACTGAAAGACCTCCTTTCAGTATGATTGTAGCGGAGAGGGTCTAAAGACTGTTGATAATGGGTTGTATGCTATCCAACATAGTCACAATCCTTTTCTGTTCATCGAACGACGGCAACGGAACGAGGGCATTTCTACCGTCCTGTGTTCCAAGCCGTGGCATCTTCACGCCGTAGGAGCATTGTGTAGCATATTCTACAAAAAACGGACTCATCAAATATACTTGTGCGTAGCGGTTAAAAATATGCGCTCCAAAGTCTAATGGCAGTATTTCCGAAGTAGAGTATCCGTCCTTGTCTGCAATTATGACCTTGTTTAGATATGGCCGGAGCTTGCTATAAAGAACATGACCTACCATAAAGCGGTGCTTGGTGCTAAGTGACTTCACTTCACTTTTGAGTTTCCGTTGTAAGAGTTGCCCGCTGTCTTTTTCAATATCTTCGAGATCCAACAGCCACGCATTTGAGGGAATATGCTCTGATTCCGCATTCTCACAATCTCCGTAATTACAGACGCTCCCAAGCCTCGCCCACGCCCAATTATCCGGTAAATCGAACGGTATCTCATCATCAATACAACGCTCGATATCGCCCAACTTCTCATAATGGGAAGCAAGTTAAGCAGTAGGCATATCTTCTATGCTGCCAAATATACTTTCGATCCGCTTAACAATACGGGCCTGTTCTTTAAGCGGTGGAATAGGTGTGAGGACAGATGCCAGTTTGTCACAGGATATATGAACGATGATGTCGCCAGTCCCCAATAATTTTTTTTGCCGAATTGCAAAGGGAGAAGTCATCAGGTACGAAAGGTACACTGTGTTTTGCTGATGACTTGTGAATGCAGCAAGATCGCCGCCGATTACGGTTCGTTCATTGCCCATAAAAGCAACAGCCTTACCTATTTCCTCTTTGTTTTCTCCTGTAAGCGTGAATAGTAAATCTCCGTGTCGGACAGGCTTCGATCTGTCTGCTAAATCTTTATCAACAAAGGATACCGCATTTTGCATGGCAATATTATATGTGGTATATAGCTCACCGTAGCGGATACAGGGAACGCCTACGGCGCATATTTCCGTGCGCTTAATGCCGTTACCGCGCACAAATACGCCAACGCTGCCTAATCGTGTCCAAGCCCATGTTTCAGGGATTTCAAAGGGCAATTCCTCGTCTATACAGACTTCCTCGCCGTCGCGGATTTCATAATGGGAATTATCCCTTCTGAAAATGATGCTTTCATGCTTGCCGCGCTTGATTTTTCCCTCGCGGATAAGCTGCTCCCGCTCGGCGCGGATGCGTTCAAGCAGGACGGACGCCGGTTCGTCATTCTCGTCTTGCGGAACGAGCTTGCCCTGCACCGCCGCTTGCAGGATGGACTTTTTAAGCTGTTCGGGGAAGGCGGCGTTGAGCGCAGTCAGCTTCTGCTCGGCGGTGTCGTAGTCAGCGATATGAGATTGTAATGCTTCAAGATGCTCTATTATACGTTTCTGCTCAGCTAAAGGGGGGATAGGAATAAAGAATTTCGTTAGTTTTGTCGCACTCAATCCCTCGCGAGATACTCCAACTTGCACATCCATTATTAAGTTTTGAATGGCTGGTGAAATTAGTACCGTATGGAGAAACCTCTGTATAGACAAATCAATCAGACGAATAATCATAATGTGCTGATTAATATTGGCTTCGACGAAATCAGATGGGACAATGGCACAACGCCCTATTGATGCTCCTGTGATGTTTAGCAGAATATCATTAGCCTTGACTACACTTGACAGTTTCTTTGCGTTCATTGCATCGGTGATATAAGCGACACCAGATAAACGAAGTCCGTCATCATACACATTCTGCGAACGCAGAAACATAATGCCATCATTAATGTAGACAGATTTACCGCCCGTCGGTGTACTACCTGAGCCGATTTTCTCCACTACCTGTGTTAGTCTCACCCACTCCCAGCTATCGGGCACATCAAACGGCAGCTCGTCCGTAATATCGCGCACCGTACCGTCCGCTGTCCGCTCGTAAAAGGCATAAGGCATATTATCGGTACTCTCAATAGAAAGCACAGGGCATTTTTTGCCCAATATATGCGCTCACACTTTATTATCGGAACCTTCCGATAGCGTCCGGCGAGCAGGGGGAATGGAGCGCCACTCCATTCCCGCGCTTCACGATTTCCCTACGGAAAATCGCTCCGCTGTGCTCGCTGGGGATAACCCCCAGGCCCCTCGGACGGGCGCTTTCGCGCACCGTCCGTTAAGGCCGCTTCGCGTCCTGCTACGCGCCCATGCGGGCGCTCATATCTGTAGGGTTTTCCTGCCGTCATTCCGATGCCGCTGCGGAAGATTTTGCTTCCCTGCGGCGGCGCTGCCATTCGCGCATATAGTCCCGGTGATAGGCGCGGTCTTTCTCGCGCCGGGCTTCTTCTTCGGCGGCGATTTCCTCCGGTGTTTTGACCGATTGCGCCGCCCGCTTCGCCGCTCTCTTTTCCTCTCTGTCCGCCGCCTTTTTTTCGAGGATGGCCTCGCGGTTCTTGTGATAGTGCGCGCGCCATTGTGCCCGGCGATGCTCCGCCGGGTCGAACGGCTCCGCTTCGGTTTTGTCCTCTTGCCCCGGCACCTTAAACTTGCCGATGAAATTCATGCGCACATCCACCGTCTGCTCCCGCTGGCCGCTTGTCCTGTCCGCTTCAAAAACGAGTATCTTTTGAACAAACTCGTTGAGCATCGGAGCTGTTAATTCGGAAAAATCCGTGTGACGGCGGACAAGCTCCATGAACTTTTCCGCGCGTTCGCCGTCCTCATTGAAACGGTCAAGTCCCGCCTCTAACCCGGCAATCTGCTTCTCCAGATTTTCCTGTTCGCTCTCATACTCGCGGGAGAGGATTTCAAAGCGTTTGGCCGTAAGTGAGCCGGTGACCTTATCCTCATACAGCCGTTTAATCAGCGTATCGAGTTCCGCACACCGCTTCTGATGCCGCGCAAGCTGTTTGCGCTGGGCTTTTGCAGCGTCCGCGCTCTGAATTTCCGCATCCTCCCGTACACGCCGGGTGAAATCCGCCTCATTGTCCCGCGCATAGAGGCTCACCTTTTTGATTGCGGCCAGCACCAGCGAGCGCAGCGCCGATGTTTTGACGTAGTGCATCGTGCATTTCGGCGGGTATTTGGAGTATTGATTGCAGGCGTAAGAATCCTGCGAATCGTATTTGTCCGCCATCGTTCCCCGATGGTTGTGCATCCGGCTCCCGCAGTCGGCGCAATATACAAGCCCCGTCAGCGGATTCGGCTCGCCGGTGGAGGTAATACGCCGCTTGACCTTGCGGCACCGCTGCACCGCGTTCCACGTCCCGGCGTCTACGATAGGCTCCTGCGTTCCCTCAAACACCATCCATTCCTCCTTCGGGCGATGGAGGGCTTTCTTGTCCTTGTAGCTGTCCTTAAAGGTGCGGAAGTTTACCGTGCTGCCCATATACTCAGGGCGGTCGAGTATGTTCCTCACCGTAGCGCCGCCCCATGTATACGGTTCCGCCGCGCTGTCAGGCGTGTAGGTTCCGCCGTCCCGGATGGCAATGTAAACGGACGGGCGCGTCACCTTTTCATCGGTGAGCGCCCGCGCAATCTGATACGGCCCCTTACCTTCGACGGTCATGGCAAAGATGCGGCGCACCACAGCGGCGGCCTCCTCGTCAATCAGCCACTCGTGTTTGTTATCCGGGTTTTTGCGGTAACCGTATATCGCAATGTTGGTCATGTGCTTGCCGCTTTTGCCTTTGGCGTGGAGCACCGTCTTGATCTTGCGGGAGGTATCCCTTGCATACCACTCCGCGAAAATATTGAGAAACGGCACATATTCCAGCGTTTCCGGGTATGCGCTGTCCACGTTGTTCATAATGGCAATGACGCGGACTCCTTTTTGCCGGAACTGTTCCAGATACATGCCAACCTGCACATGCTCTCTGCCAAGGCGAGATACGTCCTTACATGCGAGAATGCCGACATTTCCGGCCTCGACTTCCTCGATAAGCCGCTGCCAGCCGTCGCGGTCAAAGCGGGAACCTGTCGTGCCGTCATCGGAGAAATGACGTATGTTGGTAAATCCGTTTTGTACGGCGTAGGTCTCCAGTATCTCACGTTGATTCTGGATGGACTGGCTTTCCCCGGCTAACATATCCTCTTTGCTCAGCCTTGAGTACAATGCCGTAATCTTAGGAATAGAAATAAGCTGCCTGTTGTTCATAGTGAACCCCTTTCAGGCAGCCAACCCGCTTGCAGTACAGATATTGTATCACAGGCGGGGCGCTTTGTCAGCGCCCCATTTCGGTTTTTCATTGTCACGTTCATAATCCCGCACGCTTTCCGCTTTCAATGTCGCGTTTGATAAGGCGCAGGATTTTGTCGTCCATCGTCTCGGCTGTATTGTCGCAAAAGTGGATGTTGACCTTATACAGCGTGGAGCCGATCCGCTTCCGCATGGTGATTGGCTCGGCAACGGGCGAGCGCCCTTGCGTCGTGGCCGCGGTGTGTACAGTTTTCATGTGACCGGCTCCTTTCAAAAATATTTGGCTGATATATTTTAATTTCGCGGATATTCCGCCGCATTTCTGATTTTGGGCAGACTGCTCCCTTTGTTTAGTGTCGGGATACTTTCTGTCCGCCTCCCGATTTGCCCGGGCGGTAGCGTCTCTTACTGCAACGTCACGACAGCTACCGGCGATACTGACCGCCGATAGATTTACGCCTGTTTAGGCGGGCATCGCCTCCTTTCCAACCGGCATAAAAATAGCCGGGCAGGTTACCGCATACCATGCGGAACCCATCCGGCCCTCCGGTATTCAGTTGTAAGCGGGCAGTCCGTCAAGCCCGCCTCCGGGTGACAGGCTGCCCGCCTGATGCAATAAGCATAGCATGAGCCGCAAATGAAGTCAAACAAAACGGGGCTGTTTTTCGCGGAAAACAAAAATATTTCTCCGATTTCAAGCCGTTTTTTAGACCTCGCATAACCTAAGCAGCCCCATATGCTGCCTCAATACTAAATTTCATTCAGCGCAAGATTGCGCCGAATAGGAGTGTCCAAAAATGGATTCTCCGTATCCGTCATTTCGGCAGGTGTGCATTAGCCGAGAGGACAGCTAAAACGGCGCCATCCGCTTGCCCCCAACATTGGGGGCAAGCACTGAAACCAATTTTGGGTTGAGTAAACGGACGGCGGACACCCCAACTTTGGGGAATCCAAACCGATGCCTTCGGTGTTCCACTGCGCCCACTTTTGGGCTGAAAGCAAAATTGCTTTCAATGGCAACGCGCTCAAAGTTGAGCCGGTTGACGAATCCAAACATGGATTGGTTCAAACAAGCGCCATTTTGCGGCCGTGCGGGGGAATCGGCGAGGATGGCAGGAGAATACTTCCTCCGCCACAGGAGCGGCTGCCACGCGCTTTTTCCCTCGAAATCCGCACCGTATTGCGACATAAAACCCGCCCAAGCTATGTCATCTCCATTGGAACGATTAACATACACAAAAAGAAATTGAACCCTGCCGTTGTGCATGATAGACTGTTTACAAGGAAAAAGTATAGGCGGAGAGCGATCCGAAAGCCGCTATCCGCCTATGTTGAACCCTTATACCACCTCCCGCCTGTAGCCGCAAATGCTCCCAAACCGTTACTGCAAGCGGGCTGGCCGCATCCTTGATTTTGAAGTAGGAACTACTTCTTTCTCAGGATACGTCGAATGTCCGCTAATTGTTACAAGCAATATGTTGCACGTCTCGTAAAGCAGCATTGTATTGATGACACAACGCAATATTTGCCTTCATCCGATGTCTATAGCAGCAAATATATTGCTTTCAAGAGCTTTTTCCTTCACCCCAAAGAATTATCATTCTGCATCTATCTTTTATGTAAATTAATCAAGGATTATTATAGTGATACTCGCATTGATGCACTAGTTAGCATGAGTAGCACGGGTTCTGTGCTTGCAACCCTTGTGGGAAAGATGTTGGGAAAAGATGTTTTGTTTTGTACTAACATTGGCCCTCAATTCGCGCTCGATTTGACCTACATAAAAAACAACATTAAGCAAGCTAATAATTACTTGTGCATATTTGATTTTATCTGTTTAGGAACAGAATTCAAAATTCTTAAATCAATTGTCACCTGTTTTGAAGCTCATTTCTTGGGTGGTGTTGGTATCGCAAGCTATCCAAACATCACTTCTTTAAGAGAATCAGAAGATAGTCAACAAGAAAGTAATTCACCACTTATTAAAGCGTATCCTTTATTTGATCTGAAATCTGTCAACATAGATTATAGTATTTCAATTAACAAAAAGAGTTTGTCTTAGCATATCTTGCGAAAGGAAGAAGCTTCATGGCAGGGAATAAGACACGCGCATTATCTGAATTCAAGCGACTTAAGTGTATTAAGTTCATGGAAGAACATCATCTTGATATATGGGAAACACTTGTTAAATCAGTAGGTGAAACGTTAGATACTCCTTCAATTCTACACTTCACCGCATACACCCCCCACAATTTCTCTAATCATTGTTTCAATATTTATAGAATAGTCAGTAACGTATTGCTATATGAAGATTCATTCAAAGATAAGCCAGAGCTATCTTCGGAGGCGCTTCTTCTATTGAATGTCGCAATCCTATTTCATGATTTCTCAATGACTACGCCGGGGTTTAGTGAAAGTGACCGTTTACAACATTCAAAACTTTCAGCGGAAAAATTCGAAAAATATTGCTGTGATAGAAACGAAATCGCACTAGAAGATAAGCAAATACAGATAATTAAGTGTTTGATAATTGCTCACAGCGATATCAAAGAAAAAGTTGGTTCTGTGGAAAAAACAGTTGATTACACATTAAAAAGCAAAAATTTAAAACAGAAACAAAAGGGATACTCCGAGGAAATAATCCACACAAAATTTCTTGCCGGATTACTGAGGCTAGCAGATGAGTTTGATATAACAGAAGATCGCGCGGGTCGATTTAAGAATCAAATAGATGCGTTGGATATAATGGATCCCCAACAAAAATTCTCAAAAGAGTGTTGGGAGAAGTTGCTCTATTTTGAAAATGTGCGTTTCCAAGATGGAAAAGCCGTGTACGAAATCAAAGAAGCCGTTTATAATCGCGATACGATGAAATCTGACAATATTATACGTGAAACCATCAGCAAACTCCGGCGAGAATTCCAAATGATAAATGAGGAGTGTTTTGATACAGGCAATCTAGGTCGATTGGTAAGTGTACACAAAATTGAAATATGGTTGGGTGAAAAATCATATACACCCACAGAAAAGAAATCCACAACAATAACAGTAGATACAGATACTGCGCAAGTTCTTGATAAACATATTTACAACAACAATGCTCTTATTAGTGGGCATTTCAACGTAAATGATAATGTCTGTGCTACGGATTGGATTGATATTAAGACAATTTTAAAAAATCGAGACATGCGTAATATAATAAGTGATGCTTTTGTTGTGAGCATAAAATCCAATCCAGCCTTCGACTTAAGCAACTGTACTAACGATTTCCTTTTGGTAGGTATTGACGTTAATGGAAGTGTAATTGTATCAGAAATTGCGTTTGATCTTAATCTGCCTTTTTCGTATATTATTCCTAATAAGCTCAAAAGCAAGTTTTCAATGCAAGACAAGAAATTTGTTTCTGGGAATTATAAAAAAATCATACTATTTACAGACGCCATTGTAACTTGGGAAACCGTGTCAAAAGTGATTTCAGATAACAACATCAAAGAGAAAGTTGTTGGCATCTATTCAATATTTACACGCAAAATACGCAACACAGGAACTTTTACAGATGATGACACAGCCAAAGCCCATTCTTATGAAAGCAGCGTTGAAAAGCTCTATAAATTTTCTTTAAATGATAGTTTTGATATAACAATTTTCCCCAAAAAAGGATGCCCGGTTGGAGCATTATCAGATCGTTTATCAAAAGATTTTCGCTGTTTAGACTGCAATAAGCTATATGTATAAGGAGGGTATACAATATGAATATTATTAGCCCCAGTTTTGAAGTGATGAGCCCCATAGATGGGATGATGATATTAAGGGAAATCGAAACTTATGGGAGGATTTGCTATAAAAGTGAGGATAAAATCACAGATGATTCTGCAATGAATTTTGTGAAAAACATTTTGATCAGAGGCCATGAATCTGTTATTGAGCATAGCAAAGTATCTGTGAAAATAGTATGTGACCGTGGAGTCAGCCATGAAATAGTGCGGCACCGGATTGCTAGTTATAGCCAAGAAAGCACACGTTACTGCAACTACTATCAAGACAAATTTGGCAATGAGCTGACACTTATAAAACCATTCTTTTGGCAAGATGACCCTGCAAAATATGAGGTTTGGAAATCAACCATGCAGACCATTGAAAATAGCTATAATGAGTTAATTCAGCTTGGTGCCAAACCAGAGGAAGCTAGAAGTATACTTCCCAACAGTCTTAAAACCGAAATTATTGTAAGTATGAACTTGCGTGAATGGCGTCATTTCTTTTCGCTAAGAGCCGCAAAGGCAGCACATCCACAAATGCGAGAGATTGCATGCCCGATGTTGCAAAAATTCAAAGATAGCATTCCGGTAGTGTTTGATAATCTTCAAGGCGAATAGTTGCACCCCTTTTGCACCCCTTTTCCCCAAGACGCATTGTTTTGGGGAATATTTGTTGGAAACACTGGAATACAAACCGCCATGTTATCGTACATATTAGAACAATAAATAACGTATGGACAACAGTTATTGACCTCATAACCGGACGGTCCTGGGTTCGAGTCCCCGAAGGCCCACCAAACAAAACAAATCCGAACCGCCCCGTGTTCTTTGGGGATGTGTTCGGATTTGTTGTTATATTTGATGATTTTGTTTAGCGGGGTTGCGCAATCAAATCGGCCAACGAAACGCATAACACCTCCGAAAGCATAGTAAGCTCAATATCCGTTACAAAGCGTTCCCC
>QMCE01769782.1_pt2 | contig 34505 bp, 32 predicted proteins | sample 1821851 | NCBI WGS metagenome assembly QMCE01 (sample SAMN09453174, study PRJNA476694) | Termite gut metagenome, whole genome shotgun sequencing project. | isolation source: worker | host: Odontotermes sp. | place: South Africa:Pretoria | collected 2016-01-28 | reverse complement strand
ATATTTCCACACTCGATGACGAGGCTGCCTTTTGGCTCTTGTCAATAAGGAACGAAAGAATTTTATCTGCATTTCTTGCGGTTACGGCGGTCACGACCTGAGCCGCAACCGCCGCAGATAAGGCGTATCACTTAGCCTTTCTTTGTCTGTATGCCCTTTGTTTGCAGGCGTTTGAGCAATACCGCCTAATTTTAACGCACCCGCTTGCCTGCTCTACATGAGAACCGCACACGACACACTTGTTTGCTTTAGCCCGCCTTAGCCGTCTCCTTTCACGCCGCCGGGCGATATATGCGTCATTGACGCACCTATAGGAACAATACTTCGCGTCCCTAACGCCTTTGAACGTATCGCCGCAAAAGACGCATTCGCGGTATGTCGCGTGGTACTTTTTGCTCCATTTCAAAGAGGTTTCTTTGCTATACAGCTTCATCAATCATACTCCATTCCGTTACTTTACAAAGTTGTGCCACATGGGGAGCAACTTGCAAAGAAACATCGAACTGTTACTATTTACGGTTGTGAACCGTGGTTCTTAACCGTAAATAGTAACGCTTTCATATTCAACCTTTGGAAACGACCTCATTACGGATTAGCCGCAGAACCTTGTCGGTCATGGTTTCCTTGCTCGTTTTGCTGAAATGGATAAAAACATCATAGGTCGTTTTGCCGACTTTTGTTGTCATTTGCGGAATCCCGCCATTGTTAGCCGGGAGGACAGCAGCACCTTTATCTATCGCGTTCATATAATCTCCGCCTTTCATTTTTACGCTGTATTCTGGCACGTTCCTGCGCTCGGAGGGCTTTCAAGTCCTCGTTGTAATCCTTGCCGTGGGGCGGCTCGTTAAATATCGCGTATCGCCTAAAAGCATACTTGCGCCCAAGTGTAAAAGCGGCTTCGCGCCCCGGCTTGTCGTTATCAAGGCAGAACACCAGCGCCTTAATCTCTTTATGCTGATTCAAAAAGAAATTCAAAGCGGCGTCCGAAGTTCCCGCCAGTGACAGGCGGGTATCCTTTTTCCATGCCCCTGTGCCGCCCGTGGCGGCGTTTACAAGGCTTGCGTGACTCATAGCGTCTATCGGGCTTTCAAAGATGAAAAGCCGCTCCGCCGGCTTGCGAAAGATGTAAAAGCCGTCACAAAAATGACCATGCCGATTTTCGATATAAAGGGCGTTAAAATGAAGAACCCAAAACACATGGGTTTTGGGTTTATGTTTAAAATGCTGCCCGCTATGCCCGCAATGATGAAATACGGGAAAATATCCTGCGCGGAGTTTGTGAGCGCATTTAAGCATCCGGCTATCCGGCGGCTTTTCAACTTCATCACCGACGATTACGCCGCAACCGCCGTCGTGTCCACGCTGGCGACGCTTCATTCAGGCGACGGCGGCTACCCAGAGGGAGGCAGCCTGCCGATGGTTCACCGCATGGCGAAGACCTTCACCGGCCTTGGCGGCAAGCTCATGCTGAACACCCATGTCAAAAAGGTGAATGTCGAAAACGGCAGGACGGCGGGCATAACAACAGAAAGCGGCACACTCACCGCCGATGCTGTAATAGTGACGCGGGAGACCATCGCCGCGCTGGATAAGCTCTTTGACTCACCGCCCGGCGACGCTTGGCTGCAAACACTCCGGAAAAAAACACTCCCCCCGCCGTTTGTACATTCGTCAGTATCGGTGTCCGCGCCGAGCTGCCCGATTGCACGATTCCCGAATGGGAGCTGGAAACACCAATCACCTATGCCGGACAGACACTGCGTTACCTCAGCTTTTACAGCCACCGCGAGCACGCGCCCAGCGGAGGTACCGCGCTCACTGCTGCGCTGATGACGGATACCTACGACTTCTGGAAAAAGGCAAAGGACGAGGGGCGCTACGAGGCGGAAAAGCAGGCCCTCGGCGAACAGATTGTCCGCGCGCTGTGCGGTAAATATTCCGAGTGCGAAGGGAAAATCGAGGTTGTTGACATCGCCACACCGCTCACATACGAGCGGTATACCGGTGCGTACCGAGGTTCATGGATGAGCATTATGAAACCTGGCGCGAGGGCGGGCATGATGTATCCCGCTTACTCAGAGAACATCAACGGGTTGTATTTTGCTGGACACAGGATGATGCCGCCCGGAGGCTTGCCGGTCGCACTGTCGTCGGGCCGCACAGCGGCGCAGCTCGTGTGCCGTCAATTTGACGTTGAGTTTAAGTGACACGTATAGCGTATAAGTGGAAACAGCCCTCTTTTTATTACAAAAAATCTTGACACTGTAAAGTTTATGTACTATAATCTTTACAGTGCTAACTTAGCGATGGTAAGATAATGGAGGTGAACGTACAGTGTTTGAAAAAACATATCATCATGGTGATTTGCGAAACGCGCTCATTGAGGCGGGCATTGAACTAATAAACGAAAAAGGCGTCAGCCGCTTCTCTCTTCGCAAGGTCGCGGGGATGTGCGGCGTCAGCCATACCGCGCCTTATGCTCATTTTAAGGACATCGGCGCGCTGATGACGGCCATGAGCGAATATGTGACGGAACAGTTTACGGATATGCTTCAGTCTGCCGTGAATGGGCAGAGGAATGGAGAGACAGCAGTCAAGGCGCTCGGAAGAACATATATTTCTTTTTTTGCGGAGCATCCGAATTATTTTCAATTCCTGTTCTACAATTCTGATATAACGATTGACTTGGACAGCGATAAAGCTGACGATTATCCGCCGTTCATGCTGTTTCGAAACGCTGTCTATTCAATACTTGACGGCTTGCCGCTTGCCAAGAAAAAACAAACGCTCATTGCTATGTGGTCGCTTGTACACGGTATAACGGCACTGCAAACTAATAAGCGTATCAAATACTCCGGCAACTGGCGGGATGTTTTAAACAGCATGAAGGGGAAAATACTATGAGAATGATTGTACACGATCTTTCACGGCAAAACTTTGAAGCAATCGGCATTCAAGCCGATTCTGATTTGGTCGTTGCCGATAATGGCACAATAAAAAACTGTATCGGCTGCTTTGGCTGCTGGGTCAAAACGCCTGGTGTATGTGTACTGAAAGATGATTACAGAAATATGGGTGAACAGTTGGCCGCCTGCGATGAGCTGCTCGTTATCAGCAAGTGTTTTTATGGCAGCTATAGTCCGTTTGTCCGGAATGTGTGGGATAGGAGCATCCCCTATCTGCTCCCGTATTTCATCACAAGGAACGATGAAACGCATCACCGGGCGCGGTATCCGAAGCGGCTGGTATATTCGGTGTGCTTTTACGGCGGGGATATAACGGAAAATGAAACGGAAACCGCAAGGCAGCTGGTTTACGCAAACGCCAAAAACTTTCACACATTAGAGGCAAAGGTGTACTTCTGTCACAGTTTGCCGGACATCAAGGAGGCGCTAAGATGAAAATTGCGTTAATCAACGGCAGCCCTAAAGCGGGCAAAAACAATTCCGGCTGGTTTCTTGAAAAGTTAGAGACATGCTTGGGCAAAGAACATGAGATTTCCCGCTATAATGCAGCAAAACAATATATTGCTGATTACACTACGCTTTACCAAATGGACGCGATTGTATTTGCGTTTCCGTTGTATATTGACGCGGTTCCGTCCCACCTTTTCAGAATGATGGTCGAAATGGAGAAAAGCAAGAACGGTGAAAAAGAACCCTTCGTTTACACAATCGTCAACAACGGGTTTTACGAGGGCAGGCAAAGCCGTATCGTATTGGATATTGTGAAAAACTGGTGCGCTCGCGCCGGTCTGCGTTATGGTCAGGGCATCGGACAAGGGGCGGGTGAAATGGTGGGCTTTATTGATTATGTTCCGCTCGGACACGGTCCTCTGAAAAACTTAGGGGAAGCGATAAAAGACCTCGCGCAAAATATAGAAGCTCTCAAAAGCGGCGAGGATATATTGTTCAGCCCGAACTGGCCGCGTTTCGCATGGCGTTATATGGCAACACATAGTTTTTGGCATAAACTCGCAAAAAAGAATGGCCTGAAAATTCGGGATATCAAAAAGCAAATCGGCGGATAGGATCCGGATTTATTTCATTTTTGTTACAATTTGTATCTCGCCGTTGTCAAATGATTGCGAATCCTCATAAATAATCTAAGCGAAATGCCTCATTTCAAAGTACCCCAAACACTTCAATAATGCCGCCAACAATTCCCGACGCAAAAATTAAAATAAGCGGACTTATTTTCGTAAAGATTGAAAAGCCCAACGATACAGCGGCAATGACAAACACCATCGGGCTTACTGTAGAAGATATGGAAAGATTTACGGCTGTCATGGCAACCATTGCCAATGTCGCTCCCTGGAGCGCGCGGATAATCCGTTCCCTATGGGATGCAATTCTGGAGGAAATAAAGATTAACAGAGTGATTCCCAGCATAGGAAAAGCCGTTACCGCCAAAGTAGCGAGTACCGCTCCTAAATAACCAAAACGCATAAAGCCGACCATAGTCGCCGTATTCAAAGCCACGGGACCGGGCGTTACCTGCGCTATCGAAATAATCTGGCTGAACTCGACCTCCGTAAGCCATCCGCCTTGAACCGCTTCATGCTGAATCAGCCCGACCACAGTCCAGCCGCCTCCGAAAGAAAGCACCCCGATTTTGAAAAACATCAACACTAATTCCAAAAGCTTCATTTCCGGTTCACTCCGTTTCGGTTTACCGCATAACAAAGCAGGGCGATTCCGAAAAAAATCGGCAGAGAATAATTCATGAAAAAGAACAGAGCCGCCGCTCCAAGAACAGCAATGACAAGTTCCAGTACAGACCATTTCTGTTTTTTCAGCATCTTCACGATCATGGCGGCAACAAGCCCTATCACCACACCGTAAGAGCCTTTAAGAAAGCCCCGGACAAACGCAAACTCGCTGATCCGCGTAAAAACCAGGCTGACAAAAATAATCGTCACAAAAGGAGGAATCATTATTCCCAAAAAAGATACAACCGCTCCGGGAAAGCCCGCCAAACGGTTTCCCGCCAGAACAGCCGTATTCAATGCCATCGGTCCCGGAACCGCCTGACCCATGGCAAAAAGATCGTAGAATTCCTTTTCGTCCATCCATTGTTTCTTAACAATCCGGTCCGCAAAAACCGGAATCATGGCATAACCTCCGCCAATAGTCAGAGCGGAAATCGATAAAAAGGTAAGAAATATATCCCGCAAATGGGGAGCGGGCGGCTTTTTTTCCATACCATAAGTTATACCATGATTTTGAAAAAAAGAAAGTAGAGAGAAATGTTACACAGAGGAACAGTATCGAGCTCATCGCAAGATTCCGGTTTTCACATTTGATTAATCTTTTCGATGGGAACCGCCATCGCTCTCAGTCTGATCACTCTGCCGCCGCCTAGTTCAGGATAAGCCCTGTAGCGTTTTCCATCATCAGAGAAAGGAGAAACTTTTTCTCCGGGAAAAGGCGGATAGCGTTCCTGGGACCATCTGATTTCCGGATCAGTTAATCGTATATTCGGATTCGCGGGATCGAAATACACATACGATTCATGAACGCCCCGCTGATCGAGCGGCGCTTCATCGGTACATTGGAGATAACGGATAACGCCCTCTTGTATGTTTACCGATTGAATAATCGCCGAATGAACCATGGTTCCGTCCGCGCCCCGGAAAAGCATGACGTCAGCGGGTTTCAGGTTTGATACTTTATCGTCTACGGCAATAACTTCCCTGCTGTTTGCATTGAAAAACCATGTTCCGGCATAATAAGCGGGGTCAGCTCCACGCGGAACGCCAATCGCGTTTCGGAGCGTGTATCCCAAATCAAGTCCGCCTGCTTTTGCGGTATAATTGAGGACATGCCATACAAAGCCGGAACAGTCCATGCCGACCCAGCCGATACAGTAAAGATAGTTGTAAACATCAGTGTTGTGAATTTCCATTCCCGAATTGAGAACATAAGGCCGATGAGGCAATCCGCGGTAAGATCCGGCTTTCATACGGGCTACGTCAAATAGATCGCGGGACGTTGTCCATGTTTGAGAAGGAATATCAAAAACGGCAACTTTTTCCCTGCCGTCCTGGAGCGTATTCGTATATGTTTTGAAATCTTCGCTTTCCAAAAGTCCGCTGATAATTGACCACAAGAATACAGGATTCGCTTTGCCTCCGCCGATAAATTCCCATGAATGATCTACCAATTCGTCACGTTCGTAATTTTGGGCAAAAGGCATTCGGAGGTTCATCACCCGTTCCCCGATAATATAGGTTTTGAAACACTGCCGGTACGCTTCTTCAATAACCGATTCAACGCCGTTTCCCCAAATCCGGGAAGGGTCGGAAAACGAAACAAGCGCGGATTCATCATCAGCATGTATTTGCATCAACATTAATAAAAATAGGAACAAAGCGAAATATTTTTTCATTTCCGTCTAAAACCCGTTTTATTCCTGATTCCGAATCTCATAAGGAATGTCTCTTGCGCGGTTGTCCGGGGGAACAAGATATTCCCAGGTCGAAGGTTCCTGCATATCCATATCGATAAGATTATAGATGAGCGGTTCGTAGCCCGGTTCCGGGTACAGGGTATATTTTGTGTTCAAGAGCGGTTGATTTGTTTCGGGAATTTCGGTACCGGGAACAAAAAGCCTGACCCATGATACGGGATTCCTCGTAATAAAATCCCAGGCGCGCGCGGATTCGGCGAATAAAGATAACGCTCTTGTCCGGTAATTTACGTTACCGGTTCTGTCTGCAAGAGTTCCCAACGTTACGCCAAGATTATTCTGCGCTTCCATAATGCGTTCAGCCAATTCCATATGTTCGGGTCTGTCATGAGGAAGCAGCGTTGCTGCCCGGACTTTTTCCGTCTCGAGTATGTCTAAAAGCCGATTGTAATACCCTTCCGCCGCGAAATAATCGCCGCGTGAATAAGAAGCATTCCCTAATGTATACAGGAGCCGCTTATTCAAAGGCGTTTCATTGGAAACCTCAAAGAAACGTCCTATCGCCTCGGCCATATTATCGGAATGATAATAGATGGCGCCCATGCGGTAGATAACTTCGGGCGGATGCCAGCCGTTTTCTTCCGCGTGAAGATAGTTTTGAAGCGCCGAATCAAAATCGCCGTTTTTATATAATTCGATATCGGCTAAATCAGCATAGAGCCGCCCGAAATTCGGCGTTGGAGGAAGCACCCGGCGGGTTAAGGCGTCTTCATAAAGATTGATGCCTTTTATCAGCGTTTCCTCCGCATTCACAAAATACTTGGTGGTGGTTAAAATCCACGCGGCTCTGCGTTGGGTATCGATGCGGTACCCGATCCGTTTTGCCGACAATTCGGGAGCCGCGTCAAAAGCCTTCATCGCATTTCCAAGAACGGTTTGTTCTTCCTGAACGCTGCCAAAACGGCTGTAATACCGCGCAAGATGATAATGCGATTCCGGCAAGGCCGAATCCTCTTGAACGGCCCGGAACAATACTTCCCGAATACCTTCGATATTATCGATATTTTCATCCGGTACGCCTTCTGTTTGTTCAAATCTTTTATCCAGCAAATATCCGCCAAGTTCCGCCAAAGAGGGAGCGGTAATTTTTGTTTTAGACGATGCCAGAAAATAGGTTTGCAGAGGAAGCACCTGCGCTAAATTATTCGTCCTGATAAAATACTTGAGCATCTGTTCCAGATACAAATCTGATTCGCCGTATCTTTCCATAAGCCGCGCAAACGCGGCGCGGGCATTTTCCAATTGCGAAGGATCAATTTCGCCCCAGGCAAGGAAATTTTCTCCCTGGGCAAAAAGTCCGTCCCGGTCATCAATTGAATAATCGAGAATATTATTGCGCAAAATTCGATTCGCTTTTTCGTAATTATAAAGATAATACGTTTCAAGACGAGCGTAATCTAAGGCGCCTTGTTTGTCTCTGGGATAATAGCGAAGGAGCTCATCATATTTTTCTTCGGCAAAAACATATTGACGATTGGTACGGAAGGCTTCCGCGTAACGGAAAAACCATTTTTTCATCTGCTGAATTTTCAGTGCATCTATAAAGTCATCGTTTGCCCGCGCATATTCACCGTTTCCGATAAGCTCATATCCCCGTTTATATATTCCATCTGCATGTATCGGAATGTAAATAAATTGATACATTAAATAGCCCAGGGAAAAAAGAAGCGCCGCCGCAATAGCGAAGGTTCGTAAAACCGGCAGAAAACTATGAACGAAAATATATCCAAAAGATGATTGTTCGGCTTCCAGTTCCTTGCCGGTTTTCTTGAGAAAACCCTTGGGCACAGGAATTGTTTTTCCGAGAATTTTTCCCGCGAGATTCGCCGTTTCTTTGGGTGACGCGCCGTTGACTAATTTTTTTACAAGATCCGACATTAATTCCGGCGTAACCGCGTGTTCCGCGATCAATTCTTCGCAGGCGATTCGTAAATTAAGCGGAAAAGAATTCAGGGTTTTTTCAAGGCTGCTTAATTCTTCGTCGGAAAGGTGAATTTCCTCAACATCAGGAGACGCCTCTGCGTGTTTTGTATCCTCGATTCCGCTAAGAGCAAAATTGATGTCATCATCCAAAGAGCTTGTTTCATTGAAAGCAACATCATCAATATTAAAATCCGATTCCGGCAAATTGAAATCCGATGAAGCGTTTTGTTCTTCATCGAGGTCAAAATTATCAAAGGAATCAAGTTCTTCTTGCGTCAGAATCAGCCGGTTCAGATACGTCAACAGTTTCGCCGCCCAAGTCTGCCGTTTCGCCCAAAAGATTAACGGTGTCAAAACTTGCGGAATCATCCATTTCCGGAATGGAAAAATCTTCGTCCATGTCGGGAACGGAAACATCAAAAGCACTGCCAATGTCATCGATTGAATCTGCCGGCATTTCCAAGCCCGCGTCCGAACCGGCATCAAACGAAAAATCTTCATCCGCCGGAGTATCATTTGACAAGCCGATGTCTTCAAAATTAGGTGCATCTTCGATATTGGGCAAGTCCGTTATGTCAGGAATGTCATCGGGTACATCCTGTTTTGGAGAATGCACCGGATCCTCTGAGAAAAGCGAAAGCATCTCATCGTTGCTTATTACTGAATCTTCATCGGAAATATGAGAGTCTTCCGGATTCATTACATCGTCCAAATCTCCAAAATCCGTTGTGCTTGCGGTTTCTTCGGGGAACGTGAAATTGTCTAAATCACCAAAATCGATTGAATCAAGATTTGAAGGATTTTCGGAAGTACCGGAATCGCCAAGTTCTTCAAAATCCGCATCGACCGCATCGCCGGCTGAATTTTCAAAATCAATATTTTCGGAAAAATCTTCCGGCGGATTAAAATCGTCCAACTTCATTGAATCAATATTTGCAGATTCATCGGAAAAATTAAAATCGCCGAAATTTCCAAAATCGCTGTCTTCAGGATTGGGACTCGAAAAATCGGCCGTATCTTCGGGATGGAAACGTTCCGCCTCTATGTCCTCGGCAAACCCGCTTAAAAGATCGCCGAGACCATCGTTATAATCAACCTCTTTATTGGGGACAGAATTTTCCTGTAAATCATCGGGAATCGAATCGAGGAAAGCGCCCCAATCGGTATCGTTCTGACTGTTTTCTGCCGGGGTGCCGCCGGATTCTGACGGAGCTTTAGCATCCGCAAAAAGATTGCCGACAGGTTCGGTGTCAGGTAAAGGTAAATCATTATAAGGTTCACCTCGTCCCACACTTAAGACGACTTCATTGCCAAGGGTGCGGAAATATTGTGTAAATTCCTCAAGCTCTTTTATTGTTGGCATAATCAAGATATTGAAGCATCCGCCGATAATTGTAAAGAACTATGAAGTACATTTTTAATCTGGCGCTTCTATTGTTTATTATCGGCAATATTAGCGCCGTTGATACAGAATCTTATGAATTTATCGACCATCTCTTGTCGATAACGGTTCCGGGAAGCCCTGAAATATTTGAAGACGCGGTAATCTTTTCGGCGTCTTCCCAATACAGAAGGGTTGGGATTGCCTTTGCCCACGAAGGATTTTCCAAGGTACATTGGTTCCGGAAATTGATGGTTCCTAGAGAAATTATTTCTGCTGATACCGAAAAATCAAACGGTCCCAATATCCGTTATGTTGATTCTGGGGTTCTTTTTCATACGCTGAATATTCCTCTTGATGTTTCCGAAATTGCTTACCGGCTCATTATTGACGGACTTTGGACAATCGATCCGCATAATCCTGCTAAACAAATTGATCTTCAATCCGGTTTGGAATATTCAGTAGTTGCTGTGCCGAAAATAAAACGGGACGATCAATTTCAAACGAATGACTCAGGGCGGATTACGTTTACATTTAATGGTCCGCCGGGAGAAACGGTTACGGTTGCCGGCAGTTTTAACAGTTGGGACCCTTTCATGTACCAATTACGGGAAGCAGCCCCCGGCGCATACAGTCTGACGCTTTCACTTCCTCCGGGACAATACCATTATGTGTTTTATCATCGGGGACAGCGTATTTTGGATCCGGTTAATAACCAAAAAATGTACACAAGGGAAGGATTAGCCGCTTCGGAAATACTGGTAAATTAAGTCTCTATAATATTGGAACCGCTCACTTTATCGAGGAATGTTTCGCCGGTATTTATTAATGATTTTGCTTTCAAAGAATTACTAATTGATTGATAAAGCCATTGCCGGATTATTTTATTTCCGTTTTTGATCGGGATTCGCCATTCTGGCGGCTTTCGCGTCAACGGTATTGAGAATGGCTGTCAATTTGTCCCGCTCAATTAAATCGATGAGCCGGGCTTCGGTATAACGTTTTGCTTCTTCGGTGAAAGTACCTACGGCCATACAATAGCCTTTCCCGGCCTTCACCTCTTTTAAATGCGAATGGAAGTCGCGGACTACGAGTTCTCCAACCGACCCTTGGGTTCTGATAAAACGGAACATCACGAGGTCGGACCATTTCGGCGTATCAATTTCGGAAAGCAAATCAACCCAATCGTTTTTATTTACGGTGATATTGGTAATCTTCACTTTGGCGTTAGGAATATAGCTCATAACGATTTTCCGGCACAGAGCGACAAAATCGGCCGATGGAGCCATCAGGTAAATTTGCATATTCCGATTAGCATTCAATTCCTGATACCGCGATAAAAGCGGCGCGGCATCTTTATAAGCTGGATTTATTGCAATAATTTCCCGGAGATACTGTATAGCAGGACCAACTTCCTGCTGCTTAAGATATACTGCCGCAAGCCGGTATTTCAACTCAATCTCAACTTCGGGTTTTATGTTTTGATGCTTCAAGCCAATCTCAAAATTTTCGATAGCCTTTTCATTCTGATTATGTTTTGCGTTGATGGTTCCCGCGAAAAGACAAGCGTTTGGGCCATATACCGGATCCGGCCGAAGATGACCAAAAATCCGCAGAGCCTGTTCGGTTTGATTCAGCTCGTAATAGCATTCCGCCATAGCATAAAAAGATTCTTTATCATCCGGGGCAAGCTCAATCGCTTTGCGGATAAACGCAATTGCTTCTTTATATTTCTTTAGCTTAAAGCATGAAAGCCCAAAATACCGGAGCGTTGGAGCATGTTCAGGATCTTTCCCCCGGGCAGCGGAAAGTAGCTGTATTGCTCTTTCGTAATTCTTCCTTGAATATTCCATATAACCAAGATTGTAGTTTACTTCAAAATCGTCGGTTTTTAACGAACGTGCTACAGTAAATCCCTTGTAAGCTTCATCATTCAAACCAAGGCGTAACGCGGAAATCGCATAACGGAGATTTGCTTCAAATTCCCTTATACCAGAATTGCCCCCGGCCATACCGGCCAGCATCTCATAGGCTTTATAAGCCTTATCCCAACTTTGTTCTTGAAAATACACGTCGGCCACAGTTTGTAAAGCATCCGGGTCCCTGGGATTTTGGGACAGACGCTTATTGGCGTCCCTGAGGAGGGCGTCTCTTCCCTTCATTTTCTTTCTTCCGTCTTTTCCCTTTCCGGAAAGCATAACCAAGAGGAAGATAATCACGGCTATAACAATAACAATTAGTAAAATTCCCAAGATTAAATTCATATCATTATTATCGGTATTAACAGGATAATGCTCAAGAAAAAGTAATAAAACAACAGCAACTTACTATACTAATGATTGTGTGAAATAAGGGCGTATCCCAGCCTTTCACTTTCTGCTTCCCCCGATAACCCGATTCAACCCTGCTAAATCTTTGACTATTTCAATCTCGGTGAACCCTGTTTCTTCCAACGTCTCTTTTATCGCGGTCATCTGTCCAGAATCGGCTTCAAAAAATATTCTGCCGCCGGGATTCAGCCTGTCTGCGGCGGCGGAAATTAAATTCCTAATAATGTCCAGACCGTCCGCGCCGCCGTCCAGAGCCAGCAATGGCTCCTTTTGAACTTCTTTTGATAATGACGGAATAATTTCCGTGGGAATGTACGGCGGGTTTGAAACGATGAGATCAAACTTTCCGGGAACGGCATCCAGCAAATTACTTTGGTATAGTTTGATAGCTCCGTCTCCCAAAAGGCTGCGGATATTATAACGCGCAACATCAAGAGCCGCTTCCGAAATATCGGACGCCTCAACGGAAAGAAAAGGGCATTCATGTTTTAACGCCGCTGCAATTGCCCCGGACCCGGTACACACGTCGATTACACAGAGGCCGCGTTTTGGCCGCAACGGCAGCCGCCGCCGAATCCAGTTCAGGGCCGCTTCCACAAGAATTTCCGTGTCTGGGCGGGGAACCAACACAGAAGAATTCACTTTAAAAGACAAGCCCCAGAATTCTTTTGTTCCGGTAATATACGCAACGCTTTCGCCTTCTATGCGCCGCCGCATCAAGGTTATGTATGATTGAAAAACAGCGTCGCTCATTTCATCATTCCACATAAAAACAAGGCGGGATTTTTCGACACCTAAAAGCCATGCTAAAATAAGAGCCGCGTCTAAATCGGGGGTGTCGATGTTGCCGGAATGAAGCAGGGCAGTCCCTTCCAAAAGGACGTCCCTCACGGTCATGACGCGGTTGCCTTGAGCAGTTCTTCGCGGGCGGAAAGTTTTAACGCGTCAAACAATTCTTCCACATCGCCCTGCATGATAAGGTCGAGTTTGTACAATGTTAGGTTGATGCGGTGGTCCGTAAGCCGGTTTTGCGGAAAGTTGTAGGTCCTGATCCGTTCCGAACGGTCGCCGCTGCCGATCTGGTTTTTCCGGGCTTCCGCTCTTTCCGTATTTTTTCTGGTTTCTTCCAGTTCAAACAAGCGCGCTCTAAGAACCCGCATAGCTTTTGCCTTGTTCTTAATCTGGCTTTTTTCGTCCTGTTGAATTACGACCAAGCCTGTAGGAAGATGGGTTAACCGCACGGCAGAATCCGTTGTATTAACACACTGTCCTCCGGGGCCTCCGGCGCGCATTACGTCAATCCGCAAATCTTCAGGTTTTATTTCAATATCCGTTTCTTCGGCTTCGGGAAGCACCGCCACGGTTACCGCCGAAGTGTGTATCCGCCCCGAAGCTTCTGTCGCGGGAACGCGCTGAACCCGATGAACGCCGGATTCGTAACGGAGATTTTCGTACACATTATTTCCGCTTATCGAAAAAACTATTTCTTTAAAGCCGCCCATTTCCGTTTCGTTAGAATCCATAATCTCGAATTTCCAGCCCTTTGTTTCCGCAAAACGGGCGTACATCCGGTAAAGATCGGCGGCAAAAAGCGCGGCTTCATCCCCGCCGGTACCGGCGCGAATCTCCATGATGATGTTTTTTTCATCCAAGGGGTCTTTCGGAATTAAAAGAAATTTAAGCTGATCATCCGCGGCCCTAAGCTGATCTTCAAGCTCTTTCAATTCTTCTTTGGCAAGTTCCCGCATATCAGGATCTTTTTCATTATGCACAAGATGATCGGCATCTTTTATCTGGGCGGAGAGTTTCTCAATAGTATCATGCGTTGATGCAATCTCGGAAAGCTGAGCATATTCTCTCATGACATCGCGGTATGTATTCTGATCCTTCACAATTTCCGGATCTTCAATAAGGGCGCACACATCCTTATAACGATTGAGAAGAGATTCGAGGCGTTCGTTCAAGTTAGATTTTCTCCTGGAATTGAGGACAAGAATATACAACAAGTTCCATTGGATTATCTTTACTGGAGAATGCTTTCATTTCTCTCGTTAAGGTATCCTGTATTCTACATGAACCATTCATATCGCAGAGCGGACAAGCGCCGTTCCCTCTGGAATTAATTTCGATTTCCATACTTTACATAGTATCAGAAAAAAAGTGACCCGGCAAGCTATAAATTTGAGCAATGTAATGTTTAAAAAAAGAATATCCTAAACGGCAAATTACCGGCAAGGCCAAAAAAGATCTGGAAAAAAAAATATAAATGAAGTATTTTGGTGATTCTATACTTATCATAGGGGGAGTTTATGAGTGTCGATATTTATACCGACGGAGGATGTTCGGGGAATCCCGGTCCCGGCGGGTGGGCTTATGTTATCATTGACGGGGAAACGATCATCGACGAAAAATGGGGTGCTGAAAAAAATACCACCAACAACCGGATGGAATTGAGCGCCGCCCTGGAAGGCTTAAACCGCGTGATGGAACTCGGAATAAAAGCTGATATCTTTACTATTTACACCGATTCTCAGTATCTTCAAAAAGGGATTACCGAATGGATAACAAACTGGAAAAAAAATAATTGGAAAACGAGCAAAAAAGAAGCGGTGAAAAACCAAGAGTTATGGATAGCTCTGGATACGCTTGCGTCCTGTATGAATATTCACTGGAAATGGGTGAAAGGTCACGCCGGAAATATGTATAATGAACGCTGCGATCAAATGACTCAAGACGCGATTGCTTCGGTTGCGGAAAAAGGGAAATAGGCTGTTCACATTTGCCTGTTTTTATTATAAAAATTCTTTCACAGACTTTCGGCTAGATTTTTTTTGATGCACCATATTATTGTCTGAAAGATGATTTTTACGTATCAGCCAATGGTTGATTTTTTTCTCCCTTTAGGTATTTGTGCATAATGTTTTTTCTACTGAAAATCATATCGGTAGGTAACATTTATGATTGAAATGGAAGTTCGGGAATTATTCAGTAAAAACTTAAAACGCATTCGTTCAAAACAGGGAATTTCACAATTAAATTTGGCCAATATGACCAACCTTACTCATACTTTTATTAACGATATTGAAAATTGTAAGAAGTGGATTTCGCCGGATACCCTTGCCCGATTCTGTAATGCCTTAAATGTTGAGCCTTTTCAATTTTTCCTCTCTGATAAAGATTTAGACGAAAACGATAAAAAAGCTTTTTTTGCATATATGGACGATTTATCCTCAATCATTAATAAATCCGTGAATGATTTTAAAACTCAGTATCTTAATCATCAAGAAGATGAAAACAATGATTAACTAATACATCGTATCGCTTATCTTGTGAGCCTCTTGTTACAAAAAAAGTCCTGGGCCGGTTTTTGAAACTTTGGTCCCAGGACTTTTTTATCAATCCTTGAAAAAATGCCTTAGGGAAACACTGATTTATTCAATCGAGAATACAATCGAGAATAAATCAGTGTATTCTTTAGTGTGATTTTTCGCAGTTTTTCGCCTGTTTTGAAAGAAAAACGAGAAAAATAATTGGGCAACGATGATTAGAGTCAATTTAATCAGCGTTGCCCTTAGTTCTGATGTTCCAGCTTCAATGTTTTAGTCGGCTGGTCGCATATTTCGCTGGGACCGTAATACTGGATTGCTCCGGGGAAGAGGAAGCTGGTTTTTACCGCCCATGTTTCACGATTGGCGGCAAAGGTTTTGAAAGGATTCCCGTCGAGTTCAACCAAGGCTTTCCTGATAACCGGTTTCTTGGAACCGTGCCGCTGTTCCATGTTCATCATCATGGTGAGGGGAACGCCGCCCGCGGTCCACTCCGCGGCCGGTTTGGAAAGGTTTTTCACGCTGGAAAGATAGCCTGTCAAACCGGAAGCGATCAGCACAAAGGCGCTGAATCCCAGGGAATAGCAGTAATCCGCGTCAAAGTTTGACGGGAACGCGCAGCGTCCTTCGTACCCGAAGAAGTGGCCCTGAGCGCTGAATTTTCCATTGTAGGTTCCGGCTTTCTTCATTTCGCCGAGCTTTTGCTCAACCATGCCGATGAGCAGCTTTTCTGTCTCGATGCGGGAAACCTGCACGTTTCCGTGCGGGTCTCTGTCCATTAAAAGCTGTTTTGCAATTTCCGCGGGAAGTGAAAGGAACAAATCGCCTGATTCTTTGGACAATTTTGTCTTGAGCCAGCCGGACTGATCTTCAAAAGAAAGCTGTTTTGCGAAATCTTCGGCATTAACCGCCATAATGTCATTTAATTCCGCAATCAATTTTTTCATTTCGGGAATAAATTCCACGAGTCCTTCGGGAATAATCACTACGCCGAAATTTTCTTTGTTGGCGGCACGTTTTGCCACGGAATCGGCAATCTGATTCACCACTTGTCCCAGAGACATAGTATCCGCTTCGATTTCTTCGGAAATAAGGCAGATATTGGGCTGAGTCTGGAGAGCGCATTCCAGCGCGATATGCGAAGCGGAACGTCCCATCACTTTGATGAAGTGCCAATACTTCTTTGCGGAATTCGCGTCCCGTTCAATGTTGCCGATAAGCTCGCTGTAAGTTTTTACCGCGGTGTCAAATCCAAAGGAAATTTCGATATGCTCATTCTTTAAATCCCCGTCGATGGTTTTCGGGCAGCCAATCACCTGAATGTCAGAACCTTGGGCAAGAAAATATTCGGCGAGGAGCGCCGCGTTGGTGTTGGAATCATCGCCGCCGATAATCACCACCGCGTTCAGAGAAAGTTTTTTCGCGGTGTCGAGAGAAGCCGCAAACTGTTCGGGAGTTTCAATCTTGGTTCTGCCGGAACCGATCATATCGAATCCGCCAGTATTGCGGTACGCGTCCATCATTGCGTCGTTTATTTCCACGGTCTTGTTATCCGTAAGTCCCGACGGTCCGCCGAGGAAGCCGTACAGTTTGGAATCTTTATTGCCTTTTTTAAGGCCGTCATACAGACCCGCGATAACGTTGTGTCCGCCGGGAGCCTGCCCGCCGGAAAGAATGACTCCCACATTGAGGCAACGGGTGGTTTTATCGTTATTTCCTTTTATAAAAGAAACGAGGGGTTTCCCGTAGGTGTTTTTGAAAAGGGCTTGTAAATCAGCCTGATCCGCAATTGATTCTGTAGGATCTCCCAGGGCAGTCTCAATGTTTTCCACCGGCAGAGTCAGACTTGGCGGCAGTTTGGGCTTGTAAGTGTAGCGTACTGTTTGCAGCGCAGAAATTTCCATACATATCTCCTTTGATACGTCGCATGAGCGGCGAAATAAACCGAAGGCACCGCAACGCGGTGACAATATCTCCTTTGATACGTCGCATAAGCGGCGAAGTAAACCGAAGGCACCGCAACGCGGTGACAATATCTCCTTTATGAGGGTTAGGATGCTTTACCAAAAAGCACCCATAACAAGATTTTACCTGAAAAGCAGACTTTAGTACAATATTCCTAATTATAGTAAAGAAGATTGATGAAGGAACCCGATTTTAGCGGAACTTTGTGTAAGACGATAAAAAACAGTTCAGAAACGGCCGCCTGACTGCTTGCAAAAAAAATCGGGCAACCCGGATTTGAACCGGGGACCCCAAGTCCCCCAGACTTGTACGCTAACCAACTGCGCTATTGCCCGTAGGCAAAAAGTACCATATCAAAGAATCATTGTCAATGAGAGAGCGCACTTGTAATGTGCATCACTTACGAGTAAGTATGAATGCGTTTTTCTATTGCGTTAATCACCTTGTTCGGCTGCTTTGGATAACAATTCAATAAGGTTTTTCGCTTCTTCGGGCGTAAGAGTAATCCCTTTCCCCATCTTTTCATGGCCGGGAGCCCAATCCCGAATATCAATTTTCGGGGTTCTGCCGTTCCAGGAAACCAGATTAACTTCCTTCTTCCATCCGGTTTTTTCTTCGGATAGCACGCCGAAATGTTTCACCACATCAAAAGTAATATCAGCCATATAAACTCCTCCTTTCACAACATATTTATAACATACTATATATGAGAGTAAAATGCAAAAAATGATTCGTTTTACTCTTGCTTTGAAGAAAAAACAGGAGTACAATAATTCAGAGAATTTATATAAATAGAGCTTGTGCAAAACTCGGTTAGTTTTGCACAAGCTCATGCGATTTCGCGCCTAAAGGCGCGGACTAAAGTCCGATGAAATACGCATTTTTAAGCGGTTGAAATTGCAAAAACTGAAGTTTTGTAATTTCCTCAATATATTGCAGGTTAATTTCATAACATCTATGAGATTCTTTCATGTGTAAATATTGTCGTGGGTATTATAGTTGTTACTGAAGAAAAATGTTGTTGTCAGGAGCTGGTTATGAAATGTAGATCAATGAGTGCAGGTGTACTATTTTTGGTACTTTTTTTTGTGATTGGGGCCTGTTCAAGTACCCCTCCGGCAGAGGAGGAAGCTGTTAGTCCTCCCCCCGAAACTCCGGCGGTTCAAACCCCGGAACCGGCAGCTCCGGCGGCCGTGGTTCCGGAGAGTGTAAGTCAAGATATGATTGATGCTTTGAATACGGCAAAAGCTCTGGCGGACACAAATAGGACGCTGTCCCTGGAAGTAGACGGACCGGAATATTTTCCCAATGAATGGAATGCGGCCGAATCCCGGTACGTGAGAGCAAATGGATCAGAGGTTGCAAATACGAACGCCGCTTATCAAAGTGCCGTAGATTCGTACAATGGGATAGCAGCTGATTTTGAAGATATCGCCGCCGACGCGCTTCCCCTCTATGCCGAAAAATTCCGAAAAGATATAACGGAAGCCAGATCGGCAGCTATAGAAGCCGGTATTCTGAATATTTCTCCGGAACGCTTCCAGGTTGCGGAAGATTATGCGGTATCCGCGGAAGCTGCATGGGAAGCCGAAGATTACGAGACTGCCATTACACTTGCGAGGAATGCGCTTCCCCGTTACAAAGCCCTGAAAACCGGCGCGGACGCATACAATGTCAGAGTAAATATCGAGAATCATCGATTCGCGTACTATGATAGAACCGCCATTGACGCGGTAGACGAAGAAGCTTTCCGGGCAGTTATCCAGTATGATGAAGGCGATATTGCCGGAGTGGCTGCTGCCGAAAAGGTTTTATCGGAATACACCATGATTTATAAGGTGCTGAATACCGCATCGGACGCTTATGACGTTAGAATGGCAATTGAAGATCATCGATTTGCGTCTTATGACAGGACTGCCATTGATGCGGCGGACGCGGACGCTTTTCTGGCCCTTGATCAATATAAAAAGGCCGATGCTGCCGCGGTGACCACTGTCGAAAAGGTTTTATCAGAATACAATACGATTAACGATGTACTCAATACCGCCTCGGATGCGTATGATGTCAGATTGGAAATTGATTACTGGATCAATATGGCAATTGACAACGAGCCGTATCTTGCTGGAATGGGAATCGAATATGGAGACATTAGTTCCTACGCAACAGCTCTAAACGAGGCAGACGAAGCCGCTTACCGGGCGATTGATCAATATGAAAGGGGCGACGCGGGTTCCGCTCTGGTCAGCGCACAGGAAGCTCTGTCGGAATATAACACATTGATGTCGCAGGCTTGGGTTGACGCGTCAGGCAATGTGGCGAATGTTGCGGCAAATGCCCAAAGAACGGCTGTGAATGCGAAAGCTCCGGTGGCCGCAAAACAGGAATATGACAGGGCTTATGCGGGTTACATTGAGGGACAGGCGTTCCTTAACGTGAAAGATTATCAGAGTGCTGCTATATCTTATTACGAATCCATTGTTATGTTTAAAGAGGCGGCGGAAGTGTCAGAGTATAAGCGTCAACATGCTCAAGAAGCGATCAGCGAGGCTGAACGGAAGATTGCTGAAAGCGAGCGGACCGCGGCAGATGCTGAAACCAGACTTGAAGGAGGCGCACAATGAAACGTGCTGTAATGATTGCGTTGCTGTTCACTTTGATTATGGGAGTGCAGGTATTCGCTCAACAGTTTGATTTACCTGAACCCGTGTTAGGAGATATTACCGCGATAGCTGCCTTTGCGCAGGCCGCGTCAAGCGACGCCCGTGCCGGAGTAATTCCCAGAAGCATACGAAACAATGAGTATTTTTTGGAAAGTGTCCGGCTTAAAGGTTTAGCGGATACGGCATACGAATCCGGTGATTATGACGCTTCCGAAAGATATGCGGAAGAGTCTCTTCGATATGCTCAGCTTTCGGATGAATATGTGGCACTTCAATTGAAAATCAGGGAAGCCGATAGAACTATTGCGCAGGCAAAAGACGGCATGGACGGTGCCGCCGCAAAAGGGCTTGATAAAGTTTACCCGAACGAATGGGCGCAGGGACAGGCACTCTACACCGAAGCTGTTAACGCGAGAGCTTCGGAAGACTGGGATGGTGCTATTGCCGCGGCCCGGAGAATATTGGCTATGTTAGAAGGAGCACAGGATTCGCTGCCTTTACCCGCTCAGTACACTGTTCGTACCTGGCTGGGAGAAAAGGATTGTCTTTGGAATATTGCGGGCTATTCATGGGTATACGGAGATCCCCGTATCCTTTATAACGCAAATAAAGCCAAAATGCCGGACGCCAATAATCCGAACGTGATTGAGCCCGGTATGATTTTGGACATTCCCAGCATCAATAATGAGGTTCGGTACGGAATGTGGAGACCCGGTGTTTCCTATCTGGAACTTCCCCGCAGATAAAAACATAATGCTGAGGCCATGAGGGCGTGCACGTAAGGCGGACGCCCCATGCCTTGGATTACTTCTTTAGCCGGAATTATTTCTATATCAACAAATTCGTCATCATCCAGGTTTTGTTTACCCGTGTCCGTCAGGTCTCTGGCGATGAAAAAATGAACTCTGTTTGACATAATCGCGGGGTTCGGACTGAATACCCCCGCGTATTCTACTTTTTCCGCGGTAAACCCTGTTTCTTCCCGCATTTCCCGGAGAGCGGCATTAAGGCTGTCTTCACCAGGTTCAAAGACTCCGCCAGGAAATTCAAGGCTTAATTCCTGGGAACCGTGGCGCCATTGGCGGACCATCACAAAGTGATCTTCATCATCTTTTTTGAGAACAGGTACAATGATTGCCCAATCCGGGGCATCCATTACAGTAAAGTTTCCGGGTTCGCCGTTTGGGGACAGGCTTTGCAGCTCAGCAATCGTAAATACTCTGGTGCTGAAAATAGTTTTTCTGTGTTGCAAGGTCCAGATAAGGGATTGATTACGTGTCATGATGTAATCTAACACAAATATTGACGGAATGTATATGATGAAATTGTCATGTACATAACCATTCTTTCATCTGCGATAGTAAAACCGCATCAACACGGGCTTCCACTTCGATAAAATCGTCATTGTAGCGTTCAGTGACGACGCTTCCTTTTCGGTGAAGGAGAGCCGGAAGATCTGTTCTTGTTGAAGGAAAACGGAAACGGTGTTGATTCGCCGATAACGCTTCATCGATACGTGAGGCAAGCGTGTCCAAGCCCTGCGCGTTTTTTGCGGAAACCGGAATGCTTCCGGGATACCGTTTGAGCAAATCATCCAGAATATCACTATCATCGATTTTATCAGTCTTGTTAAAAACCAAGAGCATGGGGATTTCATCGGCGCCAAGCTCATGCAGAACAGCCATCGTGGTTTTGTAATAAACATCTACGTCGGGGTCGGACGCGTCCAAAACATGTATTAAAAGCGACGCGAGGGACGCTTCTTCCAGCGTTGACTTAAAAGCGTCGATTAAGTCATGGGGAAGACGGCGGATGAAACCGACCGTATCGGTCAGGAGAACAGGGCGGCCTTTGCCGATTTCCAAGCGCCGGGTTGTGGGATCCAAAGTCGCAAAGAGTTTGTCTTCCACAAAAGTATCCGCCTGGGTCATGGCATTCAGCAGAGAAGATTTTCCGGCGTTGGTGTATCCCACCAAAGCACAGCCGGGAATCGGAATTTTTTCGCGTTTCTTCCGCTGAATGGCGCGGTTTTTCCGGACTTCCTTTAAATTACTTTCAATTTTGTGGATTTTTTGTTCGATCTGCCGCCTGTCCATTTCCAGTTTTGTTTCTCCGGCGCCTTTTGTTCCGTAACGGCCGCCCTTTTGACGGTTTAAATCGATGTATTTATGGGTTAATCGAGGTAAGGCATACCGTAATTCCGCTAAATTAACCTGTAATTCGGCTTCACGGGTTTTGGCACGCCCCGCGAAAATCTGAATAATCACTTCCTGACGGTCAACAACGGCAATTTCGGTCAATGTTTCCCAGTTTCTTTGTTGAGAAGGCGTTATTTCCTGATCAAAAATGACGCAATCGGCTTTGAGCTCGCGGACTTTTTCGGCAATTTCTTCCGCTTTTCCGCTGCCCATGCCGTATTTCGGATGATGTTCCCGAACGTGAACCATTTCCCGCGCGATTTCTTCCACGCCCAAAGTTCCAGCTAATCCAGAAAGTTCTTTTAAAAGGGATTCCGCTTCTTCCCTGCCTGTATGATTATCCTGGATTCCAATAAGAAAGACCCGTTGGGGACGATCTTCTGTTTCGTATATTTCTTTCATGCAAATAGTACAATTCCTGCTATATTCACCATAACATGTTCTGGTGAAAAAAACAAATGTATATTCTAGGGCGAGTATTCCAGGGTGATCGCGTGCTTTTTAATTGAAAAAATTGTTACACGGAGGAAGAATTTTTTTCACTGCACAGAGGTACTGAAGGTGATGAAAAGGATATTCATCCGATTTGTTCTTTACTTTATCGCAAATTTTTCCGATAATATCGATGAAGTCTTAATTATAGGAAAATCAGAAGTGACAGTATCACAGAAAGCGTCTCTGAGTTTACTTTTATCAATATTTTTCTTTGCTATCTTCACTGTTCTTTCCTTTGTAGGGCTTTTTGATCTTGTGGAAACCCGGTTTTATAATCCGTCTATAACCAAGAGTGTCTCCAGAGAATTGGAACAAGAAGCAAGGCTTATTCAGGATTATATAAAAGAACTGGACAATCATTTTTCAACAAGCCTCCAGAATGAAGCCGTCAAACGGAGTTTTCTGCCTAATCAGAGCGCGGAAGATATTTTTGAAAGATCCAGGTTGTTCGGAACGCTGATGGAATCGCTTGGCGGTCTTCAATCGATCCGGTTTATCGATGCTGCCGGAAGACGAATCCACTATTCTACGCTCCAGTCCGATGTTTTGTTTCAGGATAGATTATCGATTTCTTATCGAAACTACGATGAAGAAACCGAACCTTTTTTGTACAGCGATATTTCTGTTTCCAATCAAGATAACACAAAGCTGATTTGGGATTCCTCGCAGGACAGGATTCTTTTTTCCCTTCCGTTTTATGATTCATATAGCACATTCCGGGGAACGGCTGTTTTTTCACTTTCTGTCCGCGCGATTTCTGATCGTTTATTGAGCGAAGGTCTCATGAAATATGGCGAGGATGTTTCAATTGTTTCTCATCCCGGCGGAATTGTAATTGGTATGCCCAGGACGGGAAAAGATGCTCTTGTGAATACAGTGAGTACAATCTGGAACGAAGGAATCGTCACGCTGACACCACTGGATTCCGGAAACGGAGAAGTGTCTTTTGCGTTGATTTCCGCAAAAACTGATCAAGGCTTTTTTGTTGGGAAAGTGGCAGATGAATCGTTATTTGCTTTTCCTTTCGCAATGAAAATTATCCTTCTGGTTTCATTCTTTTTCACCACATACCTTATCATCTTTCTCTTGTTCAACATCAAACAAGATTCGGCGACAGTTATCCAAAACAGATTGAAGCGCCTCCAAATCAATCTATTTGAAGAATATTATGAGCGAAAAGGTGATATGGATTGGGCGCGATGGAGCAAGGAACTGGAGCATCGCCGTGAAGAAGTCCGGAACGAATTGAAACGCGGAATCAAAATAAACCCTTCCAGCCGTAATAATTTGGATATTGATACACTCATCGACAAGTCGTGGAATGAAATGGCTGCGGTTATGAACGCACAGAGCCAGCCTCAAATTACCGCAAATATCGATGAAGATAAACTGTCTTCTATACTGAACAGGGTTCTTGCCGCGGCAGGAACTCCAACAGCCGCGCCGGCCTCTGAACACCCTCAAATAGACAAGCCGAAAGACAAAACAGAATCCGTTCCTGTTTCCAAAAATCCGGCAAAGACGGAATCATCTGATATTGAGCCGCTGGAAGAATTGGAAGAGCTTGATGACGCGGAAACATTAACTCCGGCTGATGAAGTTTCTGAATCACTTGAAGAATTGGAAGAATCTCTGGAACCATTGGAAGAAGCTGACTCACCAGTTGATGGCGAAGAACTCGAAGAATTAGAAGAAGTAGAGCCGCTTGAAGAACTGGAAGATGCGGAAGCGTCAGTACCGGCCGGAGAATTGGAAGAAGTTGTCTCACCGGTTGATGACGAAGAACTCGAAGAATTGGAAGAGCTTGATGACGCGGATGCATTAACTCCGCTTAATGAAGTTTCTGAATCACTTGAAGAATTGGAAGAAGTAGAGCCGCTTGAAGAACTGGAAGATGCGGAAGCCTCAGTACCGGCCGGTGATGATCCTAATGATTTAAAAGAATTGGCTGTTCCGGAGAATGTTATCCCGGTTGATGAATCCGTTGAGGCCCCGGAAGAAATCGGTGCGGATGGTTCTGTCGAGGAGGACCCGTCCTTGTCCGAAGAAGATATATCCAAATTGGCAAGTGAAATAGAATTCGGCGATATTGATGAACCATCCAAGGATTTAGATCGTCCTTTGGAAATCTATTCACCTTTTGATAATCTTTTTGTTTCTCCCGCGGAAAATCTAGAAGAAAAAAATAATGATGCATCCTTTTCAAAACTTGATGAAGTCAATCCTTTGTATGATATGTCCTTGGTATATAAACCTTTCCAGGTTGACATGCCGGATAATTTTCCTGAATTGGAACAGATTGATTCTGACGAGAATACAGAACAATCTGTTGAGGAAGTTGAAGAAATACCGGAGGAAAATTTGAGTATGTCCAACGATTCTTTTTCTGATGATGTGGTTATTGAAGAACGGAACGGCGTGAATTATATTACGGGATTTAATGTTAATGTGAACGCGAAAAACGTAGATTCCGATTTTAAAGAATTGGTAGATTCGGTCTTAAAGCATAAAGAAGAATAACGTATTGTTATTTCATTAACTGACGGGGATTCACGGTAACGCCGTTTTTATACACGGTAAAATGAAGGTGAGGCCCCGTACTTAGTCCGGTGCTTCCTACGTCACCTATTCTGTCGCCGGTGCGGACATAACTTCCAGCTTTTACCCGGATAACACTCAGGTGAGCATACAAGGTTCTGTAACCGGAATGATGCGTAATCACCACATGATTTCCTGATATGTTGTCATATCCTGTGGCAATAACCATTCCTGACATGGCAGCTTTAATAGGTGTTCCCATAGGCGCGCCAATATCAAGACCGGTGTGGAATTGATGCACGCCCGTAAACGGGTTTGGTCTGTAGCCATAGGAAGATGTAATATAGCTGGTAACTGGCCATATAAAAAGATCGCCATTAATTTCCTGGACTTCAACGGTATTCAAACGGGCGCCGGGAAGGAATAATTTGGAATCAGGGTGAACCGTATCGGAAAATAATTCATTGGCGGTCTGAATTGCCGCGGTATTAGTTTCATATTTTTCCGCAATGGCCGACAACGTATCCCCGGATTTAACCGTATACAGAATACCGTCTTGATTGGGGATTTTAAGCACTTGCCCAATTTGAAGGAGCCTTGAATTCCTTATTCCATTGATAGACAAAAGCGTATCTTGATTCAAGCCGAAACCACGGGATATGTCTCCGATAAAATCTCCCGCCTTAATTTCATATGAAACGTATGTTACTAATCGCGGTTTTGAATATTCTTCCGGTTCCGGAACACCCATCATTATTTCATTTAATACAGCGGAAAGATCATTTTCAACTGCCAATTGCCCTTCTGCAACGGGAAGCATTCCCACTCCTTCCTGGCTTTTAGCAAAGAGCGAAAAAAGTGATGTATTGCGCGAATTGGGGAATGAATCCAACAAGGAAATATCAAACAATTGAAGATAACAGACGAGAAGAGCGAGACAGATACAAAACACATGTTTCGCATCAAACATAGATTTTACAGTAACAGCACGAAACGAACGCCGCCTTTGTTTTTCGGAAAGGCGGTCAAGATTCTGCTGTCCGAGAAGAGAATGTTGATTGTGAATTTCGGCCTTTTCTAATAATCCCATAATCGCTCAATCGGTCTAACCATTTTTTTCAACTAAAAATAGTATATCACATTTTCCTCAAAATGAAAATATACTCCTTAGTTAATTTCTTATTTCAGAAACACTTAGATCGAAAATAGTCAAATAGTTTTGGTTTGTTTGACTATAAGTAACCCTATATAATATTATATCGGGTTTTAATTGGAATGCAATTAGGTTAAAAGTTGGATGCCGCGGTTAGTAGAAATATCCTTTATTGCCGCGGAATAATATTGTTCATCATCAAAAAATCAGGTATATTGGTTTTGTTCCAAAACTTTTTGACTCAAGGTTTTTTAAGGAGGCCGTAATGGCTAGAAAAGGTAAAGTGCTGATTGACCGGGATATGTGCAAGGGGTGTTACCTCTGTGTAAGGGCTTGCCCGGTAAAGGTGCTTGAAGCAGATACAAATCCCAATTCCACAGGTACTTATCCGTCCTCAGCGGCGCATATCGAAAAATGTATCGCCTGCGGCAATTGTTATCAAGTTTGCCCTGATGTTTGCATTGAGGTATATGAGCTCGAAGGAGACGAAGCATGAGTGACAAAAGTCTTGATAAGCGTCTTATGAAAGGAAACGACGCGATAGCGGAAGCCGCTATCCGGGCGGGATGCAGCGCGTATTTTGGTTATCCGATTACTCCTCAAAATGAGCTGATTGCGTATATGTCCAAGTATATGCTGGAAAAAGGCCGGGTGTTCATTCAAGCGGAAAGCGAAGTTGCCGCGGTCAATATGGTATACGGAGCGTCGGCGGCAGGAGCGCGGGCGATGACAAGTTCATCGAGTCCCGGAATCAGCTTGAAGCAGGAAGGGATTTCCTACGCGGCGGGCGCGGATATTCCCATGGTTATCGCGAATGTCGTCCGCGGAGGTCCGGGGCTTGGTTCCATCGCGCCGGCCCAAGGTGATTATATCCAGGCAACCCGGGGCGGCGGACACGGCGATTACCGCTGTATCGTCCTTGCGCCCAAGAGCGTGCAGGAATGCGCGGACCTCACCTACTTGGCTTTTGATTTATCGGATAAGTACCGGATGCCCGCGATTATTCTGGCGGACGGCATGATCGGCCAGATGATGGAAGGCGTAGAACTTCCACCCGAACGGCAGCTTTCCGATTTGCCAAAGCGGGATTGGGCCGTTGGGTATATGAAAGCACAGAACCGGGAAGCAAGGCATCTTTCCTCGCTCGATTTGGTTCCGGAAAACCTTGAACAAAAAATCAAAGCCCGGTTCAAACGCTACGAAGAAGTCAAAGCAAACGAGACCCGATACGAAGCGTCCGGCTGCGAAGACGCTGATCTTATTATGGTCGCTTACGGAACCAGCGCCAGAGTCGCTCTTGGAGCGAAACAGCTTGCCGCAAAAGCAGGCATCAAACTGGGGCTTTTCAGGCCCATCACGCTTTGGCCCTTCCCCGAAGAAGCTATCAAAAAGATTACAGGGTCTGGGAAACCTGTCCTCGTAGTTGAAATGAGCATGGGCCAGATGATTGAAGACGTAAAAATGTCCCAAATAGGACTGGAATACAAGTCTCCGGTTCACTTTTTAGGACGCTGCGGCGGCGTTATTCCTACGGAAGAAGAAGTGTTTGCGGAAGTAAAACGGATACTGGGGCGATGAAATGCCGAAAGAATTGGCGAAAATACGCCGAAATGTTGGAGGAATGATGGCAAAGATGACAGAAGAAGAAGCCGACAAATTGGATGAGTTATGGACAACCACCACACCTGAAATTGACACGAGTAAGCCGGGATATTTTACTCAACACATGGCACACTTAATTGAAGTGGATACTCTTTCGGCAGCATATCTTCGTGCTCGTGCGGACGCAACTCATAAAAGCCCATCAGAAATAATCGGCGAGATGATAAGAGAACGATTGAATGTTGCAATGTAAAGAGTGAAAACAAAGTGTTTTCTCGACAAATTTTTAGAGGTATATCATGAAGAAATTATTCGGGCATCCTAAAAGCCTTAAAACGATTTCCACAAAATATTGCGGCGGCTGCGGTCATGGAATCATCCACCGAATCATCACGGAAATTATTGATGAGATGAACATGCAGGATCAAACCGTTATCACCAATCCTGTAGGCTGTGCTATATGGGCGGATTTGTATTTTGATTTTGATTCGGTTCAGCCTCCGCACGGCAGAACCCCGGCGGCGGCAACCGGAATCAAACGGGTTCTGCCCGATCACATGGTAATTTGCTATCAAGGTGATGGGGACTTGGCCGCTATCGGTACGGCGGAAATTATTCACGCGGCGAACCGCGGTGAAAAGTTTACGGTCATCTTTGTGAACAACGCCATTTATGGAATGACCGGCGGTCAGATGGCTCCCACCACGTTAGTTGGACAGAAAGCCGCGACCGCTCCCAAAGGCCGCGATCCAATTGAAGCCGGAATGGGTTATCCCATTCATGTCGCGGAACTTTTGTCCCAGCTTGAAGGAACACGCTACATCGCCCGCGGAGCAGTGAACAATCCCGCGAATGTGAGAAAAACCAAGCAGTACATAAAGAAGGCCCTTGAAGCGCAGATGCGGGGAATCGGGTTTACCATGGTGGAAGTTGTTTCCCAATGCCCCACAAACTGGGGTATGGAAGCGCTGGAGTCCGTGGAGTGGCTTGAGCAGAACATGCTGCCCGTGTATCCCTTGGGAGAAATCAAAAATCAACTTGAGGGAGCAAAATAATGACAGAAAAATCTTTTTTCGCGGGCTTTGGAGGCCAAGGCATCATTTCCTTGGGCCAGATTTGGGTATATTGCGGCATGAAAGAAGGTAAAAATGTTACCTTTTTCCCCTTTTACGGCGCCGAAAAACGCGGCGGCATTGCCCGCGCTGGCGTAGTGGTATCTGATGACGAAATCGCGAGTCCCCTTGTAACCTCCCCCGATTCCGTTTTGGTAATGAATACGGATTCCCTTCCTATTTGCGAGGAAACGCTGAAACCAGAGGGGCTCATGCTCATCAATTCGCCCTTGGTAAAAGACGAACCAAAACGAAAAGACATTACCGTTATAAAGGTTGATGCCCAAGGGATTGCCGAAAACATCGGCAACGCCAGATTTGCCAACATGGTTGCCTTAGGAGCTATGGCAAAAATTACCAGCGCCTTAAAACTGGACGGCATAGAATCCATCCTCAAAGATTTTTTCCCGGAGGATAAACATAAGTTGCTAAAAGTTCTTTTTCTTCCTGATAAAGTGTCCGTTTTCCATCAATTTGTAATGAGTCTTCCTGCTGCTCCTTGGTGTCTTGCAGATACCAAGGAGTTGAAGATTTGATTGTAAAAATAATTCAATGTGTATATCAGTTGATATTTTATCCTCTTCATATAAGATAATTACAACTTTTAATTCAGATCAGGGATAACTATGAATCAACCGATATGGATCAACTGGAACAACTGTATATCGAAAATGACAACCAGATAAAAGAAATAGAAAACACTATTGAAGCATATAAAGAAGATAGAGATTATAAGCAACTTCAAGTGGAAAAACGGAAAATCATAAGTGCCATTAATCGTGCGGAAAGTTTAAGTAACAGTACCTATACATTAATCGTTTATTGGATGATGGGGCTTTTTTGTATTGTATTTGGCTGTGTTTCATAAATAGGAGCAATACACTAAATTTTATTGAGCTATTGAACATGAAGTTATTATTATCAATAATAGCATTAAAGGAACAGATATGGAAAGCGTCGTTGTGGATTTTTCGGAAAAAATACAATCTTATGAACCCAAAGACAGGGAACGCATTTTGCGGGCGGCTCTTTGGGTACATGAACTTTACGAAAAACAATCCGCCGCTTCGGGAATTGATCATATTGCGCATCTTTTGGCGGTAGCCGGAATCCTTACCAATCTCAATCTTGACGCGGATTCCATTATTGCGGCTCTCCTGCATGATGTCCTGGAAAATAACGTTACCACCCCGGAAAAAATCGCGGAAGGATTTGGGGAAGCCATCCCCAAACTTGTCGAAGGGCTTACCCGAATTGCGGATATTTCAGCAAAAAACAAAACCAACCAGGAAGCGGAAAGTATCCGGAAAATGCTTTTTGCCATGGTTCAGGACATTCGCGTTATATTGATAAAACTAGCGGACAAACTGCATACCATGCAGACTTTGGATCATCTTCCTGAAAACCAGCGGAAAACCGTTGCCCAAGAATGCCTGGATATTTACGCTCCTCTGGCGGACCGGCTGGGAATTTCCTGGATGAAAGATGAGCTTGAAGATCTTTCGTTAAAACAGCTCAACCGCGAAGCCTTTTTGCAGATTAAAGAAATTGTCGCGCTCAAAAAAAATGAACGAAAAGAATTTCTTGACCGCGTTCAGGAAGATATTACCAAAGAAGCGAACGCTGCCGGAATCGATATTGAAATAAAAAGCCGGGCAAAACATTTTTATTCGATTTATCAGAAGATGCGGAAACGCAGCAAAGAAGTCGGCGATCTATATGATCTTTTTGGAATCAGAATTCTTTGCCGGACCATTGAAAACTGTTACACGCTTTTAGGCTTTGTGCATCGTTTGTGGAAACCCTTGGACGGCCGCTTCAAAGATTATATCGCTATGCCAAAGGCGAACGGCTATCAAAGTCTGCACACAACGGTAATGTCGTACAATGGCAATCTTCTTGAAATTCAAATTCGTACTTTCGATATGCACCAAACCGCGGAATACGGTGTAGCAAGCCACTGGTTCTACAAAAAAGGAAGCACAACGGAAGTAATTCGTCCGGAAGATATTCCGATAGTAAACCGCCTTAAAGATTGGAACCTGGCGGATAATGAGAATCACAACTCCTCATCTTTTTTGGATGATATAAAAAGAGAAATCCTCAAAGATTCGATTTACGTGTTCACTCCGCTTGGTAAAGTGATTGAGCTTCCCGCGGGAGCTACGCCCATCGATTTTGCTTACGCGATTCATACCAGTATCGGAGAGCATTGCGTCGGAGCCAAAGCCGACGGTTCGATTGTTCCCCTTACCTCGGAATTGCAAAATACACAAGTTGTGGAAATCATGACATCACCAAACGCCCGCCCAAATGTAAATTGGCTCCAGGGCGTAAAGACTTCCAAGGCAAGAAGCAAAATCCGTTCGTGGCTCCAGCAAAACGATGATTCCATTATCATTGAAAAAAATGTTGTCGCAAGAAAGAAAATACTTCCGGCGGAAAATATTCAACCTGCTCCTTCACAGCAGGAGAAAACTGAAGAAGTGTTTCAGCAGCGCATTGTCGATGATGAAGTTTTAAACTCTCAGGTCTTGCAGGTTACGGTTGAAGATGAAAAAAATATGATGATTCGCTTTGCGCGCTGTTGTCAGCCGATTACAGGCGATCCCATTATCGGGTATGTTTCGCGGGGAAGGGGCATCATTATTCACCGGAACAATTGCAGCAACCTGAAAAACATCCCCGATTTTGCGGAACGGAAAATCGATGTGGAATGGGAAAACGCCGCCGCGTTCCTCGTAAAGCGCTTTGCGATAGAAGCCCGCCGTTCCGCCAGTCTTTTTTCTGAAATCGAAGGAGCGGTACGAAAACATCAAGGCCATCTTATTGAAGGCCGCCTGGAAGAAACCAAGGCCGATCATTTAACCGGGTTCTTCACCATGAAACTCGATAACAAAGACGACCTGAAAAAGGTGATGAAAAGCATCCGCGCGATTCCATCGGTGTATAGTATTCAGAACGTGTAGCGCATACTACATGTCACCTTTCTATATACAAACAATGATTGTCTAAATCGATGTATACATCATATTTTGACAGAAATGAATAACTAAGAAAAACATCTATGGGAACATTTTCATTTTCGACAAAATAAAAATAATCATGTTTAAAAATCCTATCACCTAATGTATAATCAAGCCGATTTTTCTCACGAAGAATTGCGCCTAACTCTCGGTTAAAAATGTTATCAGAATATTTTCCATTACGGTAGCTATAGTTTCCTGTATCAAGGTAAAAAAGATATTGTTGCTCATTTTCTGTAATGGTTCCATAAAAAAATAATCCTTGTTCATCTTCCAATAAGGGAACCTTCGTCCATGATTTAAGAAAATCGATATGCGTATCTTTATCATACAAAAATATTTTTTCTTGTTTGTAGGAAATAAGGATGTTATATTGTTCAAATATGGGCAAGCCGGCTAAGGCTTTTTCATCTGAAAACCCAGTCATATTTTCACTTGATACATTTGTAAGAAAAATATCATCGTCGATGGTAACGTTCGGTATTACATATTTTTCTGACTGAAATATTCCTCTTGCAGAGAGAAATTTTCGTTGTTCCCCTGTAGGCGATACATTGAGATTGTCCAATATTGATTGGTCTAACATCAGAGCGGTATCTGCCGTTCCTGTATCGAAAAACGCCAAATAAGAAGTATTATCAATTTCTATATTGATATACGGACCAAACAGAGGGCCATATTTAGCATCCGAGAAAATCAAGTCAACACTACTGACATACGTTTCGGGATACTGCTTATTTGAAACACATGACGTTACAAGTAAAGAAAAAAGAACGAATAATAGAAACTTATATTTTGTATTCATGATTAACTCCTTGCTATGGATTACATTAGTCGCTGCTATTTACATAATATTCTAACAAATGTAGTTACAGAAAGTTACGTTAGTTAGAAAAATGATTTTTTACAAATGAAATTATTCTTGACAAAATTTACAGAACAGATGAAAAATGGTATATAGGAAACGACATCTATAATACAAGGGGATGAATATGAAGAAGCATGTATCGATCTTGTTGTTTTGTTTTATCGCGTGTTATGCGTTTGCCGGCGGACAGGTAGATTCGGGAAGAGATTCCGGTTCAACTAGTTTAGAGGCTGGTCAATTTGTTAATCCTGATACGATTGACGCTTATGCTTATATAAATGATTATGCTTTCCCTTATGAAACAAATGAAACCGAGGATTTATCAATATTTGTTACACTCGAAAAGGAAAAGATTCTGACTATTGGCGATAATGTTAATCTGTTTATCGGGCTTCATGTTAACGATAAAGAATATTTTAAACGGAATGAAGGAAACTACATCGTTTTTATCCATAACCCGGAAGTGCTCTTGAGATCTGAATGGAAAAACGCGTTTATTTCTTCATTGACGAAAATACGCCAGACGCAGCAAAGCGGCGCTGTTTTGGGAATATTTGATTCCACCGCAAATGAAATAATACCTATCACAAGCATTAACTCTATCGAACCCGCGTTAAATCGAATTCGATATAACCGGAAGGTGTATAATATTGATGTAATACTGGATCAATCATTCAGAAAAATGGACGCGATAGAAAATGACTACAGTACCCGGTTTCTTTGGATTACCGATTCCGATTTACTGAAAAGCAATAACAGCGCAAGAGAAAGAGCGTATTTTGATTATCTCATGAAACTGCAATCGCAGAATAAAATCAGTTTTTCATATCTTGGTTACGGTGAAGTTCCTAACTGGGCTGTCATGAATCAGTCATTAAAAAACGCGGGCGGGAATTCATACTATGCTGATGACTTCGGCGAAGTAGAAAATACCATCTGGGATGATTACAATAGGTTTGTGTATCCAACAGTTGAAAATATAAAAGTAAATGTCTCGCTCATGCCGTGGGTAACTGAAAACCGGTTTGATTATCGTTCCGACTGGTATCCCGTAACTGGTTTTCGGCCGGTAACCGGTTATTATACGCACAAATTAAACAATGAAATAAGAAACATGGATTCCGGTGAGCACAGAATATTTTTGTATTATCTGAGTCTTAGCGCGGTAAACAAAACGGAAAGTGATTTGTATTACAGAACGATAACGGCAAACGGAAACACTCCCCTTGGATTTTGCAGTGTTGAATACTACTCGTACAGTGCGGAAAAAACGATATACAGAACATTTCCGCTTCAGGTAAGATATACGGAAGATTATGATGACTATACCGCTCATACAAACCAAGACGTGAAAAAATATACGATACTGCAAAACACAGGTTTCATTCTAAAAGAATTGAGCCAATTAGTGAACAAAAGGGATTATCATACGGCCATTTTATTGGTTGACAGCCAAA
>QMCE01001350.1_pt1 | contig 34510 bp, 26 predicted proteins | sample 1821851 | NCBI WGS metagenome assembly QMCE01 (sample SAMN09453174, study PRJNA476694) | Termite gut metagenome, whole genome shotgun sequencing project. | isolation source: worker | host: Odontotermes sp. | place: South Africa:Pretoria | collected 2016-01-28 | reverse complement strand
TAGGGCGAATTTCGAATGTTTTTAGGACTGCGGGAGCATGAAATGCGAAGCAGTCCGTGGTATCAGAGCGACAAAAGACCTTTTGTCGCTCAAATCATGAAATATAGCTAAGCGGACGGGAATTTGGAGGTTTGGCGTGATTTGGCACATGAACGCGGGAAGTTAAAGAGGAGGTAAAAAGCAATGGCCAAGTATGAAAGAAGATTAAGGGGTAACTTCGATGATTTGTTGAATAAAATCGACGACGGCATCCAGTCGGGCAGTGTCTCCGCCAGTTATGAGGATGGGAGCGATTACCAGAACGGCGACGTGCGCTGTGCCGTTCGAGTCTACGAACGGTACAGCATGATGGGCAGCAGTCGCGTCAGCCTCAACGTCACACTCATGGGTTGTGGGGACGACCTTTTCGTGACGGTCATCACCTCGGGGGGCAGCCAAGCGATGTTCTTTAAAATCAATACGTGGGGCGAGGGCAGCTTCCTAAAGCAAGCCATCAACGTGATTGAGAACTATAGAAGTTGGTAAGCAGCATCCCATAAATGGATGACAAGCGCAAGGTGGCCGCCGCGTCGGCGGCTACCTTGACGCCGTTGTCAAATTTGCGCAAAGGCAAAGTGAGCATCATCAAGCTTGCTTGAATGATGCGAGCGCGCCGCGCAAGGTTCGTTATACATGGGTCAACCTTGGCCGTCCCTTTGCATGTCCCGAATGAGGTTCACCATCTCGATGGCGCCGACCGCACAGTCGAAGCCTTTGTTGCCGGCCTTCGTGCCGGCCCGCTCAATCGCCTGCTCGATGTTTTCGGTCGTCAATACGCCGAACATGACGGGTATGCCGCTGTCCAGTGACGCATGGGCAATACCTTTGGATACCTCGCTACACACGTAATCATAATGGGTGGTGCTGCCGCGAATCACGGCCCCAAGACAGATGATGGCGTCATACTTCCCGCTTTTCGCCATTTTGGACGCGATGAGCGGAATCTCGAAGGCGCCGGGCACCCACGCCACGTCCACGTCGTCCTCGCCGACCTCGTGGCGCTTCAACCCATCCATGGCGCCCCCCAACAGCTTGCTCGTAATAAACTCGTTAAAACGTGCGGCAACGACGCCAACCTTAATGTCTTTCGATGAAAAATTCCCTTCAAAAGTCCTCATAACCCTAATCTCCTTTTCGCTTAATAATGTAAAATGTGACCCATTTTATTTTGCTTGGTTTGCAGGTAGAACAAGTCGTGTTCCGTGGCCTTCATTTGAATGGGAACCCGCTCGGTAATTTCCATGCCGAACCCGGAGAGCTGATAAACCTTGTCGGGGTTGTTGGTGAGCAGACGCAGCGTTTTGACGCCAAGGTCGCGAAGAATCTGTGCGCCGATGAAATATTCCCGCATATCCCCGGGAAAGCCGAGGGCGAGGTTGGCTTCCAGCGTGTCCATGCCTTGGTCTTGCAGCTCGTAGGCCCGTAATTTGTTGATCAGGCCGATGCCCCGTCCCTCTTGGCGCATGTAAAGGAGGACGCCCCGCCCTTCCCGTTCCAGTTGCGTCATGGCCGCCGCAAACTGTTGGCCACAGTCGCAGCGCGTGGAGCCGAACGCGTCCCCCGTCAGGCATTCGGAGTGGACGCGGCACAACAAGTCCTTCCCGTCGCCGACGTCACCCTTGACCAACGCCACATGGTGTTCCCCGTTGAGTTTGCTCACATATCCGTAAGCCCTAAAATCACCGTACTTGGTAGGCAGGGAGGTACGGGTCACCCGCTCCACCAGTTTCTCATTCTTCTTGCGGTATTCCTCGAGGGAATGGATGGTGACGATGGTGAGTCCCCACTTCCTTGCCAGCTCAAACAGCTCGGGCCTGCGCATCATGGTCCCGTCCTCCCGCATAATCTCGCAGCAAAGGCCGCATTCCTTCAACCCGGCCAGCCGCATCAAGTCCACGGTGGCTTCGGTATGCCCGTTGCGCTCCAGTACCCCGTTCTTCTTGGCGCAGAGTGGAAACATGTGGCCGGGGCGGCGGAAATGTTCCGGCTTCGCGTCGTCCGCCGCACACTTCATGGCGGTAGCGCTCCGCTCCGCCGCCGAAATGCCGGTGGTCGTGTCCACGGAATCGACGGATACCGTGAACGCCGTCTCGTGGTTGTCCTCGTTGTCGCTGACCATCTGGGGGAACTGCAGCCTCTGGCAAAGCTCCCGGCTCATTGGCATACAAATCAAGCCCCTTCCGTGTACCGCCATGAAGTTCACGTTCTCAGTGGTGGCAAATTCGGCGGCGCAGATAAAGTCCCCCTCGTTCTCCCTGTCCTCCTCGTCGGTAACCATAACAATCTTTCCTAGGCGAAGGTCTTCTATAGCCTCTTCAATCGCGTTAAATGAAAACATCTCACATGCCCTCCCTAAAATCCGTGTTCCATCAGGAACCCGGTCGTAATATGGCTGTTGTGTGGCTCGTTTCCCATCAGGCGCTCCACGTATTTGCCAATACAGTCGTTCTCCAAATTGACGGAGTCCCCAACGCGGCGAACAGACAACGTCGTCGAAGAAGCCGTATGCGGTATGATGGAGACGCTGAAACCGTTCCCATTCACCTTGGCAACGGTCAGGCTGACGCCGTCGATGGCGATGGAGCCTTTTTCAATGATGTAGCGGAGAAGCGGCGGGGGCGTCTTGATCGTGTACCAAACGGCGTTGCCATCCCTGCGAATCTCCGAAACCGTACCGACGCCGTCAATATGTCCGGTAACGATATGCCCGCCAAACCTACCGTTGGCCGGCATGGCCCGTTCCAAATTGACGGGGCTTCCCGCCCGCAGGCTTCCAAGCGAGGAGCGGTTCAAGGTTTCGTGCATCACGTCGGCGGTGAAACTATCAGAAGACAGGGAAGTAACCGTCAGGCAGACGCCGTTCACGGCAACGCTGTCACCCATGTGGACGTCCGACATGATTTCCGACGCTTGAACCAATAGGACGGCGGAGTCACCCCCCTTCCGAACATCCCTTAACGTGCCGACTTCCTCTATGATTCCCGTAAACACCGAACCACCTCGCTTTCCAGTAGAATGTCCTCTCCGACCATCGTGACGACGGGTCGCCCAAGTAGAAGGGCCTCGTCGGGATGGTCGATTCCGACGCCCGCCACCGGTGACTGGCCGTTGCCGCCAAACAGCTTGGGGGCGACGTACGTCTGCACCATGTTGACGACGCCGCCTTGCAGGGCCGACCAATTCAACGTGCCCCCACCCTCCAGCAAAAGGCTGTCAACCTGCCTTTCGCCCAACTCCTTCATCAAACCAACCAAGTCAACGCGCCCATCCCTTGCGGGTAGCACCATGACTTCACAGCCTGCATCCAGATAGGGGCGTTGCTTGTCGGCGTCCGCTACCGTCGTCGCAATAAGGGTGGGTGCGACGTCCGTCGTGGTGACGACTGCTGACTTGGGCGGCGTCCTTAAATGCGTGTCACAGATGATGCGGAGCGGATTCCTGCCATTCTCCAACCGACAAGTCAGTAAGGGGTCGTCTGCGAGAACGGTGCCCACGCCAACCATGATGGCGGAATATCGATGGCGGTCCTCGTGGACGCGACGGCGCGCGCTTGCGCCGGTAATCCATTGAGATTTGCCGGTGCGCGTGGCGATTTTCCCGTCCATGGTCATGGCGTATTTCATGACCGCGTAGGGCGTTCGATTCAGGACGTAATGGAAGAAGCTCTTGTTGAGAGCGTCGCATTCGGCTCTTGCCACGTCCTCGACGACCTCAATCCCGTGGGAACGCAAAATGCCCACGCCCTTGCCGGCAACCAACGGGTTGGGGTCGGAAGAACCGATGAACACGCGGCGGATGCCGCTTGCCACAATGGCCTCGGTGCAGGGAGGGGTTCTTCCGTGGTGACAACAAGGTTCCAGCGTCACGTAAAGCGTCGCCCCGTCCGCCGCCGTCCGACAGTCCGCCAACGCATTGCGTTCCGCATGTGGTTCCCCGCATCTTTCGTGGTAGCCCTGCCCGATAATCTTGCCGTCCTTCACAATCACCGCACCGACCATGGGGTTGGGGTTGACCCATCCGCATCCCCGCCACGCAAGCTGAATGGCAAGACGCATGTATTCCGTTTCGTCCATATGGCACCTCCCCTAGGATGAGGTTACAAACCTTGCGCAACACGCTTTACGCACCTGCGCAGGTGCGCTCGCACGCATCATCCAAGCAACCAAAAGCGCCCCGAACAAAATGTTCAGGGCGCTACCTATAACCACGAATGCGCAAGCAAAAACTCTGCGTACGCATGACCTCGCCTTCTCCTATCAGACTATACTGTCGGCTTCGGAATCGAACCGAATCAACCTTGCGGCTTGTGGGCTGTACCACCGGTCAGGAATTTCACCCTGCCCCGAAGACGTTATGCAATTAGCCATATCATACCCCAGACTGAGGATATTGTCAATGCGAAAATTTGCCCACCAACGAGTACTGACGAGTACGGAGCAAAATCTGCAACGAGTCCGTAGCCAAAGCTGTAGTGTGAAAGTCACTTTCCCCGAGCCTTACAGTCTGGCCATCAGCCACGAACGGTTGGTTCTGCCCGAAACGACGGCGAGTAAGGTCAAATCTACCAACAATAGCAAGGCACAGTATGTAATCGAACGGATTGGCGAACCTTGCGACGCGTTTATGATGGACAGCGTCGGTATGACGAATAGGAAAGAAAGCAGACTGTTGACGTATAGGGAATAACGGGGCAGTTTCAGCACATAGGACAGTATTCCAGTCAGGAGAATCATCAGTATGCAAGTCAATAAGCTGGCTGGAAAGAGGAAAATCAGTTGCTCCGCATTGTAAAACGTCACCGGTACCATCTTGGGCGCAGAGGCTGCGATGAGGTTCACTCCGACCAAGGTTGCCGAAGTCGACAGTGGTAGGATTATCATGGATACGAGAACGGGCACCGTACACTTGGCCAGAAACACCGGCCTTACGCCAAGCGGAGTGGACAGCAGTGACTCGCCGGTCTTGTATACCTTTTCACCCCCGATGGAGTAGGCGATAAGGTTGACCGGTATACGGGGAACCAGCAACGCCGTCACCAATACGGCTTGGTTCAAGTCAACCGCCCCGTCATAATATCCGGAGAAGGGCAGAAGGCAAACGAGTAACGCCGGTGCAAAGCTCAGCAAGGCAAAGTTGCGTAATAGGGGCTTAAGCGTAAGCACGTATTTCAACTCGTGACGGAGGACGATTCCGAACTGTGATTGGGGAGCGTGGAGCGTGGCGGGTGTTGCCGTGCGCTTACTGCGACTTTTCTTCTTCGTCTCTTCGAAAAAAGAGGCTTGGCTCATACGGGCCGTCAGCAAGGAGTATATCACGAGAAGCACAAGGAAAGCCAATGCGAATACCGCTCCAACGAATAACGTCGTAAAGGTATTGGCGGTCAATGCAATGGGAAGGAAGGATAGGAACACCATGCCGACCAAATACGCCATCCTCGCTATACGTGAGTTGGCGGTACGCAAATCGGCGGAGGTGGCGGACATGTACGCGCCCGCCTCGCAGATGGCTCCGTAGCTTAACACGGCCATCAGTGCGATAGCTGTCCAACGCCATGCCGGGATTGGGTCGCCGTATCCAGAGACGCGGATTGTAAACGCGGCCAGTACGGTTTGCAGGGAGAAGAAGAAAAGTGCAAACGATAAGCAGAAAAACATCTTACCATACACAATGGCCTTGCCGTTTAGTGGCGAAGAAAGCAACGATTCCAACGTATGGTGTTCGCGCTCGCCAGCCACGCTGTCCGCCAGCAGGGGTTTTAAGAATAGAGTCGGCATGAGCGCGCCTACGGATAAGGCGGTCTCCAAGCTGCGCGTGAACAGCGGAAGGACTCCCGTCACCAGAATACACAACGCATAGAAAACCAACATGCCACGTTCCTTCAGGAACAAGGATAATTGTACGCGAAACACGATTTTGCTCATGCCGACGCCCCCTTCGTCTCAATGTCCATGTACAGCCTCTCAAGGCTGAACTGTCCGCCCTCCATATAGTCGTTGCTCGACTTGAGGGACGATATGGAATCAGTAAAAATATTGCTGCCATGACGGAAAATGCTGATGCGGTCGCACATTTTTTGCACTTCTTCCAAGTTGTGCGTCGTCATGATGATGGTCGTCCCGTGTTCCTTCGCAAGGGCGGAGAGCGTATTCCGTAAATCCGTGGTACTTACCGGATCAAGCCCGTTGGTCGGTTCGTCCAGCAGCAGGATGCGGGGACGGTGCAACATGGCGCGAATTAGGGCGACCTTCTTCTTCATGCCGGTGGAGAAACCCTTGACGGGCAGCGCCTTTTTCTCGAAAAGGCCAAACTCACTTAGCAACGCGTCTATGCGCTTATTGGATTCCACCCGGCTCATGCCGTGAATGTCCGCGTAGTACATCAGGTTGTCGTACACCGTCAACGGCTCGTAAAGCCCTACGTCTTCCGAAAGCACGCCGCACATGCCGCGTACGGCGTTGCCGTTATGGATCGGGTTCTCGCCAAATACCGTGATGCTGCCCTTGTCCGGTTCCAATAATCCAAGCAACAACCTGAGCGTAGTCGTCTTTCCCGCGCCATTGTGTCCGAGGAAGGCGTAGACCTCGCCCTCGGAAATGTTCAGGTTCAGACCGTTGATTGCGGTCACCTCGCCAAAGGATTTCTTGACGTCCTTGAAAATGATTCTTGTCATGTTGCCACCCCTTTCGTTTTTTGCAAAGCGAACTGCACAAGTTATGTATAGCATACCACACATTTTGCGCTAAGTCAACTACACATTCCATGTACGGTTGACTTGGCGTTGTATGTGCGGTTGACTTGGCGTCTTGACGAAAATGTGATTAACAAGTATAATGGTTGCAGTCTCTGAAACCGAGGTGATTAGGCGGATGAAAACGAAAAGACGCGAGTTGCGAAAGACACGGCGAATTTCCCAAGAAGAGTTAGCCAAGGCTTTGCACGTCACCCGACATACAATTACGTCCATAGAAAATGAGAAATATATTGCATCCCTGCCACTTGCTTATAAGATATCCAAGTTTTTTGGCTTGGCGATCGAGGATATATTTGATTTTTCAGACGTGGAGGACATCGACTATGAAATCTTTTGAAAAAACGGTAAAACGCCGCGTGTTGCTGGTGGCGTCTTGCTCGGTCTTGTTCGTTGCGGCCATTGTCACCGCGTTAATCTTGAAGCATTTGGGAGTCGGCGGCGTTGACGGCGCCTTGTCCGTGGAATCCTTGGTGGTGATGCTCGGCACCATAGCGGTCGTGTCTTCTTACCGAATCAAAAGGTACCGTGGAGCCCTGAAGAATCCAGAAGCCCTTGAAGCACTGCATGTTTGGGAAACGGATGAAAGAAATCGCATGATCGGTTTCAAGACTTGTAGAGCGACCATATACACGGCGTTTACCCTTCTTGGAATATCCGGAATCCTCATGCCGTTCGTCAATAAAACGGCTTACTATACGATAGGTGCCGTGTTGATTGTCTTAATCATTCTGTACTGCATATTTTCCCTGCATTACTCAAAGAGATATTGAGGATGGACAAGAATTACCGGCCGCACGCCGTCGCCGTTCGGCACACGCGTCCGAACGATAACGGCATGCACGCCGGTCTTCGAGGGAAACAGGCACGTTTCACGGGTTCCAATAGGAACCCAACGCCCATAGTCCTCTAGCCCCTTATATATCGGGGCTTGCCTTGGTCAAGGTCTTCCTTTACATGCTCCATCAAGGTCGGAAAGTCCATCCACCCAAGGTCGCCGTGCTTGCGGCTCCGCACGGAAAACCCATTCTTTGCGACGTCCCTGTCGCCAAACACCAGAATGTAGGGAACCTTCTGCTTCTCGAAACGCTTAATCTTCTCCCGCATATGGACGTCTTCGTAGTCCGCCTCCATGCGTAGGGCCATTTCCTTGAGATGGACTTCCAACCGTTTGCCATACTCATTGTGGGATTGCTTGATGGGGACGAGGGCAAATTGCGTCGGCGCAAACCATAAGGGGAAATCCCCCTTGTAGTGTTCAATCAACAAGGCCGCGAAACGTTCCATACTGCCGAACAAGGCACGATGAATGATAAACGGCGCATGATTCTTCCCGTCCCGCCCCACGTACTTCATCTGAAAACGTTCCGGGAGGTTGAAGTCAAATTGAATCGTGCCACATTGCCATTCCCGTCCCAAAGAATCAAACAATTTCAAATCGATTTTTGGCCCATAGAATGCGCCGCCCCCTTCGTCCACCTCATAATCGAGTCCGGCGGCGACAACCGTCTTCATAAGAATTCTCGTCGCCTCGTCCCAGTCGTCTACCGAACCAATGGCCTTCTCCTGCGGCCTTGTCGATACATAAAGCTTGAAATCAGACAATCCGAACGCGCGCAAAATGTATAGGGAGAATTGAAGCGCAAACGCAACCTCGTCCTCCACTTGCTCCGGCGTACAGACAATGTGGGCGTCGTCTTGCGTAAATCCCCGCACCCTCGTCAATCCGTGCAACGTGCCGGACAACTCGTAACGATACACCGTCCCGAATTCTGCCATCCTCATCGGCAAATCACGGTAAGAGCGCGTCTCCGAATTGTAAATGATGAAATGGAAGGGGCAGCTCATAGGCTTCAAATAATACTCCTCCCCATCGATGTCCATAGGACGGAACATGGAGCCCTGATAATTGTCCAAATGGCCAGAAACCTGCCAAAGCCTTGAACGGCCAATGTGTGGCGTGTACACCCATTGGTAGTCGTTCAAAATATGCGCGCCTTGGCTGAACTGCTCTAACAAGTAACGGATAATCGCCCCTTTTGGGTGCCAAAGGACGAGACCCGCACCCACGTCTTCCGAAGTGGAGAACAACCCCAGCTCCATGCCGATCCTCTTGTGGTCATGTTCCGCAACCCGCAAACGTTCATCCCTGTAAGCCTGTAACTCCGCCTCCGATTCAAAAGCCGCGACATACATCCTCTGCAACACCACATTACTGGAATCCCCGTCCCGATACGCGCCAGAAAAACTCGACAACTCATAAGCGCACGAGACCTCCCTGCCTGCAAGCCACTTGCCAATTGCGGCAACCCGCTCGGGATTGAAAGCCTCCTCCATTTCAAAATCACAATAGAACCCATTGTCAGTAACCACGCCTGCCACCAACGCCCCGTCGTATAACTCCGATACGGCCTCCTCCAACAACCCCATAAGCTTACCCTTGTAATCCGCCATAAATATACCCTCCTATCTCCATAACATAACGCACCAACGCCAGTTTTCAAAGAATCGCCGCCTATGGCAAACGGTCATCCGCCCATAAAAGCCATATCCGTATGCATATGCATTCAGGGCAACCACCCCCTTTCAAAAATTCGCCTTTGTGAATCCCTCGCTTCACTTAGCGTGAAGACAACCTCACTTTGCCGCCACGCAAAGAAACCTTATCGAATGTCGTCGATAAGGTTTGAAATCCATCCCGATTCCCCACCGACGACCAAAAGAGTTAACACTTGTCGTCGGCAAACGGCTGACTACAAATGTTAACCCTGCTTGGTAGTGGTGGTGAAGAACCGTCGTATCATAATAAAACCCCCCAATAACTCAATTTAAATAAAAACCTCTAATCTATCACATTGTAAATAGTGCCTGAACCCAATCATAACATAAGAAAAATGAAAAATCAATACAAAGAAACAATATAGAAACAACAGAAACAATAATGTAAAGACCTCTTGACATTTTCGGATAACGTGTTATAATAAAAAAGTAAAGAACTTTTAACATTATTAAGGAGGCGTCAGCATGAAAAAAGTAGACGAGATGTATGGGAACATTAAGCTTCGTTCAGAGTCAGTAGGTTTTAGAACGGCTTTGTTGGCATTGGCGACTTGGGTGTTGTATGAGATGTGGGATGGCTTGTCCAACGGCGGTAACAATAGTGTTGCCAGCCAATTGCCCAGCTTAGTCTTAATAATAGTTATAGTCGTCCAGAGAATCTCAGAAACATCCATGCAAAGGAAAATGATCGCCGGTGACGATGAATACAAAGAGCCGAACAAACTATTAAGAGGAATCATTCTGTCCATCGTAATTATGGCGATAGTATTATCCGTCGGCACTTGCCTTGCATCCATGATTAATTGAGGGGGTGACATGAAGAACAATATCAAGCAACTTCGGAAAGAGGCGGGGATGCGGCAAGAAGATATGGCGGCATTGCTGGGCGTCAGCCGTCAGACGATAATCGCCATAGAAAACAATAAGTACAACCCCACCTTGGAATTGGCGATGAAGATTGCCAAATTACTGAATCAGCGCACAGAAGACATATTCAAGTTGGATTGAACCACCACCCCAGAGAGACATGTTCAGTGGCAATCCAACGTGAAAATTTTATGTGGATAGCGTTCCCCACGAAAAACCTCATCCTGCATTTTTCCTTGAAATACGAAACCATTTTTCTCTGCGAGCCGGATGGAAGCAAGATTATCAGGGTAAATGCAGGCATGAATCAATTTAACCCCCATGTCAACCCGTGCAAACCCAAGAATCTTCTGGAGAGCTTCCGTCATATAGCCATTGCCCCAATAATCAGGGAATAAGTCGTACCCAATATCACAACAGCCGTTAGCCTTATCCCAGCAGTGAAACCCACATGTACCCAGTTTCAAGCCATCCGTCTTCCTCACGAGTATCCATCTGTGTTGAAGCCTCGGTTCGGGTTGGGTGTAAAACCCAATGATTTCATCCGCGCCACTTATGTCGGTAAGAGGCTCTGCGTCAAATAAGTATTTGTTGACATGAACATTTTCAAACTGCTGATAAATGAAATCCCTATCATCAACGGATATATTCTTAAGGAATAATCTCTCCGTATCCATCTCTTGAAAAAACATGGTAGCACCCCCGTTGTATGTAAATTATCTTCCTTGCCCATTGTATTGCCTAAGCACAAACATTTTACCAGACTTTGCCTCACTAGTCAATCAAAACTTTGCATGACACAATCGCGTGAAAATTGCGAGACTAACAACGGCATATCGCCACATCCTTCCAAATCTCGTTATCAGATTGAAAAATAAGATAAGCTATGATACAATATGATTATGCGACGCATAGACAACCGAGGAGCATTTCGCAGAAATAGGTGTGAAGTAGACCTTCGCACTGCAGTAGGACTTCGCATTGTAGCACCTTCGAATCGCATCCAAGTGTAGACACAAAGCAGAGATGAAACCAGGGGAAGGAACGGGCGGCACGCCCACGGAAGGCACGATGGCAAGGAAGCGTAATCAAAGCGCCGACATGTTGGGCGCGTTACATAAAATATTAGAGACATTTGCGGCGCATGGCTATGGCGAGGAGGCGTTGGCGGACACGGTTTCAGAGGGGTTATGGACGGTTGCCGACGCGGTCGGGATAGACAAAGTCGGGATATATCGAATGTTTGGGGAAGGTGGGGAGGCCGAGCTCAGGCAATGGTATCGCTGGGGGCGTGCGGAGGGTGGGATGACGCCAATCGACGAGAAGATGCGCATCGTACCGAAGGACGTCGCCACGGCGCGATGGATGTCCGCTATGATGGGGGACGAGTGCGTGAGCGTCACGGTGAGCGAGATGAGGCCGGAGGAAGAAAGATATGTAAGCCCATTTGGGGTTAAGGCCATGGCGTTGGTGCCGATTTTTGTACGTAAAAAGTTGTGGGGAGTCGTTGCGTTTCACGACCTTGCCAAGGAGAGGCGGTTTGATGAAGACGTGATGGACTTTTTGCGTTCGGCGGCGCGTATTTGCGTGAACCTCGCCATACGGGAGGAGAAGGCCCGGTTGGCTATAAGCGGGAGTCGGAGAAGTCGCTGAACACCCTGAAAAATATACTGAACGGGATGGACGCCCTAATCGGCGTTACCGTCCCCGAGACGGGAGAGTTGCTGTTTATCAGCGACAGGATGCGGGAGGAATTTGAGGTTGAAGGCGACGGGATTGGACAGTTTTGTTACAAGGCGGTTCAGAAGAGGGAGGAGAGGTGTGAATTTTGCCCCTATCACCAGCTGAAGAAAGAACCCGGCAAGGTGGTACGGTGGAGGCAACGCGAGGCAAATGGTAGAATTCATCAGAAGACCGCCTTATTGATTGACTGGCCCGGAGGGGGCAAGGCCCATTTGGAATATGGATTGGACATAACGGAAAATGTGCAGCAGCAAGAGATGTTGGAGCATATTTTGGACGCAATGGACAGTTACATATATGTAAGCGACATGGAGACCGATGAGATTCTGTTCATCAACCAAAAAATGAAGATGGATTATGGCTTGTTGGAAGGCGGGAAGGGTCAAAAATGTTGGGCGTGCATCCAATTTGGACAGGAGAAGAGGTGCGACTGGTGCAAGAAGCCCGGTCTCTTGGAAAAGCCCCACGAAGCCATAACGTGGGAGGAGGACAACCCCATTTCAGGCAACAGCCTGTACAAGATTGACCGCATCATCAGTTGGCCCGACGGCCGTAAGGTCCACATGCAACAAGGCATCGACGTGTCGGAGGAGAAGAGGGCCAGAGGGGAATTGATACAAAGGGAGGCCATGCTTGACGCCTTGAATCAGGCGGCCATCATCCTCTTGTCCCGAAGTGAAAAGACGTTTGTGGAGGCGATGACGGAAGGGATTGGACGGATTGCCGGTATGGCAAGCTTTGATAGAATGTCGGTATTCCGCAACTCCGTAAGGTCGGACGGTTTGCATATGTCACAGATTTACCGTTGGGACAAACGGGCGGGCGGTACCACGGAAACGTTGGAGGCGCTCGCCAACATCCCGTACGCCCAATTCATCCAACGGTGGGAGCAATTGTTGGCGAAGGGCGAATGCGTGAACGGTCCCGTACGTTTCATGCCGGAAGCCAAAAAATTGCAGCGGTTCGGTTGCGTTACGGGACTCGCCATACCCATACACGTGGACGACCGGTTCTGGGGTTTTGTATTCTTTGAGAACGTCAAGGAGGAGAAAGCCTTTAGCGAACACGAGGTGGACATGTTGCGTTCCGCAAGCCTAATGGCGGCCAACGTCGTTATGCGCAACGAAGAAGATTCCATGATTCGTCTGGCCGACGAGCGCTCAAAGCTTATGCTGGACGCAATGCCGCTTAGTTGCGTCCTTTGGAACCGCCGCCATGACATAATGGACTGCAACGTGGCGGCCGAGAAATTGTTTGGGTTTGGCGACAGACAGAATTGTAGCGACCGGTTTCATGAATATATGCCGGAATACCAACCGGACGGCCAACGTTCGGACGTCCGGGAAGGCGTAATGATAGACGAGGCGTTTGACGAAGGGGTTTGCGTATATGAGTGGATGCACCAAACGTCGGACGGGATGCCCTTGCCGACGGAGATTACGCTTGTGAGGGTACAGTATGGCGACGATTACGTCGTCGCCGGATATATACGCGACTTGCGTGAGAATATACGGATGATGCGGAAGATAGAGGTGCAGAACAGGCTTCTACACGCGGTGAACCGTATGTCCACCATCCTACTCCGTTCGGACACCAAGGTGTTTGAGGAGGACTTGTTGCTCTGTATGGGCATTATGGCGGAAACGACGGCGGTCGACCGCGTGTACATTTGGAGGAACCGTTTACGGGACGGTCAGCTGTATTGTTCACAAATTTACGAATGGTCGGAAAAAGTGGAGCCGCAACAAGACGTTATGTGCGAAGAAATGTTGTATGACGAGGTTACTCCCGGATGGGGGGATCGATTGGCAAGTGGATTGTGTTTTAACGGCGTCGTTCGCCATATGACGGACGAGCAAAAGGCAATCCTGACGCCACAGGGGGTTCTGTCCGTTTTATTGGTGCCAATATTCCTTAAGGGGCGTTTTTGGGGATTCCTCGGTTTTGACGATTGCCATGAGGAGCGCGAATTTTCCGAGAATGAAGAGAGCATCCTGCATTCCGCAAGTGAGTTGATTGCCAATGCGCTGTTTCGTAACGAGATGGAGGAGAACCTACGAGCCACCACCGTCCAGTTGCAGGATGCGTTGACGGAGGCACAGACCGCCAATCGGGCCAAGAGTGAATTTCTGTCGCGCATGAGCCATGAAATGCGGACGCCGATGAACGTCATCATCGGGATGTCTGCGATTGGGAAGAGTGCGACGGAGTTGGAGCGCAAGGATTATGCGTTGGACAAGATAACCGAGGCTTCCACGCATTTGTTGGGCGTCATTAACGACGTGCTCGATTTGTCTAAGATAGAAGAAAACAGGTTGGAGCTGTTATGCGAGCAATTCTCCTTCCCAGGCATGTTGGATAAGGCCGTATCCTTCGTACGACTCAGCATGGAGGGGAAGCAACAACGATTCTCCAGTCGGGTGGGTGACGACGTACCGACGTACGTAGTCGGTGACGAGCAGCGCATATCACAAGTCGTCATCAACTTACTCGCCAACGCGGTTAAGTTTACCCCGGAGGGCGGTGGGATTTGGCTTATTGCTTCCTTGGCCAAGAAGACGGACGAGGGGTGCGAATTGCGCGTGGAAGTGGTTGACAGCGGCATAGGCATATCGCCCGAGCAGAGTGAAAAAATATTCCGCTCCTTTGAGCAGGGAGAGGGGGGGATAGCCCGTAAGTTTGGCGGCACCGGACTTGGCTTGGCCATCTCCAAACGCATTGTCGAGCTTATGGGGGGGACGATTTGGGTAGAGTCGGAAGAAGGGAAGGGTTCCAGGTTCATTTTCACCATCCGACTGGGTCAGGCGAATCGAGATGCGACTCCATCGGTTGCGCGCCTTGAGGTTGCAGCCGTCTCTGAAACCACGAATACGATGGAGATGGACGGCCTGACGACGTTTGTCGGCAAGCGCCTGTTGATTGCCGAGGATATGGAGATTAATCGCGAGATTCTTGTGACGCTGTTGGAAGGCACGGGGTTGGTCATCGACGTGGCGGAGGATGGCAGACGGGCCCTCGACATGGTTGCGGCGGAGCCGGACGCCTACGACTTGATATTTATGGACGTGCAAATGCCCGAGATGGACGGGTTGGAGGCGACGAGGCGCATACGCGCCCTGCCAACGGCGGAGGGCAAGAGGCTTCCCATTATTGCAATGACCGCAAACGTCTACAAGGAGGATGTGGAAAGCTGCCTTGCCGCGGGTATGGACGGCCATGTCGGCAAGCCGCTTGATTTGGGCGCCATTTTTGAAACGTTGAGGCGGCATCTGTAGCCATGCTACAGATGCCGTAGCAATGTGTCGTGGATAAGTTCGCCTATCTTGCGGTATCCCGCTATGGAGGGGTGCAGATTGTCAACGGTAAGTTCCTTCACTATCTCGGGAGGGTTGGAGTCGGGTTGCCTCAGCAACTCATCCGTGTCAAAGAAACCGTCCACTTTGCCTTCCCCATGAAGCCCCCTTAACCAAGCGTTGACTTCTTGTCGACAAGCCTCCTTATGGGGGGAATAATAGTCTTCATTGCCAAAAGTCGGGGTTATGGTGCCGATGAACACCTTGATTCGGTGTTCCCTCGCCTTTTTGAACATCTTCTCATACTCGGCAATCATGCGGCTGGCCAATGTGGTATCCGTGTCTTTTGCATTGCCGGTATCGTTGACGCCAATGAGGACGACCAAGTAACCGACGCCGCTTTGTCGTAGTACGTCTCGGTCGAACCGGTCTTTGGCCGCCGGACCCTGGCCCCCAAAGATGGCGTTGCCGCCAATACCCATGTTGATGACGGATAGATGCCTCGTGGTCGGGCTGGCTTGCAGTTTCTCCGCCACCACGTCCGTCCACCGCAGGTAGCTGTCTGGTTTTTTACCCAAATACGTGGCTTCCGTGCCGTATCCGTCGGTAATGGAGTCGCCAAAACAAACAATGGCACGGTTGGTCGGAGGCGACAGCACGTCGACGTTGGATAAGGAATACCATCGCACGAACGTGGACGTACCCATGGTTTCATTGGATACCGCGTTACCCTTTTGCAGGAAGCTGTTGGACCTGGATCCCGCATGGTGCGTCAAAGTCTCTGGAACGTCTCCGAAATATGTGGATACGGCGATTTTCTCCAGAGCTTCCGCCGGGTAAAGGATTGCGTCCGAGGTTACTTTTCCGTTGGGAGGAATCGTCACGCCTTCGCTCCCTCCACTAAAAGTCACCACTGTGTCGGTAGACGTCTCGATATCTGAGCAGCCGTTTTTGGTGGGTTTTGCAATGTGGATCGATTGGATGGTCATCGGAGTCTGGCCGTACTCGTTGGAGAAGGTGAAACGGAATCGTTCCCCTCCCGTCGACAGGCGCACTACCTGACGAAAGGTGGAATTCCCTAAGGACGGGGCTTCTTCATGGGAAGCCTCGATGGAATACTGGGAGCTTCCCCACGTGCCAACCCATTGAGTGGTAGATGTTTTATCCATTGGTCATAGTCCTTCCTTATTTGTATTGAAGCCAGTATAGCATAAATCCCGTCAAATTTCCACGTGATTTTCTCAATAAGTCGATTTGACAAATAAGTAACAATTTCGATGCAGATTTGTAACATGGTGGCTTTATAATAAGACGGAAGCGCGTAAAATGATATGGAAATCATTGGCAAATAAGATTTTTTGTGCGTGTGAATAAACCTAGAGGGGAAATAGGTATACTTTAGAAGATAAATGTGGAATGTGTTTAAACATATTTAACATTTTGTACTGTCGAACTTTGAATTTATGTGTTATCCTAGGTACATCACATGAATGAAAGGCGGATGTGCGAATGAAGAATTTTAGCAATTATAATGATTTTAGTAGGAAAGAAGGGCTACATTTTGAATCGAAGGCCGTCCACGGCGCATTGGGACACGAACCCTTGACGGGCGCCGTGAGCTTTCCCATCTACCAAACCTCCACGTTTCGGCACAAGGAACTTGGGACGTCCACGGGATATGACTATTCGAGGTTGCAGAACCCTACCAGACAGGAGTTGGAGCGCACGATGGCAATCCTGGAGAACGGGTTGGAAGGGTTCGCCCTATCGAGTGGACAAGCGGCCAACATGATCATATTCTCTTGGTTGAACCCGGGCGACCACGTGGTGATTTCCGACGACGTGTACGGCGGCACCTTCCGTATTGCGGACAGTATATTTGCCAACTACGGGATTCGCTTTACGTATGTGGAGATGACGGATTTGGAGGCGGTGGAAGCGGCCATTACGAACCGAACGAAGATGTTCTTTGTAGAGACGCCGACCAACCCGCTTATGAAGGTGGTGGACGTTGCGGCGATTGCGGATTGTGCAAGGTCGATAGGTGCGGTTACGGTGGTTGACAACACGTTTCTGACGCCGTACTATCAGAGGCCGTTGGATTTGGGTGCGGACATCGTCGTCCATTCGGCGACGAAGTATTTGGGTGGACATAACGACACCATTGCGGGCGTCGTCGTAGTGAAGTCGCAGGAGATGGCGGACCATATGCGGTTGCAAATCAAATCCCATGGCAACGGGTTGGCCGCATTGGATTCTTGGCTGATTCTGCGGGGATTGAAGACTTTGCCCTTGCGCATGGAGCGTCATAATGAGAGTGCCTACAAGGTGGCGCATTGGCTGAGGGAGCAGACTTGTGTGAAGAGAATCTATTACGTGGGTTTTGAGGACCATCCCAATTATGAGATAACGAAACGGCAGACGACGGGATTTGGGGGGATGATTTCCTTCGCCGTGGATAGCGAGGAAACCGTCAAGAAAATATTAAAGAATGTGGACATGATTATGTTTGCAGAGAGTTTGGGCGGGACGGAGACGTTGATTACGTATCCGACGACGCAGACGCACGAATCCATTCCGGAAGACGTGAAGCAGAAGTTGGGAATCACCAAGGAGTTTCTGCGGATATCGATTGGTCTTGAACACGTGGACGACATCATTGGCGACCTTGCCAAGGTGGTGTCGTAAGGAGGGCGAGAATGAGGTTTACGAAGATGCAGGCGTTTGGCAATGACTACGTGTACATTGACGCGGTGAACCAGCAGGTGGACGAGCTTCCCCAACTGGCTCGATTCATCAGTGACAGGCATCACGGGGTCGGCTCGGACGGAATGGTTTTGATTTGCCCGTCGGACAAGGCTGATTTTCGCATGAGAATCTTCAACCCGGACGGTACGGAGGCCGAAATGTGCGGCAACGCCATTCGCAGCGTGGGGAAATACGTCTATGACCATGGCATGACGGGGCAAACGAAGCTTACGATAGAGACCATTGGCGGCGTCAAGCAATTGGAGCTGTACATAGAGAATGGAATGGCAACCAACATCCGCGCCAACATTGGCGTTCCCTTAATGGGTTCGGAAAGGGTTCCCGTAAACACGGAGGGGGAAGAGTTTGTCAACCAACCCGTGAACGTGTTGGGCGAGACGCTGTACGTGACGGCCGTGTCTTGGGGGAATCCACATTGCGTGGCTTTTGTGGGCGACGTTGCGTCCTTCGACGTATTTAAATATGGAAGGGCGCTGGAGCACAAGAGGGATTTGTTCCCCAACAGGACCAACGTTACCTTTGCACAGGTGGTGGACCGCTCCAACGTGAAGATTAGGGAATGGGAAAGGGGCACGGGAGAAACCATGGGGTGCGGGACGGGGTGTTGTACGGCGGTGGTGGCGGGCGTCCGCATGGGGCTCTGTGACAGGAAGGTGGCCGTAGAGCAGATTGGCGGCGTTCTCATGGTGGAATGGGACCAGGCTACGGGGGAAATGTATATGACGGGGCCTTCACATACCGTGTTTGAGGCGGAGCTTTGCGTAAAAGTCTGAGTACATTAAAAGTTTGAATACATCAATGGGGGCTGGAGTGATGAAAAGGTTGATGCGGTTGATTAGGGGGAGTCAACGGTTACTCGGTAAGAAAAGGATTCGTCTTACATTTGTGTGTGTGACGTTCTCAGTGGTCGTCCTGACCTTGTGTACGTTGCTGTACATAAAAATGGAGGGTGGAAGATTTCAATCCTTATACAACGAGATGCCGGAGGGCGCAAAATCTCTTGCCAGTCAGGGCGAGGGAACGGGGGAGTCCCCTACCTCCAGTCATTCAAACGAATCCCAGACCCATGCGGCCACCGACGCACCTTCTTCGGGCGCTTCCGGCCAATCGTCGTTAGTCCGGTACGGTGAGCGGGTCGAGATGGCCAAACGATTGGCGGCGGGATGCCAATACGAGGAAGCCGTTGGTTGCATTACCGCCATTCCCGATTATGAAAACGAGCCAGAATTGTCCGCCCTACTGAATCAATGGGCTGACGAACAATCCTCCCTTGTGGAGTGGGACGTTGGCCAAACGACCCATATCTTCTTTCACTCCTTGATTGCCGAACCTAAAAAGGCGTTTGACGGTGACTACAAGGCGAAGGGATATAACGACTATATGGCCACTGTTTCTGAATTCAACAAAATCCTTGAGATTATGTACCAAAAAGGGTACATGCTCGTTACCCCCCACCAACTTGCCACCTACCAACGAAAGGGGGACGGAGGCAAGGAAATGGCGAGGCGGGAGTTGCGGCTGCCCAAGGGCAAGAAGGCATTCCTTTTGTCCATTGACGACGTCAGCTACTACCAATATATGGATGGCGACGGATTTGCTTCTCGTCTCGTCATCGATGAGAACGGGAACGTGGTCAATGAAATGAACGGGAAGGATGGGGTGGTTCAAAGAGGGGATTTTGACGTGGTGCCCTTATTGGAGCGATTCATATGGGAGCATCCCGACTTCTCCTACCAAGGGGCGAGGGGTATAGTGGCCCTTACGGGGTACGACGGCGTATTGGGTTACCGCACGTCAAAGAGTCAGCATAAGCAGGATGAGGATTTTCTGGACGCCCATCCTGATTACGATTACCTCAAGGAATGTGAAGCCGCAAAGGCCGTGGCGGAAGCCATGAAGGAAAAGGGATGGCTCTTTGCCAACCACAGCTTTTCACACAACAATATAGGCCAGAAGGCGACGAAGGACAAGCAGCCCCTCAGTTATGCGGGATTTAAACAGGACATACATAAGTGGAGGACGGAGGTGGAACCCATCCTTGGCAAGACGGACATCATTATATTTCCACAAGGAACCTATCTCAATGAGCCGGGCCGTTCCGATTGGGAGCCTTACGCCAAAGGCAATAAACGTTATCAGCACCTTTTGAGCCAAGGAATCCGCTATTTCTTTGGAGTGGGAGGTTATCAGCCGTGGGTACAAATTACGGACGAGTACTTCCGCCAAGACCGCATCAATATTGATGGATTGGGAATGCGTACCCACCCCAAGCTGTATAAGCCGTTCTTTGACCCCCAAGACGTGTATGACTCGGTACGACCCTGAAGGGTAATGCAGGTGGATAATAAGTTAAAAAACACTTGCCATGCAACCACTCCCATGCTATAATTAGCACAAAGCATTTATCTGTCTGGGCGTCGCCCGATTCTGTTAGTCATTCTACGAATTCAAAGAACGTCAATGCTTTTACATCACATCAAAAAAGCAGCGGGGTTCTCTGAGGGAAGAACCTCCCTGCCGCAAAAAGGAGGTTTTACGTATGGGAAACGCAAACAAGAACAGGGAGGCAATCCATGTAGTCAGGAATTACAAAGACTCCGTCTTTCGCATGTTGTTTCGGGACAAAGTGAATCTGCTGAGTCTCTACAACGCCATCAATGGAACGAACCATGGCAATCCGGAAGACGTGGAGGTAAATACGCTGGAGAGCGTCATATACATGGGTTGCAAGAACGACGTGTCCTTTGTACTGGATTTGTGGGTTAACGTCTACGAGCACCAAGCCAGTCCGAACCCCAACATGCCCATAAGGGACTTGGAGTACGTGTCCCTGCTATACAGGGTTCTTCTGGCAGGGGTCAGTCTGTATTCGAACAAGCTTGTGCGGATACCCAACCCGCGGTTTGTCGTCTTCTACAACGGGACGCAGCCCAAGCCGGAGACGTGGGTGGAGAACCTTTCGGACGCGTTTGTCAGGCAAACGGACGAAGTCAATCTGGAGTTGAAGGTGAAGGTGCTGAACATCAATCCGGGCAACAACCGATGGTTACTGGACGCTTGCCCGGCCCTCGCCCAGTACGTGGCCTACGTGGAAGCGGTGGACAGGGCGGTAACGGAGTGCGTCAAAGAAGGCGTGTTGAAGGATTTCCTGCTACGGAACAGGGCGGAGGTGGTACAGGTGAGTTTAACGGAATACGATCAGGAATTACACATGCAGACGATACGGGAGGAAAGTATAGAAGAAGGAAGGGAAGAGGGAAGAGAGGAAGGAAGAGAAGAAGGAAGAGAAGAGGGCATTGTAGGAGCTGTAGAAATCATGAGGGATTTGCGGGTATCGACTCCTTCGATTATGGAGAAGATAATGGAAAAGTACCATCTGACCGTAAGGGAGGCGGAGGGTTATCTTCAACTTGTTAGCGGATAACATAATCCCGTTCCACTTGCGAATGAAAATTGCCCATGCGATTTGGCCATATCCATTATTGCCGATGCATGGGCATAATTCATTGATATGGATGGACAAAATGCAAGATGAAAGAGTTTGGTTATGCTATTTTATTTTGGCTGACTCCTTATCCGTATGCCTCCCTTTGCGCTTGTTTGGGGTTATCACACCCCTCTTGTTGATGTGGACTCCGAAGGAGATGTCTTCGTAGTAATTTCGTATTTTGGCGGCTTCGTTACCGTGGGTAAGCCGCGTTATGCCACCACCCGTGGAACAGGGGAGGAATTTGAGTCGTGCGTTGTCGCTCTCGTCTAGGATGATTTCCATGAGGAATGTGTAATTCTGCTTGGTGTTAAACCAAAAATTCCCTATGCTGTAGACAATGGGCTTCCCCTTGTAGAACTCCGTCCCCTGTAGTATGTGGGGATGGGAACCAATGATGACGTCAGCCCCGGCGTCAATACACATCCGCCCGATTTTGCGTTGATAGTCCTCGACTACCGTCGTGTACTCACGTCCCCAATGTATATTGACCGTCACGTAATCACTATTTATGGCGGCGTTTTGTATTGTGGACGTCAGCGTCTTCATATGGTTCTCATCGACGCGAAAGATGCCGGGAGATGATTTGGTCGCACCTGGGGTTTGGATACTGTAGCGCTCAATACAACCTGCACCGACATAAGCAATCGTCTTGCCGTTGACCGTGCGATAGACGGGTCGAGCCGCTTCGCTGACGTTCATACCCGCACCAATCCTGTGGATGCCTGCTTTGTCGAGCGTACGTAAGGTGTCTCGGAAAGCGGTCGGCCCATAATCGAATACATGGTTGTTCCCGAGGAAGGCGACATCCACGCCCATGTTCGTAAATAATTTGACGCTTTTTGGAGAGGCTCGGAATGTGTAGGGTTTGCCGACTTGGGCGGTCCCCCGCCTTGAGAACGTAAATTCATTGTTGAGCGTTAGAACGTCCGCAGTGCGCATGCGTTTCAGCAATCCACCGGTGAGGACGCGGGAGAGACGCCCAGACGCCCGATATGTGGGCATGACGTAGCTGCCGTCTATTAAGTTGACGTCACCGCCAAAGGCCAACACGGTTTTGTGCGGTTGGGAGTCGTCGGGCAATTCACCCTTTGCGGAGGAGGCAACAACAATGGGGATGCTTATCTTGGCTAGAATTCCGAGCAGGATGCATCCATACAACGCCAAAGCAATCCATCGTGGCTTACATGGTGGCTGATTTTTGTTATTCATTATTTCAACACTCCTTAACGGATAATAAATTCACATCTGAGACAAGGTTTGAAGCCAATTATACCATGGCTCCTCCCATTAGGCAATGCATTCATTTGTAAAAAAGGGCCACCCCTTGTAGGGATGGCCCTTTTGCCTTACACGGGTACACTTAAAGTGTGCCACATGTGAGATTTTCTTTACGGAAGGTCAGTTAATTCCCCCGTATTCCTGTTGTAAGCCTTGTTCTTGCGAGCCTCATAGACGGCATTGTTCTCTTCACTCACTTCCTTGGAGAACATCGTCAAGTGTAAAGAGGCCATGAACTCTTCCCAATTCGTAGGTATGGTTGGCAAACCTGTATTCATTGGGTAACCCTCGAAACTAATATCCGTCTTGTCATAGAAATAGTAATCCATGTAATTCAACAGTCGGATGAAGTCAATTTGTTCGTGTCCATGTAAATCCTTATGGATGTTAATCATAATGTTCTTAGAGACGTCGAGCAGTTCAAAGACTGGCAAGGTTGCCTCAAAGGTGTAGTAAAGTCCGGGGACGTTGGTCCAACCATCTCCAGTGACTCCGCCGTTTAGGAACAAGTGGCGATCCTCACCCGCACACATGGCGGCCAAGAAGTGTTGGTCATAAGGCAGGTGGTGATAGCTGTTGAATTTCTGGTAATTGGCTATCATCCAGCCGGTACCTTCACTTCGCAACTGTGTAAAAGGCTGTGGGTTATTGGAATTACCGGTATTCACAACCCATTCCGTAGCGCCTTCGTAATTACTCATATCATAAACCTGTGAATTACTGTCATAACGACCTATCGACGCACCGGCCGCACCGGAAGACGTTGGCATGGTAACCTTGAACCGTTCCTCGAAGGCTCCCGCTACAAGCGCACCCTTTCCATACCTAGACACGCCGGTTATTACGGTGTTCTCCGTACTGATTTTCAAATCCTCCCCAGCTCCGGCTTCCAGAGCGTCCAATACTTTGCTGGCACCCCAACCCCAGGCCATCAAGACGCCCGTCTGGGAATTCCATGTTTTACCATATGGGTAAAGCTTGTAGAATTCTCCCGTTCTATTTGCACCATCGGCAGCAACTTCGTTGGGGGTAAATGAAATCACGGCATAACCACGTTGTAGCACATAGTCACTTTGCCCGAGGCCGCCAAAACTTACAACTACTGGCCATCCACCCTCGGGGGCGGTACCAGAAGGCAATGTGATGGTAGTAGTCAAGTTGGCCGTCGTTTTGCCGGGCCTATCAATGGCGATTGACATAGTGTTGCCGCTGATGGAGTAGTCAAGTGTCTCATCTTCTCCGTCACGCCATTTTCCGTATCCGTAGTACTCTACGATGCTCTTAATCTCTTCTCGTCGCTCCGCCCATTGAGCCGGAGTCGTTACCTTTGTCCCGTCCAGCATAGTCAACACGTCTGGCAATTTGCTGGATTCTTGGATTTGGGAGGGGTCGACGAACCCTTCTGGAGCAGAATATAAATTGTCGTCGGTAAGTAGAGTTTCCGCAGTTTTCATTTCTTCGCACGCCTCGTCGAGTTCTTCCTGTGTTACGCCTTCCTTGTCAAGAGCGGCTTTGGCATTGGCAACAAGGGCGTCCACTTCGGTGCCGTTCACGTAGTCGTCCGTCAAAAAGCCCGTTGCATACTCATAGTAACCCAGTAAAGTGTATTTGTCCAACGCCACCTTGTCGTCGGCGCCCTTCCCCGTCAAGGTAACCTTCCCCATCAAGGAAGGATTGGTTCCCGCCTGCCCCGTACTGTCAAACACGTTCTGGTAGCCAGATCGAAATGATGCGGCGGCCTCGTTAACTTGTAACTCAAACCCCATCTCCTTGTCGTTCAAGGCTTCGTCGGTTAGGGCGATTCGGGCCTGGACGACGTATCCCGTCGACGTCTCTTGAGCAAAAGAGTAGAGACGCCCAATCGGGCCATTGGTTGCAGTGCGCGCATTGCGGAAGTTTACGCGATAAAGTGCGTCGTCGTCTTGGTATGTGGTTGCCCTGTCAAAGTTCTCATCCAACATGATTTCCACCGAATCTTGAAATTGTGGATTGGTAGAATTGGCATACAGAGAACCCTTGGTGACGGTGGCCAAGACATATATGGACCTCTCGTCCCACAACAATTTGTAGGCAACTTCCGTGCTGCTGTTTTGGTTTGATTTGAATTTGGGAGAGAATTCTTCCACGTCGTCCCAAATGGGATCAATCGTGGTTCCCATTGCTGGTGAACCATACGCGACCGCCAAACCCTCCACGCTTGGAATGGGGGTTCCGGTTGGAACGGGACTTCCACTCGCAACAGGAGTTCCGGTTGGAATAGGGGTTCCACTCGTGCCCGGCGTCTGGCTTGTACCCGGGGTTGCGCTCGTGCCCGGAGTCGTGCTTGCACTAGGGGCCGTGCTCGGCGTTGTACTCACGTTTGGCTCGGCCGTCGGTTCCTGCTTGTCCTGAGACTTTGCCGTAACCGTTACATTCAGTACGCCGACCTTGGTCGTTTTTTTCTTCAACTTCTGGCTAACCGTAATCTTGGCCTTACCCGTTTTCACGCCTTTGACCTTGCCGGCCTTTGAGACGGTTGCCACTTTTTTCTTGGAAGTTTTGTAAGAATAAGCAGCCTTCTTATTCTTATTTTTGATTCCAATTTTGAAGGTTTTGCCTACTTGGACGGTAGCCTTGGTCTTCTTGAGGGATGGTTTCTTCTTTGCCGCGTTTACTTGGCTGACCGGAATCGAGGCCAAGACAAATGCGATTACCAACGTTAAGGCTAGCATACGTTTGGCAATGGATGATGCGTTGCGTTTACGGTGCATTTTAAATCCTCCTTTGAAATAATATTGATTGGCGCTTACTTCATGTACGCCGTCGGGTTGCCACTTGGCCCCCAACTCTCTAATTCTATAGCTATTATAAGTCAAATCCATGTCAAAGTCAATGATTTGCTCATGCATGTACGCCCCTTTTCTTATCGCGTATCTGCAAGTACCTCAGTTGGAAGATTGCGAACTTTAGGCGATTCGTACATTGTCGCAGGTCTTCCTCCAAGGCCGTTCGTAATTGACGAGCCATGGAGGCCTCGTCCTCCCCTGCGCTTCTTCCACCGTATCGAAGGGGAAGGTAGGCGGAGGCAATGGTTCGTACCTCTGGATGGAAGGGCTTCATGCGCTCCGCATACTGGGTTAGCGTCTCTCCCGTGGCCAGAGGGTGGCCTAGGAGTTCCAGAAGCGAAAGGATGCGGTTAAACTCTAGGATGAACCGTTCATTGGTCGTCATGGCCTGATAACGGTTCTCGTATTGCCGCCGTCTCAGCCAAATATACAGGGCGAAGGAACAACCGACGACAAGGAGTAGGAGGCAGGGGACGAGAATCAGGAATATGACCCGACCTCCCCTCTTGCGGTTGTCGGCCGTCGTTTCCGTCGGTTCGTCTTCTTCGTGGCGTTCGGTGTGATGGAACGGGACGTCGGCTGGCTTTTTGGGTTCGGCCGTCGCTTTGGGCGTCCATTCCTTGTATCGGACGCCTTCGTAACCGGCAGTGGCTTCAAAAGGAATCCAACCGACCCCCTCCAGATACACTTCGGCCCATGCGTGTGCGCGGCTGTTCGCCACGTGGTAGGTAAAGGAGGCGTATCGGTTGTGAAAGGAAGTTGTAAAACCCTGAACGTAGCGGGATGGAAGGTCGATGCAGCGAGCCATGATTGCCAAGGCGGAGGCAAAATACGTACAATAACCCTCCTTGGCGTCGAACAGAAAATAATCCACCACGTCGCGCCCTTCGGGGGGGACGGGGGGCGTCCTGGTATACGTCATCTTATTTAAATAGGCTTCCAAGGCTTTTATCCGGTCATAATCGTTGTCAAGGCCCTTGGTCAAATCCTCCGCCAATGTGGTCACGCGGTCCGGAAGCGAATCCGGAAGGGACAAGTATTCCTTGCGTATGCGCATCCTTCGCTCGTCCAACAAGCCGTCAAGACCGCTTTGGGGCAGTTGTCCGAGTAATTCCTCAATATGTACGTTGGGCGTCGGATTCGGAGTGGCCCTTGGGCGTGGAGTCGGGGTCAGAAGGGGGGATTCCGTCGTACCGCCTCCCCTGGAAGGCTCCGGTTGCGCTCCTTCATTGGGTGAAGGCTCTGGTTGCGTCCCTTCGCTGGGTGAGGGGCTGTGCAGTGGTACCTCGCTCGGGGGAGGGCTATACGGTGGAACTCCCTCGTCCAGAGACCGGGTTCGCAAGAAATGTACAAACCGCTCGTCGTAATAATTCGGGTTGCAATACGTGAAGTAATATTTCGTACCCTCCTTCCGCTTTTTTGTAAAGAGGACGTTGTCCCTTTGGTTGACGTAAGGAAGAGAGCCGGAGGTACTTAGCGATATCGTTTTGGAAGGAAGGAAGACCGTCTTGGTGGAGAGGCTTACAAAGGTCAGGGAAAGCCTCTTCCATTCCAATAGGCCCCCGTAATCCATATACGGCATTTGGGAGGGGGTCGTCCCTTGGTCCGTGGATGCGTATTCAGTAAGGGCGGAGAGTAGCTCGTAAGCGTCCAGAGTATAGTCGGGAGGAGCTTCCCCCTCCTTCGTCCCGGCACTCCTCTCCCAGGAGCTTCCCGTGTAGACGTTCATAATGGAGCCGTTTAGAAAGAGGGAGCCTTTGGGAATGGAGGACGTCTGTAAGGAGAAGGCGACCGCTTCGGAATCAGACAAGCCCCCCCTCCCCAGGTTGGCTTCCTCGGAGTATCCCGTCATATTCAACGCATATTCCTGTGACGACTTATCAAAAAATTCCCCCAGCTCGCTTGGGATGGATTCCAAGAAATCCTTTACGCCATGGTATATATTCTTGGCAACGGTCCATTTGATGGGTTCGTCGGAATGGGGAATCATACAAGTAACCAATACGGTAAGGAAAAAGACGGGAAGAAGGTGCGTGGTAACGGAAGAAGTGGACGGTCCACCACCTGGTTCGGTATGGCTTCGAGTATGGAAGAAATGGAATGCGTGTGGAAGCACTTCGTAGATTACAAGGAAGCCATACAGAATGAGGAAGAAGACGGGAGGGGACGATATGTCAAATTCACGCAACCCGAGGAACAGCAGTAAGGCGACGTTTGCCAAGGCGAACAGGATGCGGACGAATAAATATTTGTGTAAGGCGAAGGCGAGGGCAGAAAGGATGACCAACGCCAAAAAGAGGGAAGTCGCCGTATAGGCGTAAGTGGCCTCGTCTGGGGAGAAGCCGTTGACCCACCAACCCGTTAGGGATTCCAGAAAGGCGAGGTAGGAGAAATTGAAGAAATTGGATATCAACAGCAACAAGAAAAGGGAGCCTTCCAGAATCAAGTAATAGGCGACGCTCGTCCAATAACGTAAGGTGAGGTACAATAGTGCCACGGCCAAGACTTCCAAAAGAAGAAAAATGGGAAAGGGCATGGCGTACCCGAAGGCGTCCCGTACGAGGGCCATGGCCCCAATGCATAGGCAAATGGTCAACAAATAACGGTAAACGTGTTTCATGTCCATTGTCCTCCAGTCAATAGGTTACGCCTTCGCGCGTTCCAAGCCTTCCTCAGTCTCTTGTGTTGAATGCATGGGAAAGAGGGAAACCCGTTCGTCTAATTGGTGCGTTGCGGAATCCGCGTCGTCGCCGATATAGACCACGCTTACGTCAACGCCTTTGCCAAGCGCCTGGTGGCAGGCGAAAGGCAGGGCGGGATCTATCCGGTGGGTAATGCAAAGGATGCGTCGGTGTGAAGACAAATAGGGAAGGTGGTGCGCCAACAGTTTGCCGATGGCGACGTTTCCCGTAAAGGACATGCCTTTGCAGTAGTCATAGAAGGTTTCAAAAGAGTCCGCATTGGTGACGACCATGCCGTGGACGGGGGAATCGGCAAAGAGCTTGACCGCCGTTCCCGAATGTGCGAAGAAGTGGACGATGGCTAAGGCACACTCCAATAACTTGTCCTCCACCTTCAACTTGGTCAGCGGATCGCCCTTTGGTTTCACCACGTCCAAAAAGAACAGCGTCTCCGAACGCGTAAAGGGCGTGGTCTTGCGCGCCATCGTTTTGCCGAGCCTCGCCGTGGCTTTCCAATGGATGCGCTTGATGGGGTCCCCGGGCATGTAATCCCTGGACTCGGAATCCATCAGTCCGTCGGTTCCCCCCCAGGCGTAAGAAGGATTCTTTTCATCTTCTTCGGGGAGGGTGAAGACGGGGTTGAGTAGAACCACGACCTTGGGATGGACGACCATGCGCAGATGACTGTACAATCGATAGCGAATGGAAAAGAGCCGCAAATAATCGGTGACGATTACGGACTGGACGCCCACGTCGTATTCGCCTCGGTAGTGACAACGCAAGGACGTCGTTTGGTTGGAGGATTGTCCGGGCAGGAGGCAATAATCCTTGCTAAAATCCAGTTCCCGAACGGTGGAGCCCCCCTCGAAAAAGGCGACCCGCACGTTCGTATAGGTAATGAAGTCCTCGTTGGCCAACGTAAACACGTAGGGAATCCAGTCACCCTTGATTACCGTCTTGGCCTCTATCGTTTGATAAATGCGAAAGCGCAAGTACACGTAAAGCGTATACAGAAGGGAGGAAATGGGAAGAAGAAGGGCGAAGGAAAATAAGGCGTAGCTAACCCGTCCGCCGCGATGGCTCGCCATGACTCCGGTCGCCAAAACACACAGAAAAAGTATGATTCGATTTCTCCACATGGATTCTCCCCCCAACCCCTATGGGCAACGCTATGTTCTAAGTGGAACGTGGACGTTCTTAAGGATGCTGCGAATAACCTGCTCCGGACCGTGGTTGCCCACCTTTGCCTCGACGGACGGTACGAGACGGTGGGAAAGGACGTGCTTGGCCATTTGCTGGACGTCGTCCGGTAACACGAAATCCCGTCCCTCTATATAGGCGTTCGCCTGTGACGCGCGAAGCAATGCGAGGGTGGCGCGGGGACTGGCCCCAAGTGAAACGTGTTCGCTATTCCTCGTCTCGTTAATGATGTCGACGACGTACGCCACGACGTCCTTCTGTACGTGTATCCGCGCCACTTCTTCCTGTATCTCCCGAAGCTCGTCCTCGGACGTGACGGCGGACAACCCCCCCAAGGGGTCGCCCTCCAAAAAGAGTTTGCCCATGCGGCATTCTTCCTGGGTGGAGGGGTAGCCGATGGACATCTTGATAAGGAAGCGGTCCAGCTGCGCTTCCGGCAGATGGTACGTTCCAATAAAGTCAATGGGGTTTTGTGTGGCAATCACCATAAATGGCGAGGGCAATGCGTGGGTAATTCCGTCAACCGTCACTTGTCCCTCCCCCATGGCCTCCAGCAGGGCGGCCTGTGTCTTGGGCGAGGTACGGTTAATCTCGTCCGCCAAGACGATGTGGTTGCGGACGGGGCCGTCCATGTATTCGAATTGGCCCGATGCGGCACGATAAACGGATATGCCGGTCACGTCCCCCGGCAACGTGTCAGGGGTGAACTGGATGCGCCCAAAGCTACAGCCAATGGTCGCCGCCAGTGCGTGAGCCAACGTCGTCTTGCCAACGCCTGGGACGTCTTCCAACAATAGGTGTCCCCCTGCCAACAAGGTGGTGACGGTCAACCGTACGACCTCCCCCTTGCCAATCAACGCCTTGTTGACGTTATCCATTATTTGATGGACCGTTTTATTATGGCTCATGTCAGGTTCCTCCTCGCAATGTAAAATGCTTTTTTCATCATACCACGCCCGGGGGGATTTTTGAATCATAAATTATACATTTTAGGAGATAATATTTTTTAGACTTTTATATTGAATTTTCCAATATAATGTATTATAATGGACAACGTATACTTTTCCAAGCATTTCATTTTCGGTATACAGAGAGGAGTGAAAGTATGCGGCTCGTTCAGTCCACCAAGAAAAGAAGACACCTTTCGGTTATGTCGTTGGCCTTGGTTCACTTCGTATTACTTTCAGGCTTCTCCCATCACGACGACGGCTTAAGGGGACGGGATATGCGGACGTTTACCCCGAACCAAGGTTTCGTTCCAGGTTGCGGAGTCGGTTGGGATGCGCGGCGCTCCACTCCGAACAAGACGGCGATGATGGACGGCGTCGTTCAGCAAATCGTTTTTTTCCAAGGCACGCAAAACACGTTGCAGGTACGGCAGTCGTCAAGCCGACAGAGAATGTGCCGTACCCCGTCATATTACCAATTCGCCAATGGATTGGTTGACGCAAGTCCATACTTGGGATTCTCGACGGATTCGTTCTTTTCCCACGGATTCAAACAACATCTGGTTATTCCACACAGCATCCATGCGCCACCTGGTAGGACGGAGTTTGTATAGGATGCGCGTTAAGGATGGTTGTCGTTGTTCCATCATATTAAAAAAGGAGAGATTGTCAACATGAGTATAAATAATTTAGCGCAGAAAAAGGGTACCTTTTTCGCCGTTTTGATCATTACGCTTTTAATTTCGTTCGTCGCTTTTTTCGGCGTCGACATCGGTCCGGTACATTTGAAGGGTGCGTCGGACATGCGGTTTGGAATTGACATCAGAGGCGGAATCAACGCCGTGTTCGTCCCAAAAGATTTGGACCGCGAGCCTAGTGCGGAAGAGTTGGAGGCCGCAAAAGCCGTTATCGAAACCCGTCTTGACCAAAGGGGTATTTTGGACAGGGACGTGACCAGTGACTCCGACGTGGGCTCCATCATCGTGAATTTCCCGTGGAAGGCCGACGAAACCGATTTTGACCCGGAGAAGGCCATTGCCGAATTGGGCAGCATGGCGATGTTGTCCTTTAAGGATCCCGACGGAGAAGTCGTTATGGAAGGGAAGCATGTGGCGAAGGCCACGGCCGGCCAAGACACCGACCCGCAAAGCTTGGGCGGGTTCGTCGTCAATCTGACGTTGAAGCCGGAAGGGCGCAAGGCGTTTGCAGATGCGACCGAAAGACTGGTGGGGCAAACCATTACCATCTATTTAGATGACAATGAAATTTCGAGTCCCACCGTGGAATCCAGAATTGATTCGGAAGAGTGCGTCATCAATAGGATAGGCAGCATGGAGGAGGCCCGTACGTTGGCCAACCAGATCAATGCCGGCGCGCTTCCGTTTGCCCTGATTACGGACAACTATAACACGATCAGCCCCAATCTGGGGAGCAACGCACTCGGCGTCATGGTATGGGCGGGCATTGTGGCGTTTGCGCTGATATGCCTGTTCCTGATATTCTACTATCGTTTGTCCGGCGTCGTGGCGTCCATATCGTTGCTGCTGCAAGTGGCGGGACAGCTTATTTTGCTTACATGGCCGCAGTTTTCCATTACTTTGCCAGGTATTGCGGGTATCATCCTGTCAATCGGAATGGGCGTGGATGCGAACATCATCTCTGCCGAGAGGATACGCGAGGAGTTGAAGGCTGGAAAGACTTCGCGTTCTGCGGCTTTGGCGGGTTTCAAGGCATCGTTCTCATCCATCTTCGACGGTAACATCACAGTATTGATTGTGGCGCTCGTCATGATGTACTTTGGTTCGGGCGCTATTTTGTCCTTCTCCTATACCTTGCTGTTCGGTATCGTTATGAACTTTGTCGCCGGAGTAACGGCAACAAAACTTATGACCATATCTTTGGTGCAGAATAGTTGGTTGGGAAAACCCTCGTTCTTTTTGAGGAAGAAAAAGATGGAAGATGTAGAAGTGAAGGTTATCCCGTTCTTTAAGAGGCGAAAAGTCTTCTACGCAGTTTCCGCACTCATCATGATTGTCGGCGTTGTATTGACGTACGTGAACGGCGTTACCTTGGACATCCAGTTTAAGGGTGGTACCATTCTGAAATACAGTTTGTCCGAGGACGTGGAATTGGATTCCAATGAAGCGGCGGAAAAAGTGGCGGAAGTGTTGGACGGCCGCCCAGTGACGGGACAAATAACCACTAGCTTTGCCACGGGGGACAAGGTCTTGGTGCTCAGCATGCCGTCAAGCGACCAAAACTTCAGCAATGAAGATTTGGGTGCGGTAACGGAAACGCTGACGGAGGCGTACCCCGACCAGACAATGGAGTTGGTTGACTCCAACAACGTTACGCCGTTTTATGGGGACAAGTTCAGAAAGGATGCGACGGTGTCAATCATTCTTGCGGCAATATTGGTCATTCTATACGTTTGGTATAGTTTCCGGAAGATTCATGGGTTGTCCGCCGGGTTCATGTCGCTGGTTGCGTTGCTGCATGACGTGCTTATCGTCTTCTTTACTTTTACGATATTCAAAATTCCGATTGGGGACTCTTTTGTCGCCGTGGCTTTGGCGATCTTGGGTTATTCCATTAACGATACTATCGTAATTTACGACCGTATCAGGGAGAACTCCCGCAGGGAAATATCCCGCAAGGATAAAATGCCGGTTGAGGGCATCGTGGACAAAAGTATTTCGCAAAGCGTGGCGCGGTCGATTAACACGAATCTGGCCGTATTTGCGAGTATAGCTGTTTTGTATGTCTTCGCCGCAATTAACAACCTTGACACTATCGTTAGTTTTGCGCTTCCTATGGCGATTGGTTCTATTAGCGGATGTTATTCGACCATTTGCATCGTTGGACCACTTTGGGCGGCTTGGGAAAAGCGGAAGCAAAGGAAGCTTGCGGCGGCCAAGGGCTGATGGCAGGAGACTTGGTTGTGACACGCTTGCGCTTTGCGGTGGTAGGGCGCGCACGATATGGGATTGCCTGATTTCAACGGAGACACGCTTGCGCTTTGCGGTGGTAGGGTGCGCACGATATGGGATTGCCTGATTTCAACGGAGACTCGCTTGCGCTTTGCTGCACCACGTAGCGGCACGTAGGGTTGCTCAATACGCAACCCAAGTGCCGACGGGTGCAGATGTCTCCTTATGAAATCAGAAACCCATATCGTGCGCATTCTCTCTTTAGCAATTTTTTGTTGCATCTGTAAGTCGATATACCACTGTCGCACCATGTGGTTACCAATTATGTAAGGGCCTGGCTGGGGGTACGTCTGCGAGTTACTCTAGCTTTGCTACCTTATAGGAAAGTTCTTAATTGCGGAGCAAGTTCCACGAAGTGGAAATGTAGAGCGTTATGGTTCTCAATAACGCTTGTTGCAGGGTTCTCAGTCAACGCTTTTTTATATTATAGGAAATTTCGTTGGTACGGAGCCAGTTTGGCGAAGCCAAACGTAGAGCGTTATGGTTCTCAATAACGCTTGTTGCAGGTTTCTTAGACAACGCTTTTTATGATGGTGAGGGTTATGGAGTTCTTCGGAAGCCACCTTCGCTTGCGATTATTTGTCCGGTAATCCATTTTGCGCAATCGCTATGCAGAAAGATTGCCAAATCGGCGGTATCGTTGGGTGTTCCCCATCTACCCGCTGGAAAAGTTTTCTTACGAATTCATAGTCGTCGCCAAAGGAGTATTTTGTATCGTTCGGTCCTGGATTGATACAGTTTACTCGGATGTTTCTCGGGGCAAGTGCGGCCGAAGCTTGTTTGCACAGTCCGATGACGGCGTCTTTGGAAACGGCGCAGGCAATTTCATTTATCATGGGGCCAAGGTATTGGCCGCTTGTAAACAATGTGACGGTGCCACCTTTTTCAACGTCGATTTGCTTGGCGAAAGCCTGTATCATCAACATGGTCGCCCTGATGTTGACGAGGAGAGGGGCGTCTATATGTTCTGACGTCCACTCACCGATTTGCGCGAAGGCAAAGTGAGCATCATCAAGCTTGCTTGAATGATGCGAGCGCACCCGCGAACCTGAGCAGGCTCGCGAAGCGTGCCGCGCAAGGT
>QMCE01000100.1_pt1 | contig 34511 bp, 34 predicted proteins | sample 1821851 | NCBI WGS metagenome assembly QMCE01 (sample SAMN09453174, study PRJNA476694) | Termite gut metagenome, whole genome shotgun sequencing project. | isolation source: worker | host: Odontotermes sp. | place: South Africa:Pretoria | collected 2016-01-28 | reverse complement strand
AGAACGTAACTTATCCATTAAAGCTGAACAAAATCGGCAAAAAAGAGGCGAATGAAGAGGCTAAGAAGCTGCTTTTCGATGTGGGTTTGCCGGAGAAAATCCGCAAGCAGATGCCGCTGATGATGAGCGGAGGTGAGCAGCAGCGTGTGGCGGTAGCACGTGCGCTTGCGAACAGAGGCAAGATTCTTCTGTGCGACGAGCCGACGGGAAACCTTGACACAGAGAACAGCGAAAAAGTTGTCGAGTTGCTGAAAAGCCTGGCTCACGAGCGCAATTACTGCGTCATCGTCATCACGCATGATATGGACATCGCCGACAAGGCTGATGTTGTCTACAGGATTACTGACGGCAGGCTTGCGGGAGAGCAGAAGAACTGAGCTTGAAGATAAGAATTCAAGTTGAATTAAAGCCGAGCCCTCGTTATCTGAGGGCTCGGCTTTTTGCCGGATTACAGCAATAATTTGCTAAGTGGGTAAAAAACCGTACGTAAAGATGATAAGATAGACTTAACACCCAAGGCGCCGGGTGAGAAAAAGCAAAGAAAAGAGGAGCAAGGGAATGGTGAAACAGAAACAAGATAGTGTTGATAAAAAAACTTGACTGAAATGAATGGCAGGAAGTATAATTATAGCCGTAAGGAAACATATGTATTGTGTGTTTGAAGACGAAAACATATTGCATTGTGGAAGGGAAGAGAAAATGAAAAAGGTAATCGCCATACTAATGTCATTCATGCTTTTGTGCTTATCTATCCCAACCCGGGCTTTGGCGGCCGACATGGATACGAAGGAGTTAACGGAACTTGAGGGAACAGAAGTAACCCTGCATGCTAATTATCCCGGGGCAAACCCGGCCACAAAAAAGGTTTATGCCGATAAGGATGGAAATGTTTTAATTACCCCAAACATGTTTCCGGAGCGTGCAAAAAATATGGTTATCGGATCTTGGAGCACAGCTGAGGATTGGTTGGACGGAGAGAGCTTCAGCGTTTGGGATGACGATTCTTTGATACCTATCACGGATTACACCGGCACAAAAATTTATACTGATTTATACGCACAATGGTCTTACAAAAAGAACATAACCTTCAAGGATAATTCCGGAAAAGTTATAGGCGCACAAGTGATTAGTTCAGAGCACGGAGAAAAACGGTTTAATGACCCGATATTTTTTGAACCCAATTTTGAAGGAACAGAGGGGAAAATGGTTGTAGGTTTCACAACGAAACCAAACGGCGAAGGAGATTATTATCTGCCGTTTACTGACCATAGGCTCAAAGTTGTAGATGTTCCCGATGTCTTATATGTTCAGGAAATCCCGATACCAAACTATGACTATCTGTTTTTTATACCTAACACTGAGAAGATAGCTGAGATGGGCGGGCGAACAGGTGAACAAGAATATTCTGCCGCAGATATTGCGAAATTGGATAAAAAATATGTTGTTGTGAAGCATGCGGCGGAAAGCGTGATGCCTTCGGCAACGGTTTTTGGCGGAGATATGAAGGTAACATATTGGTATGCTATGTCATTTGACTGGGACCAAAAATACGAGCCGGGCACATCTGTTCTGGAATATTCACGGCTCGTTGCAAACAAGGCCGGTAGCAGACCCATGGGCTATCCCTTTGTAATACTTGGTTATACCAATAAGACACCCGGTGAGAACCTATTTGAGACCACCATTGTGCACAACTCTGACGGGAGCCGCGAGACCATTACTATAAGAAAAAGCGATAACTCTGTTATAACGCTGAAAGAATATCGTGACGGAAGTGCCGAGGGAACTTCCATCATGAGAAACGGGGCGACGGCAAGCACCGCTATATCAAGAAGCGGCGAAATCATCGTCGACGTGACAACTCCTTCAGGGGATTCCGACCTTGTCGATGGGGGAATCTGGGAGATTCCTGAAGAGGCAGAGGACCATGCGATAGTGATTTCATTGCCGAAATCAAAGCTTCGCAATCGGGTTTTTTATTATGAGTTTTTAGATAACGGGAGCTGGCATGATGTTACGGGAGTACATGGCGAGCCACAAGCGCACAATACTTTAAGGTTTTTTGCACCTAATTATAGAAATTGCAAACTTAAAGTGGTCCCTGATGTAGAGCCTCTTACGGATATCCCGCTCGAAATCTGGTATTCGGATAGCGTTGAATTTGTAACAAACAGAGGCCTCTTTTACGGAACAAGCAACACTGCTTTCTCACCGGACACGATGATGAACCGTGGTATGTTTTCCGCAGTTTTGTGGAGGCTTGAGAATGAGCCGCCGGGAGCAGGCAGAATTTTTGAGGATGTTGCAAGCAGTGCATATTATGCTTCTGCGGCGTCTTGGGCAAATGCAGGCAAAATAATTGAAGGCGTTGGAAGCGGGCGGTTTGCGCCCAATAGGGAAATAACACGTGAAGAAATTGCCACAATGCTGTATCGCTATGCCAATTACATAGGAATAGATACCAACACGCAGAATGCGGAGCTCAATTTTGTAGACAGCGATAAAATAAGCTCATGGGCAGAGGAAGCAATGGAGTGGACTGTTCAAAATGAGATTATTCAAGGCATGGGCAACGAGAGAGTGAATCCCAAGGGCAAGGCAACCCGTGCGCAGGTGGCTACAATAATGCAAAGATTTGTTGAGGCGTTTATATAGCCTATAATCATGGGGGGAATCGGAACTAAATTATATCAAGACCAAAGAGCAAGCCTTCATTATATGAGGGCTTGTTTTTCATTTATGCTGTGCAAAATTCCTTTTGCCTATTTTTCTCAAATATGATAAACTATTTAATGTATGAAACTGCTGAGGAACGGGGTGAAAAACATGGCGGCACCGCTGGCTGACAGAATAAGGCCGCAGACGATTGACGAGGTCGTCGGGCAGAAGCATATCCTCGGCGAGGGCAAGGCACTGCGCAGAATAATCGATTCAGGCGACATTCCGAACATGGTTTTTTACGGCCCTTCCGGCATAGGTAAAACGACGGTGGCGTCTATAATTGCGAAGAACACGAACAGGCATCTTGTCAAGCTGAACGGCACCACGGCGTCAACGGCAGACATAAAAGATGCGATTGCTTCAATAGGTACATTCGAGGCGATGAACGGTATTCTGCTGTATCTTGACGAGATTCAGTATTTCAATAAAAAGCAGCAGCAAACGCTTTTGGAATTCATCGAAAACGGCAGTATAACGCTGATTGCCTCCACGACGGAAAATCCGTATTTTTATGTGTATAACGCTATCCTCTCACGCTCAACGGTGTTTGAGTTCAAGCCTGTTGAGAAGGAGGAGGTCGAAAAGGCAGTTGAGCGTGCGTTTGTCTTTCTGGCAGAGGAAAAAGGGCGTGAGATTGCGCTTGAAGAGGGCGTTGCGGAGTATATATCCCGTGCATGCGGCGGAGATGTGAGAAAGGCACTCAATGCGGTTGAGCTTTCGTATATCGCCTCTGACAGCTCTGAGAAAAAAGTGACTGTGACGCTTGAGGCGGCACGTGAATTAACGCAAAAAAGCGCACTGCGATATGATAAAGGCGGCGACGAGCATTATGACATTCTCTCCGCTTATCAAAAATCCATGAGGGGCTCTGACAGTGATGCTGCACTGCATTATCTTGCAAGGCTTCTTGAGGCGGGCGACTTGCCCTCTGCCTGTCGCAGGCTGATGGTCTGTGCCTGCGAGGACGTGGGGCTTGCGTATCCGATGATAATCCCGATTGTAAAGGCGGCGGTGGATGCGGCGATGATGGTGGGAATGCCGGAGGCTATTCTTCCCCTCGGCGACGCAGTGGTGCTTGTATGCAATGCACCGAAATCAAATTCTGCGGCGAACGGAATATGGGCGGCAATGGCAGATGTGCAGAAGGGGAAAATCGGCAGTATTCCCCGCAATCTTCAGAATAAGCATTATGACGGCGACGACGTGAAAAATAAAGGGCAGTTTTATCAATATGCGCATGAATACCCGAATCACTGGGTGAAACAGCAATATCTGCCCGATGAGCTGCTTGATACGAAATATTACGAATACGGCGACAACAAAAACGAGCAGGCCTTCAAAGCTTACTGGGATAACATAAAAAGAGAAGAATGATTTCAAATATACGAAGCAGAGAGGAAGAAAAATGAAGCCAAATGTTCTTAGTAATCTGACATACGGAATGTACGCAATAGGCGTGAAATCAGGCAAAAAAGCGTCGGCATGCATCGTCAACACGGCGATGCAGATTTCCAATGCGAACCCGCAGCTTGTGGCTGTAAGCATGAATAAAAGCAATTTCAGCTATAAATGCATTGAGGAAAGCGGGATTTTCTCAATCTCTGTTCTCTCGGAGGATACACCCGGCACGGTTATCGGCGCACTGGGCTTTAACTCGGGGGAGAATATAGACAAGCTTGAAAATATCCGCCATAAGGTGCTTGTTGAGGGCGTTCCCGTAATCAAGGAGAACACCTGCTGCTGGTTTTTGTGTAAGGTAATCAGTAAGGCTGAGACAGGCACAGAGGTGCTGTATGTTGCGGAAATCACGGCGGGAAGCGATGAAGCAATCGGCACGCCGATGACCTATAATTACTATATTGATGTGCTCAAGGGCACCTCGCCGAAGAAATCACCTACATACATGCCGCCAAGCGGAACATTCGATAAATCAAGCGGCGAAAGCTTCGTGTGCTCTGTTTGCGGATATGTCTACAGTGACCCGAACTTCGGCTTTGAGGAGCTGCCGGCAGACTGGCTCTGCCCTGTCTGCAAGATGCCGAAGCGTGTCTTTGTGAGGAAATAGAACCGGAGGAAATATAATGTCAAATTTGAGGAAGCGTCCTGTAATCTTTATTCTTGCATTTTATCTGATATGCTTTATTTTCAGAGGAATTGAGTATATCTTTATACGCACAGACCAAGGCTTCATTGGAGAAAACTTTATCCATAAGCTTATTGGAATTGCTCTGCTTGCGGTGGCGGTTTGGCTTTTGCAGTATAAATGGAGCGAGATTGGCTTTAAGGGAAAAGCTGTCATCAAAAACCTGGTATTCGGGTTTTTGTTTGGGTGTGCCGTGTATGCCGTTGCATACGGCACAGAATTAATTTTGCTGATTTCGGCGGATAATGCGCCGAACTTGCAGTTTTATGTATCAAGATATTCAGCACTTGGAAATGTCGGAATGGAAACGGGCGTGCAGTTTATTTTAATCTGCATTGCAGGAAATATCATAAACGTAATCATGGAAGAGGGCGTCTTCCGTGGGTTATTCATGAAGCTGGCTGAGGAAAAGTATTCCTTTATCAAAGCTTGCCTGCTTTCTTCGGTGCTGTTCGGTTTGTGGCACATCGCCCAGCCTGCCAGAAATGTGATTGACGGAGAGCAAAGCCTGCCCGGTGCGCTGATGATGGGTCTGATGCTTGTCGGGACGAGTATGCTTGGCGGAATACAGTATGTTTTGCTTTATAAATTGACGGGCTCGCTTTGGTTTGGTATGGCGGCCCATTTCGTGAACAATGCGATAGTCAATATGCTTCATGTGGTGACTGTTACCGGTGCAGATGAAATGCAAACAGTGAGAATCACAATTGCACAGACACTGTCGTGCGTAATTGTGTTGGTTGTTTTCCTTGTAAAATATATGAAGCAGCGGAAGAAGAGCATATCGAAAGCATAGCAATATTTAATATATTAATGAGGAGGCTGAAAACATGACAGAGCAGGAAATGAAAGACTTGATGCTCTCTGCGGCAAAGATCAGACTTGGCATAATCAGGGGGGTTTTTGCGGCAAAATCAGGACATCCGGGGGGCTCGCTGAGTGCGGCGGATATTCTGGCGTATCTCTATTTCAAGGAGATGAAGGTTGACCCGAAGAATCCGAAAGACCCGAACAGAGACCGTTTTGTTCTTTCAAAGGGGCATTGCGCCCCCGCACTTTATTCGGCGCTGGCACTGAAGGGATATTTCGGGGAGGAAGAGCTTGATTCTCTTCGCCATAACGGCGCAATGCTGCAGGGGCATCCGGACATGAAGGGTACGCCCGGTGTTGACATGAGCACAGGCTCTCTCGGACAGGGCGTTTCGGCCGCATGCGGAATGGCCCTTGCGGGGAAGATTGATAATAAGGACTATCGCGTGTATGCTCTGCTCGGTGACGGAGAAAGCGAGGAGGGCGAGGTCTGGGAAGCGGCGATGTTTGCCGGGCATAAGAGCCTTGACAATTTCACTGTGATAATTGACGTAAACGGGCTGCAGATTGACGGCTTCACATGCGATGTCTGCGGACCGGAGCCGTTTGATTCCAAGATGGCGGCGTTTGGGTTTCATGTAATTGAAATAGACGGACATGATTTTAATCAGCTTGAAAGAGCTTTTAATGAGGCAAGAGCAGTGAAAGGCAGGCCGACTGCGATTATTGCCCGAACGATAAAGGGCAAGGGTGTTTCTTTCATGGAAAATCTGGCGGGCTGGCACGGAAAGGCACCGAATGCCGAGGAATATGAGATTGCAATGCGAGAGCTTCAGACAGCTCTTGAGAATGTGGAGGTGCTGTGATGTTTGAGGTAATCAGTAAGGCAACGAGAGACAGCTTCGGCGAAACAGTGACAGAGCTTGCGGCAGGAAACCCCGATATACTTGTATTGGACGCAGACCTTGCCGAAGCGACAAAAACAGTTATCTTCAAGAACAAATACCCGGAGAGGTTCTTTAATGCGGGCATAGCCGAGGCAAATCTCATCGGTATTGCGGCAGGGCTTGCAACCTGCGGCAAAATCCCGTTTGCCGCCTCTTTTGCAATGTTCTCGGCTGGGCGTGCCTTTGAGCAGGTTCGCAATTCAGTAGGTTATCCGCATCTCAATGTCAAGGTTGTAGGCACACATGCTGGCATATCCGTAGGCGAAGACGGTGCAACGCACCAGTGCAATGAGGATATTGCGCTGATGAGAACAATTCCCGGCATGATTATCCTCAACCCGTCAGACCATTATGAGACGAGAGCAGCTGTGAAGGCTGCGGCAGAGCATAACGGCCCCGTTTATCTGCGCCTCGGCAGGCTTGCGGTCGAGAGCTTCAATAACGGCGAGGATTATAAATTCGAGCTTGGCAAGGGCGTCACGCTTAGAGACGGCAAAGACGTGACCATAGTTGCCACGGGGCTGATGGTCTCCGAGGCGATGAAAGCTGCTGCCGCACTGGAAGCCGGCGGCATAGATGCAAGAGTGATAAACATACATACAATAAAGCCGCTCGATGAGGAGATAATCATCAAGGCGGCGAGGGAGACAGGCAAAATCGTCACCGTAGAGGAGCATAATATCATCGGCGGGCTCGGCGAGGCAGTTGCAGGAGTTCTTTCGGAAAAATGCCCGACGCCTCTGAAGCGTGTGGGTGTGAAGGATACCTTCGGACACTCCGGCCCCGCAAAGGATTTGCTGCATGAATTCGGTCTTGACGCCGAGGGAATCGAAAAGACTGTGAAAGACTTCGCATAATGCTCAAACAAAAACAAGGTGATGCCTGTCGAAGCATCGCCTTGCTTTTCTGAATTGGCGCAGAGAATTCTTACTTTAACAATTTGCTAAAGATTCAATCGTTAACAAGCATTATAGCAGTTCCGTTTGTGCTGTAGGTACTTGCTCTTGTTGAAAACAGCCAATCCTTGTTTCCGAACCTTCCGATGCCTTCACCCAAAGGCATACGGGTTCTGTGACCGGCATTTTGACCGGCGACAGTATATGTAAAGCCTGCATTATATGTTGAACCGGGGATTGATAATGCGCCCATATATACCATTCTGTCATTTCCGGAAAAATTAAAAAGAGGTGAAGTGTTGGAAGACGTGGGGGGAGCACTCAAATATACGCCTCCTTGAAAATAAACGGGGGCTGGGGCTCTGCTCACAATGGAAAAAGGCTATACAATAGGTTCCTCACTTGGTATATCCCAATCTGCCGGGAAAAGGTCATAGAAATCGGGGAGCTTCTCGGTGATTTCTATGTCAGCAAACTCTCCGGTTTTTATGGTTTCCTGAACATCAAATGAAAAAGCAAATAATTCTTCACCCGGTGCCGACCAAGAATTGTTATAGATGATTTCTCTCCTTGCCTCAAGAATTTCATCTTTCATGCTTGCGGGAGCACGTTCAACGTCCATATATGCCTTGCTGCTAACCTCAAAACTCACTTTTTCGACATTTTTAGCAGCACTTGCAGGCACAGCGGCAAAAACCATGACCAAGATGATGACAAGCACCGTCGAAAAAACACGCTTAGAATTACTTTTCATAGCATTCCTCCTTTCTGTCAAAAACCGACAATTTTCGACAATATTTCGCATTTTTAGTAGAGAATTACTCTCTGTGTCATAATCACATCTTATCATTATTATTACTGGATGTCAAATATTCATACTGAATTCACTAAACAAAAGAGGTAAATAAAAATAGCATACAGGGAAAAGATATGCTATACTATCAGAAAAGATTTTTGCTGAAAGGAAAAAGAATGAACAAACAGAAAATCATTGCATTTTTATTAATTATGATAATGTCTCTCTCGCTTGTCACCTCAGCTTCGGCTTCAACATCAGAGATTGTGTGGGACGGAGGAGATTACGAAATAACCGTGCCGGATGACATGCTCATTTTCACACCGCAGACGGCGCCTGATGACCCGAATTGGGTTCTTGCGGGGATAGGAGAGCCCACAGAGGTGCTCCAAGTATATACGGACATGAATGCTAAGGCGAACTTTGTCAGCAAGGGCGGAGATATTAATATTTTACTGACACAGAAAAGCTCTGAGGCGTCTGGTGCAATTTATAATATGAGCGAAGCGTCACAGGAGGACAGGCAAAAGGTGCTTGACAAGATGACGCAGACAGGCAACGAGGGCATTGAGGTTGAAAGCGGGTGGCTTGAGCACGGTGAACCCCCGTTCTTCTGGATAAATATACATGGCAAGAATGAAGAAAGTGAGCTCAGCGAACGTCTTTACGGAACAATGATAAACGGCTACACGGTCGTTTTTGACACATATGTGGTGGGTGCGGCAATTCCGCAGGAAACGCTTGATATAGTTGAAAGCATGGTGAGCTCTTTCCGTATAACTCACTCGATTTCAAAGGAGGAGGCAAGGGCGGAAGCACAGCGGCAGCTCATCCCGACGATAATTATTTTTTCTGTGATAGTATTGCTGATTATCGTTATTGTTGTGTATTCAGTAGTTAAAAGCAAAAGAGACAAGAAAAACCGAAAAATTGCGGCGGATAAAATGTCTGCTTACAGAAATGCAAATTCGGGAAGAAGCGAGCCAATCGGTGCGGCAAGATTCATCAACGAGACAGACATGACGTTCCCCATAATTCGCCGTTTTGCGATGTATCATTCATACATCAAGAATCTGCCGCAAATTGCACTGGGTGTGATTCTGAGTATAGCGATGATAGTCATGACTGTGATTTATGCCACAGAATGGTGGATGATATTAATTGCAATCGGAATTGTGGGATATTTTGCATATAAAATGATAATGTCTTCTGCGAACGTGCAGAGGGTGCAGAAGGATATATATACGAGGGGGAATAAATCGGTAGCGAAGTATTCCTTCCACGAAAGCGAATTCAGCGTGTCCGGTGTGCTCGCACCAAAGATATACCCGTATTTTCAAATAACAGATGTGCGCACATTTGAAGGCTACATTTATCTTTACCATGATGCCGACAATGCATATATTTTAGAGAAAAATGCATTTACCCTCGGAAATGCCGATGAATTCCTGCGCTTCATCAAAAAGCGCAGAGAAGGGAGATGAGTTGATGGAAACAGAGAAACTGAAATATGAATTTTCAGCAAAGACGTATATGTATTCAGCGTCCGAAAAAGACAGCGGATGGATGTTTGTCTCTCTGCCCAAGGAGATGTCGGTTGAGATTAGAGAAAATTTCAAGTGGCTTGAAGAAGGCTGGGGGCGTATGAAAGCGACTGCCGTGATTGGTGAGACTGAATGGCAAACCGCCATATGGTTTGATACAAAGCAAGATACTTACATGCTGCCGCTGAAAGCAGCTGTGAGAAAAAAGGAAAAAGTCACGCTTGATGAAGAGGTAAAAGTGACTGTGCTGATTTAGAAAGGCAATAAAAAGAGGACACCGAAAAAATCGATGTCCTCTTTTAATGCTATAAGCTATTTTCTTTTTGCAATGATTCTTGAAAAGGTCAAATCCTCCCATGCGAGAACATGATAAGGCTCATCGTGAGCATTGACAATTTGAAGAGACTTTTGGAAAAGCATGTTGCCGTTATTCTCCGGCTCGAACGAATCGCACAGAATGACGTCAACCATGCCCGATTTCATAAGATGCTCATGCCACCAGCCTGCCGTGTGGTATTTATCAAGCCCGAAATCGACATAGGGCAGATATTCCTTCGGCAGCCCGTTGGAATATTCATGCAGAAAGCCGGGCACGACAATCCCGATTTCACCGCCTGGCTTCACATGCCGGAAGATATGTTCATTGAGAAAGCCTTCTTCAGTGGCATAGAAGAACAGCGAATTAATGCTGACCATGGTATCAAAGAAATCATCGGCAAACGGTAAATCCGTAGCGTCAGCTTTTATCGGGAAAACCTTATCGGCGCAACCCATGCTTTGAATAAGCTTCCAATTTTCGGAGGGGTCAACCGATAAATCCGCTGCACAGACCTGTGTGCCGAATTCTCTTGCGAGGAAAATAGAGCTTGCCGCTTTGCCGCAGCCCAAATCAAGGACACGCATATTGGGCTTTATGTTCATATGCCGTGCTAATGCCTCCTGGAGCCATAAAACATGCGAGCCCATGGAGTTTTCAAGAATCCAATCAGGGTCATATTTGAGCGTGAGAGGGAAGCTCTTGTCTCTCATTATATCGTGAATCTGCTCTTTTGAATATTTCATATTATATGTAATATCTGATTACAGAGATAACCTTACCGAGAATCTGAACATTTTCGCAATAAATCGGCTCAAAATCCGGGTTTTCCGGCTGCAGGCGAATTCTTGCTGCCTCCTTATAGAAGGTTTTCACCGTCGCCTCATCTTCAATCAGTGCAACGACAATTTCGCCGTTCTGCGCAACGGGGGTTTGTTCGCAGATGACGAAATCTCCATCGAGGATGCCTGCGTCTCTCATGCTGAGACCCGATACAGTCAAAGCGAAAAGGTCTTTACCCGAGGCACTTTTGTCGGGGAACGGAATATAACCCGTTGTTTCCTCAACAGCTAAGATAGGCACACCGGCGGTAACACGCCCGATAATAGGCACCTGCATTGCGGCTTCGCTGCCCTCAATTCTGATAGAGCGGTTCAGGCCCGCACCTCTTGTGATGTAGCCGAGCTTTTCAAGCGTTTTGAGGTGCGCATGAACAGTTGAGGTGGAATGAAGCCCCGTCGCCTGGCAGATTTCACGTACCGACGGCGGTACACCCGTCACGGTTTGATGCTTGAGAAAATCATATACCTTCTTTTGGCTTTCAGTAAGTTGGCGTCCCATTTAGGCAGCCCCTCCTTTGGTCAAGCTGAATCGAAAAGCTTTAATTTGCTATATTGTAGCACATGAAAAAGAAAAATGCAAACAAATGTTTGATTAAAATCGAGAAAAAGAAATATTCTTTTGCAAGCTTAATCATCACAGAAGCTTCACACAGAAAGGTATGTATATTTACCCTTTATTCATAGGTACTTAACAACTCGGAAGTGATTTGAGATATAATATAATCGTACTCAGCAAGAGATTGGACCGCACCAATTTTGAGTAACATGTTCTACCCTCCTCAATAATACCCCTCAAGCTAAGAAACCCCGGAATCGCATGATTCCGGGGTTTCACTTTGCATTAATACTGATTATATTTTCTCGGAAAAATCGAAAGAGGACAAAACCATCTTGTCATCTACCGTAAACCCGCCGGTTAAATATCCGATAGTGTTGACAAATAACTCACCTGTTCCGCTCGGGTACATCATTTCGGTGTTGTCCCAGAGTACATTCTCACATTTTTGGTCGATTACGGCAATATATGTATGGTCTGAGAAATTGACAATCGATGAGCCGCCAATGGCATATGAGCCGTCGGGCATTTGGGTAAGGGCGTTCAGACAGAGATTTTCATTTTGGAAGCTGCAAAGCGTTTCGCCTGACGGACTGAGCTTAAACAGAACCGACTTGGCGGCAATTATAAGGTTGCCGTCACTGTCTTCTATAATATCGCTGTTGATTAAAACATAAACCTCGTATTCGTCAAATATTTTTTCCCACAGCGCATTGCCATTTGCATCTAAGCGCAAAACATAAACATTGCTATTCGGCGAGCCCGGAAGCAGGTGGCTTCCTGCCAGTGCATAGCCGCCGTCTTTGGTTTGTGTCACAGAAAATGCCACACTGCCGGCGAAGGTTTTGTCCCAAGTCTGATTGAAATTTTTATCAAACTTGATAACCCAGGTTTGGGCTGCGTCTGTATCCGGGCTGATGATTGAAGCGGTAACGAGGAAACCGCCGTCTGATGTCGCAATAACATCATATCCGTTGTTTTTATCCTCTTTTCTGCCCAAGGTCTTCTCGGCGATTATGTCCCCGTCTGCATTAATCCTTGCAATCCACACGAGCTCGTCTCCTGCCATCTCTGAATAAAGACAGGTGCCGACAGCGGCAAAGCTTCCGTCGGAGAGCTGAGTAATAGATTCAAAAAATGCCGAATACTCAGCCTCATAGGTCTTCTCCCACACGATATTGCCGTTTACCATCACTCTTCTGATGATAGCTTTATCGTGCTTATCATACACTCTGCCGGCAAGGATAAAATCACGGTTGTCTGCCTGAATGGCTGCCAGTGCGTGCACCGGCTTTTCATATGCGTACGATAGTGTAAATAATAACTGCGACATTTGAATACCTCCAATAGTAAAATTGTGTTACATTCACAGTATACTGATTTCACCAGTCAAATGCAAGACTTTTTTTACGGATTGCTGAAAACCGTGACAAATTTGCAATGTGCAGGTGAATCTGTGTATAGGGAAAGAACACAAATACGACATGTCTAATTAACGGATTGATACATATTTAGGAAATATTCTCATAATGTAACCAAATTGTAGTTGATTTATTTGAATATTTATGGTAATATTGCACCGACACAAAAAAATATAAAATGTGTCGTATTATGAACATAATTTTAAGGAGGCATTTATGAAAAAGCCAACGAAAAAGGTGGCAGCACTGCTGATAGCAGTTTTGCTTGTCATCGGTTGCTTTGCCGGATGCACACCAGCAACACCGCCGGCAGAAAGCACAACACCGCCCGAAAGCACGGCGGAATCGACACCCGAAAGCACACCTGAAGAGCCCGTGGAAAGCACACCGGAGGAAGCTCCGACAGGTGACATGACAGAAGTCGGCACACCTCGTGCCGAAACACTGATAGTTGAGACGCAGACCCCCACAGATGTTCCCGGCCAGTTCAATTCTTATATGCAGGGCACACAGATGGGCTTTGGTATTCATCAGCTCATGAGTGCAATGATGTGGGAAATGGATACAGTAGCGGCTGAGCAGTTCGGTGAGGTTGCCGACGGTATGCCGGAATCCAATGCAGATTATACCGAGCATACAGTCAAAATCCGTCAGGGCATCAAATGGTCAGACGGAGAAGACCTCAATGCTGAAGACGTTGCTTTCACCTTCAACATGATTATGAGCAACTCAGGTATCAACCAGAGCGACTATTACAATCAGACATTTGAATCTGTTGAAGCAACTGATGATTACACAGTAAAAATCGTCACAAAAGAAGCATTCCCGCGTTTGGCGCAGAAGTTCGGCGTCACAATCTGGGGAAATGACTTGAGAATTGTTCCTGAGCACATTTATTCACAGCAGGCTGACGTGACAACATTTAAGGATGAGCAGCCTGTCGTTGCAGGTCCTTACACTGTTAAAGAGTATGACCCGCTTGGTCAGTGGATTCTTTATGAGCTGCGTGCTGACTGGGATGCCAGCACACTCGGCGTAGTAACAGGCAAGCAGCCGAAGGCAAAGTATGTTTGGTTCCGTGCACTCGGAGACAACAATACACGCCAGATGGCTCTTATCAACAACGAAGTTGACATCCTGTGCGAAGTCACACCTGAAATGCTTGAGGTTATGATGGCGCAGAACGAGAATATCTCAGCATGGTATAAAGATTTCCCGTATGCTACAAGTGATGACCCCTGCTCAAAGGGCTTGGCATTCCAGATGGGCAAAGCACCTTTCGACAGCCCGGATTTCCGTTGGGGAATTGCACTTGCAATGAACTTTGACGAAATTTCAATGGGTATATTCGACGGCGCAGGACGTGCCAGCGCATTCCCGATTCTTACAGCAACTGCGGCTATGCAGAGAGACTATTATGTACCGCTCATTCCGTGGCTTGAAGAATTCACACTTGACCTCGGCGACGGCACAACAGTTGCTCCGTTTGACCCGGATTATGCAAGCAGAATGGCTGATGCTCTTACAGCAGCAGGCCGTGATATTCCTACTGACGAAGAGAGTCTTTTGGATATGTTTGGTATCGGATGCTGGAAGTATGACCCGGCAGCAGCTGAGAAGCTTTTCATCAAGGCAGGCCTTGAGAAGAGAGATGACGGCTGGTATTTCGAGGGCGCACCTTTCACTTTCAACATGGCTTACATAGCTGACACAGAGGTTCAGGCAGGCCGCGGCGTTCAGGCTGCATATGACCAGCTTCTGAAGTTTGGCTTTGATGTCACAATTTCAAGCGAAAGCAGTGCAACATGGGATACAAACGGCGCAACAGGTAACTTCGAAATCTCGGGTTACTGGCCGACAGGCGGAATCACAAAAGACATCTATTCACAGATTAACGGATGGGACGCTGACCTTATCGTTCCGCTCGGTGAAAGAGGTTCAGGACAGGGCAGCCGCTGGAACAATGCTGAAGCAACTGCAATCATCAAAGAGCTTGCAACAGTCTCTCCTGATGATGAAAGAGCATATGAGCTTGGCCTTGAGTTCATGAAAATTGCTATCACAGACATGCCTTTCCTCGGCTTCCACTCAGGCGTTAAGTATGTTCCGACAAACAGCACATTCTGGGGCAACTACCCGAATGCTGAGAACCCCTACAATGGTCCGTGGTGGTGGTGGAGTAACTTTAAGTATATCATGGTTGAATTTGAGCCGGTGGCTTAAGTAGCTCTGAAACATACGGATAAAATGAATAGACCGTAAAAGAAACGGGCGTGCGTCAAAAGTTGCGACGTGCGCCCGTACTTTATAAATTATTATGAGGATATTCTTTGAAGAAGGGGTGTGAACATTGAAATTCAGGAAATTCTTAGGTCTGCGCCTGCTGACATGGGCGCTCACGATTTTGATTGGTGTCACATTTGTGTTTTTCATCCCCCGCATGTTCCCTTCAGACCCTGTCGAGAACATGATTGGGCAGATGCAGTCCCGCTCGGGGCAGATGGACCCCGCACAAATGGAGGCAATGCGTGCACAGCTGCGTGTTCAGTTCGGGCTTGACGGCTCAATCTTGGAGCAATACGGTGCGTTCCTGTGGAACGGCCTGCTGCACTTTGATTTCGGTCCGTCGCTCATGAATTATCCCGCACCGGCAGGCGAAATTATCGCAACCTATCTCCCGTATACCCTTATCCTGTGCCTTACATCCACGTTTTTGGCATGGGTTGTGGGCAACCTGATAGGCTTGCAGGCGGGCTTCCGCAAGAATAAGCGCTCTTCAAAAATAATGGAGGGTATCGCCATATGTATATACCCAATCCCATATTTTATTGTTGCGCTTGTGCTATTGATTATTTTTGCCTTTGTGCTGGGGTGGTTCCCGCTGATGGCAACCATTAATCAGTCCGGCAGCACATGGGACTATATCAGCTCATTGCTTTGGGCTTCTATCCTGCCCGGTATTGCGCTCTTGTTGGTCGGCACAGGCTGGTGGATAATCTCTATGAAATCACTGGCGAGCAGCACAGCGGAAGAGGATTTCGTAATGTTTGCAAGGCTTCGTGGTTTGCCGGAAAAAAGTATCGGAAGACGCTATGTATTGAGAAATTCAATTATTACGCAGATTACGGCACTCGGAATGAGCCTTGGAGGCGTTTTCGGCGGCTCAATCATGACAGAGATGATTTTCGGGTACCCCGGGGTTGGCACGTTGATTCAAAAAGCAATATTATCGTCGGATTATAATATGATTCTCGGATGTATAACCATTTCAATTGTTGCGGTTGCGACGGCAACGCTTATAGTGGACCTTATTAATCCGTTTATCGATCCGCGGATTCGATATAGCTAAGGGGGGTAATTATGAGAAAATTTTGGAGAAACTCTAATTTCCGCCTGAAAACGGGGTTGATTATAACAGTCATCTTCCTAATTATAGGTTTCATTGTATATCTCATTCCGCATACTGATCCCTTTACGAAGAATACTTATGCGAGCAAGATGCTGCCAAATGCGGAACACTGGCTGGGGACGACTTCAATGGGGCAGGATATTGTATGGCTGCTGATTGAAGCCATACACAATTCATTGCTTATAGGCTTGATTGTCGCAACGATAGGCACGGTGGTCGGTGTTTTCGTCGGACTGCTGGCGGGCTTTACCGGCGGTGCGCTTGACCGTATTCTTACGGTTATTACCGACACCTTTGTTGTCATACCGTCACTGCCTATCCTGATTTTGATGACATCCCTGATGAAGGGCAGTTCAACAGTGGTGCTGATGGCACTTGTCCTTGCGATGTTTGCGTGGGCATGGCCGAGCCGACAGATACGTGCGATGTCTCTTTCGCTCAAAGAGAGAGGATTTATCGACACTGCATGGTTCTCGGGTGAGGGAACTCTGCAAGTTATCGTGACGGAGATTCTGCCTTTTGCGCTGACGTGGTCGCTTTCTAACTTCATGAACGCCACGTTAAATGCAATAGCGTCCGAATCAAGCCTGGCCGTTCTCGGTCTTTCACCGGGAAACCTGGTTTCGCTTGGAAATATGATTAACTGGGCGATGGAGCGCAATGCCATAATGCTTCAAATGTGGCACTGGATACTCCCGCCGATTATAGCCACAATCCTGCTGTTTATCGGATTGTTCCTGCTCATAACAGGCTATAATGACTATCTGACAATGAAAAGGGGGAAATAGATTATGCTGAAAGTTGAACATCTGTCTACCTCTTATAAAACCATCAACGGCGATGTGCACGTTGTAAACAATGTGGATTTTGAAATCCGTGATAACGAAATTTTCGGTATCGCAGGAGAATCCGGTTGCGGAAAATCGACTTTGCTGAAAGCTCTTTATGACATCGTTGAGCCGCCTATGCAGATTGATTCCGGTCGTGTTATTCTCAGCGGCGAGAGGAACGGTGAAGCGTTCAGCTTTGAATCAGGCGAAATCCGCAAGGCATGGTGGGACAATATGTCATATGTGCCGCAGGCGGCGCAGAGCGTGCTTAATCCGATTATGCAGCTGAAAAAGCATTTCCTTGATTCTATTCCGAAAGAGCAGCGCAAAAAGGAAAAGGAAGAGGAAACGCTGAAAAGAGTTGCCGATTATTTGGAAGAGCTCAGCCTTTCACCCGATGTGCTTGACGCATATCCGTTCCAGCTTTCAGGGGGCATGAGGCAGCGTTGTATAATTGCACTTGCCACATATATGTCGCCGAGCGTGGTGCTTGCCGACGAGCCGACGACTGCGTTGGACGTTGTCGTACAGAGGGGCATATTGATGATGCTGATGCATTTGCAGAAGCAGCTGAAAAACACGTTGGTAATCGTGAGCCATGACATGGGCGTGCATTATCAAATCACAAATCGCATGGGAATTATGTATTCAGGCAGCTTTGTGGAGATGGGCGATACAAACAGGATTTTCGATGACCCCATTCATCCGTACACAAAAATGCTTGTCAATGCACTCCCCCGTGTTGGCGATAAGAGCCAGAAGGTAGGAATTCCGGGGCGTCCGCCAGCATTGACGAATCCGCCTGACGGATGCCGCTTTGCGCCGAGATGCCCGTATGCCACTGACCGCTGCAGAACAGAAGTGCCGGAGTTCAGAGAGGTTCTTCCCGGCAGATTTGCGGCTTGCCATTTACTGGAAAAGGGGGTGAAGGAGAATGGCTGAAAAATTGCTGGAAGTAAAAAATGTTAAAAAGGTTTTCCGTATAGGCGGAATGCTCAGCAAGAAAAGGCTGACTGCAATTGACGATGTTTCAATCTCAATAGACAGCGATAAGCCTGTCATTCTCTCAATCGTCGGAGAATCCGGATGCGGAAAGACAACACTTTGTAAAATGATTCTGCGCATGTATACACCTGAAGAGGGCGATATAGTTCTGCAAGGTAACTCATACAAAGATAAAAAGGCATATAATGCTGACCGCTTCCGTTTGGACGTACAGCCTATCTTTCAGAACCCGTATGAAGCGTTCTCGGCACGAAAGGCTGTTGACACCTATCTTTATAACACCGCATTGAGGCTTGGCATTTGCAAGAACAAGGAAGAGGCGACCAAGCTGATTGACGAGACGCTTCGCAGCGTAGGAATGTCGCTTGAAGTGGTGAAGGGTAAATACTCGGCGCAGTTCTCGGGCGGTGAGCTACAGCGAATTTCAATTGCACGTGCGCTGATAACGAGGCCCAAGCTGATTATCGCCGACGAGCCGGTCGCTGCAATTGACGCCTCAATGAAGATGAACATTGTCAACCTGTTTAAGGAGCTCAAGGATAAATATCAGGTTTCATTCATCTATATCACGCACGACCTATCAACGGCATATTATGTGTCTGACTACATTGCAACGCTTTACAGAGGCTGCCTGATAGAATACGGTGCTGCTGCGGAGATTATGGATAACCCGGCGCATCCGTACACAGATTTGCTGATGAATGCGGTTCCCCGTGTGGGAGACAAGTGGGATGAGAGCTTTGTTCTGCCTGATTTGGAGGAAAAGGAATACTCTATCACTTATTGCAAGTTTGCACCAAGATGTCAGTATGCGACGGACGAGTGCCGTCAGAATAAGCCGGAGCTTAAAGAATTGAATGATACACGGATGGTTAGCTGTTATCATCCGTTGGTGTGATTCAGATGTGGGGTAAGAAATAAGGCATATAAAACCGGCCCTCGGGTTTTCCCGGGGGCTGTTTTATATGCTTATACCCCCAAAACACATATCATGAATACTATAGAAAATTTCCATATTTTTATCACTTTAACCGCTTGTCATGCAGCCATATGTGGTGTATCATATGCATAGATGCTCAATAAGCGGAATTAAATCAAAGTGAGGTGGGAACAGTGCAGGAGAATTCAGAAAAAATAGTGGCAGAAGAAAAGGTCAAGATGTCACGCAAGGAAAAAAGCTGGATTATGTACGACTGGGCGAATTCGGTATTCGCCACAATAATGATGGCGGCGGTTTTTCCCATTTATTTCACAAACACGGCCAATTCTGCCGGTGAGGCCGGGGATTACTGGTGGGGCATAGGAACCTCGGTGGCGATGGTAATCGTGGCCATACTTGCGCCGATTGCGGGGGCGCTGTCTGATTTCATCGGATACCGGAAAAAGATGTTTATCATCTTCTTTGCCATAGGCGTGGGCTTCACTCTCTTCAGCGCAATAGTTGACAACTGGCTGCTGCTGTTGCTGGGATACGGAATCTCTCACATCGGCTTTTCCGGGAGCTGCCTGATTTATGACAGCTTCCTCCCCGACGTGACAACGCCTGAGAGGATGGACAGAATATCAGGCTACGGATATGCATTCGGATACATAGGCGGCAGCACGATACCGTTTCTTATCAGTATAGCACTGATAACCTTCGGCAAGAACTTCGGCATCGATGATTCGCTTGCCGTGAAAATATCAGTGATAATCGCCGCTGTGTGGTGGGGGCTGTTTACAATTCCATTCTTGAGGAATGTCAAGCAGGTGAACGGCATAGAAAGGCCGAAATCAACGCCTGTGATTCGTGCGGCGTTTTCTGCCATGCTGAAAACGGCAAAGAAGATTTTCTCCGATAAGAAGATTTTCCTGTTCATTTTGGCATATTTCTTCTACATAGACGGCGTTGGAACAGTGATAAACATGTCCACATCGTATGGCGCAACATTAGGCTTAGATACCACCGGCATGATACTTGCCCTTTTGGTTACGCAGATTGTGGCGTTCCCGTGCTCGATATTTTTTGCAAGGCTTACAAAGAGATTCGGCTCGCTTAATATGATACGTGTCGCCGTATGCGAATACCTGCTTATATGTATAATCGGGTTCTTTATGGGATTCGGGCTTGAAGAAAGCTGGTTCGGCATTGATACGGCGATAGTGATGTTCTGGATACTTGCATTTATGGTAGGAACGGTGCAGGGCGGAATCCAGGCTGTTTCAAGGTCATATTTCTGCCAGATGGTGCCGCCGGAAAATTCGGGAGAATTCTTCGGATTCTTTGACATCTTCGGGAAATTTGCCGCCGTGCTCGGCCCGTTGCTCTATTCAATGACAAGAGGGATTTTCGGGCGTGGTTCTCTCGCAATTCTTTCAATAATCCTCTTGTTCATCGCAGGTCTCGTGATATTACAGGCCGGAAAAAAGAAGATAGAGGGATAAAAAACAACACAAATCAGCCGAAGCAGAGGTAAATTGCTTCGGCTGATTCGCATTTTCAAAGAATATTGTTAATTGTCAGCATAAAGCTTATTGTTGCCAAGAAAACATAATGATATACTTTAGAAAAATGAAGGCTCGGAAAGGAAGATAAACATGGCAAACAAAATGAAGCCAAGGACGATTATCACGACTGACATGGAATGCGATGACATGAATTCAATGATTCATCTGTGCCTGTTTCTGAATGAAATTGATTTGGACGGTGTTGTATATACGTCGTCACAATTCCATTTTAACGGAGACGGCGTATCAACGCTCGGTGAGGCAACGCCGAATTACCGCTGCCAGGGAGAAATGGCATATAAGACGCATATAGGCTACCCACACCCTGACCCGGAGGCAGGCAAGCTGACAAGCTACCGTCCGTTTGAAGAGGGCTGGATAGAGTCGTTATGGGAAAACGAATATGCTTCGGCATATCCGAATTTGGTAAAGCATGACCCGAGCTTTCCGTCTCCCGAAAGGCTTTTAAGCATCACAAAATACGGAAATATCGCCTTTGAGGGCGATGTGAGAGAGGCGACGGAGGGCTCAGAGCTGATTAAGGACGCCATCTTGGACGAAGACGAGAGAATTCTGTATCTTCAGTCCTGGGGCGGCGTTAACACGATTGTCCGTGCGCTGATGTCGATTGCGGAGGAATATAAAGGCACGGATAAATGGGAAGAAATCTATGAGAAGGTGTGCCGTAAGGTCAGGATTATCGGGCTGTTCAACGGGGTGGGGCAGGATAACAGCTTCATTGACCATGCCGAAAAACTGTATCCGGATTTAATCATTCTGCGCTCAGATTTCGGCTATGGCGGGTTCATGTCGTCAGTAAATGCTCAGGCAGACTGTATTGAGATGTTCCGCAAGGAATGGCTGACGGAAAATATCAAGTTCAATCACGGGCCGCTCATGGAAAAGTATGGTCTTTTCGGTGACGGGACAATATACAAGGGCGAGCCGGAGCCGTTTCAGTATGGCAAGGTGCTTTCCTTGAACTGGGGCTTTGATAATGTACCGAACATTACCTTCAACAAGTATGACATGCTCGGTGAGGGCGACAGCGGCACATATGTTTTCCTGTTTGACGTGGGCTTGAGGGGTCTTGAAAACGGCAATTACGGAACCTTGCTCGGAAGACTGTTCAACAGCAAGACTCCGCCTGAAAAAGGATATAATTTCTTTACGGGAGACGAGGGAGTTCCGAACCCGTTCCTGCGTGGTTATCAGGAGGAATGGGCGGCAAGGGCTGATTGGTGTGTTAAGCCGTATGAGGAATGTAATCATGCCCCTGTTGTTTCAGTGGAAAGCGGCGATATAACTGCAGTTGCAGGCGAAGCTGTGCAGCTCAAAGGAGTATTTTCTGACCCGGACGGAGACGCATGCTCTTCGCTGTGGCAGGTATATCATCTCGGCGGAAAATACTCAGGAAATGCCAAAGATTTGCGTGTATGGGAGCCTGCAAGGCTTGAAACACACTTCACTGTGCCGTGTGATGCAAAGCCGGGTGATTATTTCAACCTCGTGCTTTGTGTCTGTGACAACGCAGAAACGCCAATCACACGCTACGGGCAGGTGATTGTGCATGTGGAAGAGGATAAAGACGGCAAGATGGAAAAGCCGAAGAATTATCTCGGCTCATTGTTGGGGTAAAAATATATTTTCCAAAAAAAGAAAGCAGACTTGAAAACTCAAGTCTGTTTTGCTTTTAATACTATTAGAGCCTCTTTTACTTCAAAAACATATGGAATTGTTCTATGGCATCTGAATGTGTTTCGCTTTCGGTTTGCAGATTCCACGATGCTGTTTTGGGGTCTCGTTTTCTTCGAAAACGCACGACCCCGCTCGTCTTTGACGAGCTTGGTGGACTCGAAGAGGATCGAACTCTCGACCTCTGCGTTGCGAACGCAGCGCTCTCCCAGCTGAGCTACGAGCCCAAAACTATAACTTTAATATTATAGCATCTTGGGATAGGTTAATCAATCCCAAATAACAAAAAACTCACAGCTTTTGCTGTGAGTTTTCTATCATTCGGATTTACAGATTAAAGGCCGGGGAAGCTGTCAGGTGTGTTGCCGTTGAAGTTAGATGCGGGAACAATCTCACCGCTCTTAACCTTGGCGTATGCCTCTTCAAGCTGTGTGAGTGTCTCAGCTGAAAGCTGCTGTCTGCCTTCTGCAGAAACATAGCCCGTTGAATCTGTGTCAGCATGGAGAACAACATTTGCGCCTGTAAATGTGCCGTTCTTGATGGCATCGAGCTGACGCTTGACATTGATTCTCATGTTCTTGAGGCCGCTTGTGAGCATAATATTCTTGTCGCCGTTTGCACCGTCATCATACTGGTCAACGTCGCAGCCGATTACAAATGAATTGCCGTTCTCTTTAACTGCCGTAAACACGCCGTTGCCTGAACCGCCTGCAGCAACGAAGATGATGTCGCAGCCTTCAGCGAGAAGTGCGTCGCCTATAACCTTGCCGCCTGCTTCATCGTCAAATGTGCCGACATAGTTGCCGCCGACATCTGCGCCTGTAACGTCTGTGCCCGCATAGCTCGGGAGCTCAATGACCTCAGCAGCTGTGCCGAGATGCTTGTTTGCATAGTTAACGCCGCTCTCAAAGCCAAACTGATAGTTGACATTTGACGGATAAGCAATGCCGTGAACACTGGCAACCTTGCCTGTTTTTGTCTCCTTTGCGGCAGCGATGCCTGCAAAGAATCCGCTCTCCTCTTCTGCAAACATCATCGCATAGATGTTGTCGGCAGGCTGGTCTGCGGGAAGCTCAACGCCCTCTGCATCGGCAGGGAAGCTGTCTACGAGAATAAAGCTCTTCTCGGGGTTTTCAACTGCATGCTGATAGATGCCAGCAAACTGGAAGCCCGGTGTGACGATAACGTCATATTCGGCAAGAACGTCAGCCGCTGCCTGAACAGAATTGGCTGTGTCAAGCTCACGAATGTCTGTGACTGTTGCACCGGGGTTTTCATCGATGAAATCCTGAATGCCGTTGTAGTTATCCTGGTTAAAAGAACCGTCATCAACGCCTGACGGGCTTGTGACGATGACAATTTTCAGGCCGCCGGTAGCAGCTTCGCTTGGTGTGCCGGGAGTAGAGCAGCCGGCCACCGCGCCGAGAACGAGCATGGCTACGAGCAGTAATGCAATGATTTTCTTCATTCCTAACCTCCGATTAGTATTAACATTTTCTTATTCACCATATTGCTTTGTGCAATAGTGATGAAACCTATAAGAAATTCATATGAATTTCAACGAGATGATTATAGCACTGCTATCCTGAAAAGTCATGTAAAGAAATGAATTGACACCGTTTTGAAACAATTTTCGGCATTCTCTCCAAAAATAGCAAATACCCAAGGCACTTTTATAACAGCTTGTAGTTTACATAATGGGGTAAATACTTAATCAAAGGTGTTTTTATCGCACGATGTTAACTGTGCCCTCTTTCCGTGCAGGGGCAGGTGATTCCTTGCAGATGTAACCGATTGCGGCAGCGGAGCAAATTGTGTGCTCAAGCGATATGCCAAGCCCGGCAAGATAGTCTCTGAGCTCACTGTCATATCTGAGCCAGTGAAGCTGATTGATATAGCAGCTTCCTAAGCCAAGCGATTCAGCAGCAAGGAAGATGTTCTCCAAAGCAAGTGCGCAATCTGCCATGGCGTTCTCGTAATTTGGCTTATTTGAAGCAATGATGAGTGTAGGTGCATGATAGCAGAAATTGTAATCCTCACGCTTCACCTGCTCAATAATGCTGTGCTTGCCGGGGTAGTCATCATCGGGAACATAGCGGCCGAAAGCTGTGCGAACAAGTGAGTTAAGCTTAGAAAGCACATCTACATTTTGAATTGCGGTGAATAACCAGCTTTGGTTATTGCCGCCACTGGGCGCCCAGACTGCCGCACTGAGAAGAGCTTCAAGCTGCTCTTCGGTTATCTGTTTATCTTTGAAATTCCGTGTGCTGCGCCGGGCTTTTATGATGCGAATGATTTCATTGTCAATTGCCATAGTCCTCTCCTTTATGTGAGTACAACGGGTTAAAAAGTGAACCCTGCTTTGAATGCATTTGATGTAAATGCCGCTTCATAATCCTTTAAGTCATGAAGCTCTATGTCAGGAAGCTTTATTAACTTTCTCCTTATGAGGTTGAGGGCTGGCTCAAACGGGCCGCATCTGCTGCCGACAATTTTAATCTCTCTCACGACGATTTCACTCATATTCACCTCTGCATTGCCCGCATAGGTGCTTTTCAGCACGAGCGTACCGTTGCTTCGGGTTAGGGAAATTGATGTCTTCAATGCAGCGGGACTGCCGGTGGCGTCGATAACAGTCTCGAAGCTGCCTGATGGAGAAGTGGAAGTCTCTGCGAAATCTTTGAAGCTTTTCAGCTTATCCTCACTCAGCCCGAAAACCTGGACCGGTGTGCCGTTGGCGGCAATCACCTGTGCTATGAGATAGGCAAGGCGACCGTCTCCCATCACGGCGACAGTTTCAGACGGCGGCAGGTGTACGAGCTCGGGAATTTGCAGAGCCGCTGCAAGAGGCTCGCAGAAAATGGCTTTTTCAGTCGGGATTTCATCCGGCACAACATGTAAAAGCGAGGTATCATAGCTCATATATTCCGCAAAGCAGCCGTCCTTGCTCTGCATGCCGGGGACTTTTCTATCTATGCAGTGATGCATTCTGCCTGTTCTGCAATAGATGCACTCTCCGCAGCCTGAATTGAGCTCTCCCACCACACGCTTTCCGATGAGGGATTTATCATCGCTTTGCTCGACAACGCCGACGAATTCATGCCCCATTACACCGATGAAATCGTCCTTATAGCCTCTCATCACTTCCTTGTCTGTGTTGCAGACCGCCGAGATGAGGATTCTTATTATGCTGCCCTCACGCTCTCCCGTTTCAGGCATGGGATAGTCTTCTTTATATATTGCCTTGCTTCCGTCGTAAAAAAGAGCCTTCATGATTTCCCCCTATATTTCGCCTGCCTCGGCAAATGCTTTGATTGAATCAGTGACAAGCGTCTGGAATACTCCGCCGACCCTGTCGGCTGTTTCGTTTACATCATCTGAGCTGAGAAGCCCGCCGAGACCCGCTGCCAGATTTGAAATACAGCTTACGCCGCACACCCTCACGCCCGCATGTCTTGCTGCAATTGCCTCACAGCACGTGCTCATGCCCACGGCATCGGCGCCCATTGTCTTAAGCATTCTTATTTCAGCGGGGCTTTCAAATTGCGGGCCTGTCAGCTGGGCATAAACACCCTTTTTCAAGTCAATGCCGTCTTTTTCAGCAGCTTTTTCAATTAACGCACTTAACTCTTCATCATAGATTTTGCTCATATCGGGAAAGCGCACACCAAGCTCTTCCAAGTTCTTGCCAACAAGCGGCGACGGGGCAAAGCATGAGATTTGGTCAGTAATCATCATGAAATCTCCGGCCTTCATGCCATCCTGTATTCCGCCGGACGCATTGGTGAGAAAGAGAACTTCGATTCCCATCATTTTCATGAGACGAATCGGCAGAACCACGTCATGGATGGAATATCCTTCGTAATAGTGTACTCTGCCCTGCATGACAACAGCCGGAATGCCATCAACATGTGCAAAGATGAATCTGCCCATATGCCCCGGCGCAGTTGAAACAGGGAAATCTTCAATCTCACTGTAGAGAACGGAGGTTTCCGCTTTCAGCCTGTCACCGTAGCCGCCAAGCCCGCTTCCCAGAACAATCCCGATTTTCGGGATAAAATCCGTCTTTTTGCGCAAACTTTCATAACACTTTTTAAGCTTTTCCATATTTATCCTCCAAATGCAGCTTTACTATATAAACAGTATAGTTGCGCACAGAGAAAAGGTCAAGTAAGTGAAAATCTTAGGAATTTCTTAAAATTGCATGATTTTCAGATTTTTCAGATTTGACTTGATATAATATAAAAAGTTGCGATTAGATGTAATAAAAGTTCATTAACGGAGGGGGCAAATGATGCAGGAAATATTAGTGGCAAAGAACCTGAAGAAAACCTTCAGGCTTTCTGCCAAGCAAAGGCAAATTGAAAAGACAACGCTGCGTGAGAGAGTGGCGGTGGACGACCTTTCTTTCTCGGTGAACGGCGGAGAGATTTTCGGGCTTTTAGGGCCGAACGGGGCGGGCAAAACAACGACGCTTCGTATGCTGGCAACGCTTATATCGCCTGACAGCGGCGATGCGACTGTTGACGGCGCAAGCATAGTAAGCAACCCCGAAGGCGTGCGCAGCAAGGTTGGATTTCTGACGAGCGAGCTGAAGTTAGAGGACTACTTCACGCCGAATTATCTTTTTGACTTTTTCTCCGAGCTTCATAATGTTGAGCCGCAGAAGAGTGCAGAGCGGAAAAGGATGCTCTTTGCAAAATTCGGTGTGGACAAATTCGCAGAGGTTAAGGTGGCGAATCTGTCCACGGGCATGAAGCAAAAGCTTTCGATTATCATATCAGTGGTTCATGACCCGCAAATAATCATTTTTGACGAACCGACAAACGGCCTTGACGTCTTGACGGCAAAGGTGGTGACAGACTTTCTTATTGAGCTCAGAGCGCAGGGCAAGACAATCATTCTCTCAACGCATATATTCAGTCTGGTTGAGAAGGTTTGCGATACTGTGGGCGTGATTATCAACGGCAGAATGGTGGCGTGCGACACAGTCAGCGAGCTGACTAAAGAGAAAAGCCTTGAGGACAAATTCTTCGATTTATATGTGCGTGAGGAGGGAAGCTTACATGAATAAGACATTTATCATTGCCAAGAAAGAGCTTTTCCGCTTTTTTTCTGACAGGCGTTTATTGATTTCAACAATCCTTCTGCCGGGTTTGATGGTGTATGTCATGTACACGCTGATGGGTTCGGCCTTTTCGAATATGTTCGGGCAGGGCGAGAACGCACCCCGTGTGCTTGCGCTGAATGCGCCGGCGTCTATAAATGAAATAGCTGCAGAGCCGAATTATGAGCTGGATTTATTATCGGTAAACAGTGAGGAAGACGGCAAAAATCAGGTTTCAAACAAAAATGCCGATGTGCTGATGGTTTTTCCCGATGATTTCGATGAGGCAGTTGCAGCATATGACAACACAAGTGCTCAACCTGCGCCGAATGTGGCGGTGTATTATGATAGCTCCGACACCATCTCATCTGCGGTATATTCTGCCGTGGTAGGGATGCTTGATGAATACGAGGGGCGTATAGCAAATAAATTCGACGTGAACAGAGATAATTCAGCCTCAGACCTTGCTACAGGCGGTGGTGGAATAGGCGACCAGCTTATGTCGACGCTTCTGCCGTTCCTCATTATGATATTCCTGTTCACAGCCTGCCTTGCTATAGTGCCGGATTCCTTTGCCGGTGAGAAAGAGAGGGGCACAATCGCAACGCTTCTTATCACACCGGTTAAGAGAAGCGGGCTGGTTATGGGCAAGATTATCGCACTCGGCGTAATAGCGCTTTGCGGCGGAATTTCAAGCTTTCTCGGAACCTTCCTGTCGCTGCCGAACCTTATGGGTGGAGCAGGTGGAGAAACGGCTGTGGGGCTTGATGCATACGGAATTGAGGATTACATTTTCCTGCTTCTGATAATCATGAGCACACTGCTGATGATGGTTTCACTGCTTTCGATTGTTTCGGCATATGCAAAAACCGTAAAAGAGGCGACTACTCTTGCCACGCCGATAATGATTCTTGTAATGGTTGTCGGGATTATGTCGATGTTCGGAAGCGGCGCACAAACCGATTTCTGGTATTACCTGATTCCCGCATACAACACCGTGCAATGCTTAATCGGTGTGTTCGGCGGTGACTTCATTATGACGAATATTATAATCGGAATATGCTCGAACATAGTCTATGCAGGTCTCTTCGTATTCATAATCACTAAGATGTATAACAATGAAAAAATAATTTTTGCAAGATAAATGACCATACAATCACCGTCAGAGAATTGACGGTGATTGATTTTTGACAAAAAGAATCCGGCGTGTTACAATGGAACACGAAAGGGAGTGATTTTGTGCCGCATATTTCGGTGCGTGTTTCAGAGAAGGAGAAAAGCTGGATGGAGAACTATGCGAAATTGCATGGAATCAGCTTGTCCGATGCTGTTAAAATTGCTTTTTTTGAAAAGCTTGAAGATGAATATGATTTGAAAGCCATCAGAGAATATGAAGCAGAGAAAACAGAAGGAAAAATGGAATACTATACTCACGATGAAGTTAAAGAAATGTTAGGGTTATAAAATGTATTCTGTTATATACTCCAAGAGAGCCTTGAAAGAGCTTCAGAAGCTTGATAAACCCACAGCATCAATTATATATCACTGGATTGACAAGAATTTGAATAACTGTACAAACCCGCGTCAGCATGGGAAAGCCTTGGCGGGGGATAAAAAGAAATACTGGAGATACAGAATCGGTGTGTATAGGCTGATTGCCGATATTCAGGATAATGTATTGAGGATAGAAATCATCAGTATAGCTCACAGACGAAGTATCTATGACAGATAGTAATTAAAATAGAAGGGAATTCATTTTATGACTCCTCAGAACGCTTAATTTTCAATTGAATAGCTGAAACAACCGATGGCATGACTATTGGCTTGTTTCTTATACAAACTTGAGAATTAAGCAGTCAATCATATTAAAGATATGAGCCGACCTTATTTTGAGGTCGGCTTTTTCGTGGTTGACAAAAAGAGGATAAAATGAAAACTAAATATATAAATTGGTCGGTTGAATTAACCGGTTGCCCTGCGATAATCAGGCGCTGCCCGAAATGCGGAGAGAAAACAAGATATATTTGCAGCGAGAGATTCCGCATAAATGCAAATCAAAGCAAGCTGGACATATGGCTTATATACAGATGTGAAAACTGCAAATCGACATATAACCATGAGATTTATGCAAGGGTGAACCCGAAGAGCCTTGACAGAGAGGAATTCTTGCTAATGCAGGATAATGACAGCAGCGTTGCTTGCAAATATGCTTTTGATAAAAGCGTGGCAAAACGCAATAAGGCAGACCTTGAATACTCCGGCGTTGAAATAGCCGTTAAGGGCGAGGGTGTTGAGCTTAGCGAAAGTGCGGAGATAGAAATTTCATCTGCGTTTGAAGCAGACATTAAGCTCCTGTCAATTCTGAAAGGCAGGCTTCTTGAAAATGATTTGCCTGTTTCACAAAATAGACTTCTTACTCTATTTGATGAAGGAAAACTCATGCTTGAGGGTTATGATATTCGCAAAGCGAAGCTGAAGACAGGCATGAGGATAAAATCTTTCGCCGCCTCTTAATTTGTTCACACTTTTGGGCTTGAATTTTTGAGGATTAAATACTACACTGTAATTGCTTGATTATTACACAGAGGAATGGAGAAAAAATGAAATTACTTGCGGCATGCTTCAAAACGCACAATGCGGAGGAGATGGTTGCGTTCTATTCGAAGGTTTTCGGCTATGCACCGATGGTGGACGGCGAGGTGGATTTTCGCTTTCAAAGGCATCAGCTGACAGTGTTTAGGCTGACGGATAAGGAAGAAAAAGCAACTGAATCGGCGGCACTTATTTATGACACTGATGAGGTGGACGCAGAATATGAGAGGCTTCATGAATTAGGGATAACCGATGAACCCCCGACAGATAAGCCGTGGGGAGTGAGGTCATTTATGATTGCAGACCCTGACGGAAACACGGTAAGCTTCGCTCAGCAGATATAAAATTGCCAATAGATTAAAAGGGAAAACTTGGGAGGGCAAGATGAAAAAAATCAGCGGCAAGGTGACATGGGTGGGAAAGATAGACTGGGAGCTCAGACATTTCCACGGAGACGAATATGAGACGCATGAGGGCTCTTCATATAATTCGTATCTCATCAGAGATGAAAAGACAGCTCTTATTGACACAGTGTGGAAGCCGTTTGATAAAGAGTGGCTTGAAAAGCTGAAAGAGGAGATAGACCTCAAGCAAATTGATTACATTGTTTCACTTCACGGAGAGGTGGACCACTCCGGCGCTTTCAAAGAGCTTATGCGTGAAATCCCAGACACACCGATTTATATCACCGCCAATGGCATTACCTCAAGCAAGGGGCAGTATCACCAGAATTGGAACTTTGTTCCGGTGAAAACGGGAGATAAGCTCTCCTTGGGCGAGACTGAGCTGACATTTATCGAGGCGAGAATGCTTCATTGGCCCGACACGATGTTTGCCTTTATGAGCGGAGAAAACGCACTGTTCAGCTCTGATGGCTTCGGACAGCACCTTGCAAGCGAGGCACTTTATGCTGACTTGGCAGATGAATGCTCGCTCTGGAAAGAGGCGCTGAAATATTACGCCAATATCCTTGCGCCGTTTTCTGTCATGGTGAAGAATAAAATAAATGAAATCCTTGATATGAAGCTGCCGATTGAAAAGCTTTATACAAGCCACGGCTTGCTTTGGCGAAAGAACCCGACGGAGATAATCGGGAAATATCTTGAGTGGGCGGAGGATTATCAGGAGGATAAAATCTCGATTGTATATGATACGATGTGGGAGAACACACGCAAAATGGCAGACGCAATTGCCGAGGGAATAAGGGAGGCTTCGCCTGAGACTGAGGTTTCAATCATCAGCACATCGAAAACAGATAAAAGTGACGTCATTGCAGAGGTGTTTCGCTCAAAAGCGATTCTTTTCGGCTCATCTACAGTTAACAACGGAATTCTCTATTCAAGCGCAGGTATGCTTGAAATGCTGAAGGGCTTGAAGCTGAAAAAGAAAAAGGCGGCGGCGTTCGGCAGCTTCGGCTGGTCGGGCGAGGCAGTAAAAATAATCACAGAGAAGCTGAAAGAGGCCGGATTTGAAATTGTGAATGACGGCATAAGAACACAGTGGACGCCGGACATGAAGACAACAGAGGAACTCAGGAATTTCGGGAAAAGCTTTGCTGAAGCAGTGAAGTGAGATAAATGTATAATGATGAGGTGAGATTATGGGCAAGGAAATCGGCGTTATAATCGGCAGCTTGAGGAAGGGCTCTTTTTCAAGGCAGATAGCGAATTACATCATGAGCAGTGCGCCTGACGGAATGACACTGTCGGAGATTGATATATCGGGTCTCCCGATTTACAATCAGGATTTTGACGGCAGCCCCGAGGAACCCGAAAGCTATAAGTCTTTCAGAGAAAAGGTTGCAGAAAAGGATGGCTTTATTTTCGTCACGCCGGAGTATAACCGCTCAATTCCCGGTGGGCTGAAAAATGCGCTGGACGTGGCTTCACGCCCTGCAGGTGAGAATGTATGGAGCGGCAAGCCCGCTGCGATTGTCAGCACCTCTCCGGGCATGATAGGCGGGTTTGGTGCGAACCATCATCTCAGGCAGGTGGTATCATTATTAAACATGCCGGCGATGCCGCTTCCGGAGATGTATGTCTCAAAGGTGGCGGACGCACTCGACAGTGATGGAAACCTGACAAATGAAAAGGTACGTGAGATGCTTGACAGTTTCTTATCAGCCTATAAAGAATGGGCTGGAAGATTCTGAATGCCGGGAGGTGCAAAATGAATTATAATGAATACTTATTTGACGGGAGCAACAGATACAGCGAAAACTCAGTTAAAACGAACGAATTCCACGGGGTTAAGGATAAAGAAGAGGCAGAAAAGCTTCTGAAGAAGAACACAGAGGAAATCAACGTATATGCCGACAGGCTTCTTGCAGATAACCGCCATGGGCTGATATTGATAATTCAGGCGATGGACGCTGCCGGCAAAGACGGCACGATTGAGCATGTTTTCAGCGGGGTGAATCCGGCGGCGGTGCATGTTGCAGGGTTCAGAGAACCCTCGGCAGATGAGCTTGAGCATGATTATCTCTGGCGTATTCATAAGGAAATTGGCCCCCGCGGTCAGATAACCGTGCTTAACCGCTCGCATTATGAAGAGGTGCTTGTGGCAAAGGTGCTTGATTTGCCGAAAAAGCAGAATAATCTGCCTCATACCGCATTAAATGGGATATGGAAAAAGCGTTATAAACAAATAAATGATTTTGAGAGAATCTTAAGCGAAAACGGGTATGCGGTTCTTAAAATTAATCTCAAATTGGGTAAAGAAGAGCAGGCCAGACGTTTTCTGGAAAGAATGGATAACGCAAAGAAAAACTACAAATATGCCCACGGTGATATTGAGACAAGAGAGCTGTGGAAGGAATACAGCAAGGCATATCTGGATTGCATAAATAATACTGCGACAGATTATGCGCCGTGGTATGTTATTCCCGCAGACAGAAAATGGTATGCAAGATTAGTTGTCTCGGAAATAGTCCTTGACGCTTTGAAGAAAATGAAGCTGCAGTATCCTAAACTGTCTGAGGAAGAGTTGAAGCTCATGGAGGAAGACAGAGAAAAGCTGATTTCAGGCAAAAAGGGTTGACATGAAGCGGGCTTTAATTGATATTATTGTATAAATAGAAAACCAATCGGAGGGGTAAGATGAAGTATAATTTATTGGGGAAGACAGGCCTTGAGGTCAGTGCGGTGGGCCTTGGCTGTGAGCATCTCGACGGCGCAGAGCAAAATGTTGTAGATTCTGTTATTGGTGCGGCACTTGAAGGCGGCGTGAATATCATGGATATTTTCATGCCGGGCGAGGATATTCGCATGAAGATTGCAAAATCGCTCGGCGGGAAAAGAAAGGATGTGTATATTCAGGGGCATATCGGCTCATGCGATTTGAACCAGCAGTATGACATCAGCCGTGACCTGCCGACAGTGAAAAAATACTTTGAAGCTTTGCTCAGGCATTTCGGCTACATTGATTTGGGCATGATGTTCTTTATAGATTCAGAAGAAGATTATAAAGGCGTCTTCGAAACCGGCTTTGCGGATTATGTCCTCTCGCTTAAAGAAAAGGGAGACATCAGGCATATCGGCTTCAGCTCGCACAACCCGAAAACAGCGATTAAAGCTATAAACACGGGCTTGCCGGAGATGATGATGTTCAGCATCAACCCGGTTTTTGATATGTTCCCAAGCGACAGATATGTGCTTGCGGAAATGGGTGACGACGGCATTGACATTTCCTCATTTACTCAGCTTGACCCAATTAGGGCAGAGCTGTATAAGCTCTGCGAAAGCAAGCAAATCGGCATAACCGTAATGAAAACTTTGGGTGCGGGAAAGTTTCTGTCAGCAGAGCACACGCCGTTTGACAAGCCCCTGACGGCGGATCAATGTATACATTATGCATTGACAAGACCTGCTGTAGCAAGCGTTTTGCTCGGGGCGAAATCACCCGATGAAATCAAGCTTGACATGGAATACTTCAATGCGACAGATGAAGAAAAAGACTATACCAAGGCCATCGCATCTATGAAGGATTTCAGGGGCAGCTGTGTTTATTGCAGTCACTGTCAGCCGTGCCCGTCTGAAATCGATATAGCTGCCGTGAATAAATATCTTGACATTGCGTTGCTTGATGAGTTGAATGTACCGCCGTCGGTGAAATCGCACTATGATTCGCTTGCGCATCATGGCAGTGAGTGCGTCTCATGCGGAAGCTGTGAAGGCCGCTGTCCGTTTAATGTCTCAATAATTGAGAACATGCAAAAGGCTGAAGAAGTTTTCGGAAAATAAAGGCAACAGAGGAAATCATGTGTCCGCATTTTAGGACACATGGTTTTTATATTTGTTCACGCCTTAAGGCAGTTGAGCGCTATAGGCGCGAAACAAAGAACCACCCGCTATGCGGGTGGGAAAAAGAAGGTTATACCAAAAAATCACCGAACA
>QMCE01000099.1_pt1 | contig 34517 bp, 31 predicted proteins | sample 1821851 | NCBI WGS metagenome assembly QMCE01 (sample SAMN09453174, study PRJNA476694) | Termite gut metagenome, whole genome shotgun sequencing project. | isolation source: worker | host: Odontotermes sp. | place: South Africa:Pretoria | collected 2016-01-28 | reverse complement strand
GTTCGCCCGCGGTTTTTTACGGGCGAACGCAGTTCGCCCCTACGCATATCATACAGCCGTAACCGCCTTTGATCTCAGTCCCTTTAATATCTCCGAATCCTCCAGATTAACCCTTTGCGACTCCGGGGGAATCGTAATTCCATTCGGTCCGCGGGCCAACAGCCCCAACTCCTCCAAGATATCCAGAGCCACCCTCACACGGCCGGCGTTGTTTTCTCCGCCTGCGCAAAGCTCGTAGCAAAGCGCCGTCTCGCCGTATGTATAGCCTCCGTGCCGCTTAAGGTGCCTGTATACCACAGCGACGTCGTCTCTCTTAGGCAGAATATTTTCCGCGTCCCCGGCGTCTCTGTACTCCCGCCGCCTGTGCCGGTCGTAGGCGCGCGTTTCGCACAAAAAGCGCTCCTGATCAATTTTTTCGCTTCCTCCTGGACGTAAATCCCGCAGTTTTACCGAAAGTTGCGTATTTCCATTATATTCGCTAACCGAGATATGCGCCACAATATCAAGCACGGCGCCCGCCCTGTAAGGGAAGTCTTTCTCGCTGACGTTAAAGTACACCGCATAAAACGGGTTTCCTTTTTTGGGCTTCAGCCTCAATCTTATGTGCCTGCCCTCTCCTACTGGGTACACTCCCTCCAGCGCGAGGTCCTCCATAAGATACAGCGGTGTCTCGTTGCCAGCGCCAAACGGTTCCAACGCCGAAACCGCTCCGAACTCCACTAGCTCGAACATGTCCGCAGTTAAAACTGCGTCTATTTTATTATAAGCCACAGGCATGTCCGTATAGACTTTGCGCGCGTAATCCAACAATTCACTTGTAAAGGCCTGCACCTCCACAGCCGGAAGAGTCATTCCCGCGGCAAGCGTGTGCCCACCGAACCGCTCGAGTCTTGACCTGCACTCTGAGATCGCTTCTATCAGCGAAAATCCCTCTATGCTCCTGCCGCTGCCTCTCGCGCTCCCATCCTGAACGGAAAACAGTATGCACGGCTTTCCGTAACGCTCTACCAGCTTGGCGGCGACAATTCCGACCACTCCGTGATGCCATGCATCACCGCAAAGAACGATTATGCGCTGGTCAAGTATATCCGGGTTTTGGGCGAGCTGCTTGTCCGCCTCCATCAAAATAATATCCTCGGCTTTTTTGCGCTCGATATTTCTGCTGTTTACAAGGTCCGCCGCCTGCCGCGCGGCGTCGGCGTCGTCTGTCAGCAGCATTTCAACGGCGTCGTCAGCAGGACCCATGCGCCCCGCCGCGTTTATTCTTGGAGCGAGCCCGAACGCCATCGACTCACAGGTCAGCTTTTCGCTATCAAGCCCCGCGACCTCCAGCAATGCCTTTATTCCCGGCCTTTCGTTTTCGCGTAGCAGCTGAATTCCGTGCTTTACGATCGTGCGGTTCTCCCCGGCGAGCGGCACGACGTCGGCCACGGTTCCCAGTGCGACAAGGTCCGAGTAATACTCCAAAAGCTCCTCCGGCAAGGCGTTTTCCAGCGCACAGACAAGCTTGAAAGCCACGCCTACTCCGGCGAGTTCTTTGAATTCAGAGGCGCAGTCGGCCCTTTTGGGGTCTACGACTGCCACGGCGGCGGGCAGGGTCTCGCGCGGGGTGTGGTGGTCGGTTATCACGACGTCTATCCCAAACGAGGCTGCGTATTCTACTTCCTCGTGCGCCGAGACGCCGTTGTCAACTGTGACAATAAGCCCGGTCTTCTGGTCCTTAAGAATTTTAATCGCCGGTTTATTCAGGCCGTAGCCCTCTCGCGCGCGGTCGGGCACGTAGTAAATGACGTTGCCGCCCACGCTTTGCAAATAGGACACAAGCATAGCGGTCGAGGTTACACCGTCGCAGTCGTAGTCTCCGTAAACTGCTATGCGCTCACCGTCTTCTATCGCCGAAAGAATCCTGCTCACGGCCTTGTCCATGTCTTTTAACTTAAAAGGGTCCTCCAAACGCGTCAAGTCTCTTAAAAACGCGGCGGCGGAATTCGCGTCTGACATACCTCTCGCCGCCAACACAGCGCAAGCGAGCCGGTTAAGTCCGCTTTCACGGCAAAGAGCGTCTATTTGCGCCGGAGTGGCGGCCGGCAGCTTCCACATCTTGAATTTCAACGAGTTCCTCCGCGATTTATGAGATTTATGAAGTCATGGCAAGGTTAAACTATATTTTACCCCAAAACGATATAATTTGCAAATGCAAAATGCAACGCCGACGCCAAAGCCGCCGCTATAATACACAAAACGGCCGCCGCTATAAACCTGCCGAGATATATCCTTACCGCGTAACCGCCCTGTCCGCCCCACATCACCCGCCAAAAACTCCCCGAAAGCCGCAGCGCCTCACGGCAGCATAGCAGGATAGCAAAAGACGAGATTAGCATATCGGGAAAAATATACACCGCAATAAATCCCGCCGCGCCAACCCCGTACTCCGCGTAGAGCGACGCCGCTGAAAACCCAAACCCAAGCCCGCGAAACAGCGGAATCGCTACTATAAGCGGCTGAGCAACCGCCCAAAACCCGAACACAAGCAAAACCGCCAAATATAACAGCGAGCTTGAAACCATTGCAACAGTGTTTATCACGGGCCCCTGCCCGCCCCGCAGTCTCTCGTAGCTGTCAATTAGACGAGAGAGCATGTCAAGCGTCTCCTGACCTGCCCCGCGGTAAACAAGCGTCCCCAACAGCACACCGGACAAAAACACGGCGGCCAAAGCCAGCAGTAAGTAATTTTTTCGCATATAACGAACGAGATCTCTTATATATTTTGCGCCGCGCCCGCCAACAAGGTTTGTCCGGATCATAATAAGCCCTCCACATAGCACCGGTTATAGAAATATATGTGGGGACAGGCTTATGTATGCCGTTGTCGTCACGCCCTATTGATTATAACATTATAATAATTGCGCAGCCTTTATCAAAGCTTCTTTTTCGTTTGGCAGGGTTTCGTCCATGACTCTTGCGAGCAACACATCCAGCGCCGCTCCAAGCTCCTTACCCGGCGAAAAACCGGCTTCGATCAGGTCATGGCCGTTAACGGCCAGATTCTTTAATGAAAACACCTGGTTTTCTTCTATTATTATATCAAGAGCAGTCTCGACACTTTTAAAATACCGCACTCTTTCAACACTGAACTCTGGGGCCTGCGCCTTGCAGTCCGCAATATTTACAGCCAGTAAATTCCGCAATAGCGGCTCTCCCATGCGGTTTAACAGTCGTCGAAGATGTTTTGGCTCCGGTTTTAGCTCGTCGCAGTGGTGCTTTACCAGATACACGACCTCTTCCCTGGTGCGGTTGTCGTATTTTAATCCGGCCAATACCCTGTCTGCTATTTCCGCGCCCACGCTGCCGTGTCCGTAAAAATGGCCCTCACCCCCTTTTCCCAATGTAAAGGTGTTCGGCTTGCCAATGTCGTGAAGCAGCATTGCAAGGCGCTTGGTAACGTCAGGCTGTATTTCTGAGACAGCTTTCGCGGTGTGTTCCCACACATCCAAATGATGATACCTCGTATGCTGGCAAAAGCCGAACATCGGCTCTAACTCCGGAATTATTTTGGCGAATACATAGCCGTAGCTGACAAGCGCAGCCTCTATATACTTGCCTGTCAGAGCCTTATTAAGCTCCGCGCCTAACCGTTCCGGCGAAACATTGGAAAGCAGCCCGGCAAGCTCGCACATGGCGGCGGCGGTTGTATCTTCGACAACAAAGCCCAGCGTCGCCGAAAACCGCACGGCCCGCATTATGCGCAGGCCGTCCTCTATAAAACGTGCATGCGGGTTCCCTACGCAGCGCAGCAGACGCGCTTCAAGGTCACGTACGCCTCCTAAGCGGTCTACTATACCCTTTCCGGGACTGTATGCCAGGGCGTTTACGGTAAAATCGCGCCTTGCAAGGTCCTGCGCGAGATCCCGTGTGTAGTTTACGAAATCCGGGCGGCGGCCGTCGCTGTATTCACCGTCCACGCGATAGGTAGTGATTTCTAATGATGATGAATCAAATAAAACCGTGACTGTGCCGTGCTTTAAGCCTGTTTCAATAATGCGGCGGCCGTCAAAGACACGCTTCACCTCTTCGGGAATAGCGGAGGTCGCTATATCCCAGTCTCCGGGAATCCTGCCCAACAGGCTGTCGCGCACGCAACCGCCCACGACAACCGCTTCAAAGCCCGCGGCTTCCAGTTCCGCAAGCGCCGTGCGGACATAATCCGGCAGGTTTATCTCCGCTTTCACTGTATTGCCTTCCTCTCCAGCACCACGCGGGGAAATTCTTCGAATCGAATCAGCGCGTCTGCGCGGCGCAGGTCGTTTTCGTCATGGGTCACAAATACGGTCAGCCGCTCTTCCGCTCTTTCAAATACAAAGCGCTCGACTTGCAGCCTTGTTTCCGCGTCAAGTCCCTTAAACGGCTCGTCCATAATTAGAATATCGCCTCCGTAGGCGAGTGCGCGTGCTATCGCCACCCTGCGCCTCATACCCCCCGAAAACTCAGAGACAACCTGCTCCGCTTCCCCGTCCAGCCCCGCGCGCGCAAGGCATTCATCCGCGTACTTTGCGCTGCGGCTCTTTTGTTCGCGGCCAGCCGGCAGCACCGCGAGAATATTCCCGCGCGCACTCATGTAGTCCAGTAGCCTATCCTCCTGAAACACCATGGATATCTTCGCGCCTGCGAATACGCTAACCTTGCCGGAATCTGGCTGCTCCAAACCGGCTATAAGCCGCAGCAGCGTGGTTTTTCCGCAGCCGGAGGGACCCGTGACGGCAATCACTCCGGTATCCGGCAAAACAAGACTGAGTCCTTGAAGTACTGTTTTTTCGCCGAAAGCTTTTGAGACGCCTGCAAGCTCAACCATTCGCCGCCTTCCCCTTTCCGCGCGCCGGAAGCTCCCCGGACGCCAGTCTGCGCAGAGTTGAGAGCGCGAGCTTTTCCAGCAGCACGCTGAGCACAACAACCGCAATTGTCCACGCGAAGAGTTCGGGAGTCTCAAGGTATATTTGCGCGTTGTAGATATGGCGTCCCACCGCGATCTCGGGCCGGCAAATCACCTCCGTGGCAATGGCGGACTTCCACGCGATACCGAGTCCTGATGAGCTTGCAGACGCGAAATACGGCGTCAGCGACGGCGCGTAGATTGCAGAGATTACTCTGGCGCGCGGCATCTTAAACAGCGCCGCCATCTCCAGAAGATCTTTGTCCACCGCCTGCAGCCCCGCGTACACATTTGACCAAATGATCGGCAAAACCATTAAAAAGGCGACGAACATCGGCATTACGCCGGTGTTAAGCCACAGGATAAGCAATATGATTATGCTGACCACAGGAGTTGCCCTAACGACCTCAAGCAACGGCGACGCCAAAGCGCCCACCGCCGCGTACCTGGCTGAGAGCGCCGCCAAAACCGAGCCCGCCGCCAGCGCGAGTAAAAATCCCGCCACCACACGGTACAGCGTGGCGAATACCGAAAGCCAGAAGCCCAGCTCGCGCATACGAAAAAAAAGATGAGAGAACGCCCGCGCGGGCGACACCAGCAGCAGATCCTGCCCGACGCCGAAATACGCGAGCTGCCAGACGGCGAGCCAAAACGCCGCCGCCGCCACACGTATGAGTGTTTTTTTGTGTTTATCCGACGTAATAAAATGCGTCATCAGGCGCCTGGCCTCCCACCGACTGCGGATTCGCGGCAAAGAGCACGTCCATTACCGGGCCTATAGAGGGCTTTAGCTCTTCGCCCGCAAAAAAGACGATCCCGCATTTTGGGATCGCGAGCTTCGCGACGTCTTCAGCCACGATATCGTATTTGCCGGAAAGCGTTGCCGCCTCTTCCACATTTGCGTTGACAAAATCTGTTGAAGCCTTGTATTCATTTAAAAACTCATCCACGGCGGATTTGTTTTCTGAAAGATAATCCACGCGCGCCACTATACATGTCATGGCAAGACTGGAGGACGAGACTTTTTCCCATTCCTCGTTAAAATCCAACGCGACTTTAACGTCCGGCGCTTTGGAGGTCACTGTGGTGACGAACGGCTGTGGCAGCATGGCGAGGTCGACCTCTCCCGCGGCTAAAAGCGCCGCAAGCTCGGCGTGTTCGCCCTTGAATTCAACCTTTACGCTGTCGGCAAGCCCGTTTTGCTGTAAAAGATATTGCAGAACATATTCCGGCATTGCGCCCTGGGCTGTGGCGTAAACAGTCTTGCCCGCAAGGTCGGCGAAAGAATTTATCTCCCCCGTGCGGTCAAGAAGATACAGTACGCTCAATGTGGACACCGCGACAGTCTTGATTTTTCCCTCTGTCTTGTTATAAAGCACAGCCGCAAGATTGGCAGGTACGGCGGCGATGTCGAGCTCCCCGTTTATCAGCTTTGTCTGAATGTCCTGCGGTGCGCCCGCGGTAGTAAATTCATAGTTCACAAGCGTTTTTCCCTGCTCGTTTTCACTCATGAGACCAAGCATGCCCAGCGCGGACGGCCCTTTCAAGCAGCCAAGGCGCATGACGGGCATGGTTTCCGAAGTGTTTTGCGGAACAGCGGCCGCGTTTGCGCAGCCGGTAAATATAAATGTCAAGGTCATGATGACAGCTAATACAGAAGAAGTATTGCGAACCAAATACAATTCCCCCTTTGGTAAAAACTATTATAATAAGTTTGCCGAGGTTTTGCAAGTTTATTATTGACAACCCCGATTCAAGCTGATATAATACATCTTGCGGCGCGAAAGCGATAATATGCGGATGTGGTGGAACTGGCAGACACGCTATCTTGAGGGGGTAGTGGGCACCGCTCGTGCGAGTTCGAGTCTCGCCATCCGCACCACCGGCCCAAAGCCGGATACAAAACGCTCCTTGCTCAGATGGCAAGGAGCGTTTTTTGTCATGCCTCTCAGCGCCGCGTTAAGGAAGTTTATGAAAGGCTCAAGCCAAGCGGAATAAGGGGAATGCTTGTGACGATACTATAATATCCGACCAAAACAAGGAGAAGATTATGCTAAGATATATTGACCACACAAAGATGGGCCGTGGCCGACACGGGTGGCTGGACAGTCACTTTCACTTTTCTTTCGCGGAATACTACAATCCGGAAAATATGAGCTTCGGCGTTTTGCGTGTCTTCAACGACGACGTCGTCCAGGCGGGAACCGGCTTTGACACGCATCCGCACAGGGATATGGAGATTATTTCCTATGTGGTTGAGGGTGAACTCTCGCACAAGGACAGCATGGGTAATGCCAGAACCCTGACTCGCGGCCAGGTGCAGTATATGTCTGCGGGCACAGGCGTATTTCACAGCGAGTATAATCTGCAGGAACATGCCGAGCTTCGCTTCATGCAGATTTGGATTATACCCAACCGAACCGGTCTTGCGCCAAATTACGGAGAATACCGCTTCGCGCTTGAAGATAGGTTCGACAAATGGCTTCCAATTGCTACCTGTTATAGGAATCGTGATAACGGCGCTCCAATAAAGGTACATCAGGACGTCAATGTGTATGCGGCAATACTGAGTGCCGGCAAGAGCATTGATTTCAAGGTCAGCGAGAGCAGGCAGGCTTATCTGGTGTGCATGGAGGGCGAAGCCGATATCGGCGGCACGCACTTGGTCGCACGGGATGCGCTTGAAGTCACCGGGGAGTCCATTGAAGTCACTACAAACACCGGATGCCATATAATCGTAATTGAAATGAGTGCAGTCTGAATTGAAAGCAGAGCACATCTTCATGCTTTATATTAATCCGCAATAAAAATCAATTCGGGATTTTCCAAAAGCCTTTTAAGACAGCCCATGATCTTGCCTGCATAAGCGCCGTCAAACACGCGGTGGTCGTATGTCAGCGACGCCCACATCATGCTGCGCAGCTTTATCTCACCCATATATGCCGCCGGCTTCTCCACTATGCGGCCAAACCCGAGTATCGCCGTCTGAGGCGGGTTGACGATCGGCGTGAACATGTCCACGTCAAAAATGCCCATATTGGAAATCGTAAAGGTGCCGTCCGCCAAATCCTCCGGAGAGGACTTTTTGTCCCGCGCCCTGCCCACCGCGGCTTTGATCGCAAGACTAAGCCCGGTGAGCTTTAGAAGATCGGCGTCTTTTATTACCGGTACTACCAGGCCGTAGTCGGTGGCTGTCGCCACTCCAAGATTAATATACGGATAGCTGACGATGTCATTATCGTCGAGACAAGCGTTGGCAAGTGGATATTTTTTTAACATTTGGATCGTGGCCATCGCGAGCAGATCGGTGTATGAGACACGCACGCCCAAGTATTCCGTTTTGCTTAACAGCTTTGATCGCAAATATGCTAGCCCGGTAACGTCAAGCTCCGTCATAGTTGTGGTCTGTGCCATAGTTTTAAGACTTTCCTGCATGCGGGCCGCCGTTATTTTTCGTATAGAGGACATCGGCTCGCGCAGACCCTCGCAGACGGATGTTGCCGCCGCTCGCGGCTGCCGGGACACGAGATGCAGTTCCACGTCCTTTCTCAAAACACGGCCTCCCGGTCCCGTGCCTGCAATAAGCGCGATATCCGCGCCCGCGTTTTTGCAGAGCTTGCGGGCGAGCGGAGTGGCGTACACACGGCTTGTTTCGTCGTGGGAATTCTTCGCGGGTACAGACGGCGCCTGAAAAGCTTCCGCGGCGGAAGCGGCGGTTTTTTCGGGAATGGCCGCGGCGGCGGGCGTCTCCGTAGTCTGCGGTGCAAGCATGGCCTCGTACTCGGCCCGGTCGGCCGCGAGATAGCCCATGACCCCGCCAACCTCTATTTCCGTGCCGGCCGGATGCACGATATGCAGAATGCCGTCTCCTGGGCTGACAAAATCCAACGTGCTCTTTTCGGTCTCGACCTCAGCTACCACCTCGGATTTATTAATCCGGACGCCTTCGTCCGCGCGCCATGCGACTATGGTTCCCTCGGTGTTGGTAAGGCCCGCTTTTGGCATCAATAACGCAATACTCATGCTATTTACCTCACTGGCCTTCGAACGATCTTACGGCCGCTACGATTTTATCCGCATTTGGAACAGAATAGCTCTCCAGCGAGACATTGTAGGGCAGTGGCACGTCAAGCGAGGCCACGCGCATTATCGGGCCGTCAAGCTCGTCGAAAAGCTCCTGCTGGATTAGCGCGGCAAGCTCGGCGCCTATGCCGTTCGTCAGGTTGCTCTCTTCAACGATAACAGTCCTGTGTGTTTTTTTGATCGAGTTATAAATGGTTTCTTTGTCCAGAGGGATAAGCGTGCGCGGGTCTATTACCTCGCAGCTGACGCCCTCGTTTGCCAGAATCTCCGCCGCCTCAAGCGCCTTCTTAACCATCAATGAAACGGCGATGATCGTGACGTCGCAGCCCTCGCGCTTTATATCCGCCTTACCCAGCGGCACGGTGTATTCACCGTCGGGGATCTCTTCTTTCACCTTATACAATTGCTTGTGTTCAAAAAAGAGGACCGCGTTTTCGCTTCTTATGGCGCTCTTCAACAGCCCCTTTGCGTCGCTCGCATTTGAGGGCGAGACTATCGTGATTCCCGGCGCGTGCATAAACAGGCTTTCAAAACAGTTTGAGTGCTCCGCCCCCGCGCCGAAAGAGTACCCCATGGCGCAGCGAACCACCATGGGCAGCTTATAGGTGGTGCCGTGAAGATAGCGCCACTTGGCCGCCGAGTGGAACAACTCGTTAAAAGCGACCAGCATAAAGTCCGCGTACATCAGCTCCACACAAGGGCGCAGGCCTGTCATGGCGGCGCCTATGGCGCTGCCTGCTATCGCGGTTTCGGATATGGGCGTGTTGCGTATCCGCTTGGGGCCAAATTCCTCCAGAAGCCCGCGCGTAACTCCGAAAATACCGCCGTGCTCAGCCACGTCCTCGCCGTATACAAGAACGGTCTCGTCCCGCAGCATCTCTTCCCTGATAGCGCCGTTTAACGCTTCGGCATATGTAACCAGCATAATTTTTCCACCCTTTCTGCGTTTACGCGTATAAGCCGGCGAATATTTTTTGCGGGTCGGGACCGGGACTGTTTTCCGCAAAGCTCACAGCGGCGTCCAATTCAGCCGCGAGCTTTACTCGTGCCTGTTCAAAATCGGCGGAGGTCATCGCGCCTTTTTCCAGGATATATTTTTCCATATTGGCCACGCAGTCGTCCTCCATACGCTCCCTGGCGACTTCGGCGTCGCGGTATTTTGCAACGTCTCCCTCAAAATGACCGCGTCGGCGGTAACATTTGGTCTCCAAAATTGCCGGGCCGTTGCCTGCGCGCACGTGCTCCGCAAGCTCCTTTGCGGCTTCATACACCGCCAAAACGTCGTTGCCGTTCACAACCCTGCCCGGCATGCCATAGGCGGCGGCCCTGTCTGCACCGGGGTTGGGTACAGGAACGGTGGTGGAGACATGCGCCGAAATGGCAAACTCGTTGTTTGTGCAGATAAACAGTATCGGCAGCTTCCACATAGCCGCAAGATTAAATGCCTCGTGTAAGGAACCGCGGCTGCTTGTGCCGTCCCCGTAATAGGCGTAGGTGATCTTGCCGTCGCCCAAATATTGGGCGGAAAGCGCCGCGCCTGTCGCGACGACCATATCGCAGCCCAAAGAGCCTGCCGTGCCGAGGATATTGTTGTCTAGCGTCCCGATGTGATTCACGCCGCCGCGCCCCTGAGAAGTCCCGGTCTCTTTGCCGTAAATTTCTGCGAATATTTGCTCGAGTGAAATACCCATAAGGTTTACTGCAGACACCACCCGGTGAGTCCCCTTGTAGTAGTCTCCGTCGTTTTTGGTGGCCAATGTGCCCACAAAGGCCGCCTCTTCACCCACGCCGCTGTGGATATGCCCGGGAATTTTGCCCAGCGCGTACATCTCCACCAGCTTTTCCTCAGCCATGCGCAGGCACAGCAGGTCGTGGTACAGGGTCCTTAAAAATTCGCGGGAATATTCCATAGTGCGCCTCCTCCTGCTAAATACTTTTAACTATTCAATATAGCCGTCCCCACGCTGCCCAAAAAGCCCGTGAGCGGCCCCCCGAGCTTGGCGAAAAGCGGTCCCGCGCCCCTTATGTCTCCGGCGATGAGCGCACCGGAAAGATTTTCACCGTCTACTATGATTTTTAAGTATGTTCCTGTTGACGCTGGGGATATAACCTGCTCGCGCATTCCCTGCCGGGCTAAAACAATACCCGCCGAAGCCACCGCCAGCCCAAAAAGCTGTATGGAATTCTGCGCGCGGGCCCCCTCGTATTCCTCGGCGGCTCCGGTCATGTTCATACCCGCAATCGCGCCCTGCCTGACGGCGTTGTGCCAGATAGCGCGCACTTCTTTTCCTCCGCCTTCAAAAACCGCCGCCCTTGCCACGTCGCCCGCCGCGTAAACGTCGGGCAGCTTCGTGCGCATAAATTCATCCACCTCAACTCCCCTGCGCCAGTCCGGGAGGATTTTCGCCAGCATATCCAGATTGGGAATCGCCCCCACGCATACCAAAACATGCGCCGCGTTCAGCCGCTCGCCTGTCTTGAACAGCACTCCGCTTACGCGGCCGTTTTTACGCGTTATGCTTTCGACGAAAACGCCGGTCCTGACTTCCACGCCTGCCCGGCGCGCCGCCTGTTCCAGCATCCCTGCGGCTGCAGCGTCCAGCTGCTGGGGCATCAATCTTTCTGCGGCCTCCAGCACCGTTACCGGAATACCCAGGCCGTTCAGCGCCCTTGCCGCCTGCATACCCACCAGTCCCCCGCCGATGACGACGGCCGGTTCTCCGGGTATTATCTCCCCGGCGAGCCGCTCGGCGTCGGCCTTGCCCCACAGACTGTGCATACCGGGTAAGGAAGGCTCGGCCCATGGCGGCATGGCGGCGCTCGAGCCTGTAGCCAGCAGCAGCTTGCCATATAGGATCTCTTCGCCGTTTTCCAGCACGGCGACATGTTCTTCGGGACGCAAAACGCAAAGCCGCGACCCAAGACACGTTATATTATGCTCTTCATAGAAGGTTTCCGGCTTAAAATAAATGTTTTCCTGTTCAATCTCTCCAGTCATGTATTCCGGGGCCGTAATCCTGCTGTAAGGCCGGGTATCCTCGGGAGAAAGCACGGTGATGCTTCCTGATACGTCCCGCCGGCGGATCTCCTCGGCGCAGCGCACTCCGGCAGGACCGCAGCCGGCGATAAGATAACGCGTTTTTTTCACGGCTGCTCCCCTTTCAGTGTTCATCCATGCACCAGACGTCCAGCAGCTCTTCTAAAAGCATCTGGGCCCGGCGCGGGTTGAACACCCCGCACACGCAGGGCGTGGCGAGATAATTACCAGCCTCTTCGGCGGTGCGGCGGCCTTTTTTTATATCGACGAGCATCTCCCGCACAAAGGTCTGCGAGACCATACCGTGCCCGCACATTGTGGTTATCTCCAGCAGATCGTCTTCCGGCAGACGCTCAAGCCTGCCGCGTATTCCAAGAGAGACCTCAACAGTGTGTGGCAAAAGACCGTTTTCCTCAACAGATTCTCTGATATCCCGCAGTATGCCCGAGATTATCACAGACACGCCGAGGTCGGCTTCCTTTATAGCTGCGACGGCCTTCGTCATTTCCTCCTTGCTGCCGAATACACCGTGAACGATAGACGTGTCCTGTACGCCGTCGAATATGGCGTCCTTTCCCACAAGATAATAGCCGCCGGTCTTCATATCACCCATGTTGACCCAGCCAAACCTGCTGACGATCTCAATAAATTCCCGCAGCGCGTGCCGGGAGTTCTCGGAGTTGTGGCCCTTTGCCGACATGGCGAACACTACATAGTCGCCCTGTAGGTTGGCGGGTGTACCCCGCCTGTGCAACGTATGTGACATCAGCGGTCGGCCCCCTTTACATTCATTTTTCCAATCCCGATATTCGTCTTGCCGTTAAAGGAATACCACCGGCCCGTTTCATCCAGTATCTTAAGGGTGGGGGGCGTTCCGTCTTCGTCGGTGCGGCAGACGAGGTCGATCGAATACACCGAGTCTACCGTTTCGGCTACGCTCTCCATAGCGCTTAGAACCTCGTTCACCCGCCCCAGCGGGACCGTTGTCTCCACAATGCAGCTCAGTACCTTTTCATCCAGCACCTCCGGATTCATTTTGCCGGTTGCAATGTCGGTCACCAGACTGGTGAGAGGATTTTCCTTTTCAAACTCCACACCAAGCTCCGCAAGCGCCATAAACATCCTTTCGGCGTCCCGAAGTCTCGCTCCCACTCCCGGACGCCCCATCTCGGCCGAGACGCCCGCAAACCCGCGCTTGTAGCGGTTTGTGATGTCATTGGTCTTCATCTCCTCGGTCCCGCGTCCCGGTACCTTGGTCTCCTTGTGTATAGCAAGCGGGTTGCTGAAGGTGCCGCGAATACTGCGCGGCCATCCGGTCACAGGCTGCTTAAGCGCGTCCGTAGGGCAAATTTTTGAGCGAAAACAAATCTCGCAGTCTACGCACTCGTCCTCGTCAACCTTGCAATGCACCCGACCGCCCTTTTCCGCGCGCGCAAAGTCAATGCACCTCATAATGCAAAATGGCTTGCACTGGCCGCAGCCCACACATTTTTTAGGGTCAATCCTCACGCGCGAGCACCCCCTTGGCGGCGTCAAGGAATTCTTCGGGCTTGATATACCGCGCAAGCTTGTTTATACGCGCACCCAGTTCGCTGCCTCCGAGCGGCAGTTCCGTGGCGGTGAGTACCGCGTACCCCGCCGCGCCCAGAGCAACAGCTTCGGCCATACCGCCACGCACGGCAAGCTCCGGCAGCAGTACAAGCGGCTTTTTCGCCGGGTCAAGCTCAAGCAGAACGGACGCGTCCTCGCAGCACCAGAGCACATTGCTGAGGCCGTATTTTGCCAAAGCCGCGGCCGCCCCGCCGCAGATGACAACTGTATTTTCAGTCTCCGCAAACTGCTTTGCGGCTTCCAGGGCCAGAGCGTCGGAGGTGAGCTTTAAATTGCTCTCTCCGCCGACAACTACGCAGCGGCCTTTCGCCTGTTCCAGGGCTTCTTTCATGGATATAGCCGTTATTTCAGCCACAAAGCTGTCAGGCCTGAGCTTTACCCGCTTTTCAAAGCCGGACTTCGCCGCATTTATCACAGCGTCAGGATCGTCGCAGCTTATAACGGCAGCTCCGAGCGCCTCCGCCGCGCCGCGCGGTCTTCCGATACAGCGCGGGCAGGTGACGTACGCGTCTACCATTCCTGTCAAAAACAAAAGCTCCGCGTCGCCCAAAGAGGCGGCACAGCTGTATCCGGACGCCAGAGTCCCAACTGTTACAACGTTTAGCCCAGCTTCCGCAAGCGTCTCCAGAAATTGCGGCGCGGCAATCTCCGTACACACATTGGGTCTGCCGGGTTCCAAGACTCCGGGGCCTATTTTATAAGAACCCGCTTGTCCGGACTTTGTCTGCCGCGCAATTTTATCCGTCGTCAAAACAATAGATTCAAAATGACTCCCGTCTACGGCAGGCGAACCCAAAAGCCGCATCATTGTACGGTAAGTCAGATCATCCGGCCCAAAGCCGCACACCGTTCGCTCCTCGGTACGCGCAAACGGATCAAGGCGGCAGGGCCCCAAAAGACAGTCAAAACAACTGAGACCCAAACGCGAAAAGCCGTCCTGCGGCAGCATTCGCTCGTAGCGGTCCCAGCTAAGTAAAATACCTTCCTCCCGCGCGTAACGGAACTCCTCGCGGCGGTCATAGGCGGTCTTTCTTCTTACTGCTGACATTGCGTTTCCCCCTAATTATCGTGTAGCGTGGCCAGACGCCGCCGCATATTTTTTTCTTCGATTTCTCCGGGTTCTAAAAGACTTATCGCCCCCGTGGGGCATGCCGCCATGCAATACGGCTCTTTCATCTGAAAGCAACGATCGCATTTGTCGGCCGACTTTTTCTCCGCCGCCGGAGCTATTACCCCGTATGGGCAGGCTAAGACGCACATCCAGCAGCACAGGCATTTTTCCGGGATGATATATGTGCAGCCGGTATCTTTGTCAAGCTGCACCGCTCCTGTTGAACACGCTGAGACGCAGGGCGCGTCCTCGCACTGGCGGCAATGCACGGTGACGGGCCTGTCCTCATCGCTGTGAACATATACCCTCGGGCGCGGCTTCGGGTCTTCGCGCACGGCCTCCGTCAGGTTTTTACCGACCGAACCGCGCTCCACCGCGCACCGCAGCTCACAGGTCTTGCAGCCCAGGCAAAGATTACGGTCCACATAAAATCGTTTAGTCGCCTTTATGTCCGCTCACTCCTTTAACAAAATCTTTTTAATTTTATGTCAATAACCCTTAATACTGATTCACGATAAAAATGACGACATCCTTGCGGTCTTTTTGCCGCCCTGCCGCGTTGTCCTCCTAGGCGGGCGTCAGCCCGCCGTCGTCGTCCGCCTTGCAGAGCATCAAAAATCCTGCAAAGCTGTTCGCCATTTCTACAATGAATCAGTATAAGCAGCAACACGCCGACCAGCGAAACACACACCGGCCAGAGTGTCGCTGCCTGAGGTGGCGCCAATTTGCAGCACTTCCTGCGCGGCGCGTTCCAACTCCAGCGTCTCGCAGCCCGAGAACAGGCAAAGGATGAGCTGCAGCAAATCCGCGGGGAGAAGCCCCTCCGCGCAATTATACAACATATTGACGCTGATATCAGTCGTTTTTTCCACAGCCGCTTCCGCCACTAGCCGCGCTCGAGTCAAGGTCTCGGAATATGCCTCCCCGAAAGCGACCCCGGCCAGATAGACAGCCAGCAGCCCGTGAATAAAATCATCCGAAGCCGGGGTCAGTCCCGGCCCGCACCCTACCATGCCGCTTGCGGAAGCCTTGAGCGACGCCGGGTCCCCCGTTTCAAAGCGCTCGCAGAACTCCAATACCTTTCCGGAGATGCTCGCTGAAAAAACATTGGCGTTCATTTCCCTGCATGCGACGGGGGCCATTCCTGCGGGATTTCCGTGTGCACTCAGAAAATCGCGCAACACCGCAAGCCGTTGCGCAAAACCGCCGCCGGACGTCCCGCGCTGCGCGGGGCGTAAGGATAAATCAACCGGCGCGGCGGACTCAAAAGAGAAAGCCACATCGGCCGAAAGGATATTTATTCCACTGTGAGAAATATCCACGCATGCCCCCTTTGCGATATTAAGCCTCTTAAAATCTGCGGCGTTTCTCAGGCCGGCAGAGTATGGGACAAGCCGCTTTTCCGCCGAAAGCAAGGTGATGATCCGCCCGCTGTAGCTAAGGTTTAGCGCTCCGCTGAAAATCGAGTGGACCCTTGCGCGCGTGGGGCCGTTATCAAGGCCGGACAGGAGAGCCAGGCAAATTTCTCTTGCAAGATATATTTTCACGCTTGACCCTCCCGCTCCTTTATTGAATATCCGGCAAATATCCGGCGGACGGCGCGTTAGATGAACGAAAGGTCTAAATTGTCCATGTCGGCCGCGAAAGCCTCCATCAAAGAATAGGCGTGCCATGCGTCTCTGAGGTCGAGCACCTCTGACGGAGAATGGGCGTACCGGCGGGGAATCGATATATAGCCTGTTGGGATTCCCTCGCCGGCACGGTGCAAGGCGGTTCCGTCGGTGGTCCAGGTTCCTACGTCCGCACATAGCTGAATGGGTATTTCTTTTTGTCCGGCCAGTCGCAGCAGGGATTTTTTGATCGCGGGATGCACGGCGTTTCCCACAAAAGACGCCTGTATCCCCTCCATGAGCTGAAGCACCGGGCCTTTGCCGATCCCGTAGCGCGGGTTGGGAGAATGGGTGTCGTCCGTGGGCACCGTGTCAATGGCAATGGCGCAGTCCGGACGGCAGCGCTGGACCAGCATGTGCGCACCGCTCATAGTGGTCTCCTCGCGCACGCTGAACGCAAGGATCACGTCTCCGGGATGAGATTTCAGCTCGCGCGCCATCTGGACCAATAACGCACAGCCGACTCGGTCGTCTATAGACTGGGAGCATATCCGGTTTGCGCCCAAAGCGGTAAAATCCCCCGCAAAACACACGCCATCGCCAACCTGCGCGCCCATAGACGCAGCGTCGGCAGCGCTTTCGGCGCCTATGTCGATCATAAGATCCCATACCGCCGTTTTGTCCGCGGACTCCATATGCGCCGGCGGGGCTGTCATGACTCCGGGCAGATCTCCGACAAAAACACGGGTTGACGGCAACGTTTTTCTGCTCACGCCGCCCACCGTCCTGAATGACAGCAGTCCGTTTGGATAAATATAATTGACTATGCCGCCGACCTGATCAATATGTGCCGCGAACATCAGCGAAGGGGCCTCCTTCACTCCGCGCATAGTCGCCGTAATATTGCCTGATCTGTCCACGGATAATTCGTCGCAAACCGGCTCCAGCATTTTATATATGCCCCTGCATATATCCTGCTCCTGGCCGGAAATGCCGCGCAGGCCGCAAAGCTGTTCAAGGGTCTTTAGAAATTCATTTCGATTCATGATATCCTCCCGCAATTACGCGAACCGGCTAAAATCTTCGGCATACCGCTCTTCAAACGCCGCAAGGGCTTTTTCAAAGCACTGTCTCGGCGCAGGCACCACTCCGGCGCCCACCAGACCGTGGCCGGCCTCCTTGTGCGCGATACCCGTATTGATGACCGGCATGATATTCGCGTCCAGCACCTTGGCAATGTCAATACCCGTGGGTGTTCCGGCAAAGCCCAGATTGGGGATTTTGTAGTTGTTGTTCCTGCCGATAGTGATCCGGTACATCTCTTTTGTGTAACGGAAAGCGTCTTCGGTGGAGCCTCCGACAAACTGCACGATGGCAGGCGCGGCCGCCATTGCGAAAGCTCCTATCCCGCCGGTTTCTGTGATCGCGCTGTCGCCGATGTCAGGGTTTGCGTCCGCGGGCGAATAACCAGCGAAATACAGTCCGTCCGCTACCTCGGCTTTGGCCGTAAACCAGGACTCGCCCAGCCCGCTGACCCGTATGCCCACTTCATAGCCGTTGCGGGCCATAACTGTAACCAAGGTGCTGTATGGAATGTTGTCCGCGCTTAACAGGCTTACCTTGCTGGCAGCCATGGCTAAATTGAGGAAAAAGTGCTCGTGTTGGCCCAAAAAGTCTACGATCTCCGTCAACTCTTGCCCGGACAGCTGTTCGCACTTTAGCAACTGCGGCGTCACCAGCTTGAAAAACAGGTTTGTCGCTGAGATGTCCCGGTTGTGGCACTCGTCGCCCATCTGCAGAGCCTGCGAGATAAGCACCTTTATGTCGATCCCGCCCATGCGCCCAATGACCGCACGCAGGCCCTTGGCAAGCGTGTCCTTCATCCAGTGGAGCCGTTTTACGACCGCCTCGTCGTATGCCCCAAACCGCAGTGTGCGGCCCCAGCCCTCGTTCATAGAGCAATAGGCGCGCTTGCCGTCTGCCTTGTTTTCCATGACCATCAACGGCATACTGGGGGAAATTATACCCGCCATCGGGCCGGCGGCGTCGCGGGAATGGCAGGGCGCAAAGCGTATTGCGCCGGACTTTAGCAGGCGCTCGGCCTCTTCCGGGCTGTTTGCCCGGCCCTCAAAGATCAGCGCGCCCATCATGCCGCCGCGCATCGAACCGCACATGGTGTCCCAATTAAGCGGCGGGCCGGCGTGCAGATAAGTGTTTTCGTCCATGTCAGCCAGAACTTCCCTGGCGGGGAGAATATCCACAAGCGTGGGCTGCGCCGAGACAACTTTCTCTAACGCGATTTTGTTTGCCGCGGCAATTTTTCCGCCCAGGCTGCCGGGGACGTCGTCCGCGTGCATGCAGGCGAGCAGCCGTCCGAGCCTGGCGTCCCCGTTCGCCGGAGGCTTCCATTGGACATGTGCGCCCGTCGTAAACGCATCCATATCCTTTGCAAAAGAATCCACCCCGATATTGACAAAACGCGGCGTACCGTTTATCAGATCTGTTTTACTTGCCATGTCTACCTCCCCGATTCTTTGATAAGAAGTTCCCAGGCTTTTTCAACGGCGGCCACATTGCTGTACGCTGTGACGGCGCCTGCATCGGTCAGCGCGGCGGCTTGCCGTTCGCAGCCCTGCGGGTCTTTGTCGGTCGCGCATATGTGCGCCACAAAACCGAGATCTTCCCGTTTTTCGCGACAAGCGCGAATGATCGGCGCAAGCTCGGCGGCTGGGTCTGGGTGAGAGCCGTACCCCAAAACGACGTCAAGGAGTATCACGCCTGTGCAGGGGTCTCCGGCTTCCGCGCGTATGCGCTCCAGACGGGAAGTAAGATCGATCATTGGGTGAGGCTTGCCCCGGGTAAAGACGTCGTCGCCCATGTCTATGACAGTGTGTCCTTCGCTGACATTCACGTCGGGCAACTGTTCGTCCGGCGCGGTCAAGAGGTTGGAGCGCAGTTTTACGCCCTTTTTCTTCAATAACAGTACTGCCTCGTAGGCGAGAGTGCCACCGGAATAAAGGCCCCGTAGGTATTTTTCAGGATTTTCTCCGGCGGGAGACTCAGCGGTCACAGACGCGGCGCACGCTCCTGTTTCAAGCCTGACAGCCTCGAAAGCGGCACGTTCCAGGGTCGTGACCACAGGTATTCCGCCGGGCTCCGCCTCGTCCGCCGTATCCCCCAGGAAGCAAAACACCACCGGTTTTTGCAGCTCCGCCGCCGCTGCGCGTATCTTGACGGCAACCTCCGGAGAGGGCGGCTTTGAGATAAGCACGACGACCTTGGTATCGGGGTCCTCTTTTAGGCACAGCATGGCGTCAAGCATGCTGACGCCGCCCACCTCCCGGCTGAGGTCGCGGCCGCCCGTACCCAGCACGTTCGAGATTCCCCCGCCAAAACGGTCGATCAGACACATGACCTCCTGAGTGCCTGTGCCGGAAGCCCCTATGATTCCGACGCCGCCCTTTTTGACCGCGTTGGAAAAGCCCACCGGAATTCCGCCTATGTGTGCGGTGCCGCAATCCGGTCCCATGACTAGAAGATCCCGTTCGTGTGCATAGCGTTTAAGCGCGATCTCATCCTCAAGTGAGACATTGTCGCTGAACAGAAAAACATTCAGTCCGTTTTTAAGCGCCTTTAGCGCCTCTGCCGCCGCGAATTCGCCGGGCGTGGATATGAAAGCGAACTGATACGACGCGCCGTCCGCGCAGGCCTGGTCAAGCGAGGATATTATTTCTTCGTTTTTTGACGAACCGCTTATGGCGGCTTCGGTATGAAGCGCCTCGCGCATAGCTTCTGACGCCAGCCTGCAAAGCTCGTCATTCGCGGCCTCTACCACCATTATCAAATCTGCGGCGGACGCTTCCTTTGCCTCTGCGGTAAGCATGCCGGACTCTTCCAACGCCGCCTTGTTTAGCGGCGTCCCCATTACGACAGAGACCTTGCCGACGCCTTCAATTTTGGAAATATTCGACGAAAGCTTCATCAAGGCCACTGAATCCTGATAAGTATTCTTTTCTATATATGTGACTAGAACCACAGCAGCACCTCCTTTTATATTGCACAACATTGCAGATTTGCGACAAAATGACACATTGCGTAATTACCGCTTTTAGTATACTTGTACCAAACCAAAATTGTCATTATAAATTTTCACTAACTAAAATGCAGAATTAGCTGTAAAGTTTTGATATGTTGGCCTTTAAACCTGGAAGATAATGTAGTACAATAATATCACTGTAAAGCTTGGGGCCGTGGTTATTCAAAAGGAGGAAAAATATGTCGTGGCTGTATGGGATTCCGATTCGCGAAATATTGGAGCTGGACGCCTTGCGGGGGCTGCGTATAGTGGCAGGCCACAACGGGTTGTCCCGCCTTGTTTTGAACGTCAATATCATGGAGGTGCCCGATATATCAAGCTGGATCGGGGAAGGGCAGCTCCTGCTCACGACCGGGTATCCAATTAAAGACAACGCCGACGCGCAGGCTGAACTGATCCCGATGCTCGCGGAAAAAAAGCTTGCGGGACTTGTGATAAAAACCAAAAGATATATTCCGGAAATTCCCCAGTCGATGATCTCGGCGGCAAACCGGTACGACTTTCCGCTGATCGAAATGCCAAGCGAGCTGTCGCATCCCATTATGTTGGAAATTATCTATCAGGAGTTGAGTAGCAGACAGACGGGCGCGATGCAAATTTCCGCTCTGGCGCATCAGAGCATGGTTGATCTGCTGGTCGAAGGGGGCGGCGCGCCGGAACTGAGCCGCTTAATGTACAGCCTTTATAATCATGAGCTGTACATAACTGACAGGCATCGCAAAATACTCGGCGCGGGAACGCAGCCGGTCAGCGATGAAAACGAAGCTTTTGTCGTGGATTTTCTTAAGAAAAACGGGTCCGGCTCCAGCCGAACGCAATTTGTCCAATGCGCGCGCAACGGCGAAGAAGTCAGCGCAGTTATCGTTCCTATCATGCTCTCAAATCATTGGCAGGGCAGTATACTCTCGTTTGTCAGGGAAGGCCCGGCCCCCCGGATGTACGTAATAGACCTGGAGCGGGCGGCGACTATCATAGCGCTGATTATTTCCCATAAAAACGAACTTCGCGAGGTTGAGCAGCGTTTTCAGAACGAGCTTTTGTACGATATACTATTTGGAAAAATATCCTCCCGCGAGGTCCTAAAGCAGCGCAGCGCGGCTCTGGGCTGGCAAATACGGGAGCCGTTACAGCTTCTTCTTATACATTTTTACTCTGTCGGCGAGCAAGCCGTTTTGAGCATAGAGATGAACCGCGGCGCGCACCGGGCGATCGACCGCGCACTCAGCGGAAGACACCGGTATATCGGCAACGTGGGCGAGGATTTCGTCGTGCTGCTGCAAATGGAATCCGGACTCGGTCTTAAAAGAATCAATAAGCAAACCCGGCAAGCGGCGGAGCAGATTCTGGAGGTACTGCGGGAACGGATACCGCTCCCCTGCAGGATAAGCGTCGGCAGCTTCCGCCAGGACATAATGGAGCTTAACTTATGCTTTTCAGAAGCCCGCAGTGCTATGGACGTGGGCAGCAGCTTCCAAAACCGGGAAAGCATATATTTTTTTGAGGATCAGGGTATTCACCGGATGCTGTATCATCTTGAAAAAACAGAGATAAGCAGGCTGGTACGGGAATATTATCTGCCTTTGAACGAATATGACCAAATCCACAGCACTCATCTTGCCGAAACGGTAAAAGCGTATTTTGAACTGAACGGCAACGTCAGCAAGGTGTCGAAGCGTCTTTTCACGCATTATAACACGATCCTGTACCGCATAGATACCATATTCAAGCTTATCGGGGTGAACATGAAGAATGCGCAGGACTCTATGCTGCTGTACATCGCGGTATTGCTTGGCGAAGGAAAGCTTCCGGATAAAGTTGAACAGGGCGATAACGCTGCCACCCTTGTAGAAGTTCTACAATAATCAGGGGAATTTACTGCAAGTCTTTTATAATGACTTGACCGTCTGACAAAATATATAATATTTTTAGTTAAGCTGGGGCTAAATTATAAAAAACGGACAAAGCGAGGTGAATGGCGTTTCCGCAAGCTCCGGCAAACTGGGAATTGGCACATTGTATTAATTACCAAAAGCGTTTTACTCTGAAATTCAGAAAAGATTTTGTAGTGGTTTTGGTATATTTGAATATGATACGGAGGTATATGGAATTGAAAAAAGCTTTTGTATTCGCTCTTATTGCCGTCTTATTGCTGTCCTCTTTCGCCGGATGCGGCGGCGGGCAGCAGGCCGCGAGCTCGGCGGCTCCGGCAGCTCCGGCCGGGGGTGCCGCTGCCACCTCGACCGAAAAATTCACGCTTAATTTCAACTCATCCGCCATAGACAACACGGCCTGGAACATGGGCTGCAAGAGACTGGCGGAGCTTGTTGACGAGCGCACCAACGGTAACGTTAAGATCACGGTTTATCCCAACGACACCTTGGCCGGCGGTAATCAGGCAAAGGCCATAGAACAGGTAATGGGCGGAATAACAGAGATGGACGCTCACTCCAACGTTACATACACAGTGTTGGACGAGGCCTACGGCGTTATCAGCCTGCCTTTCCTGTACCGCAACCCCCAGGAGGCCGACCCGATCATCAGAGGCTCGGGCAAAGAGGCCTATGCCAAAATGCTTGAAGAGGACAATCTTATCCTTCTGGGCATTGCCGAAAACGGAATGAGGCAGTTGACCACGAATACCCCGGTTGCCAGCATGGCGGATATCAAAGGCCTTAAGATCCGCGTCCCCGGTATCCAGATGTATCTCTCGATCTTTTCGGCGCTGGGGGCAAACCCTATAAGCATGAACTTCTCCGAGCTGTTTACCGCGCTTCAGCAAAACACGGTGGACGGGCAGGAGAACCCGGTCGACCTTATCGCGGTCAACAAATTTTACGAAGTGCAAAAATATGTGACACGCTGGAATTACAGCTACGACGTAATTTTCTACGTCATAAACAAGGATGTCTTCAACAGTATGCCGGCCGACTACCAGCAGATTCTCCTCGAGGCGGGAACCGAGGCCTGTGATTATCAGATCGAGCTCAACCGTTCAAGAGAGGCCGACCAGCTTAAGCTATTCGCCGACAACAATATGACAGTCATTGACCCGACCGACGAAGCTACGGCGGAATTCCGTTCGGTATGCGGCACGGTGTTTGAGCAGTATGAAGAATTGCTTGGCAAAGAAGTCGTAGACGCGTTCCGTCCCGCGGCGTAACGCCGCTTGCCAGCCGACAAAGACTGAAGCTGACAACTATACGGAGCGACGGCCGGACCGACTTGGATTCCTCGACGAGGGATCCATGAGCCGGTCCGGCCATTATTCTCCCTAAAAGGAAGGTGTCAACCTGAAATGAAAAGCTATCTTAAAATCATGAGCTGGATCGAGAACGCTATCGTGTCCTGCGCGCTTGTTGTTATGTTGGTCGTGGCGTTTCTCAATGTGATTATGCGCAAATTCACATCTGTGTCTTTCGCGTTTACCGAAGAGCTTGTCAGCCCGCTGTTTATACTTGTCACTTTGGTCGGCGCGGCGGCTCTGGCGCGCACGGGCGGGCATGTGGGCCTTTCCATTCTGACAGATTTGTTCCCCAAGAAAATACAACCCGCGTTCAAGGTGTTTTCTGCGTTGGTCTCGTTTACGTTCAGCGCCGTATTGTTTTACTATGGTATCATTATGGTGCAGGGAGAAATGAGATCCGGCATTACGACGGCGGCGCTTATGTGGCCGGAATGGGTCTTCGGGTCGTTTATACCAATCGGCGCGTTTTTCATGTGTCTGGAGTTTATTAATTTTGGCGTTCTTGCGTTGCGCAAGCCAATAGAAGCGGAAGGGAGTGAGCTTGCGAAATGATAGCTGCTCTGTTGTTCATCGTTTTCGCCGTGCTGCTGTTCCTCAATGTCCCGATCGGTATTGCGATTGGCGCTTCAGGCCTTGCGGCGATCTTAAAGAGCGGAATCTCGCTGGAACTGCTGCCAATGCAGATCTACTCCAATATTTCAAAATTCTTATTGCTTGCGATCCCGTTTTTTATTCTTGCTGGTAATATTATGGACAAATCCGGAATATCCGCGCGACTGATCGACTTTGCCAACAAATGTGTCGGACACAGACGCGGCGGGCTTTCGGTGGTGCTTGTCGCGACTTCGTGCTTTTTCGCGGCGGTCTCTGGCTCCGGCCCCGCGACTGTCGCCGCCTTGGGAGTAATACTTATTCCCGCGATGGAGAAAGCGGGCTACGGTAAAGCCATGCCGGCCGCGCTTATGGCAACCGCGGGAGCAATAGGCATTATTATCCCGCCCAGCATTCCTTTCGTTGTTTACGGCTCTATTTCCGGCGTATCCATAGGTAAAATTTTTATGTCCGGAATCATCCCCGGGCTTTTGGTCGGCGTTTCTCTGATCCTTACGGCTCTTTGGATCACAAGGAACAACAAGGATCTGGAAATATCTCCGCGCTGCACCGCCAGGGAAAGATGGATCGCTTTTAAGGACGCGCTGTGGGGGCTTTTAATGCCGCTGATCATCCTTGGCGGAATCTACGGCGGATTCTTTACTCCTACCGAGGCTGCCGCTGTGGCCGCAGTCTATGGGTTTATCATAGGATTTTTTGTATATAGAAGCATCAAAATCAGGGAGCTTTTCAGTATTCTGATCGATACGGCGAAGGGAACCGCCAGCGTGATGCTGGTCGTGGCGTGCGCGGCGCTGTTCGCCTGGTTCCTGCAGATTTCGGGCATATCCGTTCAGATTTCCGACCTGCTGTACAACGCTACAGGGAACAACAAGTATATTTTCCTCATAGTTATCAACATAATCCTGTTGATCGCCGGCTGTTTTATCGACACGACGTCGGCGCTATATATCCTCGCGCCGATCATGCTGCCGGTCGCACAGCTCTACGGAGTCGACCCGATAGTCCTTGGCGTCATTATGACGGTCAATCTGGCAATCGGTCAGATCACCCCGCCCGTAGGCTGCAACCTGTATGTGGCGTGCAGCATCAACAAGCTGTCTCTGGCAAGTATCTCGCGCGCGGTGGTTCCGTTCATGCTTGCATCGGTGGCCGTCCTGCTTTTGATCACCTACGTACCGGGTATAATCACATTTTTACCTAATCTGTTGCAATAGCGGCATTTGTCGGACATAAAACGCTCCTTGCCATCTGAGCAAGGGGCGTTTTTGCGCCCGATTAGTATAATACTGCTTCACGATAAAAATGACGGCAGGATTGCAAGTCGCCTTTAGTTTGACGGCGTCAAGGTACTAATCCGGATTTATTCTCATAGTATACACCGGGTGATATTTATGATAACAATCAGTCTGTGCATGATCGTAAAAAACGAAGAAAAAGTCTTAGCCCGCTGTCTGGAAAGTGTTAAAGGACTTGTGGATGAGATAATTATAGTAGACACCGGATCTTCCGACGGCACCCGGGACATTGCACGCAAGTATACTGATAAAGTTTTTCGTTTTGAATGGGTAAACGATTTTTCCGCCGCTCGCAATTTTTCATTTAAAAAGGCCACAAAGGATTATCAAATGTGGCTGGACGCGGACGACGTCGTCCCTGAGGAATCCGTCAAAAAAATCGCAGAGCTAAAAACTGCGTTGGATGATAATGTCGACATTGTAACGATGAAATACTACACGCATTTTGACGAATACGGCGTCCCTGTTTATTGTTTGACCCGCGAGCGCCTGATAAAACGCGAAAAGAATTACGTATGGCAGGACCCGGTACACGAATGTATAACGATTACGGGGAATATACTGCGTTCCGACATTGAAATCTGGCATAAAAAACCGGACCGGGCAAGAAGCTCGGATAGAAATATCAAGATCTTCGAAGCCCTGGAGAAAATCGGGAGAAAATTCACCCCGCGACAATTGTTCTATTTTGCGCTGGAGTTAAAGGATCACGATCAGATAGAAAAGGCGGCCGGCTGTTTTGAAAGATTCCTGGATACGAAAAAAGGATGGACCGAAGACAATATTGCGAGCTGCTTCCATCTGGCGGTCTGTTATAAAGCGATTGGAGCAAAAGAAAAAATATTGCCGATCCTGTATAGGAGCTTTGAGTACGACTCGCCTCGCGCGGAAATATGTTCCGAAATCGGATACTATTATAAAGACGCGGGGAATTTTGGCCTTGCATTCAGATGGTTTGACACGGCGTGCAATTTGCAGCATTTTGATTCCGTCGGATTTATCCTGCTGGATTATTGGGGATATATACCGAACGTTGAAGCCTGCGTCTGCCTGTCAAACATGGGAGAATACAAAACAGCTTACGAGTACAATGAGCGCGCGGGGAGGTTTAAACCGGAAAGCGCGGCGGTAATACATAACCGTGCGTTTTTAAAGACGCAAATGGAGTGACGGGGTTAACAGCTACGCGGCAATGTTGCCGCGTAACAGTATAAGGATGGGCCACATTTTTCTGCCGGCATATAATGGATTATATAAGTTCTGTCTAAGTGTAAACGTGAAATCCATATACCGGAGGAAATAATTATGGCTACTATATCAGGCGCGCTGCTGTATGACAGCGCGAGAACAGGCGTGGCGTCGCCGTCGATGCCCGGAATAGCAAACGTTCCGATTGTGCTTCAAAACTTGGGGACAAACGCCATGCTCGGAGTAAATACAGACGCAAACGGACGCTATAGCTTCACAAACGTACCGGTGGGCGATTACCGTATCTTCGAGGCATATGGCTACCGGGCCGGCGCTTCGCCCGGGGATTTTTCCCGTGCGGCAACCGGCATCGCCCCGGACGCCGCGGTTCCGCCGATAAGCTATGCGCCGAACCCCCCGCCCGGCGCCACCCGGCTTGAAGCCGTGTCGCCAAATCCGCTTAACGTGGCGGTGGGAGCGGCAGATCTGACAGAGCGGAATTTCTTAAACGCTCCCGTAACACAAGCGGCCGGGTCGGCGGACGTTTCCGTCACCAAAGAGCCGGATCTTGACATGGCTACAGGCGGCGAAAGGATGATCTACACCCTCACGCTTCAGAACAACGGCCCCGGCGCGGCTGCCGGCGTTGTTCTGAAGGATCAGGTACCGCCGGAGTACCTTAACCCGGAATACTCGATTGACGGGGGAGATACCTGGCAGCCCTGGACCGGCTCCTTTACCCGCGGGAACATGGACAACGGCGCAACCTATTATGTGTTGCTGCGCGGTACTGTTTCCCCAACAGCCGGGGATTTTATAATGAACACCGCCACCGTCGAAAGCTCCTCGCCAGACCCAAACGCCGCCAATAACACGGCCACAGACCGCACGCCCATAACCTATACGGCAGACCTTGAAGTCGCCAAAAGCGCCGATAAAAGCTCTGTCATGCCCGGCGAACAGCTGACGTATACTTTAACGGTAAAAAACAACAGCCTAAAAGAAGCAAGCAATGTCCGGCTTACAGACAATATATCCCTGCTTTTGGCAAACGCCGAATACTCCAAAGACGGCGGCGCGTGGCTGCCTTGGTCAAGCAACATCCAGGAGCTTGGGAACGTTGCCGGCGGGGCTACAGTAACGTATAGGATACGCGCAACGGTTTCCCCGACGGCGCAGGGCAGGATATTCAACACCGCGTCGGTCGAGTCCACCACGCCTGACCCCGACTACAGGAACAACAGGGCCACCATACAGACGCAGGTGGGAAATACCCAGCAGGTAACGGCAGATGTTTCGGTGACAAAACAGGCCGACAAGAGTACTGTAAAAGCGGGCGATCAACTCACCTACACCGTGAACGTGGAAAACCGCGGGCCGGGAAACGCCGGGGGAGTCACGCTGCGGGATGAAATGCCCGCTTTTATCTCCGGCGCGGAATACTCTGTGGACGGTTCGGCTTACAGCCCGTGGACGGGCTCCGCCGTTATTGGAGCGCTTGCGAACGGCGCGTCTAAAACTTTCCTGATAAGGGGCCGGGTGGTCGAGGGCGCCGACGGCGCGATACAAAATACGGCTTCGGTAGAAAGCGCCACGGCAGACCCCGAACCGGGAAACAACACCTCCACAGTAGAGACTCCGGTGGAAGCCGCGGCGGAACAGCCGGCCGATCTTTCTATTACAAAGCAAGCGGACCGTACCTCAGTAAAGGCGGGGCAGCCAATCACCTACACGATAGAAATAAAAAACAACGGCCCCGGCGATGCCAAAAACGCCGTGCTGACCGACCTTGTCGCGAGCATACTTGATCAGGACGAATACTCCCCGGACGGCGGCGCAACATGGCTTGAGTGGCATGGCTCTTACTCTCTTGGAGATATGTCTGCCGGATCGACCTCCTCGGTACTGCTACGCGGACGGGTTAAGCAATCGGCTTCAGGCAGCATATCCAATACCGCTGCGATAAGCAGCTCCACACCCGACCCCAACGCCGCCAACAACCGCGTCACGGCGCGGACTGCCGTAGATGAGCCCGTACCGGCGGCTGATTTGGCTATCACAAAGCAGGCCGACCTTTCCACGGCAAAAACCGGCCAGATTGTCACCTACAGGATAACCGTTACGAACAACGGCCCAGATTACGCGATGAACGTCGTGATCCGCGATACGCTACCTCCCCAGCTGACGGGCGGGGAAGTCTCGTCGGACAACGGCGCGACGTGGCAAGCCTGGTCCGGCACACAGACTTTGGGAACCATAGCCCGCGGCGCTTCAGTCGTCAGGTTAATTCGCGCGCGCGTTACCGCGAGCACGGGGACAATCGAGAACACCGCGTCGGTAAACGGCGCCACAATGGACCCCAACACCGCCAATAACAACGCCGCCGCACGCACGCAGATCGAAGCTCCCGTGACGCCTCCACCGCCGCCTCCGCCGCCTGTTGAACCTTCGGCCGACCTCGCCGTCTCCATGCGGGCCGACCGCGCTTCTGTCCGCGTGGGAGATACCCTGACCTACACCGTCGCCATTACCAACAACGGCCCGGGCGGAGCCAGAGACGCAGTGCTCACGGCCGCCGTACCTCCCGCTTTAAGCGGCGTTCAATTTTCAGTCGGAAACAACTCGGCATGGCAACCCTGGCCCGGCCGTCTATTGATGGGTAATATCACCAACGGCGCGGCGTTCAATATCCAGTTGCGCGGGCAGGTCGCACAGTCGGCCGGCGGCAATATCATCAGCACTGCGACGGTATCCGCCGCAACAGTGGACACAAACGCAGCCAATAATACCGCAAGCGTGCAGACTGCGGTAGAAACCGCAGTTTCTCCGCCCAAGCCTCCGCCGCCTCCACCGCCGATTACACCTGTTGCCCCGGTTATACCTCAACCGGCCGGAACGCCAAATCTGGAGATTAGCAAAACCGTATTCCCTTGCGTGGCTCGTCCCTGCTGCCGCGTTGCTTTCACCCTGAGTCTTAGCAACACCGGAACGGGTAACGCCGCCAATGTAGCGCTGACCGATTTCCCCGCCAACGAGCTTTGCCATGTCAAGTATTCGCTCGACTGCGGCGCCAGCTGGAAACCCTGGCCCGGAACGCTGCAAATAGACGTTATCCCTGCGGGAGGCGCTTTGACTTTAATTCTTAGCGGGATCGTCAGCCAAAACGCGATATGCCCGATTTTCTCCTCTACCGAGCTCTCTTATGTCAAATCGGAAAATGGAACGGAAATACAACATGCGACATGCACGGTTCCGGTCGAACGTTGCGGTCTGTTCTGGCTGTAGCCAAAGTTAAGACTTAACAAAATCTGCCGGAAGCTTTCCGGCTGACGGGGCTCTGTACAAGGGCCCCATTTTTGACGCTTAACCCCACTTGTAAAGCCACTTTTTCCCTTGTGATTAAAAGTTGATTAAGAAAATTCTGACAGCTTGACAACGCTTTTGCGGGAATGTAAACCTTTTGGTATTATGCGCTAACCGAGAGAATTGGAGTGGTATTGATATGAGCCATATCCGAGAATTCTTCTATAAAAAGAAGTATAAGGAGCCGATTTTCAAGCGGATAGCGCTTGTGATTCTCGCGTTTGCGGTGATGGTCACGGCCAGCTCTATTATGGCGGCGCACATGCTGGAAGCGCGTTTGAGCGATCAGGCCGAGGCCGTTGTGTTTCAAGCTATTATGAATATAGAGACCGATTTCAGCGGGCTGATGACGGCGGCATGACCAATCTTTCCGCGAGGCGGCGCGAAAGCTTGGCGCTGAAATCACTGCAATGCTCGACGTCTTTGACGCAAAAACCATAAGGCCTAAAAAGGACAAGCCGGACGCCTGGGTTCTGGAAAGGCTGCATGAGGCCTGCGAGATGTACGACATGGACGGCGTCGACGCCGCTTTGTCGGAAATATGCGCGTACGAATACGACGCCGACGGCGGGCTTTCCGTGTGGCTGCGCGAAATGGCCGACGCGACAGATTTTGCGGCAATAGCCAAAAGATTAACAGAAAAGGCGTGATTTAGGCGAAGAAGCCATACGGATCATCACAGAAGAAGCCGGCCGGCATTTTGACCCGCTTATTGTAAATATATTCGAAGCCGCGAAAGATAGCTTCCGCCAACCGCAGAAAAATTCTACAGCGATGTAGAATTTTTTTTTGCGTTATGCTAAAATATAAAACGTGTGAATTTTAGTACAATAAATCAGACCCGGGGGGTTGTAAATGATAATTGATTTTCACAACCATGTGTTTCCCGACTCTTTGGCAAAGCGGGCCATCTCGGCGCTTTACAACAACATAGACGGATTGTATCAGCCTGTTCATGACGGCACGTTATCCGGACTGCGCAAAGTGATGGATGAAGCGAATATTGACGTGTCGGTCATTCAGCCTGTGATAACGAAAGCTTCGCAGACAAAGACTATAAACGAATGGGCAGCAAGCGTATGTTCAAAAAGAATTATATGCTTCGGCGGCATTTATCCGCACACGGACGATTACAAACAGGATATTGATCTTGTGGCCGGTCTGGGGCTAAAGGGTTTAAAATTCCACGCCGAATATCAGGGGTTTGAGCTTGATTCTCCCCACATGCTTAAAATCTATGATTACGCGCTGAGCAGGAATTTGATTTTGCTGCACCACGCGGGCTTTGATCCTGCGTTTCCGCCCCCGTTCAGAACGTCTCCAAAACAGTTTCTCAACGTCGCCGCCGCTATGCGCGGCGGGATAATCGTAGCCGCGCACTTCGGAGGTCACGATCAATGGGATGAAGTTGAAAGCGAGCTTGCCGGCAGTGATATATACTTGGACACATCGATGGGCTTTGAATATTTTGACCATGAGCAGTTTTTACGGATCGTGCGCAGACACGGCTCTGATAAAATACTGTTTGCTTCCGATTCGCCGTGGAGCGACCCCAAAAAAGAACTGGAGTCGCTCTCTGCGCTGCCTTTGCCGGCCCCGGACATCGAGGCGATTACATGGAAAAACGCCGCAAGAATATTTAAGCTGGATATATGTTAACCCCTGCCCAAAACAGACAGCCTGACGTCCTGCACATAAAAATCCAGCAGGCTTTCGTTTTCCAGATACGCCAATACGCCGTCCGCCTTACCGCTTATAAGCGCGCCGTAAATCTGTACGCCGTTTTTGTCGATATACTCGGATATTTCCTCGTAATCACCTGCGCTGATACCGTTTATGCTTACCATGGACTCAAGGAATTGCGGTCTGTCTGAAAGATACCGGACCAATGAGCGAAAGTGCTGCTCCCACGCCGCCGCATTGTCCGCGTCCCCGCCAATAAGCTGGAAAAACGGGTATCCCTCCGGCGTGTTTTCAAATATGACGCCGCCTCCGACGGGCGAAAAACCCACAGTATTTGAGATGTAGCCGTCATCACACACGACCGCCGCGTAGTCAAAACTCAGATTCCCGCTCCATTTTTCGCAGTGTTGCTCAAACTCCGCTATTGGCATGTCGTTCGCAAATGTGACGTACACCGCCGCCCTGCTTGACGGCGGAAGCTCCTTAAGGGCTTCCATCTGCCGCTTAAGAACCTCCGGGAACGGGGTGCTGTGTACGGTCCCGTCATCTTCCCCGCGCAAAAGGGAGCCTTCCCGGTAGCCGAAGGCGTTGGCGGCCGGCAGGTTAAGGTACCCGGAAATGCTAAAGCTTTCAAGCGAAGTGTTTTTTCCGCGTACAATGCGCGCCGAAGAGGTTTTTTGCTCGCCCGTGAAAACATTCGCGTGCTGAAAACGCACGTCATAGCATCCGGGTGCGTTGCGCAACGCCTCCGCGCCGTACAGGCTGTATCCCGGTGAATGCAGCTCAGTAAAGGCCCACATGTCTAATGCAAGCTGGCCGTCATCACGGAAAACGGGCTCTATTCCCCTGTTCGGGTCGTAGTAATAGTTGTTTACAGCCGCTACGGCGGCGGCGGCGGCCAGCCCCAGTACGGCCAGCACTGCGACGACTGCGCAGAATATCTTCACGCGGATTTTTCGCGCAATCCGCTTTCCCGCCGCCGCTTCCGCTTCATCGGAAACCGGTGGTATTGGGGAGCCTTGCGCCGCTTGTTCAAACCTCTCCGCCAGATATTCCTCAATCGCCTCAAACTTGCCGAGCTCTTCGCGCACGAGCGCCGATTCTTCCTCTGTTGCCGCGCCGGCTTTAAAGCGCTCAAAAATATTCAGGAACCCGTTCATAATATTTCCTCCTCCATGATCTCCATGATTTTTTTAAGGCGGGCGCGCGCGCGGGCGAGCCCCGTTTTTACCGCTCCCGGCGTACGGCCGAGAATCACCGCGATCTGCGATATGCCGCAGTCTGAAAAATAAAACATCGCAAGCATATCCCGGTCAGGCTCCGAAAGACGCAGCAGCGCGCGGTAGAGCTTTTGCCGGGCGTCTTTTTTTAAGACAGTTTCCAGCGGGCCGTCGGCGTCTGAGGCGAGCTCTTCTATATCCGCAAGCGGGCTTTGCTCCCAGCGGCGTTTTCTTAAGGAGTCTATATACAGGTTTTTGCACACCCGCAGCAGCCAGTATTTTACGCCTGCGTTCTTTGCGTCAAACGACAGCAGCGCTTTGCAGAAGGCTTCGCCTGTTAAATCCTCCGCGGCGTGGACGTCTTTGCAGAGGGCCAGTGCGTAGAGATAGACCTCTTTTGAATACGCGCGATAAACCTGTTCAATTTCGTCGCGCCCCACATCCGCCCTCCTTTCCTGCCCTGTCCGATAAATAAACGGGCTAAAACCCCAAAGGTTACAAGGATATATTTGACAGTTTTTAAGGGCGGCCTGCGGCCGCCCGTAAATATTTTGATGCTCTTGTTATAATTGTATCTAATTTTGCGGAAGAGTTCCAATTATTGGCGAAATACGGTATAATTGTTAACAATTACAAATGGTCGAACCGGACAAGCCGTAAGAACAGGAGTGGGACGCGTGGATACATATTCAAAAGAAGACTTGCAGGCGGCGCATAAGGCGCTTTCTTCCTCTGTGCGGAAAATAGAAAAGGTCCGGGAGACCCTGCTAAAAAAACATCCGCCGCCAAAGTCCCAGCTGACTCTTGCCGAACGGAACCTCGCCGCGCTGAGGCTGGCGCTGGGGTTGATTGAGCGGGAGATGGGGATAGGTGAATGAAAGCATGTTTGAAACTGATACAAAGGAGAGCTTGTGACATGCCCGTGGAAAACAATAAAGACTATACATTGTCAGCGATATTACATTATGTGAATGAATCTCAAACGACTGGGGCCCTGCTATTGACCGGTAAATGGGGTTCCGGGAAAACATGGTTTATTAACAACACACTTAAAAAGGAGCTTACTGATAAACGACCGCTTATAACGGTATCACTCTTTGGTATTAATAGTGTTGAGCAATTCAGAAAGGAAGTTGCTCTTGCCTCATATGGCGTCAAAGCAGGCGGTCAAAAATCAAAACTAAAAGAATCAATCAAAAAAGCCACTTCGTTTCTTGAGGGAATTACATTCCTAAAAGGCTATATTGATTTAGGAACATATATTGAAATGGTTCCATTTCCTAAAGACGCCATAATCCTGTTTGACGATTTTGAACGTTGCAAGTTGGAACCGGAAGTTTCTCTTGGCCTTATTAACCACTACATTGAATCTAAAAAACTTAAAGTTATTATTGTCGCAAGCGAAGAAATGATTAATGATGATTATTATAAAAC
>QMCE01000542.1_pt1 | contig 34556 bp, 28 predicted proteins | sample 1821851 | NCBI WGS metagenome assembly QMCE01 (sample SAMN09453174, study PRJNA476694) | Termite gut metagenome, whole genome shotgun sequencing project. | isolation source: worker | host: Odontotermes sp. | place: South Africa:Pretoria | collected 2016-01-28 | reverse complement strand
GGACATCGCGATCTCGGCGGCACGGACGGCCGACCAGTTCGGCATCGAGCCGCGGGTCGCCATGCTGTCCTACTCGACAGGCACATCGGGCTCAGGCCCCGCTGTGGACGCCGTCGTGGCGGCCACGAAGCTCGCCCACGAGCGCGCGCCCGAGCTTGCACTGGACGGGCCGCTGCAATTCGACGCCGCGGTCGACGCGACGGTGGCGAAGGCGAAGCTGCCCGATTCACCGGTCGCCGGGCGGGCGACGGTGTTCGTCTTCCCTGACTTGAACTCCGGGAATATCGCTTACAAAGCCGTGCAACGCACGTCCGGCGCTCTCGCCGTCGGCCCCGTGTTGCAGGGGCTCAACAAGCCTGTCAACGACCTGTCGCGTGGGGCGCTCGTCGATGACATCGTCAACACAGTCGCCATCACCGCCATCCAGGCGCAGGCTCGTTAGTGGCGTGATAGCGGCTTCACACACGTGACAGTGGCTTGGCGACAAGGTCCGCCCGGCCGTCACTATCATCCGATCGAGAAAGAAAACACTTGTGAGCAAGCCCATTCTGCTGCTGAATTGCGGCTCGTCGTCCATCAAATATCAAGTCATCGACGCTGAGTCTGAGGATGTCGTCGCGAGCGGCATCATCCAACGCATCGGTGACGAGTCCGGCACCATCGACCACACCTACGCCGGCCAGACACACCACCAGGACCGCCCGTTCCCCGATCATCACGTCGCGCTGCAGGCGCTTGTCGCTTTGTTCGATGAGGTCGGGCCGTCTCTGGCGGACGTCGTGGCCGTCGGCCATCGTGCCGTCCACGGCGGTGAGGAATTTCGAGAGACCACGATCATTGATGACGCCGTCATCGAACGTCTGCGTGAGCTCAGCCCGCTGGCGCCGTTGCACAATCCGGCGGGCATCGCGGGCATCGAAGCCGCGCGCGCCGCGTTGCCGCACGTGCCGCACGTCGCAATCTTCGATACCGCGTTTTTCGCAACCATGCCCGCCGAGGCCTACACCTACGCGATCGACCAGGAGACGGCCAAGCAGTACCACATCCGCAAATACGGCTTCCACGGCACGTCGCACAGCTTCGTCTCACGCACGGCTGCCGAGTTCCTCGGCAAGCCGTATGGCGAGCTCAACCAGATCGTCTGCCACCTTGGCAACGGGGCGTCGATCTCGGCGATCGACCATGGTGTCGCCGTCGACACGTCGATGGGCCTGACACCGCTGGCCGGCCTCGTGATGGGCACCCGGTCCGGTGACGTCGACCCAGGCCTGCACGCTTACCTCGGCCAGGCGCTCGGCCTCGACCTCGACGGCGTCGACTCGTTCCTCAATCACAAGTCGGGCATGCTCGGTCTCGCTGGCGTCGTCGACTTCCGCGACCTGGCAGGTCTCATCAACAGTGGCGACGCGCAGGCGGAACTCGCCATGAACGTGTACGTGCACCGGCTGGTGAGCTATGTCGGTTCGTACCTGGCCGTGCTCGGGCATGTCGACACGCTCGTCTTCACGGCGGGTGTCGGCGAGAACGACGCCGATGTCCGCGCGCGGGTGGTGAAGCGGCTGGCTCCGCTGGGATTCCTGCTCGACGAGGAAGCGAACGCGACACGATCGAAAGAGCCGCGGATCATTTCGCGTCCCGGTTCGCCGGTCACGGTGCTGGTGGTGCCCACGAACGAAGAGCTTGCCATGGCGCGCGAGACCGTCGCGGCCATCAGCGCGTAGGCGAGGGCGTCGTGGCGACCACGCTCATCACGGGCGGGACATCGGGTATCGGCGCCGCGTATGCGCGGGCGTTCGCGGCGCGCGGGGATGACCTTGTGCTCGTCGCACGTGACGCGGAGCGGCTCACGTCGATGGCGGCAGGATTGCGGGCCGCTCATGGCGTCAACGTCGAGACGATGGTGGCTGACTTGGGCGTGCGGGACGACGTCCTGCGGGTCGCCGAGCGGTTGGAAGACTCGGCGCGGCCGGTCGATCTGTTGGTCAACAACGCGGGCTTCGGCCTGCATGCTGGTTTGCTCGACCCGGACTTCTCGTCACACGAGGCGGCCCTTGATGTGATGTGTCTCGCGGTGTTGATTCTTGGTGGTGCCGCTGGCCGGGCGATGAAGAAGCGTGGGCACGGTCGTATCGTCAACATTTCCTCGCTCGCGAGTTGGATTGCCCAAGGTGGGTATTCACCGGTCAAGGCGTATGCGCGCTCGTATTCGGAAGGGCTCGCCTCGGAGTTGCACGGCACTGGCGTCACGGTGACGGCGGTGTGCCCCGGTTGGGTGCGGACCGAGTTTCACCAGCGGGCCGGCATCCGCACGTCATCGATTCCGGGTTTCATCTGGGTGGACGCCGACCAGATGGCGGCCGCGTCCCTGAAGGACATCGACGCTGGCAAGACCATTTCGATTCCCGCGAAGCGCTGGAAGGTGGCGGCCTTTTTTGCGGCCCACGCGCCGCGTGCGGCGGTGTTGTTTTTCTCGCGGATGCTGACCAAGAGCCGCGCTTGAGTCTGAGCCGTCCCGCGTGTGGCGCACAGCCGTCACGGGAAACGCGCCGCCGTGTGTCGCTGGCGGCGCCACACGGCGGGCGACGGCGTGAGCCCGCGTGATTTCGTGTGGCACCGCCTGTCGTCGCGGCGCGGCACCACGCGGCGGCGCTCCTGGTGGCTCTTCATCGTGATCGTGTGCGGTTGATCCGGCCTGAGACGCGGGAAGTTTTGGGACAAAAATGCTTTTCGATGCGGCCAGGCGCGCAAATCGCTGGTTGTGGACAATGTCGTGCCCACTTTGTCCCAATCCACAGATCTGTTGATCGCCGACGCGCCCGAAGGCAAGCTGCCCATACTCCCGGCGTGATTGACATTGAAGCGCTGCTCGCCCGCAACGATGGCCTGATCCTGGCGCGGGATCACCGACGGTTGAAGTCGAGCCTGAGCCGATGGGTGCAGCAGGGGAAACTCGTGCGGCTCATGTGTGGCGTGTACGCGCATCCGGCCAAGCGGCTTGATGACCGGCTGCGAGCCGTCGAGGCCCGCATCCCTGGCGGCGTCATCGCTGACCAGACCGCGCTCGACTTGGCCCTTCGGCCCCACCATGTCTTAAGCGTCATCGATGTTTGCACGCCGACACGGCGTCGGCCCCAGCCGGGCTACCGGTTCACGCGTCGTCTGGTCCCGGGCGACTATGTTCAGCGAGGCGTCATGACGCCGGCGCTCGCGGCGGTAGACGTGTCTGACGGTGATCCGACGTGGCTTGACGAACTCGTCCGGCTCCGGGTCGCCACGCCTGACCAGTTCCGCCGGCTGCTGGGCGAGTTTCCCCGCCGGCGTGGCAACCGTCGTCGCCGTCGCCGTATCGCGCGGACGTCGACTCGGCCGTGGTCAGCGGCCGAGAGGCAGTATCACGACTTGTTCGACCGGCATCACGTCACCGGCTGGGTCGCGAACCGGCCGATACGCATCGGGGACGCGTGGTACGCCCCAGACATCGCGTTCGAGCCGGAGAGACTCGCCATTGAGATCGACGGGCGGCGGTTTCATTCCGACCAGGCCGCGTTCGAGGCCGATCGCCATCGTCAGAATGAACTCGTCAAAGCGGGTTGGACGGTCCTGCGTTTCACCTGGGCGATGCTGGAGCGCCCAGCCTGGATCATCGACACACTCGCCGCCGTGAGAGCTCGGCTACGGCGTGCCCGTCGCCTGGCGCCTCTGCGCCAGGTGGCTTCGCCGCGTTGAGCGCGTTCGCCAGCAGGCGAGGCGTGGCCCGACACGGGGTGACAGTAGTGCCGATGGCTGGTTTTTCGAAGGCCGCAGCCGTCGGCACGGGCCTCGGTTGGCGCCGTGGCGGGCTAGCCTGGTTGCTGCCCGGGATGCTCCGGGGATTGTGCCTTATCGTCGGGCATCCGGCACAATAAAATCGACTTGCCTAGCAGGACGCTTCAGGAAGGCACGCGTGGCCAAAGACACAGATCGTTATCACTCCGTCGGCCCCGCGACGGCGCGGTTTGTCGCGCAAGAACTGCTCATGAAGCCTTTCATCTGGTCGGCGGTGTCCGTGCATGTCCATGGCCGCCAGCATCTCGATGGTCTGAAACCGCCTTTCATCGTCGTCGGCAACCATTCGTCGCACTTGGACGCGTGTCTGATCTTCGGTGCGCTGCCGCACCGGTTGTCGAAGAATCTCGCAGCGGGCGCGGCAGCGGATTATTTCTTCAACCACTGGTACAAGTCGCTGTCGACGACGTTGTTCTTCAACTCCTTCCCGGTGGTGCGACGCGGACATGAAGGGAAGACTGGACGGCACGGCATGGCAGGCGATCTGTTGGCAGAGGGAGTGCCGCTGCTGGTCTTTCCCGAAGGCACCCGTTCGCGGACGGGTGCGATGAGCCCGTTCACCGCTGGCGTAGCGGCGTTGTCGATCTCCGGCAACGTGCCCGTCGTGCCGACGGCTCTCGTCGGCGCCTATGCGGCCATGCCCTATGGCGCCGACTGGATCATGCCGGGACGCCCCGATGTGCATGTGGTGTTCGGCCGTCCGTTGCAGGCCGCGCCTGGCGAGATCGCCCGGCAGTTCACCGACCGCCTCTATCGCTATGTGGTGGAGATGCACGACACGACGGCGCGCGCTTATGGCATGCCCACGCAGGCGGATTTCGCCCGTGCCATATCGCTGCGGGAAGCGGCTGCCCGCATTGAGCGAAGCGAACGCGAGCAGTCCGAAAGACCGGCGGACGACGTGGAAGAAGGACCGGCGAACGCCGATCCCAGCTAAGAGACGGTCTGCGTTCACGGGTCGAGCGCCGTGTCGATGGCGCTGCCGCTGGTCTCCGGGCCGCCTCAGCTTCTCCGTTTTGTCGTCATGACGCCTCGCCCCGTTCCCAGGGCCGGATCTCTCGCGGCATGATCGCTCAGGGATCGCTTCGTCAGGCATGGCCGCTTTCGGTTGGCGGCGGCGAGTCGCTGCGTCTGTGGACGGAGCTGGCCGGTTGAGCCATGTCCAGCAGCCTGTTTCGTGACGAGCCTGTCGCGGGAAACCGGCGCGGGGCTGGGCCATGGGGCGTCATGTGTCTCGTCGGCAGTCGAGCCGAAAAGACGAGTAGATCTCGCGTTGTTCGTCGCGCTCTGGCGCCGATGGGTACCTGGCTTGTTTCGCGGCTGACGACGGGCGGGCGCCCTTCCTAGCTGAGAGCGTGTGACCGCTTGCGGATCAGGAGTGTGGGATAAGCATCCTAGAACCCACGAGTCGATCAGGCACGGCAGCTGGACGTGCGACTCGCCTAGCTGCTCCGGCGCAGATGACGTCCCAACCCGAAGGACGCGGCGGCGGCTCCGGCGACCAACCAGCAGACAAGTTTGACGAGCGAACCGACGTTGAGAACGGCACTGGTCGCAATGCCGCGCACAGCGTCGACGGCTGCCCCCGTGGGCCAAACGCCATGGGCCGCACCGAAAATGCCCGGCAGATCCCCCCACACGTCGACGCCTGCCACAACCGCCAAGACGAACGCGATGAGCGCTCCGCCCCAGCCGAGGCAGCGGATGAGTCCTTGGTTAACCGTGCTGAATGCGAACCCGGTGACGAGCAAGAAGGCGGCCATGCCGAGCGCTGGACCTGGCGGCAACCGGAGAGCGACCTGTGCTGCAGCCGCGACCAGCAGTGCTTGCGCCCCGGTGACGACGAAGCCCGGCTTCAAGCAGGCGAATAGTGCCCGGACGGGCGGTGTGGCGTCGTTCGTGAACGTCGGCCGCTGTCGCACAAGAGACTCCGCGAGGGCGCCCAGCCAAAGGGCGACGATCAGCAGTGCGCTGACCCAGGTGAGCGTCCTGGCGGTTCCGGCCTGAGCAGGCGGGGACGCCGTGGCGGCCGATGCGGCTTGGTCGATGGCGGTGGCTAGGTCGTTTGCCTGGTGGGCGACCGATTGCACATCGTTCGCCAGCGTTGCCAGGGCGGTGTCGCCAGGAGAATCCGCCTCGCTGAGCGAAGAGGCGAGGGCGTCGGCGTTCTGGGCGATCGCGCGCGACTGCACAAGCACCGGTGTCGAAACGAATGCCCGAGAAGCTTCATCGGCAGTGGCCTTGACGCCTTGCGTGAACGCGTCACAGTCGCCTGCGGCTGTGACATCCGGTGGGCATGGGACGTCGGACGCCAATGTGCGCAACGAACCGGCGTACTCGTTGAGCGCGTCATCAAGGGCTTCGGCTGATTTTCGCAGGTCGAGGATCGTTTGCGCAGCGACTGTGACATCTGTCGTCGGCTTCCCGGCGGCGGTGGACGTGCCGGCGTCGTGGGTGGACAGCGCGGCGGCGGCGTCCGCTGCTTTCGACGCGGCTTGAGCGAGGGCCGTCGCGTCGCTGACCGCCGCTGACGGCACATCCGCTGATGGGGGCTGGGCAGACGTTTCCGGCGCAGAGGCGACGCTCGGCGCGGCCACAAGAAGGACGCCGACGACGAAAACCGGCATCAGCGCGAGCACAACGCTCATGTGCCAGGGCGTTTGATCGTTTCCTGCGGTCATCGATACTCCTGCCTGGCCCAGTTCGAAACGGAGGGTGAGTCTTAGCTTCTGGAGCGGTTGGCGGTTGGTGGGCTTGAAACCGCGAGCACCTGCACCAGAATAAAGCTTTCCCCACCAAAGCCGTGGAGCCCCGGCGGAAGACGGGCTCTTGGCGGTTTCAACGGCTTGCGTTTGCGCCGCTGACGGACCGGTCGGCGGACAGACGCCGGTTGCGTTGACCGTCCAGGCGCTTGACGGTCGAAAACGCGCGGGCAGCAATCGTCGCGGCCGAACTGGGACATATTCTTGCGGCGGCATGATTCGACTATGTGTGGACGTGGCGTGCCGTGCGCGGGAGAGATGTCGAGCGCCGATTCGCGCGGCTGAAGCGCACCGAAGACGCTGTGCGACGGGCCGCGCGGAATGACGTGCCACAGGCAAAATGGGACAAATTCGCCCCTCGCGGAACGGATCGAGCGCTTCGAGACATCAGAGACGACCGACGTGCGAGTTTGTCCCATTTTGGTAGGAGCGAGCCGTCTTGGTGAGGTGCCAGTTGTTGGCGGCATGGCCATGCCAGGGTGAGTGGCGCCGCCGTATTGCTCTGCTGCCCCCTAGGCTGTTGCCGCCTGCCTCTGCCGCTGGGGGCACTTGCAGGTCTGATCTGCCTTAGTGACGGGAAGATGGCGGCGCTTAGGGAGAGGTTGCGCGTATGTTGGCCGACGCGGGTGAGACACATGGCAGGACCTGTGGAAATAGTGGCAGGTGGGAGCCTCGTGTTTGGTTTGTTGTGCTGGCTGAGGAGAAGGTTGCGGCCCAGGACCGGGCTCGTGCGTAGGCCGACGTGGGTGAAGCATGGCAAGACCTGTGGAGGATGGCCATGGCCGGGCGGCTCCCGCCGAACGCTCAGCGGGAGCGGCTTGTCACGACGCCCAGCGTCCGGTGTAGAACAGCCAGGCCCAGATCGCCTGGACGGCGAGCGCCAGCACCACGACGACCGCCAGCGTGTTCGTCTTGGCTTGTGACGGACGCCAGCGGTCGGCGGCGTCGCCGATGTTCGTCCACAGGGGGAACCACAGCAGCACGGCGCGGTTGACGCTCATGAACCAGTAGGAGAACGAGAACGCCACGAGCTGCACGGCCACCCACGAGGCCTCGGCGAGCCGCTTGCGGAACAAGCACCAGACCGTCGCGATGACACCGACCGCCATGGAGAGAATCTCGGCGCGGAACATCCACGACCACTCAGGATGATCGGCGTACGCGCCCGGCTGGGCGGCCGCGATGGTGTTCTTCAATGTGTCGAGCGGCCAGGTGAATCCTCGTGCCCAGCCGGTGGCTTGGGCGTGGTACCAACCCAGCGGGTCGCCGGTCTTCTGCCAGGTGAAGGCGCCGTAGGCGGCCACGACGAGCGCGGGCAAGATGAGCCAGGCGATCCGTATGAGCCGTTCACGGGCGCGCCCGGCCTGGGTGAGCGCGAGCACGCCCAGCGCACCGATGAGGAACAGTCCCGACACTCGCACCGAGGCCGCCACGCTGGCGAGCAGCGCCGCCTGCCACCAGTGTTTGCTGGACGCGCGTTCCCATGCCCAGAAGGCGGCCGCGCAAAACAGCGACTCGGTGTAGGGGACGAAGGTGAACACGGCGGTGGGCGCGAACAGCCAGGCGATGGCGGCGGACGTGCCGCCGAGCCGGTAGAGCGCTGCCGTGGCCACCGCGCTGCAGCCGATCGCCAGAATGGCGCCTGTGACGATGGGACTGACCGGGATCAGCGAGAGCACGTGCAACACCGCCGGCCAGCCCGGGAAGAACGCGATGGAGTTCGGCTCGGTGTAGCCATTGGCGGCGATGCCGAGGAAGTGCTGCACGTCCCAGTTGCCCAGCACGTCGGTGAGCGCTTTGCCGTCCTTCACCATCACCCAGACAGCGACGACCGCGAGCAGCAGTCGGGTGCCGACGAACGTCTGGACGACCAGCCGGGCACGGCCGGTCGTGGCCATGTCGCGCGTCACGGCTTGGTGGCCACTTCAGGTTCTGGCACCGGATCAGAGAGTTTTGCTGCTTGTTTCCTTGCTGCTTGTTTTGCCGCCTGTTGTACTGGCTGCTTCGCTGCTTTCTTCTCCGGTTGTTTCGCCGCGGTGGGGGTCGGTTTGGGCGTCGGCTTCTGAGACGGTTTCGGGGCGAAGCTGGCTGTTGGCCGTGTCGTCTGCGCCTTGGACGGCTGAGGCGGCTGGACCGGCGGGACGGTTGGGGGTGCGCTGGCCGTTGGCTTGGCTGGGCCGTTCACAGTCGGCGTGGGCGTCGCCGTGGCCTTCGGCGTCGGCGTGCTGCTGGGCTTGGGCTTGGAGCCCTGCCCGCTGTCATGGGACGACGTGCGGCCGGTCGGGTCGGGGAAGTCGACCTTGTCTTTGCCGTCCATGGCGGTCTTCATGTAGTCGAGCCAGGTCTGTGCCGGGTAGCCGGAGCCATAGAACGAGCCATAGTCGTCGAGGTTCGAGTAGTCGTCTTTGCCGGCCGTGTAGAGCACGGAGGTCGTGATCTGTTTGGTGTAGCCGACGAACCAGGCGACGACCGTCTTGGTGCCCCGGCCTTCTTTTTTGGTCTTGGGCACCGAGCCCGTGCCGGTCTTTCCGGCGACGGGATAGCCAAGGTTGCCGGCGCTGCGTCCCGTACCGTCTTGGGTCACCTTGCTGAGTGCGTAGGTGACGTCGTCGGCGACGCCCATCTCGATGGTCTGCTTGCCCTTGAGGTCTTGCTGCGCGGTCGCGTCGTAGACGGTCTTGCCTTGGGAGTCTTTGACGGTGGCGACCACGTGCCAGGGGATGTGGATGCCGCGGTTCGCGAACGTCGAATAGGCCGACGCCTGGTCGAGGGGACTCACCTCGGCGGTGCCGAGGGCGATGCGGTCCTTGATGCCGGTGTGCCAGGTGTCGTTGTCGTGGGCTCCGGCGTCCGTCGCCGCCTTGATCACCTGGTTCGGTCCGTCGGGGATCTGGGTCACGAGGTCGACGAAGGCCGTGTTGATCGAGTGGGTGACCGACTGCAGGAGCGTCGGACGTCCCCAGCTCTCGCCGCTGTCGTTGTGGACGGGCGTGCTGTCGCCTTCGGGCGTGTAGGAGTTGCCACGTAGTCGGTCGTTCAGCGTCCAGCCGTCGCGGAGCCCGGCGACCAGCGCGTACGTCTTGAACGTCGACGCCGTGGGCCGGGGCGTGTTGGCCCGGTTGTGGGAGTCTTTGACGTAGTCGGAGCTGGAATAGAGCGCGAGCACGCCACCCGTCTTGTTGTCGATCGACGCGAGCGCCGGGTGCAGGTTGGCCGCTTTCTTCTTGTTGCCGTTGGACGCTTGAAGCGCCATCTTTTGCGCGGATGCGACGGCCGCCTTTTGGGCGTCCTTGTCGAAGGTCGTGGTGATCTGGAGGCCGCCGCCGTTGATTTGTTGTTCGGTGAAGACGGAGGACAGCTCTTTTTGCACCATGGTGAGCAGGAAGCCCTTGGTGCCGCCGAGCCGCGAGTCTTTCTTGACCTTGGGGAACTTGGGCAGCTTGTCGTAAACCGTGGCCCGCTCGGCGGGGGTGATGTAGCCCATCTCGACCATGCTGTTGAGTGCGTATTGGTAGCGGCCGAGCAGTTCTGTGGCGTTGTCGTCGCCGGCGGCCGGGTCGTATTGCGACGGGTTGTTGATGATGCACATGAGCGCGGTGGCCTCGGCCAGCGACAGCTTGGCTTGCGGCTTGCCGAAGAACGCTTGGGACGCCGCCTCCAGGCCGTACGCGCCGCGCCCGACGTAGACGGTGTTGAGGTAGCCCTCGAGAATCTGTTCCTTGCTCAGTTGGCGGCCCATCTTCGCCGCCAGCAGGATCTCTTCGAGCTTGCGGGTGATGGTCTTCTCCTGGGTGAGGTACATCACCTTGATGTATTGCTGGGTGATGGTGGACGCGCCCGTGACGTCGCCGCCTTTGAGCACTGTCCAGCCGGCGCGCAGCATCGACAGCGGGGAGACGCCCGGGTCGGTCCAGAAGGTGCGGTTCTCGGCCGCGACGATCGCCTCTTTCGCGTACGTGTTCATCTGGTCGTACGGGATCGACTGACGGTTTTGCACCTGGAACGAGCCAATGAGCGTCTTGCCGTCAGAGTAGTAGACGTCCGTGGTGTTGGTTTGGAAATCGGCGTTGGGATCGGGCACCTGAACCACGGCGTACGCGACGGCGAACGTGCCGCCGGCGAGCACGGCGAGGCTGAGAATCGTCACACCGAACCAGATGAGGATGCGGACGCCGAGCGGCTTCTTCGGCTTGCCCTTCTTGTTGGTGGGGCGGGAAGCGGGTTTTCCAGCAGACTGAGGGGGACGCTTGCTCGTGGACTGCGGCGGACGCGTCGCGCCGGTTCGGGGCGTGTTGGACGCGGCGGCCGACGTGGTGCGGCCGGACGGTTTCGCGCGGCCGTGGCCCGGTTGCGGCCGCGCGCCACGGTCTGACGGTTTACCCATAAATGTCCTCAACGGTCGTTTGGTGCCTCGGTGGGCGTCTCTTCACCCCGTCGCCCAGTGTGTACGACAAGATCATGTGGTTCCAGCCGCAGTCAGTGCACACCTCGACGACGCAGACCTTGAACTCGCCGTACTCGTTCTCCATGTCTTCCAACTCGGGGAGCGACTTGATGCGCCCGGAATACTGACCGAGTTGGTCGCCGAAAACGTAGTTGAGCGTGACGAGACGCGGATTGTCGCAGATGGGGCAGGGAACGCCCGACTCCTGCCCGTGGTGCAGCGCGGCGCGTATCAGGAGCGGGTCGGCGTCGCAGACGTTGGGAGTATCCAGCGACCGGACGCGCGCGTGGAGCAGCGTGAGTGTGCGACGACGCATGAGCGCGTAGTCGACCTCTTGACGCTTAGACCACATGGCTCCCAGGGTAGTTGAAACGCTCAAGCTGGCGTGAGCCGCCCCGAGATGGCAAACTAGGCACGCTTTGGGGCATTAGCTCAGGTGGTAGAGCGATGGCTTTGCAAGCCATAGGTCAGGGGTTCGAATCCCCTATGCTCCACCGGGACGCAGGTCGGGAGCAAGGACTGTTCGCAGGCCTTGCTGAGGCCAAGGAAATGGTCGAAGGTCGCGCAGCGACCGAACACAGACGATTGAGGCGAGCGGAGTGGCCGCTCGCGGACATTCCCGAGGCGGTTGAGCCACACAGTTATCTGTCGACACGGGCTGCGTGCGACGCCCGTCATATGAGAGCTCCAAGGTCCGTCTGTCAGAGCGTGCTTGTCGCGATCCACGTGACCAGCCCCGTCCCTTCTTCACACTGGCAGATCGTCCGCCGAGCCGACGACGCCGTCTCCCATGTGACCAGTCGCCTCTTCTTCGCAAACAGTCTCGATCACTGTCTTCGTGAGCTGCTTCAATAACCCGGCTAGTCCAGGGGCCGCAATTCCTTGGTCTTGGGCTTGGCGCGTCAGCTCTGACAGTGTGGCAGCAGACAGCAACAACGCCCCGTATCAAACTCCCAAGAATGTCACATTTTAGCCACATCCATATTGTTTTTCTATACAAATGTGCGATAAATCCGTATGCGCAAATTATTCGACAGTCTCGGTGTAGACAACACGCCATGTAAGGGATATGTTGCTGACAACAACATTCATTCCGTCTGGGATTTCTGGCGTGTCAACGATTGATCGTCTCACCCCAGACGGTATAGCAGACGGGTAATGCCATGGTCCCTGTTCTAACCCCGGCCGACAGGTTCGCGTTCGGCTCGTGGGTAGCCAATGTGGACGGCGTCGGCCCGTTCGACGGGCCGACGCACACGCCGACGGACATTGTCCACGTCGTCGAAAAACGAGCGCAATAACACTCAGCGAATCCTTCCGTCAGACGAATATGAATAGTCACAAGAAAGGAACAATCATGATAACCAATTCTTTGGAAAAGAGAATCAGGACGGCAGGTATCATCGGAGTCGCTTTGGTCGCTGCCTTGAGCTTCGCCGCATGTAGTCCTTCGTCAACACCAAGCTCATCGGGATCAGCATCTGGCGAAGCGATCACTGGAGAGATCAAGGTGAGCGCCGTGACTGGAACAGCGTTCATCGAAGACGCCGCGAAAGCCTTCGAGCAGAAATATCCAGGAACCAAAGTCACCATGGTGGAGGCGCCCTCAAACACGTTCCAAACGACGATCCGTGCGCAACTGGCGGCTGGCCACGCTCCTGATGTCATGTTCGTCTGGAGTGGCGCTGCGAACGCCATGTCTGTCCAGCCCCTCGCAAAAGCAGGCTATCTTGAGAATCTGTCCGATCATTCATGGGTGTCCAGTGTTGGTGACACGGCCAATGGCCTGGTCTCATACGAAGGCAATGTCTACGCACTCAACACCTATCTGAACCCCATCGTCATCTTCTACAACAAGGATCTCTTGTCTTCCTTGAACGCCAGTATCCCCAAGACCTTCACCGAGCTCCTTAGTTTCTGCGATTCGGTCAACTCGCAAGGGATCGTCCCCATCGCCCTCGGCAATCAGACTGGCTATATCAATGCGATGCCAACCCTTCAGATGGCCAACTCCATCATGTATTCCAAGAATCCCAACACCGCTAAAGACTTCACCAGCGGCAGCTACAACTGGACGAATTCTCAGGAGTGGAAGGACTCGTTGAAGCAAGGAACGGAGAACTATGTCCAAATGGTGCAACACAACTGTTTCGAAGCAAACTCCACAGGGGTGTCTGACAGCAATGCCGACCAACTCGTGGCGCAAAAGAAAGCGCTCGGGACGGACATCATCTCTTCCGGCTTCCCGCAATTACAGGGAGACAATCCTGACATTAAGTTTGACTCATTTGAGCTTCCAGCGACAGACAATCCTGCTGACACGTGGCTGACGAGCAATGTCGGTGCGGCGTATGCGGTCAACGCCAAGAGCACGAACTTGAGCACGGCCAATGCTTTTGTCGACTTCCTCGGACAAAGCGACAACTTGGCCAAGGCGGCGTCGCTCAACTTCGGCCTGCCTTATCAGTCATCACCTGACGTGAAAATGCCAGATGAATTCGCCGGTATCGCGGATCTCTATGAATCGCAGAGTGCTCTTTATCAGATGAACTACTGGCCAAACGCGCAAATCAAGACCGACATGATTGCCGCGTGGCAGGACTTAGTTCTCGGGAAGATGGATGCGGCAGCTCAAGACGCTGCGATTTCAAAAGTTATGGCTGCTTTTGGCGGGCAGTAAACCCTTGGCTTGCGTGGTGTGGCATTTCAGGGGTAGCTGCACCACGCAAGCCAAGCCCCACCGGTCCAACGAAACCGCCCCGCTAGGCAACTCGGGGAGATTTTTCCAAGTAAGGAGTTCCCGTGACAACATTTGTCATTCCTGCTGGGAAGGGGGTCAGTCACACCGCGAGGAGAAGGGCAGGTAGCCGTCCTCGGTCCACGGTATCGTTCTGGTTCGCAATCCCATGTCTCATATTCTTCGCCGCAATGGTCCTCTATCCCACCATCTCCGGGATTGTCTACGCCTTCACCGACTGGACCGGGCTGGGCGGAAACATAAATTTCAACGGCCTCGATAACTTCAAGGAGATATTCCAAACGCCTGAGACATTCGGAGCGGTTTGGCACACAGTCGTTATGGCGGTCGCCATCACAGTCATCCAGAACGCCATCGGTCTGTTACTGGCCATGGGAGTGAATGCAAAAATCAAAACCAAGGGCTTGTTGCGCACTCTATTGTTCGCTCCGATGGTCATGGCGCCCATCATCGTTGGATACATCTGGCAATACATCTTTGTTCCGAATGGAGCATTTTCCAAGCTAAGTAGTCTCATCGGCCTGGGTGCCATCGGTGACAACGTTTTAGGAAAATCTAGTACTGCCATGTGGGGTATTATTCTGATCGTCATTTGGCAATACTCTGGATATTCCATGGTCATATTCCTTGCGGGTATGCAGAATGTCCCGGAAGAGATCAACGAGGCGGCTGCTCTGGACGGAGCTAGCGGGTTCAAGAAGTTCTGGTGGGTGACCTGGCCTCTGATCAGGACTTCTCTGGCCATCAATGTCACATTGTCCTTGATTATGGGATTTAAGCTCTTCGATCAGGTGATCTCCACCACACAGGGCGGTCCCGGATACTCCACACAAACTCTGTCCAACGAGATTTACAACCAAGCATTCATGTTCAACAGATACGGCTATGGCATTGCCCTAGCTTTGATCGTTTTCGTGTTAATCGCTGTCGTGTCCTATGTGCAGATGCACTTCTTGAGGGAAAAGGACTGAGGCCTGATGAGTAAATACACATGGCGCACCGCCATCCTGGAGCTTGTGTTGATCGTTGTCACGCTACTCTTCCTGTTCCCGCTGTGGATGCTGATCTCTGTCGGCTTCAGGACGGCCGCGGAGGCAGCGACCGACCCGATGGGGTTCCCGACGCATCTTTATCTTGATAACTTCATTGCTGCTTGGGAAGAGGGTGGCCTCGCTCCCGCGTTCCTCTACAGCGTGATGATCACAGGGATCGCCGTGGCCATCCTCGTTGCCATCGGATCCTGCGCGAGCTACTACTTCGCCCGGTCTCGAAGCAAAGCTGGTCCTCGTTGGTATCTTCTGGTTCTTGCTGGAATGATGATTCCCTTCCAAATTGGAGTGCTTCCTCTTTATAAGGTGATGGCCGATATCGGCCTAGCGGGAAACCCTTTTTCCGTCATTCTCTTTAACGCAGGGATTCAGCTCCCCATGACGGTTTTCCTCTACACTGGGTTCATTCGCCAGGTCCCTATCGAGTATGAAGAGGCGGCGCGTGTCGATGGGGCTGGCTCATTCAGGATTTTCACCCAGGTCATCGCTCCAATGCTCCTTCCGGTGACAGGGACAGTCATTGTCCTTGACGGGGTTTCCATTTGGAATGAGTTCTTCACGCCTCTGCTATATTTGGGTGGAACTCCGTATGTCACCGTACCGGTCCAGATTTACTCATTCGTGGGCGAATTTAGTACGAATTGGGGCGAGGTCTTCGCGGGGCTGCTCATGGCCAGCCTTCCTATGCTCATCGTATTTTTCATCTTCCAGCGCTTCATGATCCGAAGCTTTGGCAACGGCCTGAAGGGATGAAGGGCTGGTCATGCGTATCGCCGGGTGTGTCTCAATTGGTGTGAGAAAAGGAAGTCGATAATGAGAATTGAAAAAGTGGAGACTCTTCTCCGTGGCGAAGTGGCAGTAGTTCGTATCTACACGAACGATGGGAACGTTGGGATTGGTCAGACGGCTCCTTATCACGCAGGGTTGACTGTCAAAGTCCTTCACAATTTCGTCGCTCCCTACTTCATTGGCAAGGACACCTGGGATATTGAGGCTCTCGTCGACGAATTCCTTAGGGTGAACTACAAGTTCCCCAGCACCTTCATTATGCGAGCTTTGGCTGGTATAGACACCGCTTCCTGGGACCTCAACGCTCGCTCGGCGGGCGTGCCTGTCTACAAACTCATCGGAGGTGCTGCGCGTACAAGCGTCCCAGTCTATGCCTCAAGCATGATACGGGACATATCGCCTGAAGGCGAGGCGGCACGGATTAAAGATCTCGCAGATGAGTTCGGATTTCGCGCCGCCAAAATACGTGTGGGCGATCCGCAAGGTCGGGACAAGGACTTTGAGCCAGGCCGGACGGAACAGATCATCCCTCTCATGAGAGAGGTCTTGGGCCCAGACTTCCTCATCAGTGCAGATGCCAACGGTGGCTTCTCCGTGCCGAGGGCCATCGCGATGGGGCGCCTGATGGAGGATTTCGGCTATTTCCATTTTGAGGAGCCTTGCCCTTTCGCCGAGATTGCTAACACGGCCGCAGTCGCGGCGGCTCTAGACATCCCTATATCGGGCGGCGAGCAGGACAATTCGTTCCCGCAGTTCTTCAGTATGGTGGCCAACCATGCGGTTGACATCATCCAACCTGACATCGGCTACAGTGGAGGCCTTTCACGCGCCCGAAAGGTGGCTGTCCTCGCTGAACTGGCTGGGATGCCGTGCACTCCTCACTGCGCGAACGATTCCCTCTTGCAGGTGTTCACCCTCCACCTGGCACTCGCCATGCCTTCCTGCATCCATCACCAGGAGTGGAGCATCGAGGACACACAGTGGACCAAGAATATCTATGAGCCAATGCTCCACGTGGTGAATGGTGCGGTGGCGGCCCCGCAAGAAGCCGGGTGGGGTGTCACCCTCACGTCCACGTTCGAGGCCCAGGCTGTCAAGCAAACGACGAGCCGAGACTGATCGGCCTAACAAGCCTTGCTGTAGGAGTCCTCAAGGCCATTCTCGGCAGGGAAGAACCGTATTTTCCACCGGCCTTGGCACTGCTCAACCATCGTCGATAGACCCTGGCGATCGCTCTATCCATTCACTTGTACGCTTGAAGAGAGGAGCTCCACAGATGAAAATCTCTGATATTCGACTGTTGACGCTTGATGGCCTGATTGACTCGGCATGGCGTGGCGTTGATCGCTCAGCTAGGCCACTGGATCGCTATCCAGAATTCAACAATCAAGAACCTGATCGGCCATCAGGCGAGGATTCTCTTGAAAAGTTACGGGCATATTTTCTCGAAATCCAGACGGATGAGGGTCTCTCGGGCATCTATGGGCCGTTGGATTACGTCGAACAGTCGTTCATCATCCATCACCAGATCCGTCCATTTCTCCTCGGAAGGAACCCCCTGGAGATCGAAAAGCTGTGGGATCAAATGCACCGAATGGACCGACATGCTCATTCGGGGATGTTCCTGATGGCTATCAGTGCTGTCGACTGCGCGCTCTGGGACTTGCGGGGTAAATATTACGGTAAACCGGTCTACGCGTTGCTTGGGGGGCCGACGAGGGCAGAAGTGAAAGCGTATGCGAGCTGCCTCGGTTTCTCCGTCGATCCTGAACGGGCTGCGCAGCAGAGCAGAGTTTTCCTGAATGCTGGTTTCGAGGCGCAGAAGTGGTTCTTTCGGCACGGGCCGGGCTCCGGAACAGAGGGGATGAAGAAGAATCTGGCCTTGGCAGAGGCGTTAAGGGGCGAAGTTGGTGATGACAGTCAGTTGATGTTTGACTGCTGGATGGGGTGGAATGTGGAATACACTCTCTCCATGGCGAAGCAGTTGGCGCCGCTTGAACCGAAATGGCTTGAAGAACCTCTTCCGCCCTACGATCTTGACGGCTATCGAGCCATCGCACGCGCATCCCTGATCCCCTTGTCTGCTGGCGAGCATCTGTACACGCGCTGGGGCGTCAAACCATTTCTTGACGCCCATGCGTTGAGCTATGTCCAGCCGGATCCAGATTGGACGGGCGGAATAACAGAGCTCAGAAGGATTGCTTTTCTGGCCGAGCTCTATGGCATAGAGCTCATACCGCATGGCTGCACGGTTCATGCGGCCCTGCATGTCGTCGCTTCTTTGCCGCCCACCGTCTGCCCTTACGTCGAATATCTGGTGAAGTATCAGGAGAAGCAGCAACACTTCTTCCTGCATCCTCTCAAGCCTGTCGAAGGAGCGATTCGGCTTCCGCAATCTCCGGGTCTCGGAATCGAACTGGACTTCTCAAAGATCACGAGCCTCACAGACACATTTCCTTCTTGCCTTTCATGAAGTTTGTTCCGTCCGAGGCGGTTTCGTGCTCGACGCGACGGGCACATAGCGGCAGTCATGATTGAGCGCGGGCGAGCATGGCTCCGAAGACCCGGGATCTGAGTTGGGCCTGGCACGTGTGCCCCCTGGTTTGGAGTTGGAAGCGACTCCGTGTCCGGGGCTCAGAGTTGAGCCGCATCCTCTGGCTGGGCGCTGATCGCGGTCGCGTCCTCGTCTTCGGCATAGTCGGCGAGGTTGATGCCCTTCGACTCTTTCAACGTCAGGACGGTGGCCGCCGAGATGACCATGAGGAGGATCACGTAGCCCACGAACACGTTCGGCTGCTTGCTCAGCGCGGACATGACGTAGGGGGCGGTGCCCCCGAAGAGGGCGACGGCGATCGCGTAGGGCACGCCGAAGGCGGTGGCGCGCACGCTGGTTGGGAACAGCTCGCCGTAGGCGGCCGGGGCGATGGCCAGGTAGGCGCCGAGCAGGATGAGCATGACGCTGATCACGATGGCTAGCCGCCACATGTCGGTGCCGCTGCTCACCACGTGGTTGAGCGGCACATAGAGGACGGCGCAGCCGACCATGGCGATCAGCATGTTGATCTTGCGGCCGAACCGGTCGGAGAAGATGCCCCACAGCGGCATCGACACCATGAACACGACGTTGCCGATGATTGAGGCGGTGAAGGCGGCGTCGCTCGAGTAGCCGAGATTGGCCTGCGCGACCGAGGCGGTCGAGACGGACCAGATATAGAAGCCGGTCGTCAGGCCGCACGTCATGCCGATCACCTGCAGGCCGATGCGCCAATGGGACAGCACGTCCTTGGCGAGGTTGCGTTTTTGAGCCTTCTTGTGTTCCTTCTCGAAGGCCTCGGTCTCGTCCAAGCGGCTCCGGATCCAGAACGCGACGATGCCAAGCACGGCGCCCAGGATGAACGGGATGCGCCAACCGTAGGCGTCCATGGCGCCTTCGGGGAGGCTGTCGCGCAGGATCAGGCCGAGCGCGAGGCCCAGCAAGTTGCCAAGGGTGCCCGTGACGTAGATGGAACTCGCCCACAGGCCGCGATGCCGTGGCGGGGCGACACAGTCACGACGAGCAGATCAAGTTAGTGGGAGATTTCTCATGGCTGGATTTTTCCGCGCTGGACGGTATAACAGACGAGTTTTCTAATATACTTTCCGCTTCTCCCGTTATTGACCGACACCACCAAGGCGTGCTTGCGGCCCAACCGGTCGGCCAGCCAGCCAAACACGGCGCTGCCGAACGGCCGGGCGACGAAGCCCACGGCGAAGACCGCCATGGTCGACATGAAGGCCGACGTCGGGTCCGCCGAGCTGAACAGTTGGCTGGAGAAGTAGATGGCGAAGCTGCCGTAGATGTTCCAGTCGTACCATTCCAGGGCGTTGCCGACGCCGGTGCCGAGCAGCGTCCTGGCAGTGGAGGGTTTCTTGGCGGCGGGCGCCGTGGTTGATGCGGGCATGGAGATGTCTCCCGTCTGGATGGTCAGTTGGGACGCACGAGGGTGCGAATGGCGAGTTCTGTGAGCAGCGACGCTGCCGGGACGAGCACGGCATCGTCGTAGCGGGCGAAGGCGGAATGATTGCTCGGGGCCGTCGCCGGGTCGTCGCCCGCTGGCGTCGCCGGCAGGATGACGAAGGCGCCAGGCACCTGCTGGAGCACGAAGGAGAAATCTTCGGCCGCGGCCAGCGGATTCTCCATGGCATGAAAATGATCGGCGCCGAACAGGTCGGTGGCGGTGTCGGCCACGAGTTCTGCGTTTGCCGAGCTGTTGACCGTCGGCGGGTACATCTCGTTGACCCGCACGTCGGCGCTCACCCCGTGGGCGGCGGCCACCTGCTCGACGACCTGCGGCACCAGCTCGAACAGCTTCTTCTCCGCGCCGACGGAGAAGGCCCGCATGGTGGCTTCGATGTGGGCGGTCTCGGGGATGACGTTGCGCGCGCTGCCGGCCCAGACGTGGCCACACGTGAGCACCACCGGGTCGAAGATGTCGAACTGGCGGGCCACCATCACCTGGAGGGCGGTGATGGTTTCGGCGAGAACCGGCACCGGGTCCTTGGCTAAGTGCGGCGACGAGCCGTGCCCGCCCTTGCCGGTGAACGTGATGTCGAGCGTGTTCGAGGACGCCATGAGCGTGCCCGGTCGGCAGTGGACGACGCCGCACCGGTCGAGCCCCGACCAGACGTGCAGGCCGTAGGCCGCGTCGACCCGATGCCCAGTGGCGTCGAGCACGCCTTCGTCGATCATGAGCGACGCGCCCGAGCAGCCCTCCTCGCCGGGCTGGAACATGAAGACCACGTCGCCGGGCAGGTCGTCGACCCTGCGGCACAGCGCCCGCGCCGCGCCCACCAGACCCGCCATGTGGCAGTCGTGGCCGCAGGCGTGCATGGCCCCGTTCGTGCTGGCCCACGGCAGCCCGGTCTGCTCGGTGACGGGCAGCCCGTCCATGTCGCCGCGCAGGAGCACGGCGCGTCGCGGTCCCGTGGGCTGGCCGGCCCCGCGCAGCACCGCTGTGATCGAACTCAGCCGCTGGCCGAGGCTGATCTCCAGCGGCAGGCCTTCGAGCGCGGCGAGCACGCGCTTTTGGGTGAGAGGCAGGTTCAGGCCGACTTCGGGGATCTGGTGCAGTTCGTGGCGCAGCTCGACGAGGTCGTCCTCCATCGTCATGAAGGAGGGATCCAACTGAAATGGCATGGCACTTTTCCTTAGAACCATCGGATTTCCGGTGAGCAGGTGGAGGAAAGCGACTCCTCTATCCGATGGTTATCGGCTCAATATAGACGCCCTTGCCGCCTCGGTGGCCGAACGGGGCCATATGGTGAACCTGTCCTGACGGGCATCTCTCCTTGTCGAGAACCGATTCGTCCACCGCCGTCGGCCATGGCGGTCCGGCCGCGTCAGCCCCGCGTCGGCAGCAAAGGGCTCCGTTCGCCTGAGTGCAGCAAGGTCAACCGGTGCATCGCCCGGGTGCAAGCCACGAAGAGCAGGCTGCGGTCGTGCTCGGTGTGATAGGCCGTCGCGGCGACGTCCGGGATGATGACCTCGTCGAACTCCAAGCCCTTCGCCATCTGGATGGACGTGAGCGAGACGCCGCTGGCGAAGCGGCTGCTGTCGGACGCGATCAGGTGGACGTCGTGGTCTGGGGACAGCGCGTCGTAGAGCTGGCGCGCCTGGGCGTGCGTCTTCGTGACGACGCCGAGCGAGGAGAAGCCACTCGCCGCGAAGGCGCGCAGGCGGCGGACGATCTGGGCCAGCTCGTCGCGGTCGTCCACGCAGGAGACGACCACCGGCTCAGGGCCGTGGCGCTCGATCACTTCGATGGGCTCCCCGCCCCGGATCCGCTGCGCGAAGGTCATGATCTCGTAGGTGGAGCGGTAGCTCGTGCGCAGTTCCACATGCTCGGCGCCGTCGTAGACCCGCAGCAGGTCGTCGAGGCCGTGGTCTTGGTAGGGGTGGAGCTTCTGGCTGAAATCGCCCAGGATCGTCTTGTCGTGCCGGAATAGGCGGTTGAAGACCGCGTGCTGGATGGGGGTGTAATCCTGCATCTCGTCCACCACCAGGTGCAGGACGTCGTCCTCCCCGGTCAAGCCCTCGAAAGCCGCCTGCAGGTAGAGGAAGGGATAGACGTCCGCCCACTCCAGCGTTCGCGTGGTCGGCAACGACAGCATCGCCGTCAGGCCGCGCTCCTCATAGAAGCGCCGATAGAGGGCCAAGGTGTCCTTGACGGTGAGCATCCGCTTGAGGGCGCCCACGATCGCCCCGCGCGTCGGCAGCCGGTCGCCGCGATGGTTCTGAGAATCGAAGCGGTCGAGCAGGGCGTCGGCCATCAGCGGCAGGCGCCGCTTGACCGGCTGCCGTCCCAGCGCCTCGAACAGCGACGACACCTGTTCCGCGGTCACCGAGAAGCGACCGAACGAACAGGCCGCCGGGGCGAAGGCCAGCGCTGGCAATTGGGCGATGAACTCGTCGAGCAGCCCGACGAAGGCATAGGTGGACTTGAAGCGGGTGCGGGCCGCCCAGCCCTCGTCGACCTCGCCCAGCGGGTCCTTGTCCGCTTCGAAGCGAAGGTTTCTGGGCAGGTGGGCCGCGGCGATGTCAGCGGCGGTCAGCTCACGGATGGGTTCCTCGCCGAGCTCGGGCAAGACAGTCGAGATGTAGTCGGCGAAGACGTCGTTCGGCGACAGGATCGTCACCTGGCTGGCCGCCAGGCGGTCGCGGAAGCGGTAGAGCAGGAAGGCCACCCGGTGCAGCGCGACAGAGGTCTTGCCAGAACCGGCGACGCCTTGAATGACCAGCGTGCCCGGACGCTCGTCCCGGATGACGCGGTTCTGCTCGGCCTGGATGGTGGCGATGACCGACTTCATCTTCTCGCTGGAGGCACGGCCGAGCTCGCGCTGCAGCACGTCGTCGTGGACGCTGGCCGAGCTTTCGATGGCGTACTCCAGACGGCCGTCCTTGATGCGGAACTGCCGCTTTCGGACCAACTCCCCCTCGAACGTCCCGGCCGGCGCGACGTAGCTGGCGGGGCCGAGCTCGAAGTCGTAGAACAGGCTGGCGATCGGCGACCGCCAATCGGAGACCAGCAGTTCGCCGTCGTGGCTGAAGGCGAAGCGGCCCAGGTAGGTGACGCTGCGAGCGCCAGCGGCGTCGCGGAAATCCATCCGGGCGAAATAGGGCGAATCCTGCAACGTCGCGATCCGCTGCCGAACGCTGTCGGCGAACCCGACCGTGGCGTCGATGCGGTTCAGCCCCAACTCGTTCTGAAGCATCTCGTGCGGGTCGGTCTCGCCGCGGTACTCCACCATGTAGCGCTTCATGCTCAGGTACTCGTCGTCCAGCCGCCGGAATCTCGCCTCGGCGGCGGTCAACGCGTCGTCCAAGAGCCGGTGGACGTCCGCCAGGTGGGCGACTTCGTCGGGGAACTGGCCGTCGGTGGGCTCGGGTTGACGAGTCATCGGCGCGTCAGCCATTCGTGGCCGCCGCGGGCTGCACGAAACGTTGTGTGGGGTAGCCGTGCTCGACCAGCAGCTCCGCCTCGGTGAAGCCGAGGTCGATGACCTGCTGGCGCTGCCCGGTGTCGGCCTTGTCGCCCGCCCGGAAAGTGGTGACGCTGATCTCGTCCCCGAGCAGCCGCTCGCCCCTCAGCGCGGCCAGCAGCGCCTGGAGGACACCGCTGCGACGGTACAACGGGTGCGCCGCCAGAAAGTCGATGCGCCCGGTGGCTCGGCTGAAGCCCAGGGCGGCGATCGCCCGGTCGTCCTGCTGGACGATCAGCGCCTGTCTCGTGGCGACGTGCTGCCGCAGCTCTCGGAGGAGTTCGGCCTCGTCAAGACAGGGAAAGCCATCGACCACCAAGCGCGTCAGGCCCAGCCAGCGGGGGATGTCGTCCTCCTGGGCGAGGGTGACCCGCCAGGGATTCGTCTCGCCGGACGTGGGCGCGTCCTGGCCGAGCTCGTACTTCCATTGCAACGGATAGAACCTGCCGTTGGCCCGGAACTGTCCGGGCGGCAGCTTGTACATCGTCCGGAAGGCCTGGTGGAAAGCCTGCTGGCTGGAGTAGCCCGACGTGAGCGCGATGTCCGCGATCGGCCGGCTGGTGAACGCCAGCGACTTCGCCGCTTCAGTCAACTGACGCCGCTGCGTGTAGGCGTGCATGGTCAGGCCGAGCGCCCGCGAGAACTGGTGGTGGAGGTGGAACGTGGAGTAGTGGATGGCGTCGCCGATCATCGCCAAGTCGATCTTCTTGGTGAGATTGGCCTCGATGTAGTCGATGATCTGCTGCAGTTCGGCGACCCGGGTCGACACGCTCCCCCCTTCCGTTCCAACCCAGTATGCGCGGCGGCCCTCAGGCCGTCTTCATCGATCTTGCGGTTCGTCCCGCTGCCCGCGTGCGAGCGGGCGGACGCTCGTCGGCACTCGCCCCGCGACGGGGTCAAACCAGGCTTCGACGATCTCAGAAGGCTTCGGTGACTTCCAGGCGGCGCAGCGCCACCACCCAGACGGCCTGGACCGGGCCGGACGGATGGCCCGGCCACAGGGCGTTGACGTCGATGGTGTGCTCGCCGGCGAAAGTGCTTTGGACGAGTGCCAGCGGGCCGTCGGCGGCTGCCATCAGCCACAGCGTGGAGCCGCGCAACAGACCTTCGGCGTGGCCGTCCGGGAAATGAGCCGCGCACGCCTGCGGCGGCAGGTGAAGCAGGCCGTTGGCGTCGATGGTCGCGTCGTACACGTCGCGTCCGTCGCCGTCAAGATCGTCGTAGAACCGGATCTCGCTCATCTGCGTGCTCCTCGTGTGGTGGGCGGAAAGTCTCCCGCTTGTATCGGCGCCTTCGAAACTTCTAGGCACGACATTACTGGGGACTCGTCCGTCATGGAGCCAGGAAGAAACGACCAGCAGCGTCGCCGCTCGCCGGTCGGCCGCTCATAGACTGATGCCGTGGTGGACCTCGCAGAAGCCAGCTTCCAGACCGTCCGTGCGCTCGACCTGTTGGGCGTGGTGGCGAATGCGCTGTTGGCCGGCGGGCTCGCCCGCAGCCGGAAATTCGACCTGATCGGTTTCTTTTTTCTCGGCCTGATCACCGGGTTGGGCGGCGGCCTGCTCCGCGACGTCCTCATTCAGAAGTACACACCCATCGCACTCACTGATCCGGCGTATGTGACCGCCGCGTGCGTCGGTTCGCTCATCGCCTATCTCTACCCGACGACGGGACGCTGGTGGCGTCGAAGCGCCCGTTTCATCGATGCCGTCGCGCTCGGCACCTGGGGCGCCGTCGGCGCGCAGCGGGCGATGCTCGTTGGTATGAGCCCGTGGTCGGCGGTGATCCTCGGGACGATCACGGCTGTCGGCGGCGGTGTGCTGCGCGACGTGCTTGTGGGACGCACCCCCATCATCTTCGGCGGGTCGACGCTGTATGCGACCTGCGCGACGGTCGCCGCCATCGTCGCGGTCGCGCTGTATTGGGTGGTCCCGGCGGGTTGGGACGGGGCCGCGACGCTGGCTGGCACGCTCATCGGCGGCACGATGTGCTTGCTCGCCTACAAATTCGGCTGGGGTCTGCCCCTGGCGCGCGAGTGGCGCCTGCGCTTGCGACGGTGAGCGCGGCGCGCGGCTGGTCATGGCAGTGGTCGTAGTGTCCCGATTGGTTGCGGCGGTCGCTGGCACTGACGTGCGTCGGTGATGCTCCATTCGAGCGGTTGCATGGGGCCGCTTCGAGCTCGCGAGGACGAATCCAAAATGGGACAAAGTCGCGTCTCAACTTCTCGTCTCGCCGGGCTAAGCCGTGGGCTTTGTGCTGAGATGCGATTTTGTCCCATTTTCTTCGGCAGGTCGGCGTCGGCGGGCGAGGTTGCCTGAGCGGCTGCGAGCCGGATGCGGTTTTGTCCCATTCTGTGAGGGGCGGGTACGCGGGGGCGTCGCTGCTTGCCCGCCGCCTGCTCGTTAGAATGACGGACGAGTGGCGCCACACCGTTCGGTGCCAGAACATCCAGTGGATCAGATGGGGACGACGATGACCGATCAGACTATCCGTGACGTGATCACCAACGGCGACACCGCGTTGGGCATCGAATTCGGTTCGACGCGTATCAAGGCGGTGCTCACCGGGCCGGGCCACCAGCCCATCGCCACCGGCACCTACGACTGGGAGAACCAGTTCGTCGACCGCATGTGGACCTATTCGCTGGACGCGGTGCACGAGGGAATGCGCGCCTGCTTCGCGAGCCTCGCCGGTGATGTCCGCGAGCGCTACGGCGTGACCCTGGAGACGGTGGGCACGATGTGCATCTCGGCCATGATGCACGGCTACATCGCGTTGGACGCCAACGGCGAGCTGCTCGTCCCGTTCCGCACGTGGCGCAACACGACGACGGGCCAGGCGGCGGCCGAGCTGACCGAGTTGTTCGGCTACAACATCCCGTTGCGGTGGAGCATCGCGCACCTGCGGCAGGCGATGCTGAACGGCGAGGAACACGTGTCGCGCATCGCGCACGTCATGACGCTCGGGGCGTACGTCCACTGGCGGCTGACCGGCGAGAACGTGACCGGCGTCGGTGACGCCAGCGGCATGTTCCCGATCGACCCGGCGACCTGTACCTACGACGCCGCGATGGCGTCGGCCTTCGGCGAGTTGGTGACCGACGCCGGCTTGCCGTGGCGGTTCGACGACGTGATGCCACGCCCGCTGGTCGCGGGCGCGCGCGCGGGCGCATTGACGCCCGAGGGGGCAGCCTTGCTCGATCCGACGGGGACGCTGAAGCCGGGCGTGCCGTGCTGCCCGCCGGAGGGCGACGCGAGCACGGGCATGGTGGCGACGAACTCGGTCACCCCGCGCACCGGCAACGTGAGCGCTGGCACGTCGATCTTCTCGCTGATCGTGCTCGAGCACGGGCTCAGCAAGGTCTACCCGGAACTTGATCTGGTGACCACGCCGGCCGGTGACCTCGTCGCGATGGCTCATTGCAACAACGGGACGAGCGAACTGGACGGCTGGGTCGGCATGTTCGGGGAGATCATGGCGGTGCTCGGCGTGGATGCGGACATGGACCAACTCTTCGGGGCGGCCTACCGGGCCTCTCTCGGCGGGGAAGCTGACTGCGGCGGGCTGCTCGCCTACAACTACCTGGCGGGCGAGCCGATCACGGGGCTCACCGAGGGGCGGCCGCTCATCGTGCGTACCCCCGACAGCCGGCTCAACCTGGCCAACTTCATGCGTGCGCAGTTGTTCGCGTCGTTCGCGACGTTGCAGATCGGCATGAAGCTGCTCAAACCCGAGGGTGTGCGCATCGACCGCATGTTCGCCCACGGCGGCATTTTCCGGACGAAGGGCGTCGCCCAGCGCTACCTCGCGGCGGCGCTCGACACGCCCGTGTCGGTCGGCGAGCTGGCCGGTGAGGGCGGTGCGTGGGGCGCCGCCGTCTTGGCGGAGTTCGCCCGTGACCGTGACGACGCCACGACGCTCAGCGACTATCTGGAACAGCAGGTGTTCGCCGACGCGACGTTGGAGACCATCGAGCCGGATCCGGCTGACGTCGCCGGTTTTGAGGCGTTCATGCAGCGGTATAACGCCGGGCTCGCCATCGAACGTACAGCCGTCGAGATCAGCTAGTCCGACGGTCGCCAGTGGTGGCGCTCGCTGGCGCAGCCGATCGTCGCTAGGCGGGCAGGATCACCAGGGCGCGAAGGAGGGCGGTCATCTGGTCGATCCATTCGGAGTCGACCTGTTCGTGTCCCGCCATCAGGGCCTGGGTCGCCAGCGCTTCGTGGTGCGCGTTGAGCAGCAACAAGATGAGATCGGTCGTGAGGGCGAATCGGGCGCCGACGCGCGCGGCGGCCGCGTCGATCGCCTGGGTCAGCAGCGCGTCGAGTTGACGCTCGGCGCTCGTCAGCGCTTCGCGGATGAGCGGGTTGCGGAGGGCGTATAGCCGCAATTCCATGCGGGCGATGAGCCAGCCGGAGTCGGTGAGGTGGCTGGCTTGGAACACTTCGACGGCGGTGTGGATGACGTCCTCGACGGTGGCGGGAGCGATCGGCTCGCCCGGCATCGCGTCAACGGCCCGGGTGGCGGCGTCCACGATTTCTTCGCCCTTGCGCTGCAGGACGGCCACGCACAGCTCGTCCTTGGACGAGAAGTTCGAGTAGAACGCGCCACGGGTGAAGCCCGCGCGATCGCAGATCTCTTCGACGGATGAGGCGGCCACTCCCTTTTCCGCGAAGGACGCGATGGCGGCGTCAATGAGCCGGTCCTGCGTGTTCGCGCGGCGCGCGCTGAGTGGCACATCCGTCATGTCCTGCCTCCTCAGTCGTGTCGCATCCCTGTGGCCGCCGTCTCAGCCTATCGGTCTTCCGCCCGGTTTCCTGGCGTGGTTCTTCGTTACAAAATCTCAGTACAACACTGTATCGCATACATAGATGTATCGCATACACTGGTGTATCGGCGTCACGTGATCGTCTCGCCGACTAGTACCGGAGGTTTCGTGTCCGCATTTCTCTACCGCCTGGCCCGGGCCTGTTTCCACCACCGTCTGCGCGTGGTGGCGGCTTGGCTGGTGTTGCTCGCGGCGTTCGGGACGCTCGCCCTGACGGTCGGCGGCGCGTTCAACGACACCTTCACCGTGCCGGGCGCCTCGTCGTCCGACGCCTTGCAGTCCATGGAGGTGACGTTCCCCGAGGTGGCGGACGCCTCCGCCTCCATCGTGATCGGCGCGCCGGCGGGCGAGAAGGTCACCGACCCGGCCGTCCGCGCCGCGATGGACACCTACCTGGCCGATCTCGGCGAGCTGCCGTTCGTCAAAGGCACCACGTCGCCTTACCAGGACGCCATCAAGGGGCTGGTCAGCGACAACGGCAGCCACGCCATCGTGCGGGTGCGCGTGCAGGGCACCGCCTCCACCTTCACTGACGCGCAGCGCGCTCAACTGACGCAGGCGGCGCAGACCTTCACCACACTCGTTCCCGGTTCCACGGTGAACGTCGGCGGCGACGTGTTCGCCGTCAACATGCCACACATCAGCGTGGTGGAGCTGCTCGGCGTGGTCGTCGCCATCATCGTGTTGGTCGTCACCCTTGGCGGCCTGCTCGCGGCCGTCATGCCGATCGTCAGCGCCGCGTGCGGCGTCGGGCTCGGTGTCTCATTGGTGGTGATCGCCGCCGGCATGATGGACGTGAACTCGACGACGCTCATGCTCGTCTTCATGCTCGCGATGGCTGTCGGCATCGACTACGCGCTGTTCATCATCTCCCGGCACCGCGACCAACTCGCCAGCGGCATGGACGTGGAAGAATCCGCCGCCCGGGCCGTGGCCACGTCCGGCTCGGCCGTGTGTTTCGCCGGTGGCACGGTGGTCATCGCTCTCGTCGGGCTGTCCATCGCCAACCTGCCGTTCCTCACGGTGATGGGTGTCTTCGCCGCGGCCGGCGTCGCCCTCGAAGTCTGCCTCGCGCTCACCCTGCTGCCGGCCCTGTTCGGCCTGGCCGGAGAACATCTGCGTCCGAAGAAGGGGCGGGCGCTCCTGGCGGCCGCCGGGGCGGCGGAGGGCTCGTCGGCGTCGGATCTCGGTGCCGTGGTCGGTTCGTCGGCGCCAGACACGCAGCAGGCGGCCGTCAAACCCCACCTCATGGAACGCCTGTCGAAGGGCTGGGTCGGCATCGTCACCAAGAAGCCGCTCATTACGATCCTCGTGGTCGTCATCGGTATGGGGTCGCTCGCCCTGCCCGCCCGTGGCCTGGAGATGGGCCTGCCCAACTCGGGCCGTTCGACGCCCGGGGCGGCCGACCGGGTGACGTTCGACCTCATCACGCAGGAATTCGGCGTCGGTTTCAATGGCCCGCTCATCGTGACCGGCTCGCTCGTCGAGGAAGACGACCCGACGGGCGTGCTCGACGACGTCAAGGCCGACATCGAGAAGCTGCCCGGCGTGGCGATGGTGGCGGCGGCCACCCCGAACCCCAACGTCGACACCGCCATGATCCAAGTGATCCCGACGACGGGGCCCGACGATCCCGGCACCTTCCAGCTCGTCGAGGCGCTGCGGGCCCAGCATGATACCTGGATCGACCGCTACCAGTTCGACACGGCCGTCACCGGCCTCACCGCCGCCGAGATCGACGTCACCGCACGGCTGAACCAGGCCCTACTGCCGTTCGGCATCTTCGTCGTCGGTCTGTCGCTGATCTTGCTGCTGCTGGCCTTCCGCTCCATCTGGGTGCCGATCAAGGCGGCCCTCGGCTACCTGCTGTCGATCGGCGCGGCGTTCGGCCTGACGTCGCTGGTGTTCAACCAGGGCGTCGGCATGGAGCTCATCAACCTGCCCGAGCCCGGCCCGATCATCAGCTTCCTGCCGATCATTCTCATGGGCATCTTGTTCGGCCTGTCGATGGATTACGAGGTGTTCCTCACCTCGCGCATGCGGGAGGAGTACGTCCACGGCAATCACGACACCTGGGTCCAGACCGGCTTCGTGCACTCGGCGAAGGTCGTGGTGGCCGCCGCCTGCATCATGTTCTCGGTGTTCGCGTTCTTCGTGCCGGCCGGCGTCGGCGTCATCAAACCCATCGCCTTCGCGCTCGCTGTCGGGGTGGCGATGGACGCCTTCCTGGTCCGCATGACGCTCAGCCCGGCGGTCATGAAACTCATGGGCGAGCACGCCTGGCATCTGCCTGGCTGGCTTGAGCGCCACCTGCCGTTCCTCGATATCGAGGGCGAGGCGCTCGCCCACCAGACCAGGTTCGCCGACTGGCCGTCGCCCGACGACCGGTCCACGGTGTACGCGCGAGGGCTGCGCGCGGTGGCCGACGGGCAGGTCTTGTTCGACGGCGTCGACCTCACGCTCGCGCCGGGCGACGTGCTCGTCGTCACGGGCGACAAGCTGCCGCGGTTCGCCCTTGTGTACGGGCTGTCGGGCCGGGCGACGTTCAACGGTGGCGAGGCCAAGGTGCTCGGGCGCGTGCTGCCGGAGGAGGCGGCCCTCGTCCGTTCGTCCGCGCCGGTCATCCTGCCGTCCAGCCGGGAGGTTGCCCGCGAACTGCGGCGGGGAGCCGGTGGGCTGATCGTCGTCCCGGCGGCGGACGAATTGCCCGACGCGTCGGCGATCGTGTTGCGCGAGACGCTCGCCGGCGCGGCCGACATCCAGTCGGGCGGTGACCCGGCGCCCACCGCCTGGGTGCTCGGCGTCGCGTCCGCCACTGACCCGGCGACGGTCGCACCGCCCGGACATCTGGTGTACGACCTGGCATCCGCAAAAGCTGATTTCGCTTTGGAGGCATTGTGACGATCGATCATGCGACCCTGAAACCTGTGCGCGTCGCGGCCCTGATCGGCCTGCTGCTCATCCCGCTGATGATCGTCGCCGGCCTGCTCGGGGCCAACTGGGACTCGATCACACGCTCGCACCAGGTGAAAGCCGCCATCGTCAACCTTGACGAGCCGGTCACCGTGAACGGCGCCTACACCCCGCTCGGCCGCCAGCTGACGGCGGAACTCGTCGACAGCGATCGTGCGACGAATCTCACGTGGCAAATGGAGAGCGATCAGGGCGCCCAGGACGGGCTCGCCAGCGGTGAATACGCAGCGGCCATCACCATCCCGGCCGACTTCTCCGCTGCGGCGACGTCGTTCGGCGGCCCTGCGGCGGACGCGAAGAAGGCAGTCGTCGAGGTGCAGACCTCGCCGGTGGCGGCGGTCGCCGACGCGACGCTCGGCAAGGTGGTGGCGCGTGAGGCCGTCGACGCCTTGAACGCGACCCTGACGTCGACCTACCTCGACCAGGTGTACATCGGCTTCAACAGCATGGGCGACCAGTTCCAGCAGGTGGTGGACGGTGCCGACCAGTTGTCGGACGGCGTCAGCGCCTACGCCGACGGGGTCGGCCAAGCGGCGGACGGCGCGAAGCAATTGTCGGACGGCGCCACTCAACTGTCGGACGGCTTGCAGCAGATGCATGCCCAGACGAAGCCTCTGCCGACAGGTTTGCAGCAGCTGTCCGATGGTTTGCAGACGATGAAGAAGCAGACCAAGCCGCTGCCGAAACAGGTGCAGCAACTGTCTGATGGTTTGCAGACGATGAAGAAGCAGACCAAGCCGCTGCCCAAGCAGGTGCAGCAACTAGCCGACGGTTTGGACGACGCGGCGGACGGCGCCGACAGCGTGGCCGACGGCCAGAAGCAGCTCGCCTCCGGCGTCAAGCAATACGTCGGCAGCATCAACCAGGTGGTCGGACCGGTGACAGACGCGCTGGACAACCCCAAGCTGGCTGATGCGCTCGACGAGCTGAACGACCACGCCGGTGATCTCGAGATTGCGCTGACGGACGCCACCAGCGCGATCCAGCAGATCAAGAAGCTGTCGAATGTGTCAGCGAGCCAACTGCCGGGCGTGTTGCCGTCGTCTTTGTCGTGTGACAAGGCGCTCAGCTCCGTCGACCTGCCCGACGGCGTGGACGAGGCGACGGTGTGCGGCCTGTATTACCAAGGGCTCGCGGTTGGCATCGATCAGGCGAATCAACGACTGGCGAAAGCCCAGGCGGACGGCTCGCTCGGCCAGGCTTTGAGCGCGGCCCAGTCGGTCGCCGCCGCGGCGAAGAACGCGCAGTTGCCCGACGGGGCGGAGGGGGTCGTCAAACAGCTCAAGCAACTGGAGGCGGGCGGCGACCAGCTTGTGGACGCGTCGGCCCAGCTCGCCGACGGCACGAAACAGCTTGCCTCCGGCGTGGGGCAGGCGGCTGATGGCACGAAGCAGTTGGCGAAGGGTTTGCCGGCATTGGTGGACGGCATCGGTCGGGCGGCTGATGGCACGAAGCAGTTGGCGAAGGGTTTGCCGGCATTGGTGGACGGCATCGGTCGGGCGGCCGACGGCACGAAGCAGCTCGCCGACCAGATACCCGCGTTGGTGGACGGCATCGGGCAGAGCGCGGACGGAGCACGGCAGCTTTCTGACGGGGTGGACTCGCTGTCAGACGGGCTGGGCCAGGCCGCCGACAACAGCCCGACGCTGATTGACGGTGCCAAGCAGCTCGCCGACGGGCTGGGCGATGCCCAGTCGCAGATTCCGCACTACAGCGACTTCGACCGGACCAACCTGGAGGACGTCGTGACCTCGCCCGTCGACACCGACAAGCTGGTGGGCACGGCGGGGCTCGACGTCGGCTGGGCCAGCCTGCTGTTGGCGCTCGCGCTGTGGCTCGGCGCGCTGGCCACCTTCGTGGTGGTGGAGGCGCGGGCCGGTCGCCTGCGCGAGTCCGCGCTGTCGTCGGGCCGAGTGCTCGTTCGGACGCTCCTGCCCGGCGCGGTGATCGTCGGCGTCGAAGGTCTCGCCGTCGCGCTGATCGCTGACATCGCGTTGCGGCCGAGTCTGGGCCAAGGGGTGGCCATCACGGCCATCATGGTCGTGGCGGGCGTGACGTTCGCGCTGGTCAACCAAGCGCTGGTCGCTTGGTTCAGGGGCTGGGGACGCCTGGTGAGCGTGGCGCTGGCCGTGATCGGCGCGACGGGCATGGTGACCGCCGCGTCGCCGGGGGTGTTCTCCGTACTGCGGGCGATCTCACCCCTGAGCCCGGTGGTCGATGCTGTCCGGGCCGTCTGGACGGGGTCGTCGGACGTCGCCCTCAACGTCGCCGGCATCGTCGGCTGGCTCGCCGTCGGCGCGATCGTGGCGGCCATCGCCGTCCTCCGCTCGCGGGCCACAACCTTCGAGGCGCTGGCGACGGCGCTGTCCAAGTCGGCCTCAAGGGTGGGCGACACGCCGAGGGTATGAAAACCTGTGCGATTGTAGCGGGCGATTTGGTGGGTTCGTCGCTGCGCCGGTGACGGATGAGACGCCGTCTTCTCGAAAGGCGGACGCGTGCTAACGTCACCGATGTTTCCGATATAAGGAGGGATTCCATGTTTCAAACTCACTATGTCCGCACGGTTTACGAGGGCTTGGAAAAGCGCTTGTCATATGAGAAGGAATTCCTCCAAGCTGTCCGGGAAGTGTTCCTCAGCATCGAGCCGCTGACGCAGGAAAACCCCCAGATCGAGCAATACGACATCTTGGAGCGCATCGTTGAGCCGGATCGTCAGATCCAGTTCCGGGTGGCGTGGATCGATGACGCCGGCCACGTGCAGGTCAACCGTGGTTACCGCATTGAGTTCAACTCGGCGATCGGCCCCTACAAGGGCGGTCTGCGCTTCCACCCGTCGGTCAACCCGAGCATTCTGAAGTTTCTCGGGTTCGAGCAGACGTTCAAGAACTCCCTCACCGGCCTGTGGATGGGCGGCGCGAAGGGCGGCAGCAACTTCGACCCCCACGGCCGTAGCGACGACGAGGTGATGCGTTTCTGCCAGGCGTTCATGACGGAGCTGTACCGCTACATCGGCCCGGACACCGACGTGCCCGCCGGCGACATCGGCGTCGGCGGCCGCGAGGTCGGCTACATGTTCGGCCAGTACAAGCGGCTCGCGAACCAGTTCTCGGGTGTCCTGACCGGCAAGGGCGTCGACTTCGGTGGCAGCCTCGCGCGCACCGAGGCCACCGGCTACGGCCTGTGCTACTACACGCAGGAAGTGCTGAGCAGACTGCGCGGCGACAGCTTCGAGGGCAAGATCGTCGACATCAGCGGCAGCGGCAACGTGGCGATCTTCGCCGCCGAGAAGGCGGCCCAGCTTGGCGCCAAGGTTGTGACGATGAGCGATTCGTCTGGCTACATCCACGACGCCGACGGCATCGACCTGGACGCGGTGAAGCAGATCAAGCTCGTCGATCGCGGACGCATCTCGGTCTACGTCGACACACACCCGAAGGCGCAATACGTGGCCGGCAAGCGCGTCTGGGAGGTGCCGTGCGACATCGCGTTGCCGTGTGCCACGCAGAACGAACTCGACGCCGCCGACGCGCAGCAGTTGATCGCGAACGGCGTGACGCTGGTCGCCGAGGGGGCGAACATGCCGTCCACGCCGGAGGCCATCGACGCGCTG